>Ga0265314_10004137_pt1 | contig 13656 bp, 12 predicted proteins | sample 4126metaG_FD_203106 | JGI IMG/M metagenome (GOLD analysis project Ga0265314, IMG submission 203106) | Rhizosphere microbial communities from Carex aquatilis grown in University of Washington, Seatle, WA, United States - 4-1-26 metaG | ecosystem: Host-associated > Plants > Roots > Rhizosphere >... | reverse complement strand
GAGGTAAGGCATGACCGTCCTCGCCGTCGTCGGACTCGCACGCGAAGCCAGGATCGCCGCGCGCGCCAAGCTCACGCCCGTGATCAGCGCCGGCAAGGCCGAGTTGCTGGAGCAGCGTCTCACCGCCGCCATCGCCAAGGCCACGCCCAAGGGCATCGTCAGTTTCGGCATCGCGGGCGCCCTCGCGCCGCTGCTCAAGATCGGCGACGTCGTGATCGCCACCCATGTCGTGCATGGCGACGAGCATTACGCGACCGATCCGGCGTGGAGCGCGCTTCTGCGCGAGCGCCTGCCGCGCGCCCATTCCGTCGTGCTCGCGGGCCACGATCAGGTCGTCAGCCATGTCGACGGCAAGCGGCGGCTGTTCGCCATCACCGGCGCGCATGCGGTGGACATGGAAAGCCACATCGCGGCGCGGTTTGCCGCGCGCCACAACATCCCGTTCGTCGCGCTGCGCACGATCTCGGATATCTCGACCAAGGGATTGCCGCCGGCCGCGCTGGAGCCGCTCAAGGACAACGGCAAGCCGCGCCTGTCGCGCGTGCTCGCCTCGGTCGCCGCCGATCCGTCTCAGATTCCCGATTTGATGGTCACCGGCCGCGAGGCCGGCAAGGCGTTCCGCGCGCTACTCCGCAGCCGCAACGCTCTCGGGCTTCTTCTTGGCTGCCCGTACCTCGGCTAGCTTGTCCTCGACGTGCTTGGAGAACACGAACTCGGCCGGGCGCTGATGGGAGGTGTCGATGTCGGGCTTGAACGGCCCGCTCGTCTTCACGCCGCGCACCGCGAGCGGAATCAGCTTGTGCGGATGCTTGATCGAATCGATCACCGCCGTGCCCTCAAAGCCGCAATGGACCATGCAGTCCTGGCACTTCTCGTACTTGCCGACGCCGTATTTGTCCCAGTCGGTGCCGTCGATCAGCTCCTTGAAGGTCTTCACATAGCCTTCGCCGAGCAGGTAGCAAGGCTTCTGCCAGCCGAACACGCAGCGCAGCGGCATCGACCACGGCGTGCACTCGTAAGTCTGGTTGCCGGCGAGGAAGTCGAGGAACAGCGAGCTCTGGGTGAATTCCCAGTTCTTGCCGCCATTGCCGCGGCTAAGGATGTCGCGGAACAGCTTCTTGGTCCGGTCGCGGTTGAGGAAGCTGTCCTGGTCGGGCGCGCGCTCATAGGCATAGCCGGGCGAGATCGTGATCCCGTCCAGGCCCATCTCCATCATCGTGTCGAAGAATTTCGCCACCCGCTCCGGAATGGCGTTGGAGAACAGCGTGCAATTGATCTGGGTGCGGAAGCCCTTGGACTTCGCGAGCTTGATCGCGTCGATCGCCTTGTCGTAGACGCCGTCGAGGCACACCGAGTGGTCGTGCATCGCCTTGTCGCCGTCCAGATGGATCGACCAGGTGAAATTCGGATGCGGCTTGTACTGATCGATTTTCTTGCTCAGCAAAAGCGCGTTGGTGCACAGGATCACGAATTTGTTGCGGTCGAGATAGCCTTGCACGATCTGCGGCATCTCGCGATGGAGCAGGGGCTCGCCGCCCGCGATCGAGACCGCCGGCGCGCCGCATTCGTCCATCGCGTCCATGCAGTCCTGATAGGACAGGCGCTGGTTCAGGATGTCGTCCGGATAGTCGATCTTGCCGCAGCCGGCGCAGGCGAGATTGCAGCGGAAGAGGGGCTCCAGCATCAGCACGAGCGGATAGCGCTTCTTGCCCGTTAGATGCTGCTTCATCACATAGGCGCCGATGCGCGCCGCCTGCTGAACCGGAATACCCACGTTCTTCTTCTCCTTATGCTGCCGGTGCGCGGTCGTTGCGCAACTCCGCCGGCAGGCGGAACTCGATATGCTCTTTCTTGCCGTCCATGGTCTCGACGCTGACCGGCGCGATGCGGCCGAGCGCGGCGATCACGTCCTCGACCAGCCGCTCCGGCGCCGAGGCGCCGGCGGTCAGCCCGACCCGCGCCTTGCCGCGCACCCATTCGGGCTTGAGCTCGCTGCCGTCGGCGAGGAGATAGCTCGGAAGCCCTTCTTCCTTGCCGATCTCGACCAGGCGGTTCGAATTCGAACTGTTCTTGGCGCCGACCACGAGGATGACGTCCGCCACTTTCGCGAGCTGGCGCACCGCCGTCTGGCGGTTCTGCGTCGCGTAACAGATGTCGGTGGTCTCCGGCCCCACGATGTCGGCGAAGCGGCGCTTGAGCGCCAGGATGATGCTCTTGGTGTCGTCGATGGAAAGCGTGGTCTGGGTGATATAGGCGACCGGCATCTGCGTCGGCAGGGTCAGCGCCGCGACGTCGCTTTCGGACTGCACCAGCGTCACCGGCGCGCCGACCTGGCCCATCGTGCCCTCGACTTCCGGATGCCCGGCATGGCCGATCAAAATTAAATGCCGTCCATGCGCGACATAGCGCTTGCCCTGATTGTGCACCTTGGAAACGAGCGGACAGGTGGCATCGAGCACCGGCAGTTTGCGGCTCTCAGCCGTGTCGACCACGCTGCGCGGCACGCCATGGGCGCTGAACACGGTGACGGCGCCGTCGGGAACTTCGGTCAGCTCCTCCACGAACACCGCGCCCTTGTTCTTCAGCGTGTCGACGACGTGTTTGTTGTGGACGATTTCGTGGCGCACATAGACCGGCTCGCCATATTTCTCGAGCGCGCGCTCGACGATGTCGATCGCACGCACCACACCGGCGCAGAACCCACGGGGCTGGGCGAGAATGACTCGCATCGGAACTCCTGTACCGGGAGGGATGTTGACCCTAAATCGAGCCTATAGCTACCGGATTGATGCAGTGCAACCACAGGGGCTGGCATTTACCGTATCGGACATGTAGGTCTGCCTTTTGTGTCGTTCAATTGTGCTAGGCTGTCTTGTTAATTCCCTGCCGTGTTTGGGGAAAATAGCGGCGGGCTTACGGGGTGTTCATGGAGAGTACGTCACGCGGGGTGCCGAAAGCGCCGGCCCGCCCCATGGCAGGATTGCCCCAGGCCCTGGCGGCTGCCGCCCGCATGGTGGACGAGACGCTGGAGCGCGTGCTGCCCAAGCCGCATGGCCTGCACGCCCGCGTGCACGAGGCCATGCGCTACGCCACTTTTGCCGGCGGCAAGCGTTTGCGGCCGTTTCTGGTGCTCAATTCCGCCAAGCTGTTCGGCGTCGATCCCGCCCGCGCGTCGCGCGTCGGCGCCGCGATCGAAGTGCTGCATACCTATTCGCTGGTGCATGACGATCTGCCCTGCATGGACGACGACGATCTTCGCCGCGGCCGGCCGACGACTCACATCGCTTACGACGAGATGACCGCCGTGCTGGCGGGTGATGCGCTTTTGACACTCGCCTTCGAAATTCTCGCCCACCCCGACACGCACGACTCGGGTGAGGTCCGCAGCGCCCTCGTTCTGCGGCTGGCGGAGGCCTCCGGCGCCAACGGCATGATCGGCGGCCAGATGATCGACATGCAGGCGGCCCAGAGCGCCTTCGGCTCCGACGAGGTGATCCTGCTCCAGCGCCTGAAGACCGGCGCGCTGTTCGAATTCTCCTGCGAAGCCGGCCCTATCCTCGGCCAAGCCTCCGTGGAACACCGCGATCGCCTCAAATCCTTCGCCCGCGACATGGGCCTGGTGTTCCAGATCACCGACGATTTGCTCGACGTCACCTCGACGGCCGAGAAAACCGGCAAGGCCGTGGGCAAGGACAAGGATCAGGGCAAGGCCACGCTCGTTTCGCTGATGGGCGCGGACGGCGCCCGGGCCGAGGCCGAACGGCTTGCCCGCCGCGCCGCCGCCACATTGGCGCCTTACGGCAACGCCGTGCCCGAACTCGTGGACCTTCCGCTTTTTCTTTTGGACCGAGAGTCCTGATGCCAGAACAATCCCGGACTCCCCTGCTCGACACGATCGTCTATCCGGCCGATTTGCGCCGCCTCGACAAGGCGCAGTTGCGCCAGCTCGCCGATGAGCTGCGCCTCGAACTGATCGACGCGGTCTCCATCTCCGGCGGCCATTTCGGCGCCGGCCTCGGCGTCGTCGAGCTGACGGTGGCGCTGCACTACGTCTTCGACACGCCGGACGACCGCATCGTGTGGGACGTCGGCCACCAGGCCTATCCACATAAGATCCTGACCGGCCGCCGCGACCGCATCCGCACCATCCGCCAGGCCGGCGGGCTCTCCGGATTCACGCGCAGGAGCGAGAGCGAATACGATCCGTTCGGCGCCGCGCATTCCTCCACCTCGGTCTCCGCCGGCCTCGGCATGGCGGTGGGGCGCGACCTGCTCGGCAAGGACAACCACGTCATCGCCGTGATCGGCGACGGCGCGATGAGCGCCGGCATGGCCTATGAGGCGATCAACAATGCCGGCCATCTGAAGAGCCGCCTGCTCGTCGTGCTCAACGACAACAACATGTCGATCGCGCCGGCCACCGGCGCGCTCAACACCCATCTCAACGCATTGACCGCGACTGGCTCCGGCAGCGACACGCTGTTCGAGAAGCTCGGCATGCGCCATATCGGCCCCGTCGACGGCCATGACGTGGTGTCGCTCGTCGAGGCGCTGGAGGCGATCCGCGACGGCGCGCCGGAGCCGGTGCTGCTCCACATCGTCACTGCCAAGGGCAAGGGCTATCCGCCGGCGGAGAACGCGGCCGACCGCGGTCACGCCAACACCGGCTTCGACGTCGCCACCGGCGCGCTGAAGAAGAGCCCGTCCAAGGCGCCGAGCTACACCTCCATCTTCGCCAAGGCGCTGATCGCCGAGGCCGTCGCCGATCCCAAGATCGTCGCCATTACCGCCGCGATGCCGTCGGGCACCGGTCTCGATGCCTTCGGCAAGGCGTTCCCGGAGCGCACCTTCGACGTCGGCATCGCCGAGCAGCACGCGGTGACCTTCGCCGCCGGCCTCGCCACCGAGGGCTTGAAGCCCTTCGCCGTGATCTATTCCACCTTCCTGCAGCGCGCTTACGACCAGGTGGTGCACGACGTCGCGATCCAGAACCTGCCCGTGCGCTTCGCGATGGACCGCGCCGGTCTTGTCGGCGCCGACGGCGCGACCCATGCCGGCGCGTTCGATCTCGCCTATCTCTGCTGTCTGCCGAACTTCACGGTGATGGCCGCGGCCGACGAGGCCGAGCTGATGCACATGGTGGCGACAGCGGCCGCGCATGAGTCCGGTCCGATCGCGCTGCGCTATCCGCGCGGCGAAGGCACCGGCGTGGCGCTGCCGGCGCGCGGCGAGGTCCTGCCCATCGGCAAGGGCCGCATCGTGCGCGAGGGCAAGGAAGTCGCGATCCTGACGCTCGGCACGCGGCTTGCCGCCGCGCTCGACGCCGCCGACCGGCTCAAGGCCAAGGGAATCTCCTGCACCGTCGCCGACGCGCGCTTCGCCAAGCCGCTCGACGAGGACCTTGTCCGCCGCCTCGTGCGCCATCACGGCATGCTGGTGACGGTGGAAGAGGGCTCGACCGGCGGCTTCGGCGCCCAGGTGCTGCATTTCATCGCCAATGAAGGCCTGCTGCGTCCCGGCTTCGACATCCGCACGATGACCCTTCCCGATCTCTTCCAGGAGCATGACAGCCCCGAGAAGCAGTACGAGACCGCCGGTCTCGCCGCCGGCGACATCGCCCGCGTGGTCTCCACGCACTTCGTGGCCAAGGCCCAGGCGCGGGGGTAGCGCACGACCTGTCATCCCCGCGAGGCGCGCGAAGCGTGCCGAGGGAAGGGGACCCAGGCGGAATGACTGGAATTGGTCTTGACCGGTGGGCGCGAATTCATTTCCCATTCAGCACCGAACTAGTAGTACCACCTGGGTCCCCTTCCCCTCACGCCGCTGCGCGGCGTTCGGCCGGGGATGACAGCCGTCGTTTGCGGAACCAAACCGAATTGCACCGGTTGAGAGGATACTTCTCCCGCTCGCGTCCATGGAGATCATCATGAGATTTGCTTTTGCCCGCATAACCGCCGCTCTCGCACTTCTGATAACGCTCGCCGTTCCCATGGCCGCCGCGCGTGCCGCCGACGATCCGGCGATCGCCGCCGTGCAGAACTTCTATGGCGTGCTGCTCGATTCGATGAAGGGCGGCAAAGCGCTCGGGCCCCAGGGCCGCTACAACAAGCTGAAGCCTCCGGTGGAGCAGGCCTTCGAACTCGGTACCATGATCAAATACGCCGTCGGCCCCGGCTGGGACACCGCCTCGCCGGCCGACCAGAAGGCGCTGACCGACGCGTTCGAGCGCATGACGGTCGCGCAATATGCCGGCAATTTCGACAGCTATGACGGCGAGAAATTCGTCGTCGACCCGAACGTGACCGTGCGCGGCACCGACCATTACGTTTCGAGCAAGCTCGTCACCAAGGACCAGAGCGTGGTCTTCATCTATCGCCTGCGTCCGTTCGGCGCCAATTGGAAGATCATCGACGTGCTGCTCGACGGTTCGATCAGCCAGCTCTCGGTCTACCGCTCCGACTACGCCGCCACGATCAAGGCCGGCGGCGCGGCAGCGCTGGTCAAGAAGATCGACAACGTCGCCGACAAGGCGCTGAAATGATTCTCGTCGTCGCCGCCCGCAAGGGGGCGGACGCATCGGCGGCATGCCGCGCGGCGCGCACAACGCCTCGCGGCCGGACGAAGAGGGCTGGCGCCGGCTGCGACCCTAACCCTTGTGCCAGAACTGTCCGCTGAATTCGCCACACTTCACGAGATGCGCCATGAAGTTCTCGGACCCGCCATTGACGATATCCAGGCACATGTCGGGCCCGCGGAACTGCGTCGTCATGCGGAACGAGCCGTCGGCTGCGGGCGTCAGATGCCAGAACTGGCCGGTATAGTTGCCGCACGGCGTCAGATGCACGAAATTGTTCATCGAGCCGCCGTTGACGACGTCGAGGCACATGTCGGGCCCGCGAAACGCTGTGGTCAGCCGGTACCAGCTGCCGCTGGGCGTGATGGTCCAGGCCTGGCCGGAAAAGTTTCCGGTCGGCGCCAGGTGGGCATAATTGTTGTATTTTCCGCCGTTGTAGATGTCGAGCGATTGGCCCGGACCCTTCCAGGACGTGTAGAGGTGCTCGGCGGAGGCCGCTTGCGCGGTCAGGGCGAGGACGGTGGCGACCAGTGCCGCTGAGATGGCTTTCATGGATGTTTCCTCCGGAATTGCCGCATCATCCACGGATGCGACAGGTGGCAACGTCAGCAAGTAAAACTAAATTACTTGCAGTGAACCAGAATATTCAAGATCAGACTTCAAAGTCTAGCCAAGTTTTGGCGGCTTGCCCATCAGCGCCGGCTGGAAGAACAGCATCGTCGCCAGCGTCCAGCCCAGCGAGATCATCAAGAGCTCGCCCATGCTTGCCGTGCCGGGATGGCTGGAGAGCCACAGGCTGCCGAAGCCGCTCGCCGTTGTCGCGGCGCTGAAGATCACCGCCCGCGTCAGGCTCGATTGCAGAAGGTTGGTCTGGCCGTTGCGCCACGCCATGACGAAATAGATGTTGAACGCCACCCCGATCCCGAACAGCAGCGGCAGCGCGATGACATTGGCGAAGTTGAGCTGCAGCCCGATCGCCACCGACGTCCCGATCGTCAACAGCCCGGTGAGCACCAGCGGGATGATCGTGTAGAGCACGTCGCGCACGCGCCTGAGCACGATCAGCAGAAGCGCGGTGATCACCGCGAAGGACAGGATGCCCGCCTCGATGAAGGCGTTCACGATAGTCGTGCCCGACTGGCGGATCGAGATCGGCGCCCCGGTCGCGTCGGGCGCGACCTTCATCACCGCCTTTGAGAAGGCGTTGAGCGATTGGTTGCTGCCGCTGGTGTCGGCCGGGAACACCTGGATGCGCGCGGTGCCGTCCTTCGCGATCCAGTCGCGCACCATGTCGGGCGGCATGGTCTGGAGCGTGACCGTCGACGCCTGAAGCGAGGCGCTCAGTTGCGCCAGCATCGTCTGCAGGCCCGGCACCAGCGCATCGGCGGCGCGGGCGCGCAACTCCGCGCTGCCATCGGCGAGCTTGTCGAGCGCGGCGGCCAGCGCGGTGGCGTCCCGCGCCGCCGGCGTCTCGTCCTTGGCGGCGGCGTCGCGCAGCGCATCGGCGGTCTTGCGCAGGCTTTCGACGACCTCCGCGTCGCTCGGCGGCGGCTTGACGGTGAAGGGGTTGATCGTGGGATCGAGCAGCAGATTGGCGTCGCCGATCAGCTTCAGCTTGGCCGGCTGATCGTCCGGCACGAAATCGGCCAGCGTCACCGCCTGGTCGACCTCTTTCAGCATGGCGATCTTGCGCGCCCGCACGATCGCCGCGTCGAGGCTCGGCGCCAGCACGTCGATCGTGTTGGGCGAGGTCTGCGGGTCCTTGGTCAGATCCAGGATCGTCGACACCGACTCGGTCTTGGCGCTGCGCAAATCGAGCGGGTTGAAGTCGAACTTGATGAAGGACGTCAGGATCAGCGCGACGATGCCCGCGAGCAGGGCCCAGCCCAGCACCTGGCGCCGGCGCGTGACCATGAACCGGTCGATCGGCGCGAAGAAGCTGTAACCGACCTCCTCGCTCTCCCCCGCCGGCTTGGTCAAGGTCAAAAGCGCCGGCAGGAAGGTCACGGTCAGCGAGAAAGCCACGATCATGCCGATGCCGGCGACCATGCCGAGCTGCGCCACGCCGGCATAGTCGGTCGGCACGAAGGAGAAGAATCCTGCCGCGGTCGCGGCGGCCGCCAGCGCCAGCGGCTTGCCGACGCTGCGGCCGGCGCAGACCAGCGACTTCTTCAAATCGCGTACCACGAACCGCTCATGGCGATAGCGCACGCAGAACTGGATGCCGAAATCGACGCCCAGCCCGACGAACAGCGCCACGAAGGCGATCGAGATGATGTTGAAGACATGCGCGAAATACAGCCCCGCCGCCATGGTGAGGGCGAGCCCGACCGCGATCGTCAAAAGGATGCAGAAGATGATCTTGAACGAGCGCACCGCCAGCCACAGCGTCGCGATCACCGCCGCCATCATGGCGAGGCCCATCAGCCAGGCGCGGTCGGCCAGCGTCGCGAATTCCTCGTCGGACAGCGGCACCGGCCCGGTCAGGCGCACGCGCACGCCATTGTCCGGCGTCAGATGAAGCTGCCGCGCCGTGGCGCGGATCGCATCGGTCGCCGCCTCGCCCGGCTGCAGCGCGCCGAAATCCAGCTTGGGCTGCACCTCGATGAAGCGCCTGGTCTCTCGCGTGCCCGCCTTTTCCCCGGTCACCAGCTCGCGCCAGGACAGCCAGGTCTTCTTGCCGTCGACCACCGTGTCCAGCGTCGCGGCGAACCCGCGGACCGGCCGTTGCAGGTCGGAGAGCTTCGCCTGGCCGCGCGCCACGCCTTCGAGCGCGGTCTGGAGCGTCGTCATGATCCCGCGCAGCGACGGATCGGCCGCCATCGGCCCCAGAAACGGCGCCGCCGCGATCATCTGCTCGGTGTTCGCCTTGACGTCGGGCAGCGGCAGGAACAGCAGCCCGTTCTTGTCGAAGAAGTCGCCGCCGTCCGGCCGGCGCACGCTGTCGAACTGCTTGGTCTGGAGCGTGAGCGCGTCGGCCAGCGCTTTGGTCGCGGCTTCGGCCAGCTCCGGCGTCTGCCCATCCACCACCACCGCGATCAGGTTCACCTGCTGGGGAAACAGCGAATCGAAATGCATCTCGCGCTGGCGCCATTCGACCTTGGGCGAGATCAGCTTGGTCGAATCGGTGTCCATGTCGAAATTCACCGCCGTATAGACGGCACCGGCGGCGCCCAGCGCCAGCACCAGCGCAACGACGAAGCGGGGGGCGCGGCAGCACGCCGCCACGAGGCGCTCGGTGAGGGACATGGGGATGGCTTGTAGCGGAGGCCTAGAAGTCCGGCAAACCCTGCACGTCGGGCTCGCCATTGTGGATTTCGGCGTTGCGCGACTGGCGGTACAGGCTGCGGGTCGTGGCGTAGAGGTCGATGGAGTTGCGCTGGATCTCGCGCAGATCGTCGATCCCGATCGAACGGGCGTCCATCAGCGACACCACGCGCAGCGGCCAGGACCAGTAATAATTCTTGTGCCGCCACTGGATGTAGCCGAGCGGGTTGATATAGCCGTCGATATAGGCCCCCGCCAGGTCGCGCGGATTGGCCGGGCCGGCCAGCGGAATCATCATATACGGGCCCTCGCCGACGCCGTACCAGCCCATGGTCTGGCCGAAATCCTCCTGATGATAGGGCAGGCCCCAGCCGGTGGCGACGTCGAACACGCCGGCCACGCCGAGCGTGGAATTGACCGCGAAACGCTCGACCGCCTCGCCGCCGCGGCTCACATTGCCTTGCAGCACGTCGTTGGCGACGGTGACCGGCAGGCGCAGATTGGTCAGGAAGTAATGCAGGTGCTCGCGCAGCGGCGCGGGCGCCGCGCTTTTGTAAAAAGTCGCGATCGGCAGCGCGACGCGATTGTCCAGGCCGAGATTGAAATCGAAGACCTGCCGGTTGAGCGGCTCGAGCGGGTCGTTCTGCTCGACGGCTTCCTGGCTGGTCGAACAGGCGCCGAGACCGGCGCACAGGACCGCAACCGCCGCTAAACCCCAATTCCGCACACATCCCCCCGAATGCTTCGACCTTTGGCCGTTACCCTAGGTTAACGCGAATTTCCGCGAAACGTCTACGCTGCCATCACTCCGCCACAAGGGGAAGGTTAGACGTCCCCTACATCACCGCGCCGATCTGCCAGGGAACGAATTCCGCACCGCCATACCCCAAATCCTCGCTCTTGCTCTTGGTTCCCGAGGCGACCGCGAGGAGCAGATCGAGAATTTCGGCACCTTTCTCCTCTACCGTGGCCGCGCCGGACGCGATTTGACCGCAGTCAATGTCGATGTCCTCCTTCATGCGCTCGAAGATCGCGCTGTTGGAGGAGAGCTTGATCGAAGGCGAGGGCTTGCAGCCATAGGCCGAGCCGCGGCCCGTGGTGAAGGCGATCATCGTGGCGCCCGAGGCGACCTGGCCGGTGGCGCTGCAAGGATCGAAGCCGGGCGAATCCATGAACACCAGGCCGCGCTCATGGATCGGCGCGGCGTATTCGATGACCTCGTTCAGCGGCGAGGTGCCGGCCTTCGCGACCGCGCCCAGCGACTTCTCCAGGATCGTGGTCAGCCCGCCCGCCTTGTTGCCGGGCGAAGGATTGTTGTTCATCTCCATGTCGTGGATCTTGGTGTAGTGCTCCCACCAGTCGAGCCGCGCGCGCAGTTTCGCCGACACCTCCGGCGATTTGGCACGGGCATAGAGCAAATGCTCGGCACCATAGATTTCCGGCGTCTCCGACAGGATCACGGTGGCGCCCAACGTGGCCAGCCGATCACTGGCATTGCCGAGGGCGGGGTTGGACGTCACGCCCGACCAGGCATCCGATCCGCCGCATTGCAGGCCCAACACCAATTCGCTCGCCGGCACCTGCGTCCGTCGTGCCTTGTCCAACTTGGGCAGGATCGCCTTCAGCCGCTCCAACCCCTCTTCGATGGCGCGCCTTGTGCCGCCGACGTCCTGGATCGTGTAAGCGTGGAATGCATCGCTTTCGGCAAGCCCGTAATCGTTCTTCAGCCGGTCGATCTGGATCACCTCGCAGCCCAGGCCCACAAGAAGGATCGCGCCGAAATTCGGATTGGCCGCGGTGCCCCACAGCGTGCGGCGCAGGATGTCGAAGCCCTCGCCCGAACCCGCCATGCCGCAGCCGCTGGCATGGGTGATCGGCACGATGCCATCGACATGATCGAAGCCGCTCAGCATCCCGTTGCGCTCCGCCGCTTCCGCGATGTGCCGCGCCACCGTGGCGGAGCAGTTCACGCTCGTCAGCACGCCGATGTAGTTTCGTACGCCGACGCGACCGTCATGCCGGCGATAGCCCATGAAACTGCGCGCCTTCTCGTCGCGATGCCACGGCGCCGCCTTCTCCGCCGCCATGCGCAGATCGGAGATGGCGAGATTGTGCACATGCACATGCGCGCCAGCCGCGATGTCCGTCGTCGCCGCGCCGATCACCTGGCCGTATTTGCGCACCGCCTCGCCGGCCGCGATGGCGCGGGTCGCGATCTTATGACCGGAGGGGATGGCCTCGCGCGCCGTCACCGTCTCCGCCGCGATCCGCGTTCCCGGCGCGATGCGGCCGACCGCGACGACGACATTGTCGCTGGGATGCAGGCGTACCGTTACGGCATCCTTGGTCAGGACATCGGACAAGGCATTTCCTTCGCGCTTGCGGGCTGCGGCGTCCGATACTTACTATCCCCGCCGGCGCGAGGCCAGACGGCCGGTGAACGGCGACATTCAGGGAACAAGGCGGGCATGTTGAAGGGTATCGATCCCCTCTTGGGTCCGTGGCTGCTCAACATCCTGCGCAGCATGGGCCATGGCGATGAGATCGTGATTGCCGATGCCAACTTCCCCGCCCAATCGACGGTCGCCGGCAACCGCCTTGTCCGCGCCGACGGGATCGACGCGCCGCGCATGATTTCCGCCATCGTCTCGGTCCTGCCGCTCGACGATTTCGTGCCCGCCGCCGCCTTCCGCATGGCCGTGGTCGACCGGCCGGACGAGGTTCCCGCCATCACCGCCGATTTCGCCGCCGCGCTCGCCAAGGGCGGCTATGGCGGCCCCATCGAAGCCATCGAACGCTTCGCCTTCTATGAGCGGGCGAAGAAAGCCTTCGCCATCGTCGCCACCGGCGAGACGCGGCTCTACGGCAATCTGATCCTCAAGAAGGGCGTGGTTCGCTGATGCGGATCGACGCGCACCAGCATTTCTGGCGTATCGACCGCGGCGACTATGGCTGGCTGACCCCGGAAGATCATCCCAAGATCGCGCGCGATTTCCTGACCCCGCAACTCGAACCGTTGCTGAAAGCTGCGAAGATCGACCGGACCATTCTCGTCCAGGCCGCGCCCAGCGAGGCGGAGACGCATTTCCTCCTCGACCTCGCCCGCGACACGCCCTTCGTCGCCGCCGTGGTCGGCTGGATCGATTTCGAAGCCGCCGACGCGCCCACGCGCATCGCGCGGCTCTGCGCGAACCGCAAGCTCATGGGCCTGCGCCCGATGTTGCAGGACATCGGGGAGGAGGAGTGGATCCTGCGGCCGGAATTCGCCCGGGTGTTCGACGCCATGCAGCGCGGCAAGCTGCGCTTCGACGCGCTGGTGAAGCCGCGCCATCTGCCCGCCATCGCCGAATTGCTCGACCGCTATCCCGACCTCGCCCTCGTCATCGATCACGGCGCCAAGCCCGATATCGCCAAGGACGGTTTGGAAGTGTGGAAGCCCTATATCCGCCACATCGCGAAGGAGACCAACGCCTATTGCAAGCTCTCCGGCCTCGCCGGTGAAGCGGGTCCCGGTTGGACGGCCGACACGCTCAAGCCTTATGTCGATGTGCTGCTCGAAGCCTTCGGTCCCGAGCGGCTGATGTGGGGCAGCGACTGGCCGGTGCTGAACGAAACCGGCGACTACGCCGCGTGGCTGGGCGCCTGCGTGACGCTTACCGCGCAGCTCTCGCCTTCCGACCGCGAAGCCATCTTCGGGACGACGGCGGCACGATTCTACGGGGTGGAAACGTGATCGCGCGGGCGAGCCCATCACCTCCCCCTTGTGGGGAGGTCGAAATTTGCGAAGCAAATTTCGGGTGGGGGGCGGTGCCCGA
>Ga0265314_10004136_pt1 | contig 13658 bp, 3 predicted proteins | sample 4126metaG_FD_203106 | JGI IMG/M metagenome (GOLD analysis project Ga0265314, IMG submission 203106) | Rhizosphere microbial communities from Carex aquatilis grown in University of Washington, Seatle, WA, United States - 4-1-26 metaG | ecosystem: Host-associated > Plants > Roots > Rhizosphere >... | reverse complement strand
CTGGCCGAACGCATCCGCGTGCGCCTCGGCTCGTGTCTTCTCGCGAAAGACGACGTCAAAGGCGCGCTGGCCAATGCGCAGTTTGTTGTGAAGAACCAGGCCAGCCCGCAGTTGGCCGACGCCTTCCTCTTAATGGGCGAGTGCCAGATGCAGAATAAGGATTGGAACCAGGCCATCAACCAGTTCGTGGTCTTCCGCGACCGCGATCCGTTCCGAAACATGGGCGCACTAACCGAACGCGGCCTCTTCCGCCTCGGCCAGGCCTTCGCCGAAGCCAAGCGCTGGGATGAGAGCCGCCAGGTGATGGACCAGGTCGCGCAGCGCTTCCCGCAGAGCCCGCTCGTTCCGGAAGCGCGCTACTCCATGGGCTTCGCGTTCCAGAACATGAATCAACACGACAACGCCTGCAATGCCTTCGCCGAAGTGACGAAGCGCACCGCCGGCGAAGTCGCCGCACGTGCGCAGCTCAACATCGGCCTGTGCCGCCTGGCGCAGAAGCGCTTCCCCGATGCGGAAAAGGAATTGCAAAAAGTGCCCGCGATGTACGACGTTCCGGAACTCAGCGCCACGGCCTTGTGTGAGGCCGGACAGGCATTCCTTGAGGAGAAAAAGCCCGACGAAGCCAGGAAGCTCTGGCAGGGCGTGATCAAGGATTATGCGGCGACCAAAGCGGCGGAGACGGCCAAAAAACGTCTGGCCGAGCTCAAGTAGTTTGGGTTTCACAAACGGAAGGACATTGCCGTGATCAGAAACCTCTTTAAACGACGAAGTGTGCGCGTGCTTCTCGCGGCCCTGCTGATGGTCGTGCTCGTCGGACGCATCACCTGCGCGTACGTCGAAGTCTTTTACCCGCTGGGTAAAGTACTGCTCGAATCGACCAACGTCGTCGTCATTGTCGTCGAGTCCGTCGACAAGCAGAAGAACACGATCATTTACAAAAAGGTCCGCGACCTGAAAGGCACTCACCCCGGCGAAACCATCAAGCACAACATCGCGCAGGCCGGCTTCGAACCGCGCGAGTGGCAGAACGTGATGGCGTGGGCCGAAGTCGGCAAGACCGCGGTGATGTTCCACAACGGCGGCGCGGCCGAAACCTGCATCGACAATTACTGGTACCAGACACCCAACGGCGGCGAATGGTGGTCCATGAGCCACGCCGAACCGTTCATGTTGCGAACGTTTTGCGGCAAACCCGAAAAGCTGGCCCAGGCCATCGCGGCGATGATGAACAACCAGGAAGTAGTTGTGCCGTGCATGGTCGACGGCGACAAACAAGCTCTGAAATTGCGCACCGCGAAAATGCAGCGCCTGAAGGCCAGCCTGAAAATTCAAGACTGGAATCCCACGCGCGATTTTGTGGATTTCGGCGCAGGCGGCGATGAACTTCGCCCCGTTGCAGGCATGCCCGGCTTCACTCACATTCTGGGGCTCTCCAAAGTGGGCCCCGGCGCGACCGGAGTTGTCGCTGCGGACATCAACGGTGACGGCCGCGCCGATCTCTGCGTTTACGGCGCCGAGCATCTGAACGTGCAGCTCAATGGCGGCAACGCGTTCGACGAAGTGCGCATGCCCGTTCAGACCGGCGCGCGCGCGGCCGCCTGGGCCGACTTCGATGGCGACAAGCGCCCCGATCTTTTCGTGGCGACTCCGACCGGCCCGCGATTGTTTCGCAATACGACCGAGAAAGCCGCGCAATTCGAGGACGTCAGCGCCGGACTGCCGCGCCAGAATTATTACCATCTCACCGCTGCCGCGTGGATCGACTACAACGGCGACGGCAAGCCCGATCTACTTCTTGCCGACGGCTTCCGCGGACTGCGCCTCTATAAGAACGTGAGCCGCAACGACGTGCCGCCGCCGCAAAAGAGCACCGTCGGCAAGTGGTTTTATGCCGGTCCCTTCGACAACACGGGCGGAAATGGTTTCGACGCGGTCTACGCACCGGAACAGGGACCGTTCGATCCAAAGAAGGAATTCACGGGCAAGAACAACGAAAAGTTCACCTGGAAAGAAGGCCCTTTTGTCGATGGACAGGTCAACAACCTCGGCCTCTTCAAGCCGGAACTCAACGGCGACGCCGCCGTCTACGTCTACCGCGAATTCACCGTCGCCGGCGACGTCGAATGCCAGTGTTCCTTCGGCAGCGACGACACTCTCACGGTCTGGTTCAATGGCGTGAAAGTGCACGCCGAAAACGTGGCCCGAGGTTGCGCGCCCGATCAGGCGATTGAAAAGCTTAAATTTAAAGCCGGCAAAAACACGATGCTGATCAAAGTCTGCAACGGTGGCGGCGAGTTCGCGTACTACTTCAACGCAAAGCTCCCCGAAGTTACGACTCCGCCGCAGCAACTCTTCGAGGACGTGTCTGATTCGGTCGGACTCGGCGAAAACGGCATCGGGAGCGGATTGAAGGGCGATCGTCTCGCGGTGGCCGATGTCGACGGCGACGGCCGACCGGATTTCCTGTTCAGCGGCGGCAACGGTCTTCTGGTTCTCAACACGAACAAGGGTTTTGTCGAATCAAAGAGCTCGGGGATTTCATTTAAGACCGGCGGCGTGACGCCTGTCTTCGGCGACTTCAACGCCGACGGCAAGCAGGACCTGTTCATCCCGCAGGCTGGAGGCTGCAAGCTTCTGAAAAACGACGGCGCGGGACATTTTGTTGATGTTACGGCGCAGAGTGGCGATCTGGCGCACTCGATGGGCGACGCGCGCTGCGCGGCGTGGGTCGAGTTCAAGAAGGGGCGCAACGATCTGCTCGTCGGATGCTGGAAAGGCGCGAACCGTTATTTCCGCAACAACGGCAATGGCACCTTCACCGATCGCACCGAAGACATCGGCCTGGCGTACCGCATGTTCAACACCTCGGCACTTTCGGTTCAAGACCTGAACAAAGACGGCACGCCGGACGTGGTATTCAATAATGAAGGCCAGGAACCGGTGCTGCTGCTCACCAACCCGGCGTTCTTCGTCGAACCGGCGCAGCTCGTCTCGGCCGCAACTCAGGACGCGGCCGCAGCCGCGCAGGTATCGTCGACAGGTGGCGGAGCGGTGAAGAACAGTTCGCTGATGATCCTGGTTGTTTTGGGTGTGGTGGCCGGAATTTTCCTGGTCCTGATGCGCCGCGGTTCGAACACCGCGATGTTCGTGCTCGCGCTGCTCGCTGCATTTGCTGCGCTCGCGGCTTCGAGTGCCCAGGCCGCCGATTGGCCCGAAGCGCGCGGCAATTCGCAGCGCACCGGAAATATCGACAACACGCCGGGACCCAAGGCGCCGAACGTTTTATGGGCGCACAAGGCCTCGGAACATTTCATCTCTTCGCCTGTGCCGGGCGAAAAAGCGTTGTTCATTCCGGTGATGGGCGCGTTGAACACCGGCTCGTTTCACGCGATGGCGCTGGCTCCCGGAGCCGACGAGCGCATCATGTGGACGAAAGGCGCGCCGTTTATTTCGCATCCGACCGTTTGCGCTCCGGCTGTCGCGGACGGTTTTGTTTTTTTTGGCGACGGCATGCATCAGACCGACGACGCCACACTTTATTGTCTTCAGGCCGACACCGGCATGCCTGTCTGGCGCTATCCCGTTCCCGGCCACTTGATGCATCTTGAAGCCGGACCGATCTACGACAAAGGCCGCGTGTATGCCTGCGGCGGTGATGCCGGAATTTTTTGCGTCGATGCGAAGCATCTGGTCGTCGACGGTAAAGATCGCGAGCTGAAAGAAGTCGTGCCCATGCTCAACAAGATGTGGGCCGACATGAACAAGAAATACGAAGAAGACAAAAAGAAGGACGCGCTCCTCGCCATTCCGCCCAGCGAAGACGCGTTGCCCAAGTCGCAGCCGAAACTCGTCTGGCAGCAGGGCAAAGGCAAATGGCACGTCGACGCGCCGCCGGTACTCGCGGGCGACAAGATTCTGGTTTCCTCAGCGTATCTGGATGACGAAAAGGAAGGCAAGCGCAGCGTATTCTGCATCAACGCTTCTGACGGCAGCATCGTCTGGGAAGCGCCGCTCACCTTCAACCCTTGGTCTGGTGCAACCGTCGCCGGCGATACCGTGCTCGTCGGTTGCAGCAGCATCCGCTTCGATCGCAAGCTCATCGACAAGGCCCAGGGCGAAGTCGTCGCGCTGAACCTGGCCGATGGAAAAGTGAAATGGCGCAAAGAAATCAAGGGCGCCGTGCTCTCGCCCATCGCCGTGAAAGGCGACCTCGCGATTTACACGGGAACCGACGGCATGGTGGTTGCCCGCCTGGTGGCCACCGGTGACAGCAAATGGAAGTACGAAGCCAAGCAGCCGTTTTTCGCCGGACCGGCGATCGCGGGTGATGCGGTGTACGTCGCGGATCTGTACGCTGGAATTCACGCGCTGAATATCGCGGACGGCACGGTGCTCTGGGGACGATTGGATCTCGGCGCCGACGCGCAGATCCAGTCGAAGAGCATGATTTTCGCCTCGCCCACCGTTCACGGCGGCGATCTCTACATCTCGAGCTGCAATCCCGACGGCGAAACGGCGCAGCAGTCGTACATTGCCTGTCTCTCGGACAAACCGCCGGCGCTCGCGGCAAAATTTGCTCCGGTGACGATCGATAAGGAAAAGCGCCAGGTCAGCATCCCCTGCAAAGTCGCGCCGCGAAAGCTGGCTGCGTTGAAAGAAACTTATCCGCTCGAAGTTCTCGCCACGTTTCCCACGCCGCGCGGTCAGAAAGCGCACGAAACAGTGGTGACGTTTGAATCCCGGCCGAGCGAAGTTCATAAAGCCCTCGAACAAATCGGTTGCAAGCCCGGCAAACCGGTCGTCGGCGAAGGCGTGATGGCGACGGGCTCTGAGTTGAAAATCTTCCTCGAAGTTCCCGGCGTGACCGGCGTGCCGCGCCTGATTCCCGCCGAGAAACTCATGGTCGACATGCGCACCGGCAAGAGCCTGCCCTCGATGACCTGGCACTTCACCGGCTCAGTCATGAAGCAGCCCGATCCGACCAAGGAAGAAAAAATGTACGGTGCGGACCTGACCGGAACACTGGTCAGCCTGCTGCCTGTGACCGACGAGACCGTCTGCCAGGCGCACGTCAATCTGGCCGAAGGAAAATTACTTCGGCTCGATACGAACAAGGATCTGCTTCCGCCGGAAGGCACAGAGATCCGGATGATTTTTCAGGCGAAATAAGGCGTGGAAGGCGACGTAAAGCGAGGATTGCAATGAAACAACACCTGAAAGCGTTTGCGCGTGCTGTTATTTTGGTTGCGACTAGCGCGACTGTTGTCGGTGCCGGCCGTCTTGCTTTCGTTGAAACACCGCCCGATTTGGCGCGTCCCAATAGCATGAGCGATCCCGTTGAAGACGCGGTGCGTCGCGAAATTCTCGCCAAGACCCCCGAGCAGCACCAGAAGCCCGCGCCGTTCCTGAATCTCGCGATCCCCGATCCGCTCGAAATTCCAAAGACCGTCGGGCTGCGTGATGCGCCCGTCGACAGCGATCCACCGAGCGCATCTATCCCGCCGCGCCCGGTCCTCGGTTCCCCGGCAAAATAAATTTCGATAAGCTATCGCCGTCGCGTTGGACTATTTCTTCGCCGCCCACTTCAAGCTATTCGCTAAAAGCGTCTTATACGCCGCCAGATCGTGCGCGCGGCCGTCGTGCCCGAGGCTGATGCACACAATCCGCGCCTTGGGGTGTTGAACGATCCACACGATGGGAAATGTCTTGCCGGTCAGCGGACTTTTCGCCGAGGCCAGCACTTGGATGGGCGTGCCGGTTTTGTCGGGCTCGACGTTGTAAAGTTCATCCGTGATTTTGAACGTCTTCGGCACGCCAGCGAGAATGGGATGCTCGACATTTTCGAGCACCACTTCGAACTCGCCGAGTTTATCGTGTCCGCGCGAACCGCCGCCGACCAACACGCGGTTGTACTCAGGCCAATCGCGCCAGTTGTACCACACCGCCGGATGCACCATCATCAATCCATTACCGGCCTCGGCGAAATCGAAAATGCCTTTGCGCAGCGCCGCGTCCGCCAGCGGTTGATTGTTGCTAAGGTACAGCACGTTGATCTCGCTCAGTTTTGCCAGGATCGCGTCGGGCTTGTCCGTGTAGTCGATCGCCGAACCCGGCACTTCGCTCAGCGTCGCCACGTCGGCCTGGTTGAACCAGCGGTTGAAATCGTGCGAGCTTCCCCCGCCAACGATCAGCGCGCGAATGCTCGCGTTCGCCGTCGACTTCTTCTCCGGAGCGGCCGGGCCCGGACCGGCGGGTGCGGGAGCCGCGGGAACCGGGGCCAATGCGCCAGGGCTACCCGCGCCGGGCAATTCGGCGGTGATCGCGACGGTTGTGGCCGCCGGTCCGCCGCCGGGGCTTTCCAGCGTGATCTTTTGCAGCACGCCGGTTGATTTCACCGGAATCGTGAACGTCCGCACATGCCCGCCGTCCTGCGTCAGGCCGATGGCGCGTTTCGACCCCGGAACTTCCTTATCAGAAACGTAGTCAATGAATTCGTTGCCGTCGTGAAGGATCACGCTCTCGCTCTGCCCGCCCGCAAAAGACATCGTCACCTTCATCGCCATTCCGCCGTTTTCTCGCGGTCCGCGCGACGCCCACCCGGCGATTCCGCCGAGGAAATGCAGCGACGTCACCGCATAACCGATTTTGATCTCCACTTTCTGCGGATGTTTCTGCGCAAAATCATTTCCCCCGCCGCCTTTCAGCACGATCAGGTTTCCGCCGATCAGGCTCTTGCCGGGATCGATGATGTCGAAGGGCACGCCGTCGACATTTACCAGCCCGAAGTGCGCGAATTTCAGCGTATCGTTGAGCGCTTCGGCCGACGCATACAGTCCGCGGCGCGAATCGGCGGTGAATGCGGTATTCAGGTCGAGCACGCGATATTGCGAGGCGCCGTCGCACAAGAACGACAGAATGTCGCGCAGCGTCTCGGCGCCGAGCGATTCGAAGCCTTCGGGCATCAGCGACAAATTCGTCTTTTTCAGCGTCTTGATATTGGCCTTCGGAACTTCAACCTGTCCGCTGGCGTTCTTCAGCAGCACGCTCGCGTCGTTTTCAGCCGCAAGAATTCCAGACTGAACCTGGCCGTCTTTTGTGATGACGTTCCACGACTCGTAGCCCGAATCCACCACGCGGTTCGGATCGATGATATTGACGAGCAGGTTGTCCGGCCCGTGCACGCCCATGCCCGTCAGTACCGGACCGATCTGGTTTCCGATGTCATTGAATTTGTGACAGACGGAGCAATTTTTGGTGAAAGCCTCTCGCCCCTTTACGGAATTTCCGGGCTTGATGACTTCAGGAAGAAGTTGAGCGATCAGCGAATCCTTGTCGCTGTTGGGTTTCTTAAAGGCGTCGAGCAATTTCACCGCGCGCGCGGCAACCTCCTTTACGGGATGTGTCCGCAGACGGAAAACGTTCGGCGGCCCCAGCGCGCTGAGACTCAATTTCCTGGCTTCAATCGCGTCGAGAAACGCGTTTGTCCATTCGGGCCGCGACAAGACCATATTGAACGCGGTGTCCTGTTCCGATGGAGCCAACTGCGGGAATGCTGCGATCAGAATTCCGCTGGCAGCCATGTCGCCGGACACACCGAGCGACGAAATTACGCTGCGCTTCAACGTGCCGCTCGCGGGCGTCTCCAGCAGTTTCGCCATGGCGGGCAAAATCTCTGCGCTCGCCGAGCGTGCGCCGATCAGCGCCGCAGCGATCTGCATGCGCCGCGTTTCGGCGGACTTCGCATCCTTCACCTGCTCGAGAAGCGCCGTGATCTGTTTCGTCACGTCGGCTTTCAGCGTGCCGGATTTGTCCCAGTTTGCCGCAATTGGCAGCGCGGCAATGGAGACGTCGACATTTTCCGATCCGAGGAGCGCGCGAATCGCCGCCGTCAGTTCCGCCGATTCATTCGGCGCTGACGTGAGCGTCGAAGCCGCATCGAGAATAACGCGCTTGGTGACGTCGGCCGTGGATGGCGCCGCCGCGCAGGCCAGCACCAGTTTTGCGAAAGCAGCCGCGTCCTGCTTCTCTGCTGCACGCGACGCGACGGCATTCAAGAAAACCGTGAGTCCCGCGCTGTTCTCCATCTTCAGCGATGCCGCGAGAATCGCGTAGGAACTTGAGGCTGCCGCCGCCACCGCCGCCGACCTCGTCCAATCATCCTCCAGCTTCGGGAAGAGCGCCGTCAGCGCCGCTGCAGCGTCCGGTTTGAGTTCCGCCGTTGCCAGCGCGCGCAAGATCATCAGCCGCGTGCGCGCATCCGAACCAATCATCGCCGCGGCGAGTTCGTTTTGCACCGAATTCGCGCCGATTGACTCGGCAATCAGCGCCGCTGTTTTGCGAATCGCCGGGGTTGCATCGTTTATCGCTGTGCTCAATACGTCAGGCTTCAACGCGCCGAGGCGTTCGAGCGCCCAAAGCGCCAGGTTCCGCGCCGGAGCGAACGATTCGCTCTTCGCCATGGGTGATACCGCCGCAATCGCGTCGTCGCCGCCCTTTTCGACGAGCAATCGGAACGCGGTGCCTCGCACAACGCGATTGGGATGTTTCATCGCTGCCGCTAGTTCGGCCACGCTCGCCTTAGAGAGGTCGGGGACGTCGAGCTTTTTAGCCTGGTTGTGCTGCACGCGATAAATGCGGCCAAAGTAATGTTCGCGATCGGGCCGCACCGAAGCGCCGGCGCGCCCGTGCTGCGGGCCGCGCGAATCACTGTGCGCGATGACCGGCGTGTAAAAATCGACAAGATAAATCGCGCCGTCGGGGCCGCTGGCGACATCGACCGGGCGGAACCAGTAGTCGCGCGAGAAAATAAATTCAGCGTCAGTCCGTTTCATTTCGCCGGTGAAAGTCGGCCCCGTGTCTTTCAATTTCTCGGAATGAATGACATTCAGAATCGGTTCCGTGTTGAAGGTGGTGTGGTCCCATTCATCGGGCCACGCGCCGCCCTCGTAAACAAGCGCGCCGCACGACGCGCTGTAACCGCCGACGGTGTCGATCTGCATCAGCGGCGCGCGATCCGGCATCTGGCGTCGAACCACTTTGCGGCCGGCGATCACCGACTGCGCGCCGATCGTGGTGCCGATGCGGCCTTTCGCCAGCGTCCACTCGGGCAGAACGACGTGCTGAATGGGATTTCCGCTCGTCGCCTGGCCGAAGAACAACTCGCCATCGCTGGTCACATCGGCACCGAAGCCGTTGCCGCCTTTGGATGAAACCTGTTCGATCGCAGAGCCATCGGGTTTGAAGCGGAACATGCCGGACGTGACGCGGCCGAATGATTTTTTCCCATCGGCCGAGCGGATTTCTTCGCCGCCGCCCATGGAAACATAAATCCAGCCGTCCGATCCAGGGATCAGATGGTTCGCGACGAAATGCGTGTCACCCGGTTTGAAGCCTGTGAACAGGCGCTCGACTTTGTCGCCCTTGTCGTCGCCGTCGGTGTCGCGAATGAAAACGATGTCGGGCTCGTGCAGAACGATAATGCCATCTTTGTAAAAACAGAATCCTGTCACCAATTCGAGGCCTTCGTAAAAGACAGTCTTCTTGTCCATGACGCCATCACCGTCGGTGTCGGTCAGAATGCTGATGCGGTCCAGCGCGGGCCGTTCGTATTGCCCCGGCGCGAGACTGCTCGTCTCCTTCCACGGCTCGGCCACAGTTTGACGCCGGCCATTCGGGTATTCCGGAGTTTCGGCGACCCACAGCCGACCTTTGGCATCCCAATTCACCGCGATCGGCTTATTAATGAGAGGCTCGCTCGCGACGACACTCACCGTAAAGTCCGGATGCACTTCCATCTGCTTCACTGTGTCAGACGGCTTCGATGGCCCGCCCGACGGATAACCGATGCTGCCGAGCTCTTCTTTCGTGCAGAGCGAATCCAGATTCGCGCGGCCTGCGGCCCAGGCGATGCCGCGCAATGCAAACACGCGATAACTCGGATGCGCCAGCGTCGACGATGAACCTTGCAACGCCACAAACGCGCGGTGCGCTTTTAATCCGCCGGAGGCCTGCGCTTCGTACGCCCACATCTGCGGCTGAAGATCGTAAATGTTCGCGCGGTCGAGTTTGGCGCGCGCCTCGGCCTGCTTTTGATGATCTTCGCGAAGTCCCGTCACCTTCGGCGTGAATGCGGACCCCATCACCTTAATATCGGGAGCGAGATCGAGATCGTAAATCGTCAAATCGTCAACATCGAACGACCACGCATCTTTGATGATCGGATGCCGGTCCGACGAGAGATACAGCATCATACGGCTGTTGAATTTCCGGCTCTTCTCAATCCACGCTCCGCCGGCGATCGTCTTCCACCACGCCGCATCGCCTGCCGCGATCGCGCCTTGAATGACGACGAATCCGCCGCCGCGTTTTGCGAAAGCATCGATCGCATCCTTGTGTTCGGCCGCCAGCGGCTTTGTTTCAGTACTATAAAGGAGGACGACATCGGTCTGCGCCAGATGAGCGGCGTCCGGCGCGGCGAACTCAGCCTTTGCCCCGCGTTGCTGAAGCAGCGAGACAAAATCCGCTCCGGCTTGCGCTGAGTCCGAAACGACCAGCACGCGAGGCGCGGAGTCCTCAGCGTGTACCCGCGACATCGACGTTGCCAGCAGTGTGAAAATCAGGCAGAGAACAAATGAGTTGCGCATTGGCGCCTCCTTCAGAGCGTTGCAGAGCCTTGGAAAGACAGCATGTCAAGCTGTGCATTGCAATTGCTGAGCCAGTGAGAAACACGGCGGGCAATTTCGCAGAGGAGCGCAGTTCTGCTATGAAAAACGCGCCGGAAAAGTTCCGGCGCGCGTTCGATCCGTGCGGGTTGACCGCAGGATTGGTTATTTCCAGTGGCAAGTAAACACTGTTTCAGTCTCGAACATTAGTGCGTGTTGACAGTCTCCTCATTTTTGATGACTTGCGGCTGAACGGCGTGCGATGAGCGGAAGAATGGAATCTTGTTCAGCACATTTTCCTGAAAACTTTCGAGCAACAGATAAATCACCGGGGTAATGTACAGAGTAATCAATTGCGAAACGATCAATCCGCCGACAATCACCAGGCCAAGCGGACGTCGTGACGCGCCGTCTGTTCCAAATCCCAGCGCAATTGGAAGCGCGCCCATCAGCGCCGCGAGCGTCGTCATGATGATTGGGCGGAAGCGATTGATGCTTGCTTCATGAATCGCATCTTCGCTGCTTTTACCTTGCGCAGTGCGCTGCAGCGCGAAGTCGATCATCATAATTCCATTTTTCTTCACGATACCCATCAGCATGAACATGCCGATGAACGCGTATAGTGACGCTTCGGCGTTGAAGATCAACAGCGTCGCCAGTCCTCCCACGAGCGCGACCGGCAGCGACGAGAGAACCGTGATCGGATGGACGTAGCTTTCGTAAAGAATGCCGAGAATCACGTACATCACGAACACCGCCATCAGCATCAGGATAACGAGGCTCGCCATCGTGTTCTGGAACTCCTGAGCCTGCCCCTGCAGTTCGCCATGGATTGAGGGCGGAATGATTTCGCGCGCGTTCTTATTGATGTACTCGACCGCTTCGCCGATGGTCGCGTCCGGTTTCAGATTGAAGAAGATCGTCACGGCGGTGAATTGATTGACGTGATTCACCGATTGCGCGCCAAGCCGCTCCTTCCATTTCGCCACGGCTTTCAGAGGCACCTGCGTTTTCCCGTCGTCCGATTTCACATACAGCAATCCAAGGTCCTCGGGATGTGAGCGGGCCTCGTCGTTCAACTCCATGATAAGCTGGTATTGGTCGTCGGGCTTCTTGATCAGATAGAGATAATTCTGTGAATACGCCTGGCGCAGCAAGTTCTCAACTTTCGACGCTGAGACGCCATACGTCGACGCTTCGTTGCGCAGAATTTCGACTTCGAGCTGCGGCGTGTCGTTGTACAAATCGGACGACACGCTGGCCATGCCGGGAAAACCTCTCAGCTTTTCCATCATCTTTGTCGCAGTGGCATAAGTCAGTTCCGGATCAATGCCGGAAATTGAGTATGCGAATTGCCCCTGGAACTGCGATGTGCCGCCCGTGTTGATTTCAAGCACCGGCACCGGACGCAAAAATCCAAGGATGCCGCGCGTGGAACTGACGCCGCCCATCAGGTTGTTGGCGATCTGATAGATAGGCGGCCGCTTTCCGGGTTCATCCAGAAACGCGAGCAGGAAGCCCTGGTTCGGAACGAGGAATTGCGAATTTCCCGTCATCGTAAACGTGATGTCGACGCCCTTCTGGGCCTGCATGATTTTTTCGGCCTGCGCCTGGTACGCGCGCATCTGCGCCGGCGAAGTGCCCTGTTGTCCGACCATCACGCCCAGGATGAAACTGCTGTCGCCGACCGGGAGAAACGATTTTGGAATGATCATGAAGGTCCAGATTGTTCCGGCCATACACGCCATCCAGATGATGACTGAGATCCAGGAGTGGCGCAAAAACCAGGTCAGAGAACGGCTGTAAAGCGAGATGATCGGATCGAGGAAAAACGACGCGATCCGTTCCATGTATGTTTTTGCCGACCCGTGGCCGCGTTGCGAAAGCAGCCGCGCGCACATCAGCGGCGTCAGCGTGAGCGAAACCAGGCCCGACGCAATGATCGAGACGATGATCGTGACCGCGAATTCGCGGAAAATGCGTCCGACCAGCCCCGACATGAACACCAACGGCAGGAACACCGCGGCGAGCGAAACAGTCATCGACAAAATCGTGAAGCTGATTTCTTTCGCGCCGTTCAACGTTGCGTTGAGGACTGATTCGCCCAATTCTTCCATGCGCCGGACAGTGTTTTCGAGAAACACAATCGCGTCGTCGACGAGGAATCCGATTGCGAGCGTCAATGCCATGAGCGAGAGATTGTCGAGGCTGTAGCCAAGCATCGACATCGCGATGAATGTCAGCAACAGCGAAAGGGGCAGCGCCATCACCGGAATAAGCGTGTCGGCGGCGCGGCCCAGAAAGACGAATATCACGACGACGACCAGAACGAACGCGATCAGCAGCGTTTCTTCAACGTCGGCGACGGATTTCACGATCGAGAGAGAGCGGTCGTAAATGGGCGAAAGCCGCACCGCGCCGGGCAGCGTGGATTGGACAATCGGCAGCAGCGCGCGCACATTTCGCGCGACTTCGACCGCATTCGCGCCGGCCTGCCGGTTCACGGCGATGACCACCGTCGCGGTTGGCGTTTCGTAGCCGCGCGCCCAGAACTGCATGTGCAGACGTTCCTGTGCGACAGATTCCGTGACCTCGGCCACGTCGCGAACGTAAACGGGAGCGCCATTTTTGGTGGCGATGATCAAGTTGCTATATTGCTCGGCCGTTTCGAGCTGCCCGTGCGGTTGGATTACCAGCGAGCGATGTTCGCCGTCGACCTGGCCGGCGCCTTGGTAACTGGTGCCCGAATTGACGGCGGTGTTCAGATCGTCGAGCGTGATTCCGCGAGCGGCCATCGCATAGGGATCGACCTTTATGCGAATCGCCGATTTGCTGCCGAATACAACCACGCGCGAAACGCCAGAGACGGTGCTGATGCGCTGGCCGACGAGCGTGTTTCCATAATCGTAGAGTTTACCCGCCGTGAGCGAATTGCTGGTCAGCGCGATGTACATGATCGCCTGATCGTTCGGATTCGTTTTCGCGAACGTCGGCGGA
>Ga0265314_10004135_pt1 | contig 13662 bp, 8 predicted proteins | sample 4126metaG_FD_203106 | JGI IMG/M metagenome (GOLD analysis project Ga0265314, IMG submission 203106) | Rhizosphere microbial communities from Carex aquatilis grown in University of Washington, Seatle, WA, United States - 4-1-26 metaG | ecosystem: Host-associated > Plants > Roots > Rhizosphere >... | reverse complement strand
CGAGCAGGGAGCGGTAAGCCGCGGGAAGCCCGGTCCCGGCGGGCTCGGCCGAAGGCGCGTCGGGGCGCCCCCCGTGGAACCCAATCATAGGCTGCGCGACCCAGTTGGAGGATTCCCTCACGGCGCCAGCCCTCCCGCCCAGGACCCTGACCGCCTCGGACGGGTAGTGGTCCACCTGGTTGCCCTCGACCGAGACGTCCTCGGAGCGGTCGACCTCGATGGCGCCCCGGCCGGTTCGCTCCATGGAGACGTACGAGAACAGGCTCTCCGCTACCCTGACCTGGGAGGAGTCGCTCACCCGCAGGGCGGACCATCCGATCTCGCCGAAGAGGCAGCCGTCGACGGTGGCGCCAAGGACGGCCGGCCCCAGCTCAAGGGCGGGTGTGCTCATGTGCAGGAACTGGTCCTCGAGGAACTGGATGCCGCTCGCGTTGGAGAAGCTGACGGCCGCAGCGGCGTCCCGGGACACCGAACCCTCGGGCGAGGCTTCCGAGGGGTTGGACGCCGCCGTGAACTCGAAGCCTAGCCCCTTGAAGATGAGGCCCGCGATGGGCCGCCCCTTCGAGCCCCGGCCCGTCAACAGGGCGCCCGGGCTCGCCGCCACGACTTCCGCGGTCGTCATCTCCTCGCCGACGCGGGGCGTGTAGTAGAAGAGCCCCGCAGGCCGGTCGAAGTACCACTCGCCCGGCATCCCGAGGAGCTCGAAGGCGTTCTCTATGAAGAGGGGGGCCGTGGCCGCGGCCTCGGACCAGATCGCCCCGCCGCCGGGCGGCGCGAAGACGACGTCGCCGGGGTTCTTCCACTGGGCCCGGGGATCCATTGGGGCTAGGGGCGCGCCCGCAATGCTCTTCGAGAAGACCTGGAGCATCCGGCCGTGGGTCCGGTTGGCCGGCGTGCCGTTCACGTAGAGGCTCAGCGTGTCGACCAGCCCCTTTGGGGCAGGCGCCACCCAGAGGTTCCTTTCCTTGTCGGCAAGCGTCCAGCCCGCCAGCCGGAACCCGTGGCTGAGTACGGGATGCTCCCCGGGGGCTGCCGTGTAGATCACGTTGAACCCGTTGGTCCCGGAGTCCTCGGGCCCGAGCTCAAGAGGCAGGTCCAGGTGGAGGTCCCCCGAGATGAAGACCGTGAGGTCGTCCGCCATGTCGCGGTTGAGGGTGCGGACCATGTCGCGGGCGCGCGCCAGCGTCCGCAGGGGCTGCTCCTCCGTCCCGGGATTCGCATCGTCCCCGCCCGGCGAGACCCAGAGGGCCGCGCGCGCCGGCTGGAGCGCCGCAAAGCCGAGGGCCAGGGCACCGAGGAGTCGCGTGACGATGTGGGGTTTCACCAAGACCACGATGGCGCCGAATGCGCCTTCGGCAACAACGAGTAAGGGGCCGCACGAACCGGTATCTTGCGCAATCCCATGCCTGGGCGCGCGTTTTGCTCCACCCGCGGCATTCCGCCCCGCGTCGGGGCGCCCGGCCCGGGTGATTAGCCTCGCGTTGGACAGGGTTCCGGGCGGTGGTGTGGGATGCCTTTTACAAAACTCGGACTGGGACCCAACTTCCTGCGCGGTGTGCAGGCCATGGGCTACACCGAGCCCACCCCCATCCAGCTGCGGGCGATCCCGGTTGTCCTCTCGGGCAAGGATCTCGTGGCCTCCGCGCAGACCGGCACGGGCAAGACCGCCGCCTTCGCCCTTCCCGTCCTCACGATGCTCGGCATCCACAAGAAGGAGGGCCCGCGCGTCCTCATCCTGGAGCCGACCCGCGAGCTTGCGGCGCAGGTTGAGACGGCGTTCCGCGACTTCGGGCGCTATTCGGACATCCGGACGACCGTGGTGCACGGGGGCGTCGGCTACGGCCGCCAGCGCAGCGAGCTGCGCGCCGGGACGGACGTCGTCGTCGCGACGCCCGGCCGACTCATGGATTTCCTGCAGGAGGGCGAGATCAGGCTCGGCGGCCTTCAGATCCTGATCCTCGACGAGGTCGACCGGATGCTCGACATGGGCTTCATCCACGACGTGAAGAGGATCATCCAGAAGTGTCCGCCGAAGCGCCAGACGCTGTTCTTCTCGGCGACCGTGCCCCCTGAGATCGCGGCGGTGGCCTCGTTTGCGCTCAAGGACCCGGTGCGGGTCGAGATCGGCGTCTCCCGGTCGGTCACGACGCTCATCACCCACGCCATCTACCCGGTCCACCAGGAGCAGAAGTTCGAGCTCCTCCTGGCGCTCCTGGCCTCGATCGACTTCAACAGCGTCCTCGTGTTCTCGCGGACCAAGCACGGGGCCGACCGCATCGCCCGGCGCCTGCGCGAGGCGAACCACAGCGTCGCGGTCCTGCACGCGAACCGCTCGCAGAACCAGCGCATGGAGGCCCTCGAGGGATTCCGGAGCGGCCGCTACGAGGTGATGGTCGCAACCGACATCGCCGCGCGCGGTATCGACGTCGCCGGCGTGACCCACGTCATCAACTACGACGTCCCCGAGAACCCCGAGGACTACGTGCACCGGATCGGGCGCACGGGAAGGGCCCAGGCCGTGGGCGACGCATTCACCCTTGCGACCCCGGAGAACAATTCCGACGTGCGCGCCATTGAGCGCTTCATCGGGCAGGAGATACCCAAGATCAAGCTGACGGGGTTCGCCTACAAGAACGCCTCCGACTATCCGGCCCGGCCCGCGCCCCAGGGGCGAAGGGGCGGAGGCGGCGGTGGGGGCGGCGGCTATTCAAGCAGGCCGAGCGCTCCCCACCCGCGCGGAAAGCCCGGCGCCCATTGGGGCCGGCGATAGCCCGGGCTAACGCTGCCCGTAGTAGGCGCCGGCTCCGTGCTTGCGCCGAAAATGCCGGTCAAGGAGGGCCGCCGGGAATGCCCTGGCGCCCGGCCGGAGCCCGAGGGTCGCCAGGGCGAGCGTCGCGCACAGTTCCAGGGCGACCGCGTACTCGACGGCCTCGGCGGCCGTGTGCCCCCAGGTGAAGGGCCCGTGCCGGAAGACAAGGACCGCGGGAATCTCCTCGGGATCAAGTTTCGCGAACCGCTCGGCGATCACGCGCCCGGTCTCAAGCTCGTAGTCGCCGCGGATCTCGGAGCGGGTCAATTCGCGGGTGACCGGGACCGGCCCGTTGAAGAAGTCGGAGTGGGTCGTGCCGAGGACCGGCAGGGGCAGGCCCGCCTGCGCGAAGGACGTGGCGTGGACCGAGTGGGTGTGGACGACCCCGCCCGCGTGGGGAAACCTCCTGTAGAGCTCCAGGTGGGTGGGGGTGTCCGAGGAGGGCCTCAGCCCTCCCTCGACCTTCTTGCCCCCAAGGTCGACGAGGACCATGTCCGCCGGCCGCAGCCGGTCATAGCCGACCCCGCTCGGCTTGATCGCGATGATGCCCCGCTTGCGGTCGACGGCGCTCGCGTTGCCGAAGTTGAGGTGGACGAGCCCGTGCGCGGGCAGCTCCATGTTGGCCTCGTAGGCCTCGCGCTTGAGTTCGGTCAGCATGGTCGGTTGGGCCGCAATTGAGAGTCAGGCGCGCGGACCCGCAAGGTGATAGTACGCCTCGTTCCAGCGCAGCTCCTTCTCCAGCTCGGCGAGCCTCGTGTCGTTGTCGATCACGACCACCTCGACCCCCGCTATCTCGGCGAAGTCCCGCAGGTGCTCCGTCGTCACGGAGTAGCTGAACGCCGTGTGGTGGGCCCCGCCGGCCCGTATCCATGCGCCGCACGCCGTCTTGAAGTCGGGCCGGCATTTCCAGACGGCCCTGGCGACCGGCAGCTTCGGCAGGGGCTCTGGGGGCTCGACGACGTCGACCTCGTTGACGATCAGCCTGAACCGGTTCCCGAGGTCTATCAGGGAGGCGTTGAGGGCCGGCCCGGCGGGGGCGCCGAAGACGAGGCGCGCCGGGTCGTCCTTGCCCCCAATCCCGAGGGGGTGGATCTCGAGCGACGGCTTTCCCGACGCGATCGACTCGCAGATCTCGAGCATGTGCGCGCCCAGGACAAGGCTGCCCGAGGGGTTCAGGTGGTAGGTGTAGTCCTCCATGAACGACGTGCCCCCCTTGAGCCCGTCGCCGATCACCTTCATCATGCGCAACAGGGCGCACGTCTTCCAGTCGCCCTCGGCCCCGAAGCCGTAGCCGTCGGCCATGAGGCGCTGGACCGCCAGTCCGGGAAGCTGGCTAAGGCCGTGCAGGTCCTCGAAGGTCGTCGTGAACCCCTTGAACCCGCCCTTCTCGAGGAAGGACCGAAGTCCGAGCTCGATCCGCGCGGCGTCGCGAAGCGAGTGGTGGCGCTGTCCGCCGCGCCGAAGGGAGGGCGCGACCACGTAGCGCTCGGCGTACTCGGCGCAAAGGCGGCTCACCTTCGACTCGGCCACCTTCTCGACCTCGCTCACGAGGTCGCCGACCCCGTAGCCGTCGACCTGGTAGCCGAAGCGCGTCTCCGCCGAGACCTTGTCGCCCTCCGTCACCCCGACGCGGCGCATGTTGTCGCCGAACCTCGCGAAGCGGGCCCCCTGCATGTCCTGCCATCCGCGCACGACCCGCATCCAGGCGCACAGGCGGTCCGTGACCTCCGGGTCCTGCCAGTGCCCGACGATGATCTTCCTCGCCAGGCGCATGCGCGCGTGGAGGAACCCGGCCTCGCGGTCGCCGTGGGCGGCCTGGTTGAGGTTCATGAAGTCCATGTCGATGTCCGCCCACGGCAGGTCCCTGTTGAACTGCGTGTGCAGGTGGGCGAAGGGCTTGCGCAGGCTGGAGAGCCCGGCGATCCACATCCGGGAGGGGGAGAAGGTGTGCATCCAGAGGACGACCCCGGCGCACGCGGGGGACTGGTTGGCTTCCAGGCAGAGCGCCTTGACGGCCTCGGAGCTCGTCAGGACCGACTTGAACACGAGCGGGTAGGGGATTCCCGCGGTTGTGTTGAGCGCCCTGGCGATCGTCCTCGAGTTGTCCGCCACGAGCTTCAGGGGGCCCGGCCCGTAGAGTTCCTGGGAGCCCGTGACGAGCCAGACCTCGCAGTTGGATGTGTTCTTCATGAGGGTGTTCGGGCTATTCGCCGCGGGCCGCGGCCCGGATGTCGAGGAGCCCCTTCATCACGCCGGGGAAGTCCGCCCTCCCGCGGACCCCGCCGAAGCCGTCGTGGAGGGTGCGGTAGTGGCCGTAGAGGCGGTCGTAGGTCCTCTTACTCGCGGCGTCGGGCCGGTAGGATTCCTTCCGAAGGCCCGCCATGGCGCGCTGGGCCGAGGGGAAATCCCGGTGGGCGCCGGCGAGGACCGCGGCGCTCATCGCCGCCCCGAGGGCGCACGCCTGGTTCGAGCTCGCGACGTGCAGCGTGCACCCGGTCACGTCCGCGTAGATCTGCATGAGCAGCGGGTTCTTCTCGGCGATGCCCCCGGCGCAGACGATCCGTCGGATCGGCACCCCGTACTTCCGGATCCGCTCGATGATCATGCGGGCGCCGAAGGCCGTGGCCTCGATCAGGCAGCGGTAGATGTCGGCCTGGGTCGTGTGCAACGAGCAGCCGACGATCAGGCCCGAAAGCCGCGGGTCCACGAGGACCGTGCGGTTTCCGTTGTGCCAGTCGAGTGCCAGGAGGCCGCTCTCCCCGGGCTTCTGGCGCGAGGCCTCCGCGGCCAGCCTCGAGTGCAGCGCCGCGCTGCCGCCGCAGACCGTCTCGGTCCACCACTTGAAGATGTCGCCCACGGCGGACTGCCCGGCCTCGATGCCGTAGTAGCCGGGGAGGATGGCGCCCGGGACGATGCCGCAGATCCCGGGGATGTCCGGGACCTTCTTTCGGGACGACACGACGGCGCAGTCGCAGGTCGACGTGCCGATCACCTTGACCAGGGTGCCCTCCCTGATGCCGCAGGCGATCGCCCCGTAGTGGACGTCAAATTCGCCGATCGCGATCGGGATGCCGGCGGGGATGCCGAGCCTCTTGGCCCACTTGGGGCTGAGCGCCCCGGCCGCGGCCGTGGCGTCGTGGGCCTTCGCGTAGAGTCGGTCCCGCAGGCCGGCCAGCCTGGGATCGAGCGCGGAAAGGAACCTCTTGTCGGGGAGCCCGCCCCACTCGTCGCTGTAGAGGGCCTTGTGCCCCGCGGCGCAGATGCCGCGCACGACCTTTGTCGGGTCCGAGACGCCGGCGAGCGTCGCGGGAATCCAGTCCGAGAGCTCCACCCACGAGTACGCCGCCCTGAAGACGGCGGGGTCGACCTTGAGGCAGTGCCAGATCTTCGACCAGAACCACTCCGACGAGTACCGGTTGCCGCATTTTGCGATGTATTCGGGGCGCATCCGTGCGGCGACCTCGTTGATTCGCGCCGCCTCCCTCCAGCCCGTGTGGTCCTTCCAGAGCCAGCACTGCGCCGAAAGGTTCCTGCGCCATCGCCCGTCCATGGCGAGCGCCCTGTTCCTTCGGTCGACGGGGATGGGGCTCGAGCCGGTCGTGTCGACACCGATGCCGACGATCTTTCCCGGTGAGAAGCCGCGCGCGCGCCCCGCCGCCTCGAGGGCCCCCCTGACGCTTTCCTGCAGGGCGGCAAGGTAGTCCCCGGGGTGCTGGCGCGCCAGGTTTGCATCCCTCTTGTCGAGCAGGACGCCGTCAGTCCCGCTCCGGTATCCGGCGACGAAGCTCCCTATCTCGGCCCCGTCCCGGCAGCGCACGACCAGGGCGCGCGCTGAGTTGGTGCCGAAGTCAATTCCGAGGGTAAATGCCATGGGGGTGGGGTGACCGCCGGCGATCCTAGGCGGCAGGTCCCCGGAGACGATCCTGAGTTGACTGGACGGTAAAGTGAACCGAAGGTCGCAACCCCACGCCGCCGGTTCCTACCTTCTCCCGGCCCCGTAACAGATAACCCCGTCTGCTCCCCAAAAGCCATGGCTACGTCCTCCACCACGCTCACGCCCATCGACTGGCTCGCGATCGCGCTGTATTTCGGCCTCCTCCTGGGCGTCGCGGCGTGGGTCGTCCGCAAGAACAAGGATACCGCGACGGACTACTTCCTGGCGGGGCGAAACCTGGGGTGGTGGGTCATCGGGGCCTCGATCTTCGCCTCGAACATAGGCTCGGAGCATATCGTGGGCCTTGCGGGCTCGGGCGCCTCGGACGGCGTCGCCCTCGCGCACTATGAGCTGCACGCCTGGTGCCTGCTGGTGCTCGCCTGGGTCTTCGTCCCCTTCTACTCGAGGGCGCTTGTCTTCACGATGCCCGAGTTCCTCGAGCGCAGGTTCAGCTCGGGCTCGCGCTACGTCCTGTCGGTGGTCTCGATCATCACCTTCATCGTCTCCAAGATCGCGGTGGGGATCTTCGCGGGAGGGGTCGTTTTCGCGACGCTCCTGCCCGAGGTGCACCTGACTCTCGGCGGCTCGACGATCAACAGCTTCTGGATCGGTTCGGTCGCGGTGATCGTCCTGACGGGACTCTACACGATGCTCGGCGGAATGCGCGCGGTGGTCTACAACGACGCCGTCCAGGTCGTGGTCCTGATCGGCGGCTCCGCCTGCCTCACCTTCTACGGCCTGCACCGCCTCGGGGGCTGGGGCGAATTGCGGCACTTCTGCGGCTCGGAGATGTTCAACCTGTGGAAGCCGATCACGCCGGCCGGGGTCCAGGCGACCTGGGCCCCCGTCCTCGAGACCAACGCGGCCGGCGGGATCGTCAGGCAGGCCTGGTACTTCAACGACAAGTTCCCCTGGCCCGGCATGCTGATCTGCGCGCCGATCATCGGGCTCTGGTACTGGTGCACCGACCAGTACATCGTCCAGAGGGCGCTCGGCGCGCCGAACGAGACGATCGCCCGCCGGGGCAGCATCTTCGCGGCCTTCCTGAAGCTGTTCCCCGTTTACCTCTTCATCATCCCCGGGCTCATCTGCTTCGCCCTCGCAAAGAGCGGCAAGCTGCCGGAGCTCGCCTCGATGGTAGGGGCCGACGGCAAGCCCGTCGCGTCCGAGGCGCAGGCGGCATTCCCTCTGATGGTGAAGTTCCTCCTGCCCCCGGGCCTGCGCGGCATCGTCGTGGCGGGGCTCCTCTCGGCGCTCATGGGGTCGCTCGCCGGCGTCTTCAACGCCTGCTCGACGCTCTTCACGGTCGACATCTACCAGAAGCTGCGGCCCGCCGCCTCCCAGCATGAGCTCGTCAGGATGGGCCGGATAGCGACGGGAGTCATGATCGTCGTCGCGCTCGCTTGGATTCCGGTGATCCAGGGCGCGCACGGCCTCTACGACTACCTCCAGTCCGTCCAGGGATACCTGGCCCCTCCGATCTTCGTCGTCTTCTTCTTCGGCGTCTTCTGGAAACGGCTCAACGCCCAGGGCTGCCTCTGGGCGATGGTCGTCGGCTTCGTGATCGGGGGCTTCCGCATGATCGTGGACACCCTCAGGACCATGAAGGTGCCGGGCCTTGAGAACGGCTACGACCACGGCTCGTTCTTCTGGGTCGTCAACAACATCAACTTCCAGTACTTCAGCGTCCTCATCACGGTCGTCTCCGCCATCGTGATGGTGGTCGTCAGCTACATGACCGCGACCCCGGACTATGTGAGGATGAAGAGCCTGACCTTCGCTACGGCGTCGGACGAGGATCGCGCCCGGACCCGGTCCAGCTGGGACAAGAAGGACGTCGTGTTCTCCTGCTTCATCATGGCCTGCATCATCGCGGCCTATGTCTATTTCTCCGGCTGACGCCGGCAGGATCCCCCTTTCTCAAACCCCGGTCTCCCCATGAACTCCAATCGACTCTGCATCCTGGCCGCCGCATTTGGCCTCTCCGCCGCCGCCGGCTTCTCGAAGGTAGACAAGCTCCCATTCGGCCAGGCGGGCGGCGTGGCCGTAGAGCAATATGTTCTGAAGAACCGCTCGGGGATGACGGCGAAGATCATGACGTACGGGGCGACCGTGACGGAGCTGGACACGCCGGACCGCGACGGGAAGCTCGACGACGTCGTCCTCGGTTTCGACAGCCTGGAGGGCTACCTCGGCAAGGAGCCGTTCTTCGGCGCCACGGTGGGGCGGGTCGGCAACCGAATCGCCAAGGGGCATTTCACCCTGGACGGTCACACCTATACCCTGGCCACGAACGACGGCCCGAACCACCTGCACGGCGGACTAAGGGGCTTTGACAAGGTCGTATGGACCGCCGAGGTCCTCCCCGGTGACGCCCCCTCGGTCCGGTTCAGCTACCGGAGCAGGGATGGCGAGGAGGGCTACCCCGGGAACCTGGATGTCTCCGTCGTCTTCACGGTCAGCGACTCCAACGAGCTCCGCATTGAGTACACGGTGACGACCGACAAGGACACGCCCGCCAACGTGACGAACCACAGCTATTTCAACCTCGGGGGTGCCGAGAAGGGCAGCATCCTCGACCACGAAGTGACGCTCCATGCGGACCGGTTCACGCCCGTCGACTCCACCCTAATCCCGACGGGGGAGCTCAAGGCCGTCGCCGGTACCCCCATGGACTTCAGGAAGGCGACCCCGGTCGGCGAGCACCTGGCGGCGGTGGGCGGCAATCCCGTCGGCTATGACCACAACTTCGTCGTGAACGGCGGGGGCGGCTCGCTGGCCCCGGTCGCGACCGTCTACGACCCGAAGTCGGGCAGGGTGATGGAGGTCTCGTCGACCGAGCCCGGCGTGCAGTTCTACAGCGGCAATTTCCTCGACGGCACCCTCACCGGGAAGAAGGGGGTCGTCTACCGCCAGTACTGGGGCCTCTGCCTCGAGACGCAGCATTTTCCCGACTCGGTCAACCACCCGAACTTTCCCTCCTACGTCCTGAAGGCCGGCGACACGTACCGCTCGACCACGATCTACGGGTTCTCCGCCCGGTAGGAGACGGCCGGGTGCCACCGGCCGGGCGCGGCCTAAATCCCCGCGGCCCAGATAGGAGTGCCTTGCAGCCGCCGTTCGATCCTGCCAAGATCACTCTCCCCACTCCCCACTATGAACACAGGGCCCCGCCGGTTATTTGCTCTCCTATTGGCCTTGGCGATGGGTATCGCCAGCCACCAAACCCTGGGTGCGGACCCTGGCCCGAGGGAGCGCCTGCTGCTGGATTCGGGCTGGAGGTTTCACCTCGGCAACGACTGGGGCACCGGCTACGGCCTGAGCAAGGCCGGCAACGGCTACGGGCCGGGCAGCCCGTCCTACAGCGACGCCAGCTGGCGCACGGTGAACCTGCCCCACGACTGGGCGATCGAGCTTCCCTTCGACCGCACGGCGGACGGCTCGCACGGTTTCAGGGCACTGGGCGAAGGGTTCCCCCAGAACAGCTTCGGCTGGTACCGCCGCGTGTTCGACCTGCCCGCCTCCGACGCGGGCAAGCGGGTGTGGCTCGAGTTCGACGGGGTGTACCGGGACTGCACCGTGATCGTCAACGGGTGGTTCGTCGGGCACCACGAGGGCGGCTACAACGGCTTCCGCTATGACATAACGGACCTTGCCAAGTGCGGAGGGAGCAACGTCGTCACGGTCCGCGTGGACGCCTCGCAGTTCGAGGGATGGTTCTACGAGGGGGCGGGCATCTATCGCCACGTCTGGCTAGTGAAAACCCAGCCGGTCAGCCTGGCGCCCGATGGGGTCTTCGTGTTCAGCCACTTCGACGGCAACGTTCCGAAGGGTCCCGCCGAGATCCACATGCAGGCGAGGCTCTCAAATACGACGTCCGCCCCGGCGGACGCGACGGCCACGTGGGAGGTCCTCTCCCCGGACGGCGCCACGCTTGCCACGGTGTCCCGCTCCTCGTCGGTCGGCGCCAAGGCGAGGGCCGACCTTGAGCAGACGGCCAGCGTCCCGGCGCCCAAGCTGTGGTCCCCCGAGAACCCCGCGCTCTACAAATTGGTCACGACTGTCTCCAGCAGGGGCAAGGTCGTGGACCGGGTCGAGACCGCCTTCGGGATCCGAACGGTCGGGTTCGACGCCGACAGGGGCTTCCTGCTCAACGGCGAGCCCTACACCCTGAAGGGAACCTCCAACCACCAGGACCACGCGGGCGTGGGCTCGGCGCTTCCGGACGCCCTGCAGGACTTCCGTATCGCACGGCTCAAGGACATGGGCTGCAACGCCTACAGGAGTTCCCACAATCCGCCCACACCCGAGCTGCTCGATGCCTGCGACCGCCTCGGCATGATCGTCATGGACGAGAACCGGGTGCTCGGCAGCGACTCCCAGCACCTCTCGATGCTCGAGGGGCAGGTCCGGCGCGACAGGAACCACCCGAGCGTGGGACTGTGGTCACTCGGCAACGAGGAATTCGACGTGCAGGGCACCCAGGAGGGAAAAAGGGTCGTCACGACCATGCAGGAGCTCGTCAAGCGGATGGACCCGACCCGGCCCGTCACCTGCAACGCCGCCGTCGGCAACGAGTACCCCGGGATCAACGAGGCGATCGAGGTCCGGGGCTGGAGCTACCATGTCGGCAAGGACATGGACGCCTACCACAGGGAGCACCCGCTGCAGCCGAACGTCGGCAGCGAGCAGGGCAGCACGGTCTCGACCCGCGGCATCTATGCGAACGACCCGGTGCGCGGCTACGTGAGCGCCTATGACGACAACGCGCCCGAATGGGCCCAGACGGCCGAGACGTGGGTCACGTACTTTGCCTCGCGACCCTGGATGTCCGGCGGTTTCGTGTGGACCGGGTTCGACTACCGGGGAGAGCCGACTCCGTACTCGTGGCCGTGCATCAACTCGCACTTCGGGATCATGGACATGTGCGGCTTCCCCAAGGACAACTTCTATTACTACCAGTCGGTATGGATCGACGTCCCGATGGTCCACATCCTGCCGCACTGGAACTGGCCGGGCCGGGAGGGCCAGGAGATCGACGTGCGGACCTACACCAACTGCGACGAGGTCGAGCTGTTCCTCAACGGCAAGAGCCTCGGGCGCCAGGCCGCGAAGAGGGATTTCGAGACGAAGTGGAAAGTCGCCTATGCTCCGGGGGCCCTCTCGGCCAAGGCGTACAAGGCCGGGAAGGTCGCCGCCGAGTCAAAGGTCGAGACGACAGGCGCGCCCGCCGCCGTCGAGCTTCGGCCCGACCGCACGGTCATCAATGCCAGCGGCGAGGACGTGGCCGTCTTCACGGCCTCGGTCACCGACGCGCAGGGCCGCGTCGTCCCGCTCGCGGGCAACAGCCTCGCCCTTGCGGTCGAGGGCCCCGGCAAGATCATCGGCGTCGGCAACGGCGACCCGAGCTCCCACGAGCCCGACACCTTCGTCCCGATCGCGACCTCCAGGACGCTGCCCGTGGACGGCTGGCGCTGGAAGAAGGTGGCCGATGCCTATCCGGTCACGCTGCCCGAGCTCGGCGTCTCCTTTGACGACTCGAGCTGGGATCCGATCGATGTCCGCGGGGACGTCGGCTCCCTGGGGATGCGGTCGCAGGCGGTCTACCGCACGCGCTTCAACGTCGAGGCGAAGGACCTCGAGTCGGCTGCCGTCGAGATCGTGTTCTCCAGGATCGCCGGCGGCATCGCCGTCTACGTGAACGGCCAGAAGGTGAGCGGGACCGTGGAGTCGCGCTCGTCGGCGATCTTCGACGTAAAGGCGCTGCTGCACCCGGGAATGAACGTGGTCGCGGTCCCGACGGCCAACTACGGGCCAGAGGGCGCGGGGATCACCAAGGGCGTCGTCCTGCGCCTGCAGGACGCCCCCCCTGCCGTGCAGTGGAGCCGCAGCGTCTTCAACGGGCTGGCCGAGGTGATCGTCCAGTCGACGAAGGAGCCGGGCTCGATCACGCTCAGGGCGTCCTCCAACGGCCTCCAAGCGGGAAGCTTCGTCCTCAAGTCGCAGGCGGCACCGGCGCGCCCGTCGGTTCCGTGACGTCGTAAGGCGGCCCGGGCGAAATCCAATGGATCCCCTGAACCCCGTGGAGGCGAGGGTGCTCGGCTCGCTCGTCGAGAAGGACCTCACGACGCCGGACTACTATCCGCTCTCGCTCAACTCGCTGACGAACGCCTGCAACCAGAGCTCGAACCGCGACCCCGTCGTCTCGCTCTCGGAGGAGACAGTGGTTCGGGGGCTGGACCTGCTCCGGGAGAAGAGGCTCGCCTTCATGTTCCAGGGGGCGGACAGCAGGGTCTCGAAGTACGGCCACCGCCTGGTCGAGACCCTCGAGCTCGGCCGCCCCGAGACTTCGGTCCTTTGCGTCCTCCTGCTGCGCGGGCCGCAGACGGTCGGAGAGGTCCGTGGCCGCACCGGGAGGATGCACGAGTTCGCGAGCCTGGAGGAGACAGAGGCGTGCCTTGACGGCCTTGCGTCGAGGCCCGCGGGCGCCCTGGTCGTAAAGCTCCCCCGACAGTCGGGAATGAAGGAGCAGCGCTACGCGCACCTCCTTTCGGGCGAGGTGACGCCGGCGCCCGGGGCGGCACCGGTGCCCGCAGTTGAGCCCGCAGTCCTCGCGGTGCGCCTTGAGAACGAGCGCGTGGCGAAGCTTGAGCAGGAAACCGCCTCGCTCCGGGCCGAGGTTGCGGACCTGCGGGGCCAGCTGGCGGAACTGAAGAAGCTCCTCGAGTAGGCCCGCTTTCCTAGCCGAGAGCCTGCTCCATGTCGGCGATGAGGTCGCCGGCATCCTCCAAGCCGACGGACATGCGAAGGAGGTCCGCCGGGGTGGAGCTGAGCGGGCCCTCGATGCTCGCCCGGTGCTCGACAAGGCTCTCGACCCCTCCCAGGGACGTGGCCCGCTTCCAGACGCGCAGCCTGCCAA
>Ga0265314_10004134_pt1 | contig 13665 bp, 12 predicted proteins | sample 4126metaG_FD_203106 | JGI IMG/M metagenome (GOLD analysis project Ga0265314, IMG submission 203106) | Rhizosphere microbial communities from Carex aquatilis grown in University of Washington, Seatle, WA, United States - 4-1-26 metaG | ecosystem: Host-associated > Plants > Roots > Rhizosphere >... | reverse complement strand
CGCTATCGGCGTTCGAGGCAGCGCTGGCGTCGATGCAGCAGAACAGCCCCGTGAACTGCGATGACCGTTAGACCGGGAATGCCGAGATCGTCGCGCTATCGCGACATCGCCGCCAGGCTGCAAAAGGAAATCCGGCTCGGCCGCTATCCAATCGGCGAATTGCTGCCGACCGAAACCGAACTGATGGCGCGCCACTCGGCGAGCCGCCAGACGGTGCGCGAGGCGCTGCGCATCCTGATGGACCAGGGCCTGATCGTGCGGCGCGCGGGGCTCGGCTCGGTGATCATCGCGACCGAACCGCCCGTGCTGTTCACCCACAGCGTCAAGTCGCTGGGCGAATGGCTGAGATATTCCAACGAGACCTACCGCGACGTCGTCGCCAGCCGGGACATCGTCGCCGACCGCAAGCTCGCCGCGTTGCTGAAATGCGAGCCCGGCAAGCACTGGTTCCTGATCGAGGCCATCCGCCGCGCCGATCAATTCGCGGCTCCCCTGGGGTGGACCGAGATCTACGTGCTGCGCAAATTCGCGGGCGTGGTGAAACGCGGCGACCACGGCCGCACGCCGGTTCACGAACAGGTCGCAAAAATGTTCGGTCAGACCACCGAATATGCCCAGATGGAGATTTTTGCCCGCGCCATGCCGGCAGCACTGGCCAGGGCGCTGCAGGTCAAGGCCGGTTCCCCTGCCCTGACCGTGGTTCGCCGCTATTACGGTGTGCGCGAGGAATTGTTCGAAGTCACCGTCACGACGCATCCGGAAGGACGCTATACCTATTCGATGGATATGCAGCGCTCGCTGCGGCCGCGCGGCTGAACGTCGGCCTGGAGCGATCTCTTTCGCGACCGGTGAAAGCGCGCTACACATGGCCTCATGGCATTCACCTCCCATGACCAGCGCTTTGCCCCCAAATTCATTTCGGCTGCGCTGCGGACCATAGCGCTCGTGCTGGCGCTGGCGATCTCTGGCGGCGCCCTCGCGGAGTCCAGCTATTCCTTCGACTCCACGCCGGGTAAGTTGCCGAAGACGGTTATTCCCCTCCATTATGCGATCGAACTCACGCCGGATCTCGCGCATCTGACCTTGGCCGGCGCCGAGGTCGTGGATATCGACGTGCGCGAGCCCACCGCGCGATTGACCCTTAACGCGATCGACATGACGCTCGATAACGCGGTCATCGACGACGGTGCGCAACGCGCCGACATTGTCATGGACGCCGCTGCCGAGACCGCGACGCTGACCTTTCCGCGACCGCTCGCGCCGGGCCCGCATCGCCTTCGCATCGGCTTTACGGCGCGGATCAACAGTTTCGCGCAAGGTCTGTTCTTTATCGACTATCCGACCGACCAGGGCGTCAAGCGAATGTTGTCGAGCCAGCTTGAACCTGCCGACGCGCGGCGCATCTTCCCGTGCTGGGACGAGCCGGCCTTCAAGGCGACCTTTGCCTTGACGGTCACGGTCCCCGGCGCGTTCATGGCCGTAAGCAACATGCCGATTGAGCGCGAGGACGCCGTCGCGCCGGACCTGAAACGCGTCGCTTTCGCGCCGACACCGAAAATGTCGAGCTATTTGCTCGTGCTCACCGCGGGCGAACTCGAACGGCTCACCGCGGAGGCCGGTGGCACAACGGTCGGTATCGTAACCACCAGAGGCAAAGGCGAGCACGGCCGCTTCGCGCTCGAGAACGCTGTCAAATTGCTGGACTATTATAACGACTATTTCGGCGTCAAATATCCGCTGCCGAAACTGGACCTGATCGCACTGCCCGGCGGATTTGGCGGCGCGATGGAGAACTGGGGCGGCATCACCTTCTTCGAGAGCCGGCTGCTGTTCGACCCCGCGACCAGCGCCGATACCGCAAAGCGCGCCATTTTCAGCGTGCTGGCGCACGAGATGGCGCATCAATGGTTCGGCGATCTCGTCACCATGGGCTGGTGGGACAATCTCTGGCTCAACGAGGGTTTTGCCAGCTGGATGCAGGAAAAGGCCGCGGAGCATTTTTATCCGCAATGGCACAGCTGGCTCAACGGCTACGGCCAGAAGCAATACGCCATGTCGCTCGATGCGCGGCGCACCTCGCACCCGATCCAGCAGCGCGTTGCCGACCAGAGCGAGGCGATGACCGCGTTCGACGGCATCACCTACAACAAGGGTCAGGCGCTGATCCGGATGCTGGAGAATTATCTCGGCGAAGCGGCGTTTCGAGCGGGCATTCGCAGCTACATGGCCGCGCACGGCTATGGCAACACCACCACAGCCGATCTCTGGCAGGCGCTGGAAGCCGCGGCCGGCAAGTCGGTCAAGGGCATCGCCGCGTCCTTTACCGAGCAGGATGGCGTGCCGCTGATCACGGCCGAGACGGTGTGCGATGGCGCCACGCAACGCCTGTCGCTGCGGCAGGACCGTTTTGTGATCGCGCCGGCTTCCACCAGCGACGGCAAAGCGCTTGCGCCGCGAAGCTGGCAGGTCCCGATCGCGGTTGGCCCTTTGCGTCAGACGCGACCGGTACAAACCTTGCTGCTGGAGGCAAGCGCCGAAATCGCCGCCGGCGCCTGTGGCGAGGCGATAAAGCTCAACCTCGGCGATATCGGCTACTACCGGGTCGAATACGGCCCTCATGATCTTGCGGCGCTGACGCAATCGCTGGCCGAGATGACGCCGGAAGACCGCGTCAACTTCCTGGCCGATCGCTGGGCGCTGGTTGCGGCCGGCCGTGCCGGGCTGCCGTCTTATCTTGAGCTGATCGACAGGATCGGCGTCGATGATCGCCGTGCGGTGTGGGATCAGGTGATCGGCGTCCTGACTTCGCTCGATCATCTGGCCCGCGGCCGGCCCGAGCGCTCGGCGCTGCAGACCTATGCGCGCGCGCAATTGCGTCCGCTGTTCGACCGCCTCGGCTGGGACGCCACCGGTCCCGACGATGGCGAACAGACGCTGTTGCGCGGCAAATTGATCCAGGTGCTCGGCGATCTCGGCGACGACGACATTCTGGCGGAGGCGCGGCGCCGGTTTGCGGGCTTCGTTCGGGACCCGCAATCGCTGCCGGTCGCCCTGCGCGACGCTGTCGTCCATGTCGTCGGCGTGCACGCCGACCGCACCGGCTACGACACGCTGCTCACGCTTGCGCGCAACAGCACCGTTACGACCGATCGTCTGCGTTACTATTATGCCGCCGCCAGCGCCCGTGACCCCGACCTTGCGCGCGCCACCCTTGCGCTGGCTTCGACCGATGAACTGCCGGGTACGATGGTCAACGGCGTCATCAACACTGTTGCTTCGTCCGGCGAGCAGCCGGAGCTGGCCTGGAATTTCGTGCAGAACCATCTGGATGCGCTTGCCGCCTTCATTCCCGAATTCATGACCAATTTCAGCGACGAGGACCATGCCGCGAAACTCGCGCATTTTGGCCCGGCGCTGGCGACTTCCGGTGGCCGCGTAATGGTGGCGCGGTCGCTGGAGACGATCGCGATTGCAATCGATCTCAAAGCACGCGCGCTGCCGGCGTTCGATGCCTGGATCACTGCGCGCGGCATCAAGCGACCGTGAAGCGCATATCACATTGCCTGCAGTCGATGACGTTCCGCAGATCTGCTTTGCGCGGCGGACATGTCCGGAAGCGCTTTCGGCGGCTCTCCCGGTCCGGTGGCGCCCGGCATCTTCCGTAGCCGGTGAAACGGCGCTACACATTGCGCCATGGCGTTCACCTCGCGTGACTGGTTCTTTGCGCTGAAGGTCGCCCTGGCTGCGCTGCTCACGATGGGCATCGCATTCTGGGTTGATCTGCCGCGCCCCTACTGGGCCGTCGCCAGCGTCTTTATCGTCAGCCAGCCGCTGGCCGGCGCGACCACATCGAAAGCGGGCTACCGCCTGTACGGCACTATTTTGGGCGCCATCGCCGCCGTCGTGCTGGTGCCCAATCTCGTCAATGTTCCGATATTGCTGTGTCTCGCTTTGGCGCTCTGGATTGGAGGCTGCCTTTATTTTTCCCTGCTCGACCGCACGCCGCGAAGCTACGTGCTGATGCTGTCGGGTTTTACCGCGGCTTTCGTCAGCTTCCCCGTGGTCAACGCTCCCTACACGATTTTCGATTTTGCGGTCTCCCGCGTCGAGGAGATCGGACTCGGCATCATCTGCGCTGCGCTGATCTCGGCGACCGTGCTGCCGGTGTCGGTCGTTCCGATGCTGCGAACCAAGCTCGACCAATGGTTCCACGAGGCCGAAGACCGAATGGTCGCGATATTCGCGCGCCAAGCCCCTGCCGATGACCGGATTAGCCGCCTGCATCTGGCATGCGGCGCAGTGGCGTTCGACGCCCTGATCACGCCGTTGCAATACGATATCGGCGGCGGCGCGCGAATCGCCGATGCGGTGGCGACGCTCCGCCAGCACATGCTGATGTTCCTGCCGATCGTGACCGCGATCAATGATCGGATCCGTGCGCTGCAAAAGCTCAACGCGCTGCCCGCATCGGTCAGGATATTGCTCGACCGCATGGCGGCTGAGGTACGCGCCCCTGATCTCGGCGAAATCGAAAGCCAGCGCGAAGCTCTGTCGAAACTGTCAGCAACGCTTCCCGAACGACCCGTCGCATGGACCGATCTGCTGCTCGCAACCCTGATGGTCCGCATCGGGGACTATCTCGACCTTCGGCAGGATACCGTGATGCTGCGCGCCCATATCGGCAAGGGCGAGCCGATGACGGAACCCTATGCCTTTCAATACACGGCGAAAGCCCGCACCGTCCGCCACCAAGACCAATTGCTGGCCCTGCTGTCGGCGATGGCCGCGGTGATAGCGGTGCTAGCCAGCAGCGCGTTCTGGATCGCGTCGAGCTGGCCGGACGGCTTTGCCGCGCCGATGCTGGCTGCGGCCGCTTGCAGCCTGTTCGCGGCGCAGGACGACCCGGTGTTGCAGATCAATGATTTCGTCAAGGCGGCGGTGATCGGTACCGTCACCGCGTCGATCTATGAATTTGCGATCCTGCCGCTGGCGACGAGTTTCGAGATGGTCGCGATCGCCTTCACGCCGTTCCTCGTCGGGTGCGGCTTGTTGATGACGAGGCCGAAAACCGCCATCTTCGGGTTGGGAACGCCCGTGATCGGCTTCACCCAGCTCGCGCTGCAGGACAATTATGCCGGCGACTTCGCGGTATTCACCAATGGCGCGATAGCCGTCGTGATCGGCATGTGCACCGCGGCGCTGACCACGCAGCTGTTCCGATCGGTCGGCGCGGCATGGACCGCGCGCCGGCTGCGCCGCACCAACCGCGATAGTATGGCCACTGCCGCCGAAGGTCATGGCGACGCCGACGCGCTGGAGCTCGCCGCGCTGATGCTCGATCGGGTCGGGCTGCTGGCCTCGCGGCTGACCGCGCTGCCGCCGGAAGATTCCGAATGGACCAGCGAGCTGTTGTCCGAGGTCCGGGTCGGGATCGACATCGTCGAACTCAGGCGCGCCTGTGCGTCGCTATCAGCGCAAGAGGTCGCCGAAATCGACCGGCTGTTTGTGATGCTCGGCCGGCATTTCCGCAGCGGCGCACTGCATCCCGGCAACGAACTGTTGAACGAGATCGACGCCTGCCTCGACCTGTTCGTATTTCGCACCACCGCGCCGTGCCGCAGAATGGCGCTCGCGCTCGCGGACCTCAGGCGGAGCCTGTTTCCCGACGCGCCGCCCTTTGCCGGCACAGGCGGAACCGAACCGTCGCGCACGGGGGTCGCCGCGTGATCGCCGAACTGAACCTTTATGGCGTGTTCGTGCCGGCGCTGTTCCTGTGGATGCTGCTCGCGTTCTGCATCCTGCTGGTGTTGCGCCGCGCGCTGGTGCACGGCAACGCCTATGTCCTGATCTGGCATCGTCCTTTGTTCGATCTCGCGCTGTATGTGATCATTCTCGGCGCCGTGGTTTTCTTCAGCAGATGGTTGGCAACATGAGCAACGCCTTTGGCATCGTCCTGCGCCCGCTGGTGACGCTGGTGACCGTCGCGATCGCGCTGGCGGTCGGCTACGCGCTCTGGGACTACTACATCAACGCGCCCTGGACCCGCGACGGCAAGGTCCGCGCCGATGTCGTTGCGGTCGCACCAGATGTTTCCGGGCTGGTCACCGAAGTGCTGGTGCACGATAACCAGCGCGTGCGCAAAGGCGACGTGCTGTTCCGGATCGACCCCGACCGGTTCGACCTCGCGCTCCGGCAGGCCGAGGCCATCGTCGCCGGCAAGCAGGCTTCGCTGGTGCAGGCGCAGCTCGACTACCAGCGCTACGACAGGCTGACCGACATCGCGGTGTCCGACCAGCGGCGCGAGCTGGCGAAGGCCACCGCCGAGGAAGCCAAGGCCGCCTACGACCAGGCCGTCGCTGACCGCGACCTGGCAAAACTCAACCGGGTGCGCTCCGAAGTCCGCGCTTCCGTCAACGGCCTGATCACCAACATGGACCTGCAGCCCGGCGCCTATGTTTCGGTCGGCCACGGCGTCACCGCGCTGATCGACGAGGATACCCTGCGCATAGAGGGCTATTTCGAGGAAACCAAGCTGCCGCGAATCAAGGTCGGCGACGCCGCGACCGTGCGTCTGATCGGCGAACGCACGCTTCTGACCGGACACGTCCAAAGCATCGCGGGCGGCATCGACGACCGTGAACGGAGTTCCGGCGACGATCTGCTCGCCAACGTCAACCCGACATTTTCCTGGGTGCGTCTGGCGCAACGCATTCCGGTGCGGATTGCGCTCGACGCACTGCCGAAAAGCATCGATCTGGTCGCCGGGCGAACCGCGACGGTGGAGATCACGCCCAACTCGGCCAAATGACTTTGCAAACGATTTGGCTGGTGATTTGGCCGGCCTGTTGATGTCTCCCTGCGCGGTCCCGGGCTTGTCAGGTTTCGGGTGGCGAACGGCGTCTCCATCCCCCAGATTGAGCGGCAACGGACAACTCTCATCAGGAGGCTCGTCATGACCACGAGCGGTTACGTCTACAAATCGATCGCCTCGCCATACGGCAAGCTGAAGCTGGTCGCCAGCGACAAGGGTCTGGCCGCGGTGCTGTGGGAGAACGACGATCCGCGGCGGGTGCGTCTCGGCGCGCTGAAGCGCAGTTCGGATAACCGGTTTCTGAACGAGGCCGAGCAGCAATTGAAGGCCTATTTCGCAGGCAAGCTGAAGAAGTTCACCGTGCCGCTGGATTTCAAGGGCACCGATTTCCAGAAGAGCGTGTGGGCCGCGCTCCTGACGATCCCGTTCGGCGAGACCCGCAGCTATGGCGAGATCGCGCGCCAGATCGGCCGGCCCGAGGCGTCGCGCGCGGTCGGCGCCGCCAACGGCCGCAACCCGATCTCGATCATCACGCCCTGCCATCGCGTGCTCGGCAGCAACGGCAGACTGACCGGCTTTGCCGGCGGACTGGAGGCAAAGGATCATCTGCTCAAGCACGAAGGGCGCGATCCCCTGCTCGGCCTCGCCGCTCGCAAGGAGCAGAACCAGTCGCGATGGGTGAGCCAGTAGCGGGGATAGAAATGCATAGTTGTGGTCGTCCCCGCGAAACGCGGGGAAGTCCCGCAACCGTCATTGCGAGCGAAGCGAAGCAATCCAGAGCCCCGCATGGAGCACTGGATTGCTTCGTCGCGGAGCCTGTCATCGGGCGCGCATTCGCGCGACCCGTTGGCTAATGACGAAAGGAGTCGTCGTAGCGATCGCAGCGAACTGCGTGACGCCGCTCACATTCTCCGGAGTCGATCTGACGTAAAGACGGCGAAAGGAGAATCGTCATGTACAAATACTTCTTCCCCATCATGCTCGGCATCGCGGTCGCCCGTTTCGGCTCTCACCTCATTTTGCACTCAGGGCTGTTCTAGAATCCGGACTTGGATGGCGGAGATATGGGCGAGCGACGCCGCCCTCCGGAGGGCTATGCCGTGACGAAAAGCGCATGCCGTCCGAACGGATGACGCTCTCACACGAGCGTATAGGTTCGCAATCCTGCTCACCCTGTTAGGGTTTTGTTGTACTGGTTTCCCCCGAGTACACAACTGCCCCACGGCCCCGGCTTCCCCCACGAGCCGGGGCCACATTTGCCGGATCGACTGCATTCGCCAACGCGTGCATGATTGACCGGGCCGCGAAGGGGGCCCGGTCAATCATCGATTGGGAGGATTTCAAATGCGATCCGACATCGTTCCAGGGGCGGTCTTTCCCGACTATGAGCTTTCCGACCACACGGCAAAACACCGCAAGCTATCCGAGTTGCAAGGACAGCATCCGATGGTCCTCGTGCTCAGCCGCGGCAGCTTCTGTCCGAAAGACCGGCGCCAGGCGGAAGGGTTGGTCGAACTGCACCGCGAGATCGAGGTCGGCTATTGCCGGCTGGTCACGATCAGCACCGACAACATCACCGAGACCAACGAATACCGCAGCGGCGTCGGCGCCCACTGGCCTTTTCTCTCCGACCCGCGCCGCATGGTGCAGAAGGATCTCGACATCGCCGAATACACCGACGCCGCCCACAATCCCATGATCCCACACGTAATCGTGCTCGAGCCGGGCCTTGTCATTTACAGGGTCTACAACGGCTACTGGTTTTTCGGCCGCCCGACCATGGAAGAGCTGAGGCAGGATCTGCGCGCCGTCAGTAAAAAATGCCGGCCGGACTGGGACATCACGACACCGGAACTCAGGGCGGCATGGCAGCAAGGCCGCAAGGAAATGTTTTATCCCTATGGCAAGACGTATGCCCAGACGATCGCCGAACAGGATTAAAAGGACGACAGCAAGAAGGACGAGCGGCGCTCAGCCGATCGGCAAATATTTGCACACGAAGACAAACGGCTTTTCTTTCGCGGCCTTTGTCAGCTTCAGCGAATATCCGTAATCCTGCATCAGGGCGGTGAGGTCGACGGCCTGCTCGACCTCGAACAGCTGGTCCTTGTGCGGCGTCGCCCAATGCCGAATGCCGGCCTTTGCCTTGGCCTTGGCGGCGTTGGCATCCGGGACCACCAGCAGAACATTCCTGTGCAGTTCGGTGAACTGGGCCGGGTCATAACCGCCGAGATTGACAAAGAACAATTTGTTGGCGTCGCCGCCGCGCGGCGCGTCCGTTGTTAGCGCGATATCGAAGCCGTCGGCCTGCTCGACCGGGCCCCAGCAATCCAGATGCAGGCTTTCCGGATCGCCCCACCATTGCCGGCGCAGATCGGCGTGGCAGTCTTCCGGCGTATTCCCGATCGAAAACCGCACATCGTGCAGCTCGACGTTGGAATTGCGGAAATTTCCGCCGACATAGAACATGAACAGTTTTATCACGCCGCATCATCCTGTTGGTGCGGACCGCTTTAATCGATTTCTAACGCGCGCGAAAGCGCCGTCAAGCGCGCTGCAGAAGCTGGAACATGTCGGCGGTGAGATCGGCGCGCCATGGCGGATCGGCGCCGACCCGGCCGCAGGTAATCGCAGCGCAGGCGGCCGCGAACGACAGCGCGCGGCGCAGTTGGCCGGCGTCGATCTGCCTTAGCGGTCCGGTTGCGATCCGGCCCATTGCATGCAGCGCGTAGAGCAGCGCCGCCTGAAAGCTGTCGCCGGCCCCGATGGTATCGACCACCGTCACCTCCGGCGTCTCGACGCTCAATGCGCCCGCGCTGCCGTGCCAGGCCTGGACACCCTCGACGCCACGCGTGATCACCACGAGGCTGGCGCCCGTGGCGAGCATCGACGCCGCCCACCCGGCACAATCGTCATGGCCGTGGAGATATCCAAAATCGACATCGGACATCCTGATAATGTCGGCCGCCGCCGCGAATTCGGCCATCCGCGTGACATAGCCGCCCTTGTCCTTGACGAGGTTCGGCCTGCAATTGGGATCAAAGGACACGGTGGCCGATCCCTTCGCTTCCCTGATCATCCCGAAGGCCTGCGCCGCGCCGGCATCGCCGACCAGCGTCGTCGAGCCGACATGGATCGCATCCACTTCACCGAATGGAATCGATCCGCTGCGATAGATCCAGTTTTGCGCCGCGCTGCCTTCGTCATAGAACGCATATTGCGGCTCGCGGGCGACCGAGCGCACGAAGGCGAGCGTGCACTGATGGTCGCTGCGCGTGGTGTAGCCAAGCGCGACGCCGGAAGCCAGCGCATGATCGGCAACGATACGTCCGAACAAATCGTCGGCAATGCCGCCGACGAATCCGGCCGCCGCGCCAAGCCGCGCCATGCCGACGGCGATGTTGAGGCATGATCCGCCGGCGACCGGCACGAGCGCGTCGCGCCCGTCCAGCGATTTCACCGGCAGGAAGTCGATCAGCGCATCTCCGCAACTCAGCAGCATCTGTAGATACTCTAGGATTTGTGTTCCGCCGCGATCCCCTGCATCGCGGCGCGGCCTTCCCGTTCCATTCCGCGCATCAGCCCGTGCACCCGCCGCTTAGCACGGTGAAACTCCGCGATCCCGGGCGCGGCCGGCTCGCTGCGGCTACCAATCGCCGACATCGAGGCCATGGCGTCGCGAACCGACTTGAATGCCCCGCCGGCGACCGCGCCCAACATGGCCGCGCCCAGCAGCACCGGCTCCTGGGTGCGCGGCAGCGCGACGGCAAGACCCGTGGTGTCCGCCATGATCTGACGGACCAGCGGACTCCGCGCGCCGCCGCCGCTCATCACCATCATGCGGCTTTCGACCGCGTGCGATTTGAAGGCATCGACGACGTCGGCGAGACCATAGGCGAGACCGCATAATCCCGCGACAAACAGCCGCTCCATCGCCTCGATATCGGCGTCGAGATCGAGCCCCATGATAACGGCGCGGGAATCCGGATCGGCATAGGGCGACCGGTTGCCCAAAAACTCCGGCAACACATGAATGTCTCGCGCGAGCCGCGCCGCCCCGGCGATGCCGCCGCGCGACACGATCCGCTTTTCAAGAAACTGCAGGACGTCGAGACCGGATTTGCGCGCAGCGGCTTCGGCCTCGGCGTGGGCCGGATGCGACCGTATCAAATGATCGATCGCCGCACCGGCGGCCGATTGCCCGCCCTCATTGAGCCAGAGGTCCGGCACCATGCCCGAGCGATACGGGCCCCACACACCCGGCACGAAGCACGGCCCGACCGTGGTTGCCATGATACAGGCCGAAGTCCCCTGATGTAGGCCAGCCGTTCGCATACATCGACCGCCTTGTCATCCGCGGTGCGGCCGCCGATGGTGCCGACGCCGCCGGCATGGGCATCGATCAGCGACGCCGCGACCGGCGTGCCCTCGGCTAATCCGAGCTCGGAGGCCGCCCGCGCGGTAAGGCCACGGCCGAGCCGCGTACCCGGCGCCACGATCTCGGTCCCGATCCTGGCATAACCATCCGCGGCGAGATCGCCGAGGCCGATCCGTTCAAAATAGCTGCCGCTCCAGCGCTGCTCGTGGCCAAGGAAATTCCACTTGCAGGTCACGGTGCACACCGAACGCGCCAACGAGCCGGTGGCACGAAACGACAGGAAATCGGCGAGGTCGAAGAAGTGACGCGCGGCGGCATAGCTCGCCGGCAGATGCCGCTTCAGCCACAGGATCTTCGGCATCTCCATTTCCGGCGAAATCGAGCCGCCGACATAGCGCAGCACGTCGTCCCTTGTGTCGTTGATCTGCCGCGCCTCTGATGTGGCTCGATGATCCATCCAGACGATGACGTTGCGGTTATTGTCGCCGGATGTGCTCACCGTCAGCGGCTGGGCCTTGCCGTCGAGCAAGACCAGCGAACAGGTGGCGTCGAAGCCGCTACCCTTGACCGCTTGAAGCGACAGGCTTGCTTGCGCCATTGCCGCGCGCACCGAGGCAGCGCAGGCCGCCCAGATATCGGACGACGACTGCTCCACGACATCGCCGGCATCGCGCCACACCGCGATCGGGTGCCGGGCGGTCGCCAGCAAGGTTCCGCCCTTGTCGAAGATCCCCGCCCGCGCGCTCGTGGTTCCGACGTCAACGCCGATGAAGGCCTGCCGCATGCGCACCCTCGCTAGAAAACGCTCTAGTTAAAGGGCAAGTCTACCAGCAAGTATAGCCGCCATCGACCAGAACGATGCTGCCGGTCATCAGGCTGGCGGCCTCAGAGGCCAGGAACAGCACCACGGAGGCGATCTCCTCCACCTGGCCCAGCCGGGCCATCGGCGTACCGCCGATCCAGGCATTGTACATCGGCGGGTTGTTCTTGACGAAGGCGTTCAGCGGCGTCTCGATATAGGTTGGCGCCACCGCATTGACCCGCACGCCGCGCGCGCCCCATTCGGCCGCGAGCGATTTGGTCAGATGGTGCACCGCCGCCTTGGAAGCGTTGTAATAGGCCTGTTCCTGCGGCTTGTTGACGATGAAACCCGACATCGAGCCGATGTTGACGATGGTTCCTGACTTCGCCGCCAGCATGTGCTTTCCGAATTCGCGGCAGCACCAGAAGGTGCCGTTGAGGTTGACGTCGATCACGTTCAGCCAATGCTCGTCGGTCACTGTTTCAGCCGGCGTCTCGCTGCGGGCAATGCCGGCATTGTTGACGAGAATGTCGATCTTGCCGAAGCGTTTGACCAACTGGGCCGCTACCAAGGCGACTTGCGCTGACTTGGTGACATCCATGTCGACGATCTCGACGTCATACCCTTTGGCCTTGAGGCTGGCTTGTCCTTGCGCGGCCACCTTGGCATCGCGATCCGCGATCACGACCTTGGCGCCCGCTTCCGCCAGCGCCTCGACGCTGGCGAGGCCAATGCCCTGCCCGCCACCGGTGACGACGGCGGTCTTGCCGGCAAGCCTGAATTTTTCCAGATACATTTTTTTCTTCTTCCTAAAGGGATCAAGCCCGTATCGATTTGCCGTCCTCGGCAAAACGGTACACCCGCGTCGGATCCGGCGTCATCGACACGCGGTCACCGGGCGCCAGATCGAGTTCGCCGATGCCGCGCACCGTCAGGGTGCCAAGCGGCCCGGCATCGACATAGAGGAACGTGTCGCTGCCGAGATGCTCGGCGACCGCGACCGTTCCCGGCCAGCCCTGTCCGCCGCGCTCGACCCTCAGATGCTCCGGCCTGACGCCGATGGTGGCGGCGCCGAGTTTTTGCGCCGGCTCGCCCGAAACAAAATTCATCTTGGGCGAGCCGATAAAACCGGCGACGAACAGATTGGCCGGGCGTTCGTAGAGTTCCAGCGGCGAGCCGTATTGCTCGATCGCGCCGGCATTGAGCACCACGATCTTGTCCGCCATGGTCATCGCCTCGACCTGGTCATGCGTGACATAGACCGCGGTGGTCGCGAGCTGCTTCTGCAGCCGGGTGACTTCGAGCCGCATCTGCACCCGGAGCGCGGCGTCGAGATTCGAGAGCGGCTCGTCGAACAAAAAGGCTTTCGGTTCGCGCACGATGGCGCGCCCTATCGCGACCCGCTGGCGCTGCCCGCCCGACAATTCGCGCGGCTTGCGCTCAAGATAGGGTGTCAGGTTGAGGGTCGCCGCCGCCGCATCGACCTTGCGGCCGATCTCCTCGCGCGGCAGGCCAGCCATCTTGAGACCGAACGCGATGTTGCCGCGCACGCTCATATGCGGATACAGCGCGTAGGACTGGAACACCATCGACAGGCCCCGTTTGGCCGGCGGCACGTCGACCACATTCTTGCCGTCGATCAGGATATTTCCGCCGGTAACGTCCTCAAGCCCT
>Ga0265314_10004133_pt1 | contig 13666 bp, 13 predicted proteins | sample 4126metaG_FD_203106 | JGI IMG/M metagenome (GOLD analysis project Ga0265314, IMG submission 203106) | Rhizosphere microbial communities from Carex aquatilis grown in University of Washington, Seatle, WA, United States - 4-1-26 metaG | ecosystem: Host-associated > Plants > Roots > Rhizosphere >... | reverse complement strand
GCACAACACCCGGCGCACCATAAAGAAACTGTCCGCCGACGATATCGTCGCTCTGCAGCGAGTCGAGATTGCTCTCGCGGCTGTTCATCAGCGCGACGACATTTTGGCCATGTTCGTCCGGGTGATTCAAGCCAAGGACGTGGCCCATCTCATGGATGGCAACGCGCTGGATGTCCTCGATGCCGTAGCGGAGATCGCCGCGATACGAATTCCACGAATAGGCGGTGTTGAAAATAATGTCGTCCTCGGTCGAACTGTCGCCGTGCGAGTAGCCAATGGTAATCGCCAGGGTTCCGGCCGGGAAAGCATCTCCGTCTATCGTGCTATCCATCACGATTTCGCTCACACCATTGCCGTTGGCATAGACGCCAGGCGCCGACAACTGTGGTGACAGCTGCACAGTGCCGAGCTGCGCGTTCCAAGCCTGCATGGCCGCGACGATGCTGCTGCGCTGACTGTTTCCGTCGATTAGATTGGCGACACTGGAGAGCTTTACCTGCATGGTGACCGGGCTGCTCGTCCATTTGATCACGTAGATCCCGCTGTCATCGGTTCTAACCACGTAGCCCCAAACGCGGGCCACGAGCATGAAGCCCAGCAATACCACCACCACGAACGTGTGCGCGAAAGTTCTATTTTGCACGGTTGAGCCGGGCGTCCGGCTTGATGCTGGACCTGATCTGTCGAATGAAATCCGTCGGGCCGAGCGCGGTCGCGACGGCGGCTTGCCACTGCGCCGGTTCGGTCGCCGCCGCTTCCGCCATCGGCGACGCGATCTGCGCCGTATCATGGAGCGGCGAGCCATTCGCGCGGGTGACGTATTTGCGACCAGTCGAGGCGTCCGTCCGGACCGAATAGCGACCGTGCATCATTCCATACAGCGGGCAAATCGTCCGACCGTTGCCGCTCACGAACAGGATGTCTTCATCGCCCGCGTGAAAACGCGGCATACCTTCGACGATCATCTCGTCGTCACCCACGCGGCCGCCCAGCAGTTGCAGCGTGAGTTGCGCCGGCGGCGCGCCTCCCACTACTTCGAGAATTTCGAGTTCGACATGAGTGACGATTTTGACCCCGTGATCAGTGGTCTTTTTCTCCGCGCTCACGCTCTTGGTTTTGGCGCGAATAATATAGTCGGAACTGTTGACGAGCGCTTCGAACGTAGGCGGTTCCACTGTAGTCGCACGCGCCAAAAGCGCGCCGCAAAGCGCGACTAAGGCGGCGCAGCCCCACTTGACTGAAGAACAGCGGAAGACTGGAACCGAAAGTTTGCTCGTGCGCATGGGATTAAAATGCAAAATAATGCCATCGACGGTCTGCGGTGGGGCACGATTTCGTCAATAGCCAAGTATGGGCATTTCTTGTCCTCCCTGTAACTGCCAAGCGGCGGAGTTTATTGAGCCTTTCTTTTCAAGAAGGCGCTGGTCCGGACCACCGCAAAAATCGCCTAGCTTAAATCCCGCAGCGAACCGAACTCCGGGTCGAACAGCCGCCGATACGTCCGCACGATCATGCCGTCGGTCAGCCCCGCGAGGTAGTCGCAGATTTGCCGCGCCTTGCCCGCCGCCGTCGGCTCGGCGTCGATCAGTTTGCCGACGCGCGTCGGCAGGATGTTGATCGTGCGCGCGCCTTTCTCGACGTAGTTCCGCCACGTCGAGTCCCACAAATCGAAGAGCACCCGCCGGGCCTTGTGCTCGATCTGCTGGAGCTGCGGGCTTTCGAAGATGATGTCGTTGGCCATTTTTTTGAAGAACAGCGCCTCGCGCTCGACCTCGGGCGCGACGACCAGCTCGAAACGGTAGCGATTCGTCTTCGCCGCCATGAAGTTGTTTCGCTCGCGCAGCCGGCACGCGGTGATGAACGCGCCGATGCGCTGCGCGAAGGCATTCTCGAGCCGGTCGCCGCGGATCGCGTCGAACAGCACGTCGAGCAGCCGCTGCCGCGGCGCGTCGATCGGCTCGCCCGCCGCCCACGACTCGACGCGCTCCATCGTCAGAAAACCCGCGCGCACGCCATCGACGATATCGTTGAGCGAATACGCCGCGTCGTCCGCCCAGTCCATGATCTGGCACTCGATGCTCTTGAACGCATTCAGCCGCTCGCCCGCGTGCAGCTCGGCCGGAATCTTCGCGCCTCCGAGCACGAACGTGCGCACCTCCTCCTGCGGATCGTAGAGAAAATGGTTCTTCGGCGCGGTCGCGAACTCGCGGAAAAGTTTTTTGTATTTCAACACGCCGTCGAGCAGCGCGCGCGTCGGCTGCATCCCGCGCACGCTGCTTTCGTTCTGGTAGATCGTCGTGGTGAGCAGGTGCAGCGTCTGCGCGTTGCCCTCGAAACCGCCCCACTTCGTCATCAGCTCTTGCAGCGTCCGCTCGCCCGAGTGGCCGAACGGCGGGTGCCCCAGGTCGTGCGCAAGGCTCGCCGCCTCGACCAAATCGCTGTCGATGAAAAAGTCCGGCTTCAGCGGCGCGCCCCGCGTGAGCAGGTAGTGGCAGATCGAGCGGCCGATCTGCGCGACCTCCATCGAGTGCGTGAGCCGCGTGCGGTAAAAATCATATTCGCCCGACAAAAACACCTGCGTCTTCGACTGGAGTTTCCGAAACGCGTGCGCGTGGATGATCCGGTCGCGATCGATCTGGAACGGGCTGCGATAGTCGGCCTTGCGCCGCGCGCCGTAGGACTCGACGTCGAAGGCGTTGTAAAAACGGTTCGGCATGGTTTCGTTTCCACAGCACAGCCAAGCCCCGCCCGATGCAAACCGATATGAGCCGCGTCACGTTCGCCACTCCGCTCGGCCGCTGCGCGCTTGCGTGGCACGACGCGGGACTGACCGGCTTCGAGCTGCCCGAGGCCGCCGCCCGTGCCTCCGACGAAACCGCACCACCCGCCGAAATCGCCGCGGCCCTCGGCCAGTCGCTTGGCGCGGCCCGCGCGGTCGGCACCGCGCTCGGCGCGAACCGCTGGCCGCTCTTGATCCCGTGCCACCGCGTCGTCGCCGCCGACGGGAAAATGACCGGCTTCTCTGGCCCCGGCGGCATCAGGACCAAGCTTCGCCTCCTCGCCCTCGAAGGCGCGCAGTTGTTCGCCGAGTAGCGCGCCGAGTTGCTTCGCCACCGGCCGCCGCTCGACACGCCGCGCTCGCGCGTTAGTTTGCGCGCATGAGAAAAATGCGCGCCATCGCCAAGCTGCGGCCCGGCCCCGGCCTCGATCTCGTCGAGGTTCCTCTGCCCTCGCCCGGCATCAACGACGTCCTGATCAAAATCAAGAAAACGTCCATCTGCGGCACCGACGTCCACATCTACAATTGGGACGCGTGGGCCGAAAAAACCCTGAAGCCGCCGCTGGTGATCGGCCACGAATTCGTCGGCACGATCGCGGAAGTTGGCGCCAACGTGCAGGGCTTCAAGCCCGGCGACCTCGTCGATGGCGAGGGCCATATCGTCTGCGGCCGCTGCCGCAACTGCCTCGCCGGCCGGCGCCACCTCTGCAAGGACACGAAAGGCGTCGGCGTGAATCGCGACGGCGCGTTCGCCGAGTATCTTTGCATCCCTGCGAGTAACGCCGTGCACGTCGATCCGTCGATCCCGCTCGACGTGCTCTCGTGTTTCGACCCGCTCGGCAACGCCACGCACACCGCGCTCCAGTTCGACGTCGTCGGCGAAGATGTGCTCATCACCGGCGCCGGCCCGATCGGCTGCATGGCCGTGCCGATCGTGAAAATGGCCGGCGCGCGCAAGATCGTCGTCACCGACGTGAACCCCGACCGCCTCGCGCTCGCATTGAAAATGGGCGCGACGCGCGTCGTCGATGTTTCCCGCGAAAAACTGTCCGACGTCCAGCGCGAGGTCGGCATGAAGGAAGGCTTCGACGTCGGCCTCGAAATGTCGGGAAATCCGCGCGCGTTGAACGACATGATCGACAACATGGCGCACGGCGGCCGCATCGCGCTGCTCGGCATCATGCCCGAGCGCGCCGCGGTCGATTGGAACAAGGTCGTCTTCAACATGCTCACGATCCGCGGCATTTACGGCCGCGAAATGTATGAGACGTGGTATAAGATGACTGCGCTGATCCAGAGCGGCCTCGACATCTCGCCGGTCATCACGCACCGCTTCCCGTTCACCGAATTTCAGCAGGGCTTCGACCTGATGCGCTCCGGCCGGAGTGGCAAAATCATCCTCGACTGGGAGTCCGCATGACGACCACCGGTTACCTTGCCCATCTGCAAAAAACGCTCGCCGAGATCGACGCGGCCGGGCTGTTCAAGCGCGAGCGCATCATCACTACGCCGCAAAGCGCCCACATCGCCGTCGCCGGCGGCGCGCGCGTCCTGAATTTCTGCGCCAACAATTACCTCGGCCTCGCCGATCACCCCGAGATCATCCGCGCCGCGCACGCCGCGCTCGACCGCTGGGGCTACGGCCTTTCCTCGGTGCGCTTCATCTGCGGCACGCAGGCGATCCACAAGGAACTCGAGGCAAAACTCAGCGCGTTCCTCGGCACCGAGGACACGATCCTCTACTCGTCGTGCTTCGACGCCAACGGCGGCGTTTTCGAAACGCTGCTCTCCGCCGCCGACGCCGTGATCAGCGACGAACTCAACCACGCCTCGATCATCGACGGCATCCGCCTCTGCAAAGCCCAGCGCTATCGCTACAAAAATTCCGACATGACCGACCTCGAGGCGAAACTCCGCGAGGCCGACGCCGCGAAGGCGCGCTTCAAACTCATCGTGACCGACGGCGTGTTCTCGATGGACGGCTTCATCGCGCCGCTTCGCGAAATCTGCGACCTCGCCGACCAATACGGCGCGCTCGTCATGGTCGACGACAGCCACGCCGTCGGCTTCATGGGCCGCACCGGCCGTGGCACGCACGAACACTGCGGCGTGATCGATCGCATCGACCTCATCAGCGGCACGCTCGGCAAGGCGCTCGGCGGCGCGAGCGGCGGCTACGTCAGTGGCCGCCGGGAAATCGTCGATCTGCTCCGCCAGCGTTCGCGGCCGTATCTTTTTTCCAACACGCTCGCGCCCGTGATCGTCGCGGCCTCGCTCGCGACGCTCGATCTCCTCACGCGTTCGACCGAGCTGCGCGACCGCCTCGAGGCCAGCACGAAATTTTTCCGCGCCGGCCTCGCCGCCGCCGGCCTCACGATCAAACCCGGCACGCATCCGATCGTGCCCGTGATGCTGGGCGACGCCGCGCTCTCCCAGAAATTCGCCGCCCGCATGCTCGACAAGGGCGTTTACGTCGTCGGCTTTTTTTACCCGGTCGTCCCGCAGGGCGCCGCGCGCATCCGCACGCAGGTCAGCGCCGCGCACACGCGCGAGGATTTGGAGTTTGCCATCCGCGCGTTTGCCGACGTGAAACGAGAGCTCGCGCTTTGACCATGCCCGCTCCCCTGCCCGCCTCCGCGCTGCGCCGCCTCGAAAAAGCCGCCCGGGCCGCTGCGAAAAATTCCTACTCGCCCTACTCGAAATTTCCGGTCGGCGCTGCGGTGCTCGCCGGCTCCGGTAAAGTTTACGCCGGCACGAATGTCGAAAACGCCTCCTACGGCTTGTGCAACTGCGCCGAGCGCACCGCGATCTTCAGCGCGGCCGTCGCGGGTGAACGCGCGCTGCGCGCCGTCGCCGTTTACACGCCGACCGCCACGCCCACGGCGCCGTGCGGCGCATGCCGGCAGGTGATCAACGAATTTGGCTCGGACGCCTTCGTCGTATGCGTCTGTGATTCCGAGAAGCGGCTCGCATCCCCGCTTTCCGCGCTGCTCCCCAATTCGTTCGGCCCGAAAAACCTCCGCCGGAAAAAATGAACGCCGCCGCCCGCCTCTCGCCCTTGCTCGTTTCGCTCGTCGCCGGATTCTCGCTCGCCGACGAACCTGCAACACGCCCGGTGGTCGCGGTTGACCGCGCCTACATGGATTTATCCGTTTCGCCCGGAAAAGATTTTTACGGCTACGCCAACGGCGCTTTCGACAAGGTGCCGATCCCCGGCGAATACGCCGCCTACGGCGTGAATCAGGAAATCGACGAGCGGAATTTTGCGATCCTCAGGGAAATCCTCGAAAACGCCGCGAAGACCGGCGGCGCGAAGGGCACCGTGGCCCAGCGCGTCGGCGATTTCTACGCCGCCGGCATGGACGAAGCGGCGATCGAGCGCGTCGGTCTCGACCCGCTCGCGCCGTGGTTCGCGAAAATCGCCGCCATCAAAACGCCGGACGATCTCGTCACGATCATCGGCGAATTGCAGGCGCAGGGGCTCGATGTCGCCTTCGACTTCGGCGTGCAGGTGGACGACAAGGACAGCACGGCGATGATCGCGGCGTTCGCGCAGGGCGGCCTCGGCCTGCCCGAGCGCGACTACTATTTCCGCGACGGACCGGAGGCGCAGGACATCCGCCAGGCCTACGTCGCGCACGTCGCCCGCACCTTCGAACTCGCTGGCGATACTCCGGCCGCCGCGAAAAACGAAGCCGTCGCCGTCATGGCGCTGGAGACGAAACTCGCGAAGGCCTCGCGCACGCTCGTCGAGCGCCGCGATCCAGAAAAGAATTACAACAAGTTCGCGCGCCCCGCGCTGGCCAAAGTCACCACCGGCTTCGACTGGGAAAAATTCCTCGCGACCATCGATTTTCCCGCCGACGAAAAAACCGTGCTCGTCGGCCAGCCGGAATTTTTCACCGCCCTCGGCACGCTGCTTTCGTCTCAACCGCTGCCGGACTGGCGCACCTACCTGCGCTGGCAGGTGCTGCGGCAAACGTCGAACTACCTCGGCCGCGCCTTCGTCGAGGAGCGCTTCGCGTTTTACGGAAAGAAATTATCCGGCACGACGGAGCTGCGCCCCCGGTGGAAGCGCGTGATGGCCGCCGCGGATCAAGCCATCGGCGAGGATCTCGGCCAGCTTTACGTGCAGCGCGCGTTCAGCCCGGCTGCGAAGGCGCGCGCGCTGGAGATGGTGAAGTTTCACCTCGAGGCGATGCGCGGCCGTATCCGCGCCGCGGATTGGATGAGCGAGCCGACCAAGGCGCAGGCCTACAAAAAAATCGACGCAATGCGCGCCAAGATCGGCTATCCCGACAAATGGCGCGACTACCGCCGGCTCGACCTCTCACGTCGCTCCTACGTGCTCAACATGCTCGCCGGTTCCGCCTTCGAGGTGCGCCGCCAGCTCGCCAAGCTCGGCCAGCCCGTCGATCGCGGCGAGTGGCTCATGACGCCGCAGACCAACGACGCCTACTACGAGCCGACGCTGAACGAAATGTGTTTTCCCGCCGGCATCCTCCAGCCGCCGTTCTTCGACGAGAAGGCCGACGACGCCAGCAACTACGGCGCGCTCGCCTCGACGATCGGCCACGAACTCACGCACGGCTTCGACGATCAGGGCAGCCAATACGACGCCGCGGGCAACCTGAAAACCTGGTGGGCCGACTCCGACCGCAAACATTTCGAGGCGCGCGCCGAACTCGTCGCGCAGCAATACGATGCGTTCGAGGTGCTGCCCGGCCTGCACATCAACGGCCATCAGACGCTCGGCGAAAACATCGCCGACGTCGGCGGCCTGCGCGTTTCCTACGAGGCGTTCAAACTCGCGACGAAGGGCCGGCCGCCCGTATCCATCGACGGCTTCACGCCCGACCAGCGCTTCTTCATCGCGTTCGCCCAGGGCTGGCGCACGAACGAGCGCCCCGAAAACATCCGCCTGCGTGTGACGAGCGATGTGCACAGCCCGATTCGCTGGCGCGTGCTCGGCCCCGTGGCCAACAACCCGGATTTTCGCGCCGCCTTCGGCATCGCCGAACCGGCGAAAAACTCGCCGCCGATCTGGTGAACTGCGAGCGCGAGCCGGGCGCCACCCGGCTCAAGCGCCCGAGAAGAAATCCCGCACCGACGCGAGCACCTGCTCACGCGGCACGTCGATCTCCGAGCGCGCCGCGAGATCGCGAATCTTCACGACGCCTTTCGCGATTTCGTCGGCGCCGTAAATCAGCGCGAGCTTCGCGCCCGACTCGTTCGCGAGTTTGAACTGTTTCCCAAACGCTACCTCGCGCAGCGGGTAATCGACGCGGAAGCCCGCCGCCCGCAACGCGTGCACGTCCGCGAACGCCGCCCGCCGCTCCGCCTCGCCGCCGATCACGCAAAAAACATCACTCGCCTGCACGAGCGCCGGCATCAACCCGCGCGCTTCGAGCAGCAACGCGAGCGTCACGTCGCCGATCGCGAACCCGACCGCCGGCAAATCCGGTCCGCCGAGTTTTTGAACGAGATCGTTGTAGCGTCCGCCGCCCGCGATCGCGCGCAATTCGCCTTTTCGATCGAACGCCTCGAACACAAAGCCCGTGTAATAAGCGAGTCCGCGCACGACGCCCAAATCCACCTCGACAAACGGCGCGAGCCCCATCGCGTCGAGCCCGCCGAGCAATTTCCGCCAGTCCGCCAGTCGCGCGACGAGCTTCTCGCCGGGAATCGCCGCGAGCGCCTGCTCGAGTGCCGCGAAATTCTTGATCTGCAAAAATGCCAAAATCCGCGCCTTTAAATTCGGATCGATCGCCCCGAACTTTTCAGCATAAGGCTTAAACGCATCGTCGCCGTTTCTTTCAAATTTATCGACGGCCGAGAGCACGGCCCGAATTCGCGCCTCGTCCAACCCGAGTGCCTCCAGGTAAAAAAACCACAGATTCCGGTCGCTGAGCCGCACGAAAAAATCCTGCTCCGTCAGCCCGAACGCCCGCATGCACTGGATCAGCAAGGCGATCAATTCGATCTCCGCCTCCGGACCCGGCTCGCCGAACAGGTCAGCGTTGAACTGAAAAAACGCCCGCTCCCGCCCCTTCTGCGCGCGCTCGTAGCGATAATACTCCGCGACGCTGAACCACTTGATCGGCCGCTTCAGCGCATTCGCCTTTGCGCCGACCATCCGGCAGACCGTCGGCGTCATCTCGGGCCGCAGCGCGACTTCGCGGCCGCCCTTGTCCACGAAACTGAAAAGCTGCGCCTCGATCTCGTCGCCGGATTTCGCCCGGTAAAGGTCGAGCGGCTCGAGCACCGGCGCGTCGTATTCCGCGAAGCCGAACGCCGTCGCGGTCTGCCGCCACAGGCGGAAAATGTAGTTCCGGCGGGCGAGCGCCTCGGGATAAAACTCGCGGAAGCCGGGCAGGGACTGAAACGTGGCCATCGCCCCGAAAATGGCGAATCAGCCGCACCGAGGGCGATGTTAAATTTCGCCACCCGGAACTCCGCCCGCCGTCGCCGCGCCGGCGATCAGAGCTTCGTGAGGTCGATCTTCTTGAGTTGCTGCTTGAGGATCTTGCCCGACTTGAACTTCACGACCGCGCGCTGCGGGATCACCACTTCGGCCTCCGGCTTGTTCGGATTGCGGCCGATGCGGGCCTTGCGCACCTGCACCTCGAGCACGCCGAAGTTGCGCAACTCCACGTTGCGCCCCTCCGCCAAAGCTTTCTGAATGATGTCGAGCGTGAGTTGCACCGACTCAACGACCTGTTTTTGCGGGAATCCCGTCTTCTTGTAGATTTCCAACACGATCTCGCGCTTCGTCAGATTGGTGGACATATGGCTTCCTTTGTTTTGTGAACTGATTTTGTTCTCGTTAAACTATTTTCAATCCTGCAATTGCGTCAACTCGTATGGCGCTTTTCCCGACAGCGCCGGACAGACTCTGATCCCACTTTTTGAAACCTCGATGCCCGATCCCGTCGCAGTAAACTCCATGTTCGCCCGGATCGCGGGCCGCTACGACATCGCTAATCGCCTGCTGAGCGGTGGCGCCGACCTTTCCTGGCGCCGACAACTCGTGGGTGCAGTTCGGCGCGGCGCGCCGGGCGAAATTCTCGATGTGGCGACCGGCAGCGGCGACGTCGCCTTTGCGTTGAGCCGCGGAGTTCCGTCGGCTCGCCGTATCGTCGGCGTGGATTTCTGCCAGCCGATGCTCGATGAGGCCGAGAAAAAGAAAAGCGGGGCCGGCGGTCGCACGCGATTTCCGAACGTCCTCTTTCAACAAGGCGACGGCCTCGCGCTCCCTTTTTCCGACGAAACTTTCGACGCCGTCACCATCGCGTTTGGTCTGCGCAACATGGCCGACCGCGCCCGCTCACTGGCGGAAATGCGCCGCGTGTTGCGTCCCGGCGGCCGGCTTTTCGTTCTCGAATTCTCCCAGCCGCAACCGTGGTTTCGCCCGTTTTATTTTTCCTACTTGCGCAGAATCCTGCCGCGGCTCGCCGGAATCGTGACGGGCGATCGCGCCGCCTACCATTACCTGAACGAAACGATCGCGCAGTTTCCCGGCCGCGATGCGCTTACGGCCGAGATCCGCTCCGCCGGTTTCGCGAGCGTATCCGCGCGCGGTCTCACGTTTGGCATCGTCGCGCTGCACGAGGCCGGGCGCTGAGTCGCCCCCGGCGCCGGCGCTCGTCTCGTCTCAGTTAAACGACTTTCCGCAGCCGCACGTGCTCGTGGCGTTCGGGTTCTTGATCTCGAATCCCTTGCCGTGCAGTCCGTCGTCGAAGTCGATGTTCGAACCGTTGAGGTAGGCGAGACTCGTTGGGTCCATTAAAATCGGCACGCCCTCGCTCTCGAGTTGCGCATCATCCGGCTTCGGCTCGTCGAACGACATCCCATACTGAAACCCCGAGCAGCCGCCCGACTCGACGAACACCCGCAGGCGTTTCGCCGGTGCGTTCAGCTCGGCGTGCATGGCGCGCACGCGGTCGGCGGCGCGGCGGGAAAGGGTGATCATGGACGCAAACTAGAATCGCCCGTCCGCCTGTCAAACGCCGCCGTGCATCGGTGAAGCAACTTTCGGGCCGATTGCGGATAGAAAACTTGCCAGCCGCGCGCGCGCGGCCTTTGCTCGCGGCGTCGTGGCGTCCATCAAACACGTTTTTAACGAGATTCACTACGAGATGGTCCGCAAGCTGGCGGAGGGCGGGATGGGCGTCGTTTACGAGGCGGAGCAGCTCGGCGCCGGCCGTTTCCGAAAGGTCGTCGCCGTGAAACTCATCCGCGAGGAGTATTCCGCGATCGAGGAATTCCAGAAAAATTTCATCGGCGAGGCGCGCCTCGTCGCCGACTTGATCCACACCAACATCGTCCAGACCTATCACCTCGGCCAGGTCGGCGGGCAGTATTTCATGGTGATGGAGTTCGTGCGCGGCGTGAACCTCGAGCAGTTCATCGAACGCCACCGTGCGCTCGACAAGCCGGTCCCGATCGATCTTGCCGCGTTCATCGTCTCGCGCATCGCGCGCGGCCTCACCTACGCGCACCAGAAGCGCGACCGCGAGGGCCGCCACCTCAACATCGTCCACCGCGACATCGGCCCGAAAAACATCCTCATGGCCTATGAGGGCGACGTGAAGCTCACGGACTTCGGCATCGCGAAGGCGCTCGACCTCATGTATAACGAGGAAGGCAAGGTCATCGCGGGCAAGGACGAATATCTTTCGCCCGAGCAGGCCAGCTACGCCATCACCGACGCCCGCGCCGACCTGTTTCCGCTCGGCATCGTGCTCACCGAAATTCTGCTCGGCCGAAATATTTTCCGCGGCACCGACCGCACGCAGTCCCGGCGCAACATTCTGACGATGCCGATTCCGCAGTTCATAACGCTGCGCGCCGACATCGACGCCGGACTCGAAGCGATCATCCACAAATTGCTCCAGCGCGACCGCGACAAACGCTATCAATCCGCTTTCGAGGTGCTCAACGACCTCGAGGTTTACCTCTACAGCGACCGCTACGGCCCGACCAACGAAAAGCTCGGCGTCTATCTCAAGGAGCTGTTCGGCCCCGACGACCAGGTTGCTGTCACCCCTTCCACGCCACGCATCCTCGTCTCCCCCCGCCCCTGAGATGACCACCGAAGATCACCATCCTACTTCAGTCCATGAGCGGGCCGACCTTTAGCCACGACCTTCGCCAGCGCCAGACCCAGTCCCTCGTTCTCGCGCCGCAGCTCCGGCAGTCGCTGAAAATTCTTCAGGTCGCCGCGCTCGACCTGCGTTCCGTGATTCAGGAGGAACTGCAGGCGAATCCCACGCTCGAGGAACTCCCGATGGACGGCGAGGCCGCCGAAAAGGCCCCCGAGCCCACCGCCGATGCGAACAACTCCGAGTCCGACGACGGCAACGCCACCGCCCAGGAGGAACACGCCGCGCCCGAGGAAAGTTCCACCCGCGAGGAAATGGACTTTACCAAGCAATTCGAAATCCTCGGCAAGCTCGACGAAGACTGGCGCGACCATATGTCCAACGCCGGTGGCGTCCAGAGCTACACCGCCGAGGACGCCGAGAAGCGCCAGCACTTCTTCGATTCGCTCGTCAGCGAGACTTCGCTGCAGGAGCACCTCATGCAGCAGGTCGTCCTCGACGACCTCGCCCCGCCCGTCCTCGAAGCGCTCAAACAGCTCATCGGCAATCTCGACGATCGCGGCTTCCTCGCCCAGTCCCCGTCCGACATCGCCCTGCAAACCGGCCTGCCCTACGACACCGTGCTCGAGGCGCTGAAACTCCTCCAGTCCTTCGATCCGCCCGGCATCGGCAGCCAGACGCTCGCCGAATGCCTCCTCGCCCAGCTCCAGGCCAAAAGCCGCGGCGACACCCTCGCCGCGCGCATGCTCCGCGATCATTTCGAACTCCTCTCCCGCCGCCGCATCCCCGAGCTCTCGCGCAAACTCGGCGCCGCCCCCGACGACGTCCAGGCCGCCATCGAGGAGATCGGCAAGCTCGACCCCGCCCCCGGCCGCCGCTTCGCCGAGGACAGCAACCGCGTGGTCGTCCCCGATGTCGTCGTCGAAAAGGACGGCGACGAGTGGAAAATTCACCTCAACAGCGACTACATCCCCCGCCTGCGCCTCTCCAGCACCTACCGCGAACTCATCGCCAAGGGCACGCTCTCGAAGGAGGAGCGCGACTACCTCCGCGAACGCATGCGCTCCGGCAAATTCCTCATCGACTCCATCGAGCAGCGCCAGCGCACCATCGAGCGCATCACCCGCGAGATCATCAAGGCCCAGACCCCGTTCTTCGAGCAGGGCGTCTCGCAGCTCCGCCCGCTCACGATGACGCAGATCGCCGACATCGTCGGCGTCCACGAGACGACCGTCAGCCGCGCGATCGCCAACAAATACATGAAGACCCCGCACGGCGTCTTCGACTTCAAATACTTTTTCACCACCGGCTACCAGGCCGACAGCGGCGCCTCCGTCTCGAACACGAGCGTCAAGGAACTGCTCGCCGACCTCGTCACGCTCGAGGACAAGTCCTCGCCGCTGAGCGACCAGGAACTCGTGGCCAAGCTCCAGGAAAAAGGCCTCACCCTCGCCCGCCGCACCGTCGCCAAATACCGCGAGGAGCTCGGCATCCTCCCCAGCAACCTCCGCCGCGACTACAAGTAGCCGCCGCGCGTTCTCCCCAACGCGCCGCACAATGCGCGCGCCCTTCTCCGCCTCAGGACCCGCAGAACGTGAATGCCGTTGCTGGCGGCGTTTTCATCTTATTTCTCCGGTTTCGATGCACGTGTCGCTTCGGCCAAGTCCGCCTTCTTCTTTTCCTTTCTTGCGATGCCACGCAGGACAATAAACGCGGCAACCCATAGCACCGTAGAAAAATCGACGGGCACGGTGATCGTTCCGTTTTGCCGATAGAGCGACCA
>Ga0265314_10004132_pt1 | contig 13666 bp, 14 predicted proteins | sample 4126metaG_FD_203106 | JGI IMG/M metagenome (GOLD analysis project Ga0265314, IMG submission 203106) | Rhizosphere microbial communities from Carex aquatilis grown in University of Washington, Seatle, WA, United States - 4-1-26 metaG | ecosystem: Host-associated > Plants > Roots > Rhizosphere >... | reverse complement strand
TCTTGCCGACGCCGGCCTCGCCTTCCAGAAACAACGGCCGACCCATCCGCAGCGCCAGATAGGTCACCGTCGCCAGCGAGCGCTCCGCGAGATAGCCGCGCGAGGTCAGAAGCTCGAGCATCGCATCGACGGAGGTGGGCAACGCCGATGCAGTCATGACAAGATCAATCCGGATGAGCTGGGTTTCTTCACCGTTACGCTTTCGGCAGTCGCGGCTTCGACGGCGCGGCGCGCCAGGACGCCGATCAAATGCGCGCGATATTCCGCGCTGCCGTGCAGATCGCTGTTCAAGCCATCCGCCGGCACGCTCAGACCGTCGAGCACCTTGTGCGAAAAACGCTTCTTCAGCGCTTCCTCGAACGATTCGACGCGAAATACGCCATCGGCGCCGGCGCCGGTGACGGCGACCCGCACATCCGACGGCCGCTTGGCGACGAACACGCCGACCAGCGCATAGCGCGAGGCCTGGTTGCGGAATTTGACGTAGGCCGCCTTCTTCGGCAGCGGGAACATCACCTTGGTGATGATCTCGTCGCTCTCCAGCGCGGTGGTGAACAGGCCTTGAAAAAACTCTTCCGGCTTCAGCTTGCGCTTGTTGGTGACGATGGTGGCGCCGAGCGCGAGGCAGGCGGCGGGATAATCCGCGGTCGGGTCGTTGTTGGCGAGCGAGCCGCCGATGGTGCCCTTGTGGCGCACCGCGGGATCGCCGATCAGGCCGGCGAGTTCGGCCAGCGCCGGGATCGCCTCGCCAACGATGGCGGAGTTGGCGACGTCGGCGTGCTTGGCGGTGGCGCCGATCACCAGCGAGCGGCCCTTGATCTCGATGCCGTCGAGGCCTTCGATGTGGGAAAGATCGACCAGATGCGGCGGGCTGGCCAGCCGCTGCTTCATCACGGGCACCAGGGTGTGGCCGCCGGCGATCAGCTTGGCGTCTTCATTCTTGATCAGGAGATTGGCGGCCTGCCGCACGGTTTCCGGACGATGATATTTGAATTCGTACATTGAAAAACTTCCTGATCGCGGTCGCGAAGGGTTTTACAGGGATCGGGCGTTAGGCGAGATCGGATTTGGCCATCGCCTTGGCGCCGGCCGCGATCGATTGCACGATGTTCTGGTAACCGGTGCAACGACACAGATTGCCTTCGAGCTCCTCGCGAATGACGTGATCGGACAAGTCGTGGCCCTTGCGATGAACCAGGTCGACCGCGGTCATGATCATGCCGGGGGTGCAGAAGCCGCATTGCAGCCCGTGATGCTCGCGAAACGCTTCCTGCATCGGATGCAGCGGCGCGCCGTCGGCGGCCAGGCCCTCGATGGTCCGGACCTCGTGGCCGTCGGCCATCACCGCAAGCGTGGTGCAGGACTTTACGGCTTTGCCGTCGAGATGCACGACGCAGGCGCCGCATTGCGAGGTGTCGCAGCCGACATGGGTGCCGGTCAGCCGCAGGTTTTCGCGCAGGAACTGGACCAAAAGGGTACGGGGGTCGACATTGGCGTTAACGGGGGTGCCGTTCACGATCATGGAAATCTTTGCAGTGGTCTTGGCCATCAGGTCTCTCTTGTTCTGCGCCGCCGCATATCGGCGGAACAGCCGATTAAAATCGTTCCAAAGCGCATAATATGGGCCATGGCGGCAATGAGCAACCTCACCGGCCGCATGGCTTGATAGGACTTAAGCGGCAGCCGGCCGGGGTCGTCAGCCAGACAACTAGCCTTGTACCGCCTTGGCGAAATTCGCGAAAAACTCGTCGGCCAGTTTCTTGGCCGAGCCGTTGATCAGCCGCTGTCCGAGCTGGGCCAGCTTGCCGCCGATCTGGGCCTCGACATTATAGGACAACAGCGTGCCGCCGTCCTTGTCCGCCAGCGCCACCGTGGCGCCCCCCTTGGCGAAGCCGGCGACCCCGCCCTCGCCTTCGCCCGAGATCTTGTAGCCGTTGGGCGGGTCGAGATCGCTCAAGGTGACCTTGCCCTTGAAGCGGGCCGACACCGGCCCGACCTTCATCTTGGCCGTGGCGCGAAAGCCGCCATCGTCGGTCGCCTCCAGCTCCTCGCAGCCGGGAATGCAGGCTTTCAGCACCGCCGGATCGTTCAATTTGGCCCACACCGCCTCGCGCGGCGCCGCGAGCTGGACTTCGCCGTTCATTGTCATGGCCATGGTCGATCTCCCGGTTCGCGGTCTCAGGGCCTCAAGTAAAGCACGCCTGCCGCAAAAGGAAGGGGATCAGGGCATGGCCGCCGGTGCATATTCGCGGGCTGGGCAGCATCGCCGAGGACTTGCCGAGGACTTGTGAGAGGTAAGAGAGGATGATTAGGTCGCGCGCACCATGAGCACCGCTTTGTCCCCCCTGCTCGCGCCGATGCTGTCGAGCGCCGCGATGCGCGCGATTTGCGACGATGTCGCATGCCTGCAGAACATGCTGGATTTCGAAGCCGCGCTTGCGCGCGCCGAATCGGCGGCCGGCATCATCCCGGATCGTGTGGCGGGGCCGATCGCGAAGGCTTGCGACGCCAAGGCGTTCGATCTCGCCGCGCTGGCGGAAGCCGCGACCAAATCCGGCAATCTCGCGATCCCGCTGGTCAAGGCGCTGACCGCCTCGGTCGCCAGGGCCGATTCGGAAGCCGCGCGCTACGTGCACTGGGGCGCCACCAGCCAGGACGTGATCGATACCGCCGCCATGCTGACGCTGCGCGCGGCGATCGATGCGCTGTCGGCCGATCTCGACCGCGCCGTTACAGGATTTGCTAAACAGGCAAGGCAACATCGCCACACCGCGATGGTCGGGCGCACCTGGCTGCAGCATGCGCTGCCGATGCCATTCGGGCTGAAACTCGCCGAATATGCCGCCGCGCTGAATCGTTCGCGGACGCGGTTGCGGCGGTTGCGCGCAGAGACGCTGGCGCTGCAATTCGGCGGCGCGGCCGGCACGCTGGCCGCGCTCGGCAACCACGGCTGGCGCGTCGCGGAAAAACTCGCCACGGAGCTCGACCTGCCGTTGCCCGAAGCGCCCTGGCACACCCATCGCGACCGTTTTGCCGAGGCGGCCTCGGTGATGGCGATCATCGCCGGCAGCTGCGGCAAAATCGCGCGCGACGTCTCGCTGCTGATGCAGACCGATGTCGGTGAAGCCTTTGAGCCATCAGGCGAAGGCCGCGGCGGGTCCTCGACCATGCCGCACAAGCGCAACCCGGTCGCGGCCGCCACCGCATTGGCCGCCGCCACCATGGCGCCGAATCTCGCGGCGACGATATTCGCCGCGCAGGTGCAGGACCACGAGCGCAGCGCAGGTCCCTGGCACGCGGAATGGCCTGTTCTCCCGAGCCTGCTGCTGGTCACCTCCGGCGGCCTCGCCGCCATTGTCGATATCGCCGAAGGCCTCGAGGTCGATGCCGAGCGCATGCGCGCCAATCTCGACACCACGCACGGGCTGATCATGGCCGAAGCCGTGACGTTTGCGCTGGCCGAAAAAATCGGCAAGAGCGACGCCCATCATCTGGTGGAAGCCGCCAGCAAGCAGGCGGTCGCGACCAAAAAGCACCTGCGCAAGGTGCTGGCAGCCGACCCCAAGGTCGTGGCGCAGCTCGACGCGCAAAAACTTGCAGACCTGTTCGAGCCGATGGCCTATCAAGGCGTTTCGCAGGCCCTGATCGACCGGCTGCTTGCATCGCTCGAGTGCTAACGAGGAATAATACGACATGCCGATGATCGACGCCGACGGATGCCTGCTCAACGTAACAGTCGAAGGCCGCGACGGCGGGCCGACGCTGATGCTGTCGAATTCGCTGGGCTGTACGCTGCAGATGTGGGAGCCGCAGATGAAGGCGCTCACGCAACTGTTTCGCGTCATCCGCTACGACCGCCGCGGCCACGGCAAATCGGGCGTGCCGCCGGGCCCCTATTCGATGCAGCGCTTTGGCCGCGACGTGCTGGCGATCCTCGACGATCTCAATATCGACAAGGTGCATTGGTGCGGGCTGTCTATGGGCGGCATGGTAGGGCAATGGCTGGGCGCCAACGCGCCGGAGCGGTTCGACCGCATCGTGCTTGCCAACACCGCCTGCTACTACGCCGATCCCTCCAACTGGCACAACCGCATCAAGGCGGTAAAGCAAGGCGGCCTCGCCGCGGTCGCCGATACCGTGATCGCCGGCTGGTTGACGGCGGATTTCCGCGAGCGCGACCCGCAGACCACCGCGAAGCTGAAGGCGATGCTGCTCGCGACCCCCGTGGAAGGCTACCTCGCCTGCTGCGAGGCGCTGAGCACGCTCGACCAGCGCGCGCTATTGCCCGAGATCAAGAGCCCGGTGCTGGTGATCGCAGGCCGTCACGACATGGCAACGCCGTTGTCGGCCGGCGAACTGATCCGCAGCAACATCCCGCGCGCCAGCCTGACCATTCTCGACGCCGCGCATATTTCCAATATCGAACAGTCGCACGCCTTCACCGACGCGGTGGTCGGCTTCCTGACGCAACGCTAACAATCGTCATTGCGAGGAACCAACGGGTCCCGCCTTCGGCGGGCCCGATGATAAACTCCGCGACGAAGCAATCCGGGGCCGCAAGCGAAGACTGGATTGCTTCGCTTCGCTCGCAATGACGGGAGAATCTCGATGGACGATCAGAAACGCCGCGACGCCGGCATGACCCAGCGCCGCAAGGTGCTCGGCAACGAATGGGTCGACAAGTCGATCAAGAACCGCAACGCGTTCAACACCGACTTTCAGGACATGATCACGCGCTACGCCTGGGGCGAAATCTGGACCCGGCCGCATTTCGACGAGCGCACAAGGCGCGTGCTCGTGATCGGCACCATGGTGGCGCTGGCGCAATGGGACGAGTTTCGCCTGCATGTGCGCGCAGCGCTCAAGGATGGCGGTTTTACGCCCGACGATATCAAGGAGATTTTGCTGCAGCAGGCGATCTATTGCGGCGTGCCGGCGGCCAACCACGCCGTCAAGGAAGCCTCAGCGATTATCCAGGAACTGGGGCTGCTCAAGGGATAGGTTGCTATCGGCGGCCTGCGGCCGCGGAGCCTCGAACAGCATCACGATCGCGGTGCCGAGCAGCATCAAAAGCTCGGTGGCGTGCAGCTTCAGCGCCGCGGTCTCGCCGACCGATGAGGCCATCATCATGCTGGCAAAGCTGATCACGCTGCCGATCGCCAGCGCCATCGCCAGCGCTTCGTTGCACCCGCCGCTTGTTCGGATCGAGGGGCGGGTCAGCAAAATCAGGAAGCTCGCGAAGAACGCCACCACCGTCAGCTTGCCGAGCGCCAACAGCCAGGCCAGCCGCACGGTTGCCATCCCCGCAAGTTGCAGATGATCGCTGACGAACAGCGCCACCGCGATGTTCGGGCGCTCGTAAAAACCGTGGATCGGGGAAATGATGATCTTGAACGCGACGATGGTCCAGGTCGGAATAAAGTAGGACGCCAGCAATGCGCCGTTGAATGAGCTGATCCGCCAGTTGGTCGACATGCCGCTTCCCGCTGTTCCGCTGCGGCTACGAGGCGCTTGCGGCTTTGCGGGCGAGGTAACTCGCTTAAACAGCGTGCGGCAATTTAAACCCTTTGTTTACCTTAACCGACGGATCGGCGGACCGGATTACCATTGCCTCCCCACCGCTCGTCGCCCCAGCCAACGCCGGGACGACGAAGACAAGAAAAATCCCGCCTTGCGGCGGGACTTTCCTGCTCTCGCTTGAGGGCCCGGGGACTGACCCTAGCGATCCCGTTGCGGGGTCTGGCCCTGACGGTTCGGATCCTGCTGCTGCTGGCCCGGCTTGGCGCCGCCGCCCTGCTGTTGGCCGGGCTTCTGGCCCGGGGTCTGATTCTGTTGGCCCGGTTGGTTCTGCTGGCCAGGCTGGTTCTGGTTGGACATCTTGAGATCTCCGTTGTTGGAACGTATTCGGCGATAACTCACTAGACGCGCCAATGGTTTCGCGGAAAGCCTGAGTTCCCTGGGGATCATTGCGTGGCGGATGCATGGTGCGGATGTGGCGGGGGAACCCTCCCCTGAAGCCTTGCCCTAAAGTACCCCTGTACAACGACATGCGGCGTCGTCCCGCACTGTTGCCGCCCCGGGGTTCCCGCTGTTAAATGACCTCACGCGCCGTTCCGGCTGCCCGGGGCCTTCGCCGCGGAAGTTGTAGGGGTGCGCATCTTCGGCAAACCGGGACCCCTTTGCCGGAAGATGCTCAAACAGCGGCAGCGCATGGATTATTTCGCCCAGCAAGTCATCAACGGCATCGTGCTCGGTTCGATCTATGGCCTGATCGCCATCGGCTACACCATGGTCTATGGCATCGTCGGCATGATCAATTTCGCCCATGGCGACATCTTCATGATCGGCGGCTTCATCGCGCTGATTTCCTTCCTGGTGCTGGTGTCGTTCGGCCTCACCGCGGTTCCCGTCATCCTGCTGATCGTGCTCCTGGTATCGATGGCGATTACCGCGCTATACGGCTGGACCGTGGAGCGCATCGCCTACCGGCCGCTGCGGCACTCGTTCCGCCTCGCACCGATGCTGTCGGCGATCGGCATGTCGTTCGTGCTGTCGAACTATTCGCAGATCGCGCAGGGCGCCCGCGTCAAACCGGTGCCGCCGATCATCACGGGCGGCTACACGCTGCTGGACCAGAACGGTTTCGTGGTGCGGCTGTCCAACGTGCAGATCATCGTCGTCATCACCACCGTGGTGCTGCTGGCGATCTTCACCTGGCTGGTGTCGCGTACGCGATTGGGCCGTGACATGCGCGCCTGCGAACAGGACCAGACCATGGCGGCGCTGCTCGGCGTCGACGTCGACCGCACCATCTCCATGACCTTCGTGATCGGGGCCGCGCTCGCCGCCGTCGCCGGCATGATGTACCTGCTGTATTACGGCCTGGTCGATTTCTACATGGGCTTTATCGCGGGCATCAAGGCATTCACCGCCGCGGTGCTTGGCGGCATCGGCTCGCTGCCCGGCGCGATGCTGGGCGGGCTTGCGATCGGGCTGATCGAGACGCTGTGGTCCGCCTATTTCTCGGTCGAGTACAAGGACGTCGCGGCCTTTTCGATTCTGATCATCGTGCTGATCTTCCTTCCGACCGGCCTGCTCGGCCGGCCCGAAGTCGAAAAAGTCTGACGGGCGCCGGCGTGGCAAACCCCTCAACGCCCGCTTCGCGCGCTCCGGGTGTAGCGTTCATCTTCAAGAAGGCGCTGATCAGCGCCCTGGTCGCGCTGGTGCTGTTCTCGCTGATGATCGGCGTTCGCACCGAGGCGGGACCGACCGGCCAATTGATCTACTGGACCAGGTTCGGCGATCTCGCGAGCCTCGTCGCCGTCGTGTTCGGCGGCAGCATCGTGATGGAATTGCTGCGGCAATGGTGGGGACCGGTCGGAACCGTCCTGGTCGTTCCGCCGCCGCTGCAATCCGGCCTCGCGTTTGCGCGCCGGCTGATCGCGCCGGCGCTCTTGATCTTCGCCTTGCTGGTGCCGGTGATCTTCTACGACCAGCGCTACATCCTCGATCTCGGCATCCTGGTGCTGACCTATGTGATGCTGGGATGGGGACTGAACGTCGTGGTCGGCCTCGCCGGCCTGCTCGATCTCGGCTATGTCGCGTTTTACGCGGTCGGCGCCTATTCCTACGCGCTGCTGGCGACCAATTTCGGGCTGTCGTTCTGGATCTGCCTACCGCTGGCCGGCATCCTTGCGGCATTGTGGGGCGTGATGCTGGGCTTTCCGGTGCTGCGGCTGCGCGGCGACTATCTCGCAATCGTTACGCTGGCGTTCGGCGAGATCATCCGGCTTGTCATCACCAACTGGCAGGACCTGACCGGCGGCCCGAACGGCATTGGCAGCATTCCGCGGCCGAGCTTTTTCGGTATTCCGCTGACCGCAGGCGATGACGGGCTGGCAGCAAAACTCGGCATCGAATTTTCACCGACCCACCGCATCGTGTTCCTGTTCTATATCATCCTAGCGCTGGCGCTGTTGACCAATTGGGTGACGATCCGCCTGCGGCGGCTGCCGATCGGGCGCGCCTGGGAGGCGCTGCGCGAGGACGAAGTGGCCTGCCGCGCGCTCGGCATCAACATCACCACGACAAAGCTGACGGCGTTCGCCACCGGCGCCATGTTCGGCGGTTTTGCCGGCGCCTTCTTCGCCACCCGGCAGGGTTTTATCAGTCCGGAATCCTTCACCTTCCAGGAATCGGCGCTGGTGCTGGCGATCGTCGTGCTCGGCGGCATGGGCTCGCAGCTCGGCGTCGCGCTCGCCGCGCTGACCATGATCGGCGGTTTTGAGCTGTTTCGCGGCCTCGAGCAATATCGCATGCTGGTGTTCGGTGTCGCGATGGTGCTGCTGATGATCTGGCGGCCGCGCGGGCTGATCGGCCATCGCGCGCCAACTGTTTTCCTGCGACACTCGCGGGCGATCTCATCCGACCTCGTCAAGGAGGGGCATGGATGAGCGCCGACGGCATTCTCCATGTCCATGGCCTGACCATGCGGTTCGGCGGCATCGTCGCCGTCAACGACCTGTCGTTCGACGCGGAGCGGCGCAAGATCACCGCGCTGATCGGACCGAACGGCGCCGGCAAGACCACCGTGTTCAATTGCATCACCGGTTTCTACAAGCCGACCTCCGGCTCGATGCGCCTGACCCACGACAACGGCGCGGAAATCCGGCTCGAACGGCTGAACGATTTCCGTATCTCCAAGCAGGCCAAGGTCGCGCGCACCTTCCAGAACATCCGGCTGTTTCCCGGCATGACCGCGCTGGAAAACCTGATGGTGGCGCAGCACAACGCGCTGATGCGGGCGTCGGGCCTGACATTCTTGGGCCTGATCGGCGCGCCGTCGTGGCGGGTTGCCGAGAAAGCCGCGATCGATCTGGCGAAATTCTGGCTCGATCGCATCGGGCTATTGGATCGCGCCGACGACGCCGCCGGCAATTTGCCTTATGGCGACCAGCGCCGCCTCGAGATCGCGCGCGCGATGTGCACCGAGCCGGCGTTGCTGTGCCTCGACGAGCCGGCCGCCGGCCTGAACGCGCGCGAGAGCGGCGCTTTGAGCGAATTGCTGCTCTCGATCCGCGCCGACCAGGGCACCTCGATTCTCCTGATCGAGCACGACATGTCGGTGGTGATGGAAATTTCCGACCGCGTCGTGGTGATGGATTACGGCGTCAAGATCGCCGAGGGCTCGCCAAAGGATGTCCGCGACGATCCCAAGGTGATCGCGGCCTATCTCGGCGTCGAGGACCAGGAAGTCGCCGCCGTCGAGCAGGAGCTCGGGCTGTGAGCGCGCCGCTGCTCGAAATCCGCGGCCTGCGCGCCGCCTACGGCAAGATCGAAGCGCTGAAAGGCGTCGACATCGATGTCGGTCCGGGCGAGATCGTGGCCCTGATCGGCGCCAACGGCGCCGGCAAGTCGACCCTGATGATGACGATCTTCGGCAAGCCGCGGGCGCGCGCCGGACAGATCCTGTTCGACGGCCGCGACATCACCGATCTGGCGACCCATGAGATCGCACGCTTACGGATCGCGCAATCGCCGGAAGGCCGGCGGATTTTTCCGCGCATGAGCGTGGCGGAAAACCTGCAGATGGGCGCCGATGCGACCAATACCAGCGAAGCCGAGCGCACTGAGGCGCTGGAGCGGGTGTTCGCGCTGTTCCCGCGGCTGCGGGAACGCATGACCCAGCGCGGCGGGACGCTGTCCGGCGGCGAACAGCAGATGCTGGCGATCGGGCGCGCCTTGATGAGCCGCCCTCGCCTGTTGATGCTGGACGAACCTTCGCTCGGGCTTGCTCCCCTGATCGCGCGGCAGATTTTCGATGCGATCCGCACCCTGAACCGGCAGGACGGCCTCACCGTGCTGATCGTCGAACAGAACGCCAATCATGCGCTGCGGCTGGCCCATCGCGGCTATGTCATGGTCAACGGCCTGATCACGCTGAGCGGAACCGGCAGCGAGCTGTTGCAGCGCCCCGAGGTGCGGTCGGCCTATCTGGAAGGCGGACGGCACGTTTAGCGGCCCGGCAGTGCGGCAAGAAGCAGCTAATAGGCCCTGGATTTACCCGAAAATTGCCGGTGACTTCGCGGTAAAATCAGCGGACAATAGCCGTGATTTTCGAACCCGGCCGTCCGCCGGGGACTTCCCGTAGCGATCATCCGCGAGGAGACCTCATGAAATCGTTGAAACTCATCGGCCTGGCATTCGGCGCATCGTTGGCACTGTCGACCACCGCGCTGGCGCAGGACACAACCGTCGCAGTGGCCGGCCCGATGACGGGCGGCGAATCCGCATTCGGCCGCCAGATGAAGAACGGCGCCGAACAGGCGGTGGCGGATATCAATGCCGCCGGCGGCCTGCTCGGCAAGAAGCTGGCGCTGGACGTCGAGGACGATGCCTGCGATCCGAAACAAGCGCGCTCGGTCGCCGAGAAGATCGCCAGCGCAAAAATTCCGTTCGTCGCCGGCCACTATTGCTCGTCGTCGTCGATCCCGGCGTCGGAAGCCTATGCCGACGGCAACGTCCTGCAGATCACACCGGCCTCCACCAACCCGCAGTTCACCGAACGCGGCCTCTGGAACGTGGCGCGGGTCTGCGGCCGCGACGACCAGCAGGGCACGGTCGCCGGCGACTACATCGCCAAAGCCTTCAAGGGCAAGAACATCGCCATCCTCAACGACAAGACCACCTACGGCAAAGGTCTCGCCGACGAGACCAAGAAGGCACTCAACAAGGCCGGCGTCACCGAGAAACTTTACGAATCCTACAACAAGGGCGACAAGGACTTTAACGCCATCGTCTCGCGCCTGAAGCTCGAGAAGATCGACCTGGTCTATGTCGGCGGCTACCATCAGGAAGCCGGCCTGATCCTGCGCCAGATGCGCGACCAGGGCCTGCAGACGGTTCTGATGGCGGGTGACGCGCTGGCCGACAAGGAATATGCCTCCATCACCGGCCCCGCCGGCGAAGGCACGCTGTTCACTTTCGGCCCCGATCCGCGCAACAAGCCGACCGCCAAGTCGATCGTCGAGACCTTCAAGGCCAAGAACATCGATCCCGAAGGCTACACGCTCTACACCTACGCCGCGATGCAGGTGTGGTCGAACGCGGTGAAAAAGGCCGGCACCACCGATCCGAAGAAAGTGATGGCCGCGATCAAGGCCAACGCCTGGGATACGGTGATCGGCACGCTGGAGTTCGACTCCAAGGGCGACATCAAGCAGCTCGATTACGTCGTCTACAAGTGGGACAACAAGGGCGGCTACACCGAGATCAATCCGAAGGGATCATAGACCCGAAGCGGGTCCCGACGTCAAAAGCGCCCCGGTTCGCCGGGGCGTTTTCTTTTGTCGCGAGAGCAAAGGTTTATTGGGCTGCTGCCAGCCGCTGCCGGGACGATGCGCTCGCCGCTTCGATGGCGCGCACCAGGTCGTTGGGCCGGAACGGCTTCTGCAGGCATACGACGTCGGAATATTCCGGCGCCGAAGCAACGAAGTCGAGCGTCGTCATGCCCGATATCGCCACGATCGGCAGGTCGGGGATGCGCTCGCGCATCATCCTGATGAGATCGAAGCCGTTGGTTCCCTGCAGGAAGATATCGACGATAGCGAGATCGAAGCTCGAATTTTCAAACGCGTTCAATCCGGCCGCGGCGCTGTCGGCTTCGACGATCTCGAAATGATGCACCCGCAGCACGATGCCGATCATTGCGCGAACGTCGGCCTGGTCGTCGACAACGAGAATGCGGGACATGATACGAGACCTGGGTTGACCCGGGATCAGCGGCTTCAAGTCAGCCTATATCGAACTTCTGTCGCCGGCCGGAGCGCGCCCGGCATTATTCGGTCTGTGGGTAAAGAAGCGGTTACCTGCCTCAATTCCCCGCAAACATCATGTAACCTTGGATTGAGTTCCTTCCGCCGGCCTTTGAAACGACGCGGGGACCGGCGGTGGTCCCCTTCCACGGGGCAAGCTTCGCTCAAAAACGCCATTGGCCTATCGACTAGAGCCTTTTCGGTTCTGATAGAATCAGAACCGAAGGTCTAGATTCTTGTTTTGACGCGTTTTCTTCACGCGAACCGGTATCCACTTCGCTCGAAAACGCTATAGATATGGCGCTTCAACGCCCGCGCTACTATGGTGCGACGCCGTTGTGCGGGGGCCCCGGGTGCAGGCAGCTGACGACCAAAGTCTCTTCCTCTCGACCATGCCGGCGACCAGCCGCGATCGTTCGATCGCGCTTGCCGTGGTCGGCATCTCCCTGGTCCTGTTCCTGTGTGCGGTGCCGTTTGCCGGCATGCCGCTGGCCCAGATTCCGGGCTTTGTCGGCAGCCATCAGTTCGCGCTCGCGATCAATGATCTGATCACCGCGGTGCTGCTGTTTTCGCAATTCGCGGTGCTACGCTCCTGGGCGCTCCTGCTGCTGGCCTGCGGCTACCTGTTCACCGCGGCCGCGGCGATCGCGCACGCCCTGACCTTTCCGGGCCTGTTTGCCCCGACTGGATTGTTTCATGCGGGATCGCAGACCACGGTCTGGCTTTACATGATCTGGCATGCCGGATTCCCGCTCTTCGTGCTCGCTTACGCCTTGCAGAGAAACGAAGGAGGCCCGCGCATCAATGGATCGGTCGCGCGGGCCGGGCTGGTGAGCGTCGCCGCTGTCATCGCCGCGATGATCGCCATCGTCTGGATCGTCACCGGCGCCCATGACCTGCTGCCGACACTGCTGAGCGGAGGGCGCTACACTTCCGTGATGATCGGGGTGGTGTCGGCGGTATGGCTGCTCTGCCTCGCGGCGCTATTGGTGCTTTGGCTGCGGCGGCCACATTCGCTGATCGACCTCTGGCTGATGGTGGTGTTGTGCGCGTGGCTGTTCGACATCGCATTGTCGGCGATGGTCAACGTCGCGAGATACGATCTCGGCTTCTATGTCGGGCGGATCTACGGCCTCTGCGCCGCGACCTTCGTGCTCGCCGTGCTGCTGTTCGACAACGTCGCACTTCAGGCCCAGTTGTCCGGCCTGCTGGCGAAGCTGAGCCGCCAGGCGGCTTCCGAACGGGAAGAGCACAGCGAACGCGAGCGGCTGTTCAGCGCGGTGATCGAATCCTCCCACGATGCCATCATTCTCATGACGCTGGACGGCACCATCACGAGCTGGAACAGGGCCGCGGAACGGTTGTCGGGATTCACCGCAGCGGAGGCGATCGGCAATAACATCGACATCGTCAATCCGCCCGAATTACGCGTCGAGGAGCGCCCTTTGCGCAGTCAGATCGCCCGGGGCGAAGCAATCGACCATCACGACACCGTGCGCTTGCACAAGGATGGCAGCCGGCGGGACATCTCGCTGGTAATCTCTCCGATCAGGTCCTCTACCGGAGAGGTGGTGGGAGCCTCCGCGATCGCGCGCGACATCACCGAGCGCAAACGCGCCGAGCGGGCGCTGAGCCAGCAGATCGAGGAGCGGCGCCGCATCTTCGAGACCTCGCAGGACCTGATCCTGGTCACCGACACCAGCGGAACCTTCGTCCAGGTCAGCCCGAGTTCGATGACCATATTGGGCTATCAGGCCGCCGAAATGATCGGGCACACCGCGGTCGAATTCATCCATCCCGAGGATCTCGACAGCACGCGCAACGAAATGCGGCTGGCGCGGCGCGGCCACCAG
>Ga0265314_10004130_pt1 | contig 13678 bp, 12 predicted proteins | sample 4126metaG_FD_203106 | JGI IMG/M metagenome (GOLD analysis project Ga0265314, IMG submission 203106) | Rhizosphere microbial communities from Carex aquatilis grown in University of Washington, Seatle, WA, United States - 4-1-26 metaG | ecosystem: Host-associated > Plants > Roots > Rhizosphere >... | reverse complement strand
CGTCATGGCTTCGAAAACGCCATGACGCAGATACTGAACATCACATCCTTGAATTAGTTGCGATTTCAAATCGCTAAACGTCCAATTTCGGCGCACATTGGCCGGGAGTGGACGGGGTGCAATGCACCTTGCGCCGGGCACGCCCCACATCCAAAACCAGAATACCAGGACAGGATGACCAATATGGGATTGAGTGTGAAACGCCGCGCAAGCAGTGTGGGCGTTAGCGTTTCACCCTCGATCAGGTGGATGCCGAAATACAACGCGGGCGGCATCAATGCCGACCAGAAGCTGTCGAAGCTGAGCATTCCCGCGAGCATGAAAATGAAAGTTCCAAACAACGGCCCCAAAATAGGGATGTAGTTGAGAGGGAATGCGGCAGCCCCCCTCAATAGAGGATCACCGAGCCCGCAGAAATACATTGCTGCCGCGGTCGTGATCCCAACCGCGGCGTTCATGGCCGTGATCGTTAACGGATAGACGGAGATGTCCTGCTGGATCTGCTGAGAGATATCGACCGCCTGGCGCTTGTTGCTGAACTTCGGCAAGATTTCGACCGTACGACGGAGGAAGATATCGCCCGCGACGAGCAGAAAGTAGAGCACCAAAACCGTCGTGAACAGACCATCGAGGACCGCACGTGTTCCTGCGAACAGCACGGCAGTCAAGCCGAGATCGTGATGAATCGCAATTTCCTTCTGTCCTGGATCAATTGCGACCTGCTCAGCCCGTTGAATGACACTTTGGAGCGCTCGATCGGACCCTTTAACGCCATCAGATGCGTTTCAAGGCGGGGTATGCCGTCGGGCAGCTTTCGGGCCCAATCCGATGCAGGGACGGATAACACTGCCATAAGTCCCGTCAGCGTTCCGATGACTACAACAATAGCCAAGATCGCCCCGATCGGACGGGGTAACAGTACGCGCTGAAGAAGGTGCACTGCGGGTCGCAGAAGGAGATTTAACACGAACGCAAGCACGACGGGAAGGATGATCGAACTGGCGGCGTAAAGCGCCGCAAAGATTCCTAACGCAAAGATGCCACCGAGAAAGACCGTCTGAGGATTAGACGGAAGCGGCATCTCGGCGTCGTCGGGCGCGGTCAGAACGGGGTTCGGCTCCGAACACACTTGGGAGATTGGCGCCGGCGGCGTCTGATCTGGTGGTAGCGCAGCCTCCATACGTTCCCCTCCAGATACTCGACGTCGATGATTGCCTGTTCAATTCAATATAAATGCGGCGGCTGCATCCAAGGACGCATACTTGCCGATTCCAGCCGCTGTCAGCCGGCAAGCGATGGACTGCAAAAAGAAGCATCCCAATTGAATGGATGATTTCCCGATACGTTCCGGGCAGGGCTTGCCGTGGCAGCGTCCGGTAACCCGAGGCGGCCCGGATCGGCGAGGAAGCTCGGCCAATCGCGATGCGGGTGCCTCCCTCGATCGAGTATAAGACCATTCTACTATCCCACTGACCGGAACCCCTGGGATGACGGTCGGTTGCTAGTTCGGGGTGGTGGGCTTTGGATAGGACAGGTCATGGCCAAACAAGATGTCTCCTTGAACGAAGACGGCTCTACAGCGGAATATGATGGTCCAGCGGGTGGCTGGGGGTCACTCAAGGGGATCGCCCAGATCTTCGGAAAAGAATGGGACACATCAGCAGCCCTCGAAACCTTGATGCGGCAGAACAAGCCGAAGGGCTTTATGTGTACTTCGTGTTCATGGGCGAAACCTGCCGACCATCACACATTCGAGTTTTGCGAGAATGGCGCCAAGGCGACGCTGTGGGAGCTGACAACGCTTCGCTGCACACCCGATTTCTTTGCCAAGCACAGCGTAACCGAGCTGCGCGCCTGGAGCGACTACGATCTCGAGCAGCAAGGACGCCTGACGCATCCGATGCGCTATGACGCAGCGAGCGATCGGTATGTGCCATGTGAATGGCAGGATGCCTTCGAGGCCATCGGCCAAAAGCTCCGAGCTTTCGAGCCCAACTCGGTTATTTTTTATTCGTCAGGACGAGCGAGCCTGGAAACTTCTTACCTTTACGCGCTTTTCGGCCGCCTTTACGGCACGAATAACCTCCCGGACTCCTCGAACATGTGTCACGAGACCACGGGCGTGGCTCTCAAGGAGTCGATCGGCGTCGGCGTCGGCACGGCTGTATTCGACGACTTCGCCAAGTGCGACGCGATGTTTTTCTTCGGCCAGAACCCGGGGTCGAACAGCCCGAGATTCCTGCACCCCTTGCAGGAAGCGGCCAAACGCGGCGTCCAGATCATTACCTTCAATCCGGTTCGGGAAAAGGGCTTGGAGACGTTCGTCAATCCGCAGAATCCCGCCGAGATGCTCACGGGCAAGGAAACGGTGATCAGCAGCCAGTACCACCAAGTCAAGATTGGCGGGGACATCGCGGTCATTCTGGGCATTTGCAAGCACGTATTTGCCGCTGACGACGCCGCCAAGCTGCAGGGCAAGCGGGTGCTCGATACGGCCTTCATCGAACGCCACACAATCGGTCTTGATGAATTTGAGACCAAGGTGCGCGCAACTCCGTGGCATGAGATCGAGGCGGCATCGGGCCTGTCCCGCCAGGTGATCGAAGGCGCCGCACAGGTTTACGTCGAGGCCGATAGGGTCATCGGCATTTTCGGCATGGGCCTGACCCAGCACGTCCATGGCTTTCAGAACGTCACGATGTTTGTAAACATGATGCTAATGAAGGGAAATATTGGCCGCGACGGCACCGGCGTTTCACCGGTTCGCGGCCACTCGAACGTCCAGGGTCAACGCACCGTCGGTATAGCCGACAAGCCGGAACTTGTGCCGCTCGACAAGCTCGCCAAACAGTTCGGGTTCGAGCCCCCGCGCGAGAAGGGCATGAACACGGTCGAGGCATGCGAAGGCATTATTGCCGGCAAGGTCAAGGCGTTCATCGGTCTTGGCGGAAATTTCGTTCGTGCGATTCCCGAGCGCGCAATCATGGAACAGGCCTGGACGCGGATGGAATTGACGGTTCAGATCGCGACCAAGCTGAATCGCAGCCATCTGGTGAACGGAAAGGTGGCCTACCTGTTGCCATGCTTGGGACGTACCGAAGAGGACATCCAGGCAAGCGGACCGCAGACGGTAACCATGGAAGATACATTCAGCTGCATCCATGGTTCGATCGCCCGCCGCAAACCGGCGAGCGAGCACCTGAGGTCCGAGCTGGCGATTGTCGCCGGTCTCGCTAGGGCAAGCTTGCCGCCCAATCCCAAAGTGAAATGGGATGAATGGGTTGACGACTACGGCCTGGTGCGAGACCTGATCGCGGAAACCTATCCGGAAGAGTTCCACGACTTCAACCGGCGCATGTTCACGCCCGGAGGGTTTTATCGCGGCAACGCAGCTCGGGAGCGGATCTGGAAGACAAAAAGCGGCAAGGCCCAATTCACGACGCCGACCACGCTGACGTCAACGGGATTCAACGATGCACCGGGACGCTACCGGCTTTTGACAATGCGTAGTAATGACCAGTTCAATACGACAATCTACGGCCTAAGCGACCGTCTGCGCGGCATCGAAGGCACCCGGGACGTGCTGTTGATCAACCCCCGGGATATCGCCCGTGCCGGTCTGGCCGATGGACAAATGGTCACGCTGGTGAGCGACGCAGACGACGGCGTGCATCGCCAGGTCGGCCCATTGAAGATCGTTCCGTTCAACCTGCCCGACGGCTGCGTGGGATCGTATTATCCCGAAATGAATCCCCTCATTGCCTTGTCGCACCACGACGAGAGATCGAAGACACCTGCCAATAAATCGGTCCCCGTGCGGATCCAGGCATGATGCGTTCGGGCCGCTGTCGGGCCTGTCACCCCGCTGGCTACTTTTTGAGGATTTCAGGGGGTTAAGGAACATGGGTGCTTCTGGAGTCGACGCTGTGGATTCGCCGCTTCCCCCAATCTCGATTGCAGTGCAGCGGCTTGACCACGATGGACAACACAATCAGCGAGTGGTCGCGGAGGAATGCCCCGTTGCGCTGGTCTATGACGGCACCACGGCCGCGGTCATGATGGCCACCCCGTCCAACCTCGATGATCTCGCGCGCGGTTTCAGCCTGACCGAAGGCTTCATCCAGAATGTAGCCGAGATCCGGGACCTTGAAGTCGTTCCCGGTCTCGACGGCATCGAATTGAGAATCTGGCTGACGCGGAATAGCGGGCGGCGCTTCAAGGCGCGCCAGCGCCGGATGACCGGTTCTACCGGATGCGGCCTGTGCGGGATCGAAAGCCTCAGCGAAGCTGTGCGGACCTGCGCGAGACTGACGCGCAGGATTTCGCTCGCCTCCAATCACATTGGTCAGGCAGTCGACGCGCTCACCAGTGCCCAAAGTTTGAACCGGATCACCCGCGCGACCCATGCGGCTGGGTTCTATCTCCCCGAGGAAGGCCTTGTGATCGCGCGCGAAGATGTCGGGCGGCATAATGCGCTGGATAAGCTGGCCGGCGCACTCGCCCACGAACGCATTGCCGGTGCCGCTGGCGCCATCATTCTAACTAGCCGGATCTCGGTTGAGATGGTTCAGAAGGCGGCGGTCATCGGCTCCAGCCTCCTCGTCGCCATTTCGGCTCCAACCGGACTTGCGATAAGGACCGCCGAGGCCTGCGGGATTACGCTGATCGGCATTGCCCGCGGCTCGACATTCGAAATTTTCAGTCACCCTGACGCCATCCGCAACTAAAGCCCCATCACGACGACGGACCTCAATCGATTCTCGGCACCAGACTTTCGGTCAAGATCGTCTTCACCGCGCTCAAGCTGAAAGACAACCGACCCTGGCGGGAACGGAATTACGCCCTGCAATTCCTCCGCCTGGAGCCCGGCCTGGCTTCGCACGTTCCCGATCTGCCGCCCGAATTAACTTTCATTTACTTCGGCTTTTTCCGGAACGATGCCGCCCATTGTCTGGTTGGCAATGAGGGCGATGAAAAAACGGAGAACCACGATGAAGCATTAACAGCCGCGCTTCTTGCAGGCGTTTCGTCCGCGGCTCGCTCAAAACAGCCAACACGCAACCACGGGCACGCAGAACAACACCGCCGGTCTCAGGCAGGAAATGACAGCCAATTTGCAGCAAGCCGGATTTACCAACGTCAAAGTAATGCCGGATTCCTTTTTGGTTCAGGCAACCGACAAATCCGGCAATCCCGTGACGATGTTCATCACGCCAACCTCAATGACTGGAGTCACGACAACGGGAGCAAGCACGCAACCGAGCTCCGACAATCAGTCGGGTGGGACGTTCACCAGCATTCCGGCGAAGGATGATTGAGTTCGAAGGTCGTCGGCACAGACGTCCACAATAACGCCAACCAGAATATCGGAACGATCAAGGATATTGCCTTCAGCGGCAAGCAGGTGAAAGGCTATATTCTTGCTGTCGGAGGATTCCTGGGGTTGCGAGATCATTACGTCGCCGTTCGGCCCGCCGCGTTGGACCTCAGCTACAATTCCAGTGACGACAAGTGGCACGCCAAAATGAACGCCACCGCGAGTCAGCTGCAGCGCCCGAATACAAATATCCTGCCAAAGGCTGACAATCAAACCGACCGAGCTGGAGCACGCTTAAACAGCGCCCTCCGGCCACCGACGCGGCGGATTTCAAAAACTCGCCCGCATTGGAAGAGGTAATTTCGATGGATCGTTTGTTGCGCGCACTTTTGAGGCAATTCATTCGGCGGGGGGCGATGACATTCACCACGGCCAGCGGTCCAAGGATCACCGGCGAGCCGGTCGCGGTGCGGTGCCTGTCCATCGAGGCGGAGCGCCATCTCCTGATGAACCCGGAACTGACGCTGGGCGAGGCCTATATGGACGGCACTCTCGTGGTCGAACAGGGCACGATGGCGGATGCCCTGGTGATCCTGCTCGATCAGCCCGAGATGTTGCCGCGCTGGGCCAAGCTGCAATGGTGGCTGCGCTATCTGGCGAGGCATGCGCAGCAATTCAATCCGCGCAGTGTTCGAAGAACAATGTCGCGCGCCACTACGATCTCGACGGACGGCTCTATTCCCTGTTCCTCGATGCCGACAAGCAATACAGCTGCGCCTATTTCGAACCGCCCGACCTTGACACTCGACGAAGCCCAGCTCGCCAAGAAACGGCATCTCGCCGCCAAGCTGCTGTCCGGGCCCGGCGACCGCGTGCTCGACGCCGGTTCGGGCTGGGGCGGTCTCGGCCTTTATTTGGCGGAAATGTGCGGCGCCACCGTCACCGGCGTCACGCTGTCGACGGAGCAATTGCAGTCTCCAACGACCGCGCCGTCGAGAGGAACCTGGCGCGATCGGCAAAATTCTTCCTCGAGGACTATCGTGACATTCCGGGACCGTTCGACCGCATCGTGTCGGTCGGCATGTTCGAGCATGTCGGCGTCGATTTCTACGAGACCTATTTTAGGCGCTGCGCCGAACTTCTCACCGATGACGGCATCATGGTGCTGCATTCGATCGGCCGCTCCGACGGGCCCGACGGCACCAATCCCTGGATTGCGAAGTATTTCGCGGGCGGGTACGCTCCGGCATTATCGGAAGTACTCCCCGTCATCGAGCGCGCGGGGCTACTGGTGTGCGACATTGAGATCCTGCGGCTGCACTACGCCGAGACCCTGAAGGCCTGGAGCGAGCGCTTCATGGCGCGGCGGGAGGCAGCGGTGCGGCTCTATGACGAGCGCTTTGCCCGGATGTGGGAATTCTACCTGGCGTGTTCGGAAATGTCGTTCCGCAAGCAGAACCTGATGAACTTCCAGATCCAGCCCGCCAAGCGCCAGGGCGTGGTGCCGATGACGCGTGACTACATCACGCGGGAGGAAGACAAGCTCCGCAGCCTCGGATACAATCGGCGCCCAAAGCTGCGACTCACGAGCGAATCCTCTCGAAAGCGAGGCCGGGTGAACTATGGCTTACTGATTTTTGATGCCGGAGCGCTGATGCGCAGGTCCATTCCTGCTGGTCAGGTTGCGGGCGGTGTTGATCAGCGCCAGATGCGAAAATGCTTGCGGAAAGTTTCCCAGCTGGCGTTTGGCGGACGCGTCGTATTCCTCCGCGAGCAACCCGACATCATTTTTCAGAGACATAAGCCGGACGAACAACTCCCTTGCCTCGGCCAAACGCCCCTGAAGGACGTAATTGTCGGCAAGCCAGAAGCTGCATGCGAGGAAGGCGCCTTCGCCGGGCGGAAGGCCATCGGCTCCCTCGCGGGTGTGATACCTGAGCACAAATCCGTCGCGGATAAGATTGTGTTCTATCGCGGACAGCGTGCCGCGCACCCGATGATCCTGAGCCGGAAGAAAACCCACCATGGGAATCAGGAGCAAGCTGGCATCCAGCGCCCTGGCGCCATAGGACTGCACAAAGGAGTTCTGCGAGGCATCGAATCCCCTTTTGCAAACCTGCTCGTGGATGGCGTCACGAACAACTCGCCACCGGTCCACCGGCCCATCCAGTCCAAATTCCTCCACCGATCGAATGGCTCGATCGAACGCGACCCACGCCATCACTTTCGAATGCGTCAAATGCTTTCGACCACCGCGGACTTCCCAAATGCCGTCATCCGGCTGTTGCCAGATCGTCTCGAGATGGGCGACGAGCCCGCATTCCAGCGACCAACTCGCCGAGCTTGCTGCAAGGCCAGCCCGCCGCGCCACATAGAGCGCATCGAGAACCTCGCCGTAGACATCGAGTTGAAGCTGTCCCGCCGCCGCGTTTCCGACCCGGACCGGGGTTGACCCCTCGTAGCCGGCCAGCCCCGGCACCTCGTACTCGGCCAGCCGCCGCTCTCCCGCGACCCCGTACATGATCTGCAGATCGCCCGGACTGCCTGCGACCGCCCGAACTAGCCATTCGCGCCAGGCCTCCGCCTCGCCGTGGAATCCCGCCCCGATCAAGGCATACAAGGTGAACGTTGCATCGCGGAGCCAGCAAAACCGGTAGTCCCAATTTCGATGCCCACCGATCTTCTCAGGCAGCGAGGTGGTGCGGGCCGCGACGATGCCGCCGGTTTCCCGATGCGTAAGCGCTTTCAGCGTCAACAAGGATCGGAGCACCGCAGGCGACCACTCGGCCATGGGCTTGAATCCGACAGACCAGGTCGACCAGAACGATTCGACTTGGGCCAGGGCGTCCGTTGCTCGCAATGGCGCCGGTGCTGTGCGAAAGGACGGCGTCCAGGAAAGCGTGAATCCTACCTCGTCTCCAGCCGATACCTCGAATTCCCCAACGGTGCGAAAGTCCTCACCGCGGAGCGACACCGTGGTATCCAGCAGCAGTCGGTCCGGACCAGCTGTGAACTGCAGCCCTCCGTCCTCCCGGCGCGAAACCCAGGGCACAACGCGACCGTATTCGAAGCGGACAACAAGCTCGGTGCGCATCGGAACCTTGCCGCATATGCCCCTGACCAAGCGAACTAGGTCGGATGCTCCATCGCGACGTGCCATGAAATCAGTGACACAGACAGCGCCGGTGTCGGTTGCGAACACCGTTTCCAAAATCAACGTGTCGCCCCGATAATGCCGCGTAACGTGCGCATTTTCTTGCTCTATCGGCGCGACAAGCCATCGCCCATTTCGCGGGTCGCCAAGTAGGGATGCAAAACACGCTGCGCTGTCAAACCTGGGCAGGCCCAGCCAATCGATCGAGCCGTCGCGCCCGACAAGTGCTAACGTCTCGCAGTTTCCGATCAGGGCATAATCTTCAATCCGATTGGACATATGCGCTCGCCATTTCTCTACAAAGCATGCTGCATCGATTGGAGACGGAAACCGGTTGTGCGCTGCTCTTGTTCGCCCATGCCGCCTGCATCTATGAGGCAGAACGTGAACTACAGCATGGCCCTAGGCGTCCAGCGGATGATGTCCCTCTGCTCAAAATACTCTGCGGCGCGCGAACGAACTATCCGGCGTGGAGAAGGTCATCATCGCTTTCCTTTGGGCAGCGCGTAGTTTGACGACCGCGAATTGTCGCCGATAGGCGGGTTTCTTGACGTTTGCGAGAAGGCGGAAATCGTCGTCGCGCCGGCCTGTACGGTAGAGCTTTTAGCGTCCAGACTTTCAATCGCTAAGTCCACGTAATGAACTGGCTGTAAATGTTCCGGAACGGTTCCGGCCTCAGCAGACCGCATTGCGTAGAGCAACAACATCCCACTTACGGCCACCAGCGATCCCGTCGCGACGGCCGCGTACACACCTTTGGAAAGCCCGCAGACGGAAACTCTTCCAAGTGAGACAACCGCGAAGGACGCAATGCGACGCGGCTCGAATTGACGAAGGCGAGGAACTTGACGACGGACGCGAAGGTCGCGATTGAACGATTTTCATCACTATTGAATCCTGAAATCAGTTCGCTCTCTATTGCAAGTTGACTTCTAACAAATGGTTGCAAGCGACAAGATAATACAAACGTCTAGCGCGTAACCGTTTTTCCATCCGTGGAACTAATTTTAAGAGCGCGCTCTAAGTTTCGAGTAAGGGACCAAACTTTTTTGCCGGCGCTTGCTCTGCAAGCGTGACATTGCTCTACGAATAGCCACCCGAATGCGACCCAACCAGGTATTCGTACCGTGACACTGTTTGGAAGACGGTGACCTGAGCGCCCCCCTTTAGTTCATTCCGAAGATTTCGCACGAAGTCCAACAAGCCCCCCCGCCGCTATCCGCGTATCTTGACAGCCGCTCTCAAGCGGCGAAAGCGAATTACGAGGCTACAAATATATAATATCGTAATACGATATATTGTTCCTCGCGAATGCAAAGCTAGACAATAAGGATAATACCGGCTTGCGGCCGAAGCATTATGCGGAACTTTTGAGGATGGCTCGCCTTATTCGGGCGCAGATAGAGTGACGCGACTGTCGAGGCCCGCGATGGAAACTTTTGATGTAAGCCGCCGCAAGTTGCTTTCCGCGGGATTAGGGCTGGGATCAGTGGTAGTTTCAGCCTCAACGACGACGCAGGCACGTAGCATTGCGGGAGCGGTGCCTTGGGAGACGGACCAAGCGTCGGCACCACTAGATGCTTTGGCGGGTGCGTCACCGCCAGCATCCTTTTTCACCGCCAGCGAACGCGCTTTCATCGACGCTGCAGTTTCTAGGTTGATCCCTCAGGATGAACTAGGAGGCGGAGCAAAGGAAGCCGGCGTCACCGCTTTTCTCGACCGTCAACTCGCCGGCTCGTACGGCAAAGCACGCACCTGGTACATGCAAGGCCCGTGGAGCGAAGGTACGCTGTCGCAAGGCAACCAGAGTCGTTTGACGCCGGCGCAGACCTATCGTGCAGCGATCAAAGCCATCGATTCTTATTGCCAAAACACATTCAGCAACAAGACGTTTGCGAAGCTTGCGGAAGGCGAGCAGGACGAGGTCCTCACCCATCTGGAAAACGGCAAAATCGAACTCGAAGGCGTGAAAGGCAAGTCGTTTTTCGAAGCTCTGCTGCAGAATACCCTCGAGGGCTTCCTCTCAGATCCGATTTACGGCGGCAATCGCGACATGATCGGATGGAAGCTGATCGGATTTCCCGGCACCCGCTACGACTATCGCGACTATGTTTCAAAGCATGGAGAGAAGCTCGCGCTCTCTCCGGTCGGCTTAAAAACCAATCCTCAGGACTAGGAAGCGAACATGGCGCGCAAACTTCCGTCGGTCGATGTCGTACTGGTCGGGTTCGGATGGACGGCCTCCATGCTGGCGCAAGAACTGACGGATTCAGGTTTGAAGGTCCTGGCGCTGGAGCGGGGGACCTGGCGCGATACACCAACCGACTTTGCGGTCACTTTTGTACAGGACGAGCTCCGTTATTATTACCGCAAGGCCCTGTTTCAGGAGCCGGCCCAGGAAACGTTGACGTTCCGCAACAGCGCCAGCGAGAGGGCGTTGCCGATGCGGGAACTCGGCTCGTTCTTGCCGGCGAGCGGCGTGGGCGGCGCGGGAGTTCACTGGAATGGCCAATACTGGCGGTTCCTCCCGTCGGACTTCATGGCTCAAAGTCACAACGTCGAACGATATGGCGCCGGCGCGATTCCTGACGGCATGACAGTTCAGGACTGGGGCGTCACGTATGACGAGCTCGAGCCCTATTACGACAAATTCGAACGCCTCTGCGGGATCAGCGGCAAAGCTGGCAATATCAAGGGATCCATACAGAACGGCGGCAATCCTTTTGAGGGCGCGCGCGCGCGCGACTATCCTAATCCGCCGATGCAGATGACCTACGGTCCGACGCTGTTTGCGGAAGCCGCCCGACAGATCGGTCATAAACCGTTTGCCTGCGCATCCGCAAACATGTCACAGCCCTATACCAATCCCCTCGGAGTAACCCTTGGGCAGTGCAGCTATTGCGGTTTTTGCGAAAAATATGGCTGCGGGAACTATTCCAAGGCAAGTCCGCAAACCACGATCCTTCCGGTTTTGATGCGCAAGCCGAACTTCGAGCTTCGGACCGGATCCGAGGTTATCAGGATCAATCACGACAAGAACAGCAAACGCGCCACGAGCGTTACCTATGTAACGGAGCAAGGCGAGGAATTCGAACAGCCCGCAGAAATCGTGGTTATGAGCGCGTTCATACTTCATAACGCTCATCTGTTACTGACTTCAGGCATCGGAACGCCCTACGATCCCCAGACTGGGCAGGGCGTTATCGGAAAGAACTACGCCTATCAGATTGTCTCCAGCGTCGATGTGTTCTTTGACGACAAAATCATAAACCCCTTCATCGGCGCCGGCGCTCTCGGAATGGCAATCGACGAGTTCAATGGCGACAACTTCGACCATACCGGGCTCGGATTCATTGGCGGCGGTTATATCGCGCTTTGGAACACCAATGGCCGTCCGATAGAAACTCATCCTGTGCCCGAAGGCACGCCGAAGTGGGGCGGCAAATTTAAAAAAGCGGTCGCCGAAAACTATCTCAAGTCCGCGACGATCGCGACCCATGGCTCAGTGATGAGTCACCGCGGCAATCATCTTGACCTCGATCCAACCTATCGGGACATCCATGGCCGCCCGCTGATGCGGATGACGTTCGACTATACCGACAATGAGCACAAGATGTCGGACTACCTCACTGATCGTGCAACCGAAATCGCCAAGGCGATGAAGCCGCGCGAATTCCACGCCAAGAAACGAGAAGGCCACTATTCGATCGTGCCCTACCAGACCACGCATAATACCGGCGGCGCCATCATGGGCAGCGACCCGAAGTCGAGCGCGCTCAATCGCTATCTGCAGAGCTGGGATCTTCACAATTTGTTCGTGATGGGCGCGAGCGCGTTTCCGCAAAATCCAGGTTACAATCCGACCGGGACCATCGGCGCCCTCACTTACTGGGCCGCTGACGCGATCAAGAATCAATACCTAAAGAATCCCGGTCCGTTGGTGCAGGCTTAAGAGGTGACGATGCGCGTTGCGTTGCGAGGCGTGATGGTACTGGCGATCCAACTGACGGCTTTCGGCGGCCCCGTCGCCGCGCCGGCGAGCGCAGGCGAGCAATCGTTCGAGCTGGTGCAGCGCGGGAAGGCTCTTGTCGATGCCGGCGACTGCATGGCTTGTCATACCCAGGATCAAAACAAGCCGTTTGCTGGCGGTCGGCGGATCGAGACGCCTTTCGGCACGCTCTATTCGCCAAACATCACACCTGACCGGGAAACCGGGATTGGCGCATGGTCGGACGAGGATTTCTACCGAGCCATGCATCAAGGTATCGGTCCCGACGGTGCCCGGCTCTATCCGGCTTTTCCATATCCCTATTTTACGAAGATGAAGCACGACGACGTCCTGGCTATCCATGCTTACCTCAGCACCTTGCAACCCATTTCGAATCCACGCTCAAACAACCAGCTTCAATGGCCGCTCAACCATCGGGTTTTCATGCGTGGCTGGGACATGCTGTTCTTCAAACCCGGAACCTTCGCGCCTAGAACGGACAAAAGCGCCGAGTGGAATCGCGGTGCCTACCTTGTCGAGGGACCGGGCCATTGCGGAGCCTGCCACACACCGAAGAATTTCCTCGGCGCGGACAAGGCGTCAGAAGCGCTTGACGGCGGCAAGCTTCAAAACTGGTACGCGCCCAATATCACCAACGACCAGCATCTCGGCGTCGGCTCATGGACCGCCGATGAAATCACCGAATATCTCAAGACCGGCCGCAATGTTCATAGTGGCGCGGCTGCGCTGATGTCTGAAGTTGTCCGCGATTCAACCTCGAAGATGAGCGATAGCGACCTGCATGCCATGGCGATTTACTTGAAGGACATCAACGGCAAGTCCGGGACACCACTGCCGAAGGCGGACCAGCCCGCCAACGATAGTGGCCGGACGATTTACGCGGACAGCTGTTCAGCCTGTCATCGTTCCAATGGCAGCGGAGTGTCTCACATGTTTCCTCCGCTTGCAAAGAACGCCAATGTGCAGTCCAGCGACCCCACGACCGTTATACGCGTGATACTGCAGGGGGCGCGGACCGCGGTCACGGACTCCCGGCCGACCGCATCTTCCATGCCGTCGTACGACTGGAAGCTGAGCGACAACGATGTAGCGGCGGTTGCGACCTATGTTCGCAACGCTTGGGGAAATACGGCGGCAAATGTTACAGCCAATGAGGTCAAATCGCTGCGTCAACATTTGGAGGCAACCACTCCATGAA
>Ga0265314_10004128_pt1 | contig 13679 bp, 15 predicted proteins | sample 4126metaG_FD_203106 | JGI IMG/M metagenome (GOLD analysis project Ga0265314, IMG submission 203106) | Rhizosphere microbial communities from Carex aquatilis grown in University of Washington, Seatle, WA, United States - 4-1-26 metaG | ecosystem: Host-associated > Plants > Roots > Rhizosphere >... | reverse complement strand
CCAGCCGCGGCAGCTGTAGGCCGGTGGGAACAGAACGCGAACGCGTTCTGCGGTGACGTATGAGGCCTTGACGGATATCGGCCGTCGCGAGCCCCCCCCAACCGCCGACGACCTCGGATCAAGTCGGGGGTGACAACTTTTTAGCTGCAGCTTGCTCGCGCGACCTTGGCGTCGTCGCCGACCCAGATCGTCAGGCGGCGCGCGTCGAACTCCATCGTAACCACTTCACCGGGCCGCACGACGCGCACGCGCTCGGCACGTGAGCGCTGGCGCGCATCCTCGGCAAGCGGTGTGTTGATCGACTGGCCCACGAGGTCCTGCGCGGCCTGGGCGTCGCATTCGCCGGGTGCGAACACGGGTGGCGGCGGGGCCAACGGGACTTCGGGCGGCGGGGCCGCACAGCCCGAAAGCACGAGCGACACGGTGAAAGCTGCAAGGCTAAGCGACAGATTCATCCGCCGAATTGTCGCGCCGAACCTGCGCCGGATGCGCAATCGCCTAGTCCGCGCTTAGGCAATTCTCCTATCCGCTGCTCACGCGGTGTTCCGACAATCCTTTCATAGAAGCACTTCAAACCTGGAGCCCACCATGAACTCGCGCACTGTCATCAAGAACCTCGTCGTCGCGGTCACCCTTTGCGTTGCCGGCATCGCCGCCTGGGCCGCCACGCTCTCGGAAACTCCCTCCGTCGAAGCGTCGAGCGTCTACAACAGCCACGCCTGATTCCGGCCCGCCGGCCCTCGCCGGCACGATTGCTAAGATCGGCTGCATCAAAGCAGCATGACTATCCTGGCCATCGTGATCGCGACGTTGGGTGCGGGCCTCGGGAGCGTCTGGCTCGCCGCGGGCCTGATGCGTGCGGGCGCCACGTCCGCGCATCCCGAACAAGCGGCCTACGTCGGGCCGCACCATCTCCTGAGTCTTGCCGCGGGCGCACTGCTCGCCACGGCCTTCATGCACCTGCTGCCCGAAGCGTTCGAGAGCACCGCCGGGGCGCACTCCCTGTTTTCCACCTTGCTCGTCGGGCTTGTGTTCTTCTTCCTGCTCGACAAGGCGGAGCTGTGGCATCACGGCCATGAGCACCATCACGATCACTCACACGATCATTCGCGTCCCCCGCGCATCGGCGGCTGGAGCGTGCTTACCGGCGACAGCGTGCATTGCTACGGCGACGGCGTGCTGATCGCATCGGCTTTCCTTGCGCAGCCGCGGTTGGGTTGGGTCACTGCTGTCGCGGTGCTGGCGCATGAGGTGCCGCATCACATCGGCGACCTGGCCGTGATGCGCATGGCGAGCGCGAATCGAAGCGCCGCGTTGCTGAAGGTTTCGCTTGCCGGCGCCGTCACCGTGATCGGCGGGCTGACCGGCTATGGGCTGCTCGATCGCCTGCACGGCGCGTTGCCGTACTTCCTGGTGGTGGCGAGCAGCAGCTTCATTTATGTCGCATTGGCGGATCTCATCCCGCAATTGCAGCGGCGCCTATCGACGCGCGAGACGGCGGTGCAGGTGATGTGGCTGTTGGTGGGCATCGCGATGGTTACGGCCGCGAGCCGCATCGCGCACTAGTCGTTTGCTTTTGCGTAGGCGCGGGGCGGCAACTGCCAGTGACCTGGCACAAACTCATGCCCTTCGCCGTTCCACTCCCAGTGACCTGGCATCCATTGGCGCTCCACCGGCACGACGGGGTACACCACGACAGGGAGCGGCGGGGCGACGAACGTCGTGACGCGCACCGCGCCATACCCATGCGCCGCCGCGCCTGCCGCGCATACCGCCGCGAGCGCCGCCACCGATGCTGAAACCCAGCCTGCTTTCATGAAGACCCTCCTGTGCCAGGTTGACATGATGATCTGTCGATGTGAACCCGGCGCGAGCGCAATGCGAACGCCGCGTGAAGATTCGAACGGATCGTAAGGCTCATTGCACCGAGTAGCCTGTGATGCGCCACTTGCCGTCGGGTTCATGAACGGTGGTGACGACTTCGGCCATTTCGCGATCGGCGAACTTCGTCTGGAACACGACGGTGACGTATTCGCCGTCGGGCTGGCCTTGCAGCGAAGTCTTGAAGGCGGTTTCGACCGGCGTGCGCTCGACAGTGTCGCCCAGCGGCGCGCGGACCTTCGGGATCGCGTCCATCCATGTACCCAGAGGCACCTTGCTGCGGAACACAGCGCCGGTGGTCTCCCATGCGCGGCCCCAGTCCTTGCGATCGAGCAGCACCAGCCAGCCCTGCGCGGACAGGCGTGCGGCTGCTTCCTTGTCCTTGGTGTCCGCAGCTGCGGCAGCGGGCTTGGCCTCCGCGGCCGCCGGCGGGCTGGATTGCGCGAAAGCGGGCGAGGCCAGCGCGGAAAGTGCGGAAAGTGCAATGGCGATCGAAACAGGCAGCGCGGTTTTTTGCATTGTCATGGGACGAGTCTAGCGCGGCGAAGTTCCTGCAGAGCTAACCATTGAGCAATTGCCGCATCAGCCGGGCATTCACCTGGCCCTGATCTTCGTAGTTGGTGTTGAAGAGGATGTGCATTGCATCTGCCTTTGCTGCTACGTGGCGGATCTCCGGCACCATCGCGCCCAGCTCTTCAGGTGAGTACCAGTAGTTGAAGCGGCTCGACGATTGTTCGGACTTGATGTTCCACGCGCCCTTGTTGCGGCCATGAAGACGCAGCAGCGCAAGGCGCGGCGTTGTCGCCTCCCACACGCAAGGCACGGTGTTCGCAAAACCTTGAGGCGCATCGACGATCGTGTGCGCGACGCCGAGCTCGCGTTCGAACGCAATGGTTTTCTCAAGGCTGTCGCCTTCGAACCATGACTTGTTCCGGAACTCAACCGCGAGCAGCTGGCCTTGCATCGAATCGACGCAGTGCTGCACATGCGCCATGCCTTCGCGATTGCGCAGCAACCACGGTGCGAATTGAAAGTGCACCGCGCCCAGCTTGCCTGCCTGCTTGAGCGGCGCGAGCGCTTCGATGAAGCGGCGCCACAGCTCAGTGCGAATTTCCTGCGGAACGTCCTTGTAGTAGAGCGTGCGCGGCAGGTTCGGCCCGAGCGCAAGGCGGATGTCCTTGTGCAGCACTTCGGGCTGCGTCTGGTGGCCGGTGAACAAGCGAAACGCCTTCACGTTGAAGACGAAGTCCTGCGGCGTGCGATCGGCCCACAGCTGCGCGTTCTGCGGTGTGGGCATGCCGTAGTAGCTTGAATCGACTTCCACCAACGGGAACTGCGATGCGTAGAAGCGCAGGCGCGCCTCGGCCGTCTTGCACTCGGGCGGGTAGAAGCGGCCGCATTCGATGAGCGTCTTGTCGGTCCAGGACGCCGAGCCTATGAGAATCCGGGTCACTGTACTAATATACAGGCCAGCATGACCGCACTCAACCCCGAGCAAGAAGCCGCAGCGCTGCACGGCATCGCCGATGGCGACACGCGCCCCTTGCTCGTCATCGCGGGTGCGGGTTCGGGCAAGACCAACACGCTTGCGCATCGCGTGGCGAATCTCATCCGCAGCGGCGCCGATCCGCAACGCATCATGTTGCTCACGTTTTCGCGCCGCGCTGCGCAGGAGATGGAGAGGCGCGCAGCCACGGTGTTGCAGCAGGCGCTCAAGCTTTCGCCGACGCAGCCGCTGCCGCACTTGCCGTGGTCCGGCACGTTTCACTCCATCGGCGCGCGCCTGCTGCGCGAATACGCACCGCGCATCGGCCTGGACGATTCGTTCACCATTCACGATCGCGGCGACGCCGAAGATCTCATGGGCATGGTGCGGCACGACATCGGCCTGTCGGAGACAAAGAACCGCTTTCCGCTCAAGGGCACTTGCGTCGGCATCTATTCGCGCGTGCTGAACACGCGGGATGCGCTCGGCAAGGTGCTGCAGGAAATCTATCCGTGGTGCGTGCAGTGGGAGGATGAGCTCGGCAAGCTCTTCGGCGCATATGTGGAGGCCAAGCAGCAGCAAAACGTGCTCGACTACGACGACCTGCTGCTCTTCTGGGCCGAGATGATGGCCGAGCCCATGCTGGCCGCCGAGGTCGGCGCGCGCTTCGATCATGTGCTCGTCGACGAATACCAGGATACGAACAAACTGCAAGCCGAAATCCTCGTGGCGATGAAGCCCACGGGGCAGGGCGTCACCGTGGTCGGCGACGACGCGCAAAGCATCTATTCGTTCCGCGGCGCGGCGGTGCGCAACATCCTCGACTTCCCGCATCAGTTCGTGCAGCCGGCGCGCATCGTCACGCTCGATCGCAACTATCGCAGCACGCAGCCGGTGCTCGATGCGAGCAATGCCGTGATCGCCGCCGCGCGCGAACGCCACGCGAAGAACCTGTGGACCGACAAGGCATCGAGCCATCGCGCGCAGTTGCTGCTCGTGCCCGACGAAGCGCAGCAAGCGCGCTGGGTGGCCGACGAAGTGCTGCGGCATCGCGAGGCGGGCACGCAGCTCAAAGCGCAGGCCGTGCTGTTCCGCACCAGCACACACAGCGCCGCGCTCGAGCTGGAACTCGCCCGGCGCAACATCCCGTTCGTGAAATTCGGTGGGCTGAAGTTTCTCGAAGCCGCGCACGTCAAGGACATGCTCGCGGTCCTGCGCTTTGCCGAAAATCCACGCGGGCGTATGGCGGGCTTCCGCGTGTTGAACCTGATCACGGGCATCGGCCAGGCCACAGCAACTCGCTTGCTCGACGCAATGAGCGAAGCCGCCGATCCCGCCGCGGCTTTGCGTGCGTTTACGCCGCCGTCGAACGCAAGCGAGGAATGGTCGCAGTTCGCACGGCTGTACGCCGAGCTGCGCGGGCAATCGCAAGGTGGGGGCCTTGCATGGCCTGCCGACATCGAACGCGCGAAGACGTGGTACCTGCCGCAGTTGGAGCGCCTGCATGACGACGCAGTTGTGCGCAAGCTCGATGTGGAGCAGCTTGTGCGCCTTGCAAGCGGCTACGCGAGCCGCGAACGGTTCCTCACCGAACTCACGCTCGATCCGCCGCAATCCACCAGCGACCAGTCGGGGGTGCCGCATCTCGACGAGGACTATCTCATCCTGTCCACGATCCACAGCGCGAAAGGGCAGGAGTGGAAGTGCGTCTATGTGCTGAACGTCGTGGACGGCTGCATCCCCAGCGACATGGCCACGGGCACGACGGAAGAGATCGAGGAAGAGCGCCGCCTTCTTTATGTGGCGATGACTCGCGCGAAGGAACACCTGCACCTTGTCGTGCCGCATCGCTTCTTCGTCACGCAGCAGTCCGGCGACCGCCACATGTACGCGGCGCGCACGCGCTTCATCGCGGACGGCATGCTCGACCGCTTCGAGCAGGTGACGTGGCCGCTGGCCGGCGCGCAGGCGGACACGGGCCAGCAGCCGCAAGCGCCGTTGATCCAGGTGCGCGCGCGGGCGAGGGCGGCCTGGCGGTAAGACGACACAAGCGCGAAACAAGTGCGACACGCGCGCGCAACTCACCTCAGCGAAAATACCCCGTGACCGTCCGCAACCCCTCCAACTTCCGCGACCTGGCCGAGCATGTGCGCGTGCCGCTCAAGCGCGGCGTGCTCTTTCGGTCGGACCATCTCGGCGCGCTCGATGACGACGACGCGCGCGCGATCACGGCGCTGGGTATCTCGCGCGTGCTCGACTTTCGCGGCGTCACCGAGCGCACTTCGCTCGCTTGCCGCCTTGCTGGCGTGCAGGTGCATTCGCTCGCGATCGAACCGACCATCGTGCACGTGATCTCCGGTCTGCTCGACGCGGGCCACGACATCACCGCCGAAGAAACCGTGTCTCACATGCAGGACACCTATCGCGGCTTCGTGCGGAACAGCACGCATCGCTTCGCGGAATTCTTCGCGCACTTGCTCGAATCGAACGAGCCGACGGTGTTTCATTGCACCGCGGGCAAGGACCGTACGGGGTTCGCTGCCGCACTGGTGTTGAGCGCGTTGGGCGCATCGCACGACGACGTGATGCGCGACTACCTGCTCACGAACGAAAGGCTCGCGCCGGTTTCGGTCACGGGCTCGACATGGCTGCTCCCCGACCATGCGGCGCGTGTGCTGTATCGCGTCCAGCCGGAATTTCTCGAAGCTGCTTTCGACGAAATCGAACAGCTCTGGGGCGGCATGGCGCTGTACCTGCAGGACGGCCTGGGCCTTCGCGAAGGCGAACACGCACGCTTGCGCGAGCTGTACCTCGAGCAGAACTAGCGCACGCTAATTGCCCGATTCGCCCGTCGCGACGGGCCGCGATCGATCGCTGACCCACTCGCTCCAGCTTCCCGCGAAGAGCGCAGTGGGCGGAAAGCCCGCGAGTTCCATCGCGATGATGTTCGGCACCGCGCTCACACCGCTGCCGCAGTGATGCACCACCGTCGCTGCGTCGCGGCCCGCGAGCACTTTGTCGAATTCAGCGCGCAGTTGCTGCGCGCTCTTGAAGTGGCCATCGGGCCCGATGTTCTCGGCGCCCGGGCGGTTGAGCGCGCCGGGGATGTGGCCCGCGACGGGATCGAGCGGCTCCACCTCGCCGCGGAACCGCGCACCGGCGCGCGCATCGACGAGTGTCTGGCCGGGCTCGCCGATGTTGCGCATCACTTCGTCGGCACTGACAAGCTTGCGCAGAGGCGCATTCAATTCAAAATTGCTCTGGAAGCGCGACGTCTCTTCGCCGCTCGAAACATCGCCGCCCGATTCCTGCCACGCTTTCCATCCGCCGTCGAGCACGGCCACGGCGTCGTGGCCGCACCACTTGAGCATCCACCACAGGCGCCCGCAGTAGGTGCTGTTGTTGCGGTCGTACACGACGGCCTGCATGTCGTTGGCGAAGCCCACGCTGGACAGCCACATCGCGAATTTTTCGCGGCTGGGCAGCGGATGACGCCCGCCGGATGCGGCGTCCGCGTGCGGATGGTGCGTGCCGTCGGCGTCGAACACGCCTTTGTCGCTGAGTGCGTCGTCGAGACTTGCATACACCGCACCGGCGATATGTCCCTCTCGATACGCCTCTTCGCCGGCGGGCGGGTTCATCAGGTCGAAGCTGCAATCGAAAACCATCAGCGGCGCGCCGCTTGCATGCAAAGCCTTCAACTGTTCAGTGGAGATCAGCGTCGTGTACATGACGCGATTATGGAACGCAGCCTAGGCCGCGCCTATCTTCAATCGATACCACTCGTGGAAGTGCTGCATGCCGTCTTCCATCGGGCTTTGGTAGGGACCGCATTCGTCGTCGCCGCGCAGCATCAGCGCCTTGCGGCCGGCGTCCATGCGCTCGGCGATCTCGTCGTCTTCGGCGCAGGTTTCCATGTACGCCGCGCGCTGCGATTCGACGAATTCGCGTTCGAACGCCGCGATCTCCTCGGGGTAGTAGAACTCGACCATGTTCAGCGTCTTGTCCGGCGCGATCGGGTGCAGCGTGGAGACAGTGAGCACGTGCGGATACCACTCCACCATGATGTGCGGGTAGTACGTGAGCCAGATCGCGCCGTACTTCGGCTGCTCGCCGCTGCGAAAGTTCATCAGCGCGTTGTGCCAGCGCTGGTACACATCGCTGCCCGGCTTGCCGAGGCGGTTGGCGATGCCCACCGTCTGCACCGAATAATCTTTCTTGAACTCCCAGCGCAGGTCTTCGCACGTGACGAAGTTGCCCAGGCCCGGATGGAACGGGCCCACGTGATAGTCCTCGAGATAGACCTCGATGAAAGTCTTCCAGTTGTAGTTGCACTGGTGCAGTTCGACGTGGTCGAGCACCATGCCCGTGAAATCGAGATCCGCGCGCGGGCCCATGCCTTCCAGTTGCTGAGCGATGTCGACGCCGTTCTTTTCGAACAGCATGCCGTTCCACTCTTGCAGCGGATAGTTGTTCAGGTTGAGGCAGGGGTCTTCGGCGAAGTGCGGTGCGCCCAGCAGCGTGCCCGCCGGTGCGCCATTGCCTGCGCTATACGTCCAGCGATGCAACGGGCACACGATGTTGCCGCCCGACGCGCGGTTGTCCGCGACCGAGCCGTGGCCCTTGAGCATGATGGCCTGCCGGTGACGGCACACGTTCGAGATGAGCTCTACGCCCGACGGTGTTCGAACCAGCGCGCGGCCGCCTTCTTCGTGGGGCAACGCGTAGTAATCGCCAGGGTTGGGGACCCAATGCGTATGCCCGGCGTAACGCGGGCCTTGCTTGAAAAGTACCTGGACCTCGCGTGCGAACAGTGCGGGATCGAAGTAACTGCGGACGGAGAGTTGGCTTGAGGCCTGCTGGAGCTGAAGACTTAAATCAGACATGAACCTGACCTGAAGACTCCCCCTATGAAGGGGCAGGGAGGGGGGATTCTACCTGCCGTCCACCGCCTAGAATCCGGGGTTTCCACCCCCAGCGCATGGCATCAGACATTTCGACCCAGCCCCCGGCCAGTTATGAAGCGGCCCTGGCCGAACTCGACCAGCTTGTCGGCCGGATCGAATCGGGCCAATTGCCGCTTGAGCAGCTGCTCGCCGGCTACAAGCGCGGTGCGGAGCTATTGCAGTTCTGCCGCGAAAAATTGCAAGCCGTCGAAGACCAGGTGAAGGTGCTCGATGCCGGGGTGCTCAAGCCGTGGACGCAGGAGTGAGATTCGATCTCGGCGAGTGGAGCAGCGAACGTCTGACGCGCATCGAGAGCGCGCTGTCGCAATGGGTCGTGGCCGATGCGCCCGCGGGCCTCGGCGAAGCGATGCGTTATGCAGTGCTCGACGGCGGCAAGCGGCTGCGTCCGCTTCTTGTGCTCGCCGCGAGCGAAGCTGTGCACGGCCACGATGAAGCCGCACTGCGTGCGGCCTGCGCCGTCGAATTGATCCATGCCTATTCGCTGGTGCATGACGACATGCCGTGCATGGACGACGACGTGCTGCGCCGGGGCAAACCCACAGTACACGTCAAGTTCGGCCAGGCGAAGGCGCTGCTGGCGGGCGATGCGTTGCAGGCACTCGCATTCGAATTGCTCGTGCCCAATACGAACACGAAAGCGCCCGGCATTCCCGATCGCGTGCAGGCCACGCTGTGCCGCTTGCTTGCGCATGCAGCGGGCCACGCGGGCATGGCAGGCGGGCAGGCGATCGATCTCGCGAGCATCGGCGTTGCCCTCAACGAATCGCAGCTGCGCGAGATGCATCGCCGAAAAACCGGCGCGCTGCTCGAAGGCAGCGTGATGATGGGCGCAGCGTGCGGCGAAGCGGGTGAAACCGCGACGCGCGAGTTGCGGGCCTACGGCTCGGCCGTGGGTCTGGCGTTCCAGGTGGTCGACGACATCCTCGATGTCACCGCCGATTCGGCAACGCTCGGCAAGACGGCAGGCAAGGACGCACACCAGAACAAGCCGACTTATGTGTCCGTGCTGGGCCTTGAACGTTCGCGCGCTTACGCACGCGAACTGCTGGACGAAGCCCTGCGCGCATTGAAGGACAGTGGCCTTGCCGACACACGTGCATTGCAGGCATTGGCCGTGATGGTCGTCGACCGCGACAATTGAGCGGAAAATCCGGCCCAAGATGTCCCTGCTCGAAACGATCCACGATCCCGCCGACCTGCGCAAGCTGCCGCGCGCGCAACTCAAGCCGCTGGCCGACGAGCTGCGTGCATACCTGCTCGACAGCGTCTCGAAAACCGGCGGCCATCTCAGCTCGAACCTCGGCACGGTCGAACTCTCCATCGCGCTGCACTACGTCTACAACACGCCGTATGACCGCATCGTCTGGGATGTGGGCCACCAGACGTATCCACACAAGATCTTGACGGGCCGGCGCGAACGCATGTCCACGCTGCGGCAATTGGGCGGCCTTGCGGGTTTCCCGTCGCGTGCCGAGAGCGAGTACGACTCGTTCGGCACCGCGCATTCTTCGACCAGCATCTCGGCCGCGCTCGGCATGGCGTTGGCCGCCAAGCGCAAGGGCGAGGATCGCAAGGCGATCGCCGTGATCGGCGACGGCGCGATGACCGCGGGCATGGCCTTCGAGGCGCTCAACAACGCAGGTGTCGCCGATGCCGACCTGCTTGTGATCCTGAACGACAACGACATGTCGATCAGCCCGCCAGTGGGCGCGCTCAATCGTTATCTTGCGCAGCTGATGAGCGGGCAGTTCTACGCGGCGGGCAAGAACGTCGCGAAGTCCGTGCTCAAGGCCGCGCCGCCGCTCTTCGAGCTGGCCAAGCGCATCGAAGAACACGCGAAAGGCATGGTGGTGCCTGCGACGCTGTTCGAAAAATTCGGCTTCAACTATGTCGGCCCGATCGATGGGCACGACATCGATTCGCTCATCCCCACGCTCGAAAACATCCGCAAGCTGCCCGGCCCGCAGTTCCTGCACGTCGTGACGAAAAAAGGGCAGGGCTACAAGCTCGCGGAGGCCGACCCGGTTGCGTATCACGGCCCGGGCAAGTTCGATCCGGCCGTGGGCCTCAAGCCCAGCGCCGCGGGCAAGATCACATTCACGCAGGTGTTCGGCCAGTGGCTGTGCGACATGGCCGTGAAAGACTCGCGCCTGGTCGGCATCACGCCCGCGATGCGCGAAGGCTCGGGCATGGTCGAATTTGAAAAGCGCTTCCCCGATCGCTACTACGACGTCGGCATCGCCGAACAGCACGCCGTGACGTTCGCGGCCGGCATGGCTTGCGAAGGCGTCAAGCCCGTCGTTGCAATCTATTCAACCTTCCTTCAACGCGGATACGACCAGCTGATCCACGACGTAGCTTTGCAGAACCTGCCCGTGGTGTTCGCACTGGATCGCGCGGGCATCGTCGGCGCCGATGGTCCCACGCATCAGGGCGCATACGACATCGCGTACCTGCGCTGCGTGCCCAACATGAGCATCGCGTGCCCGTCCGACGAGAACGAATGCCGCAAGCTGCTGACCACGGCGTTCGTGCAAAACCATCCGGTGGCCGTGCGCTATCCGCGCGGAGCGGGGCCGGGCGCGGCGATCGAGCCCGCGCTTGATCCGCTGCCGTTCGGCAAGGGGCAATTGCGCCGCAAGGGCGAACGCATCGCGATCCTGGCTTTCGGCACGATGCTGCATCCGGCGCTTGCAGTGGCCGAGCGCATCAACGCAACCGTGGCCGACATGCGCTGGGCCAAGCCGATCGACGCTGATCTGCTCGCCGACATCGCCGCGAAGCACGACGCCATCGTCACCATCGAAGAAGGCGCGATCATGGGCGGCGCGGGCAGTGCGGTGCTCGAAGCGCTCCAGTGCCTGCAACTCTTGCGGCCGGTGTTGCAACTCGGCCTGCGCGATGAGTTCGTGCAGCACGGCGATCCCGCGAAGATGCTCTCGCTGCAAGGTCTCGACGCTGCTGGCATCGAAGCGTCGATCCGCCAGCGCTTCGGCGACATCGTCGGACGTGCGCCGGCGCTCAAGGTCGTCGGCTGACGCCGCAATGTGTCCCGCAAGGGAAAACCCCTGAAAACCTGAGGGGGCGCGTTCCTAGAATGCATCCAGATTGCCCGCGGCAGGCGAGCAGTTCGTTTCGCATTCGGTTTTGCATTCCAATTTCAACGAGGAGCGCCCCATGGATCGTCGATCACTCATCAAGCAAGCAGGCCTCGCCGGCATCCTGGCGGCGGGCGTCGCGCCCGCGGTGCACGCGCAAGCGGCCGTCCGCTGGCGCATGGCGTCGAGCTTCCCGAAGTCGCTGGACACGATCTTTGGTGCGGCCGTGGTGTTCTCCGACTGCGTGAGGAAAATGTCGGGCGGCAAGTTCGAAGTGTCGGTGCATGCCGCAGGCGAACTGATGCCGGCGTTCGGCGTGGTCGACGGCGTGCAGCAAGGCTCGGTGGAGGCCGCGCACACCGCGCCCTATTACTTCTTCGGCAAGGACGAATGCTTCGCGCTCGGCTGCGCGATCCCCTTCGGCCTGAACAGCCGTCAGATGACGGCATGGATGGTCGAAGGCAATGGCCTGAAGCTCATGCGCGAGTTCTACGCCAAGTACAACATCGTGAATTTTCCCGGCGGCAACACCGGCGCGCAGATGGGCGGCTGGTTCCGCAAGGAGATCAAGACGCTGAAGGACCTGAAGGGCGTGAAGATGCGCATCGGTGGCTTCGGCGGCAAGGTGCTCGAACGCATCGGCGGCGTGCCGCAGAACATCCCCGGCGGCGACATCTATCCCGCGCTGGAAAAAGGCACGATCGACGCGGCCGAATGGGTGGGCCCGTACGACGACCAGAAGCTCGGCTTCAACAAGATCGCGCCGTACTACTACTACCCCGGCTGGTGGGAAGGCGGCCCGGAGCTCGACATCTTCGTCAACGACAAGGCGTGGAATGCGCTGTCGGCTGAGAACAAGGCCATTGTCGAATCGGCGGCTGCATCCGCTCACATCAACATGCAGGCACGTTACGACGCGGTGAACCCCATCGCGCTCAAGCAGCTCGTCGGCGCGGGCACGAAGTTGCGTCCTTTCCCGCAGGACATGATGCAGGCCGCTTTCAAGGAAGCGATGGGCTTGTACGACGAGCTCTCTGCCAAAAACGAAAACTGGAAGAAGATCTACGCGGACTTCAGCAAGTTCCGCGCGGACCAGAACCTGTGGTTCCGCTTTACGGAGATGGGTTTCGACCGGTTCATGCAGTCGCAAAAGCTGTAAGCAGCGCTGGATGCCGGGTCGAGCCCGGCATGACAATCTATTTGCGGCGCACGATGCAGTGCGTGGCCCGCTCGCCGGCGACCGGCTCATCGCACGCATAGCCCAGCGCGTGCAGGTCGAGCCCGGCGAACAGGTTCTCCCCTTGGCCCATCAGAACGGGACGCATCGCAAGATGCATCTCGTCGATGAGGCGCGCTTCGAGAAATTGCCGCACCGTCGACACGCCGCCGCCAATGCGCACATCCTTTCCGTTCGCTGCGGCCTGCGCCTTTTGCAATGCTTCGTGAATGCCGCCCGTGATGAAATGAAAGGTGGTGCCGCCTTTCATTTCGATCGGCGCGCGTGCGTGATTCGTCAGCACGAACGTGGGCACGTGATACGGCGGCTCATCGCCCCACCAGCCCTTCCAGCTTTCGTCGGGCCAGGGGCCGCGCACGGGGCCGAACATGTTGCGCCCGAGAATCCACGCGCCGACGTTCACGAAACTCTTCTCGGCCATCGAGTTGTCGATGCCGGTTTCGCCGCCCGTGCCGCCGGCGCCGCCGTGCATCGTCTGGAAGAAGCGCGTGGGGAAGAACCACTCGAAGATCTCCGGGCCACGCACGCCGAGCGGGTTCTGCAAATCCTGGTGGGGACCCGCGCTGAAGCCGTCGAGCGAAATGGAAAACGCGGCGACGCGCACGCGCGGGGCCGGGGTGCTCATGCGCCGAAATCCACTTCCCTTGTGGGCATCACTTCGATGCGCGGGCCAAAATTCTGTAGCGAGCCGAGCACAACGTTGTGATGCTGGACGATCTGCGCGGCGTTCAGCACGCCGTTGTCCAGCGTGGAATGCGCATCGCCCACCAGCGTGACGTCGTAGCCGAGGCTGAGCGCACGGCGCACGGTGGTGTCCACGCAAAAATCGGTCTGCACCCCGCAGATCACGAGGCGGCGCACGCCCTGTTTTTCGAGGAAGGTGTGAAGCTGCGTGGAATGGAACGAGTCGCACGCGCGCTTGGGCAAGTGAAGGTCCGACGGGTCGGTGGTGACGCCGTCGTAGATCTCCCAGCCTTCGGTGCCGTATTCGAGCGGGCCGCCGGCTTCCT
>Ga0265314_10004123_pt1 | contig 13690 bp, 12 predicted proteins | sample 4126metaG_FD_203106 | JGI IMG/M metagenome (GOLD analysis project Ga0265314, IMG submission 203106) | Rhizosphere microbial communities from Carex aquatilis grown in University of Washington, Seatle, WA, United States - 4-1-26 metaG | ecosystem: Host-associated > Plants > Roots > Rhizosphere >... | reverse complement strand
TTTTCCAGGACAATGCCGTGCTTCTGGAAAATGCCGGCGCGCATGCCGAGCGTCGGCGCCTGATTGGCCCAGGCGTCGATCTGCCCGATCGCGACCTTGATTTTATCCTGTGCCCGCGCCTGCGCGGGCAAACCGCAAGCCAACACGAGCGCAACAACCGCGAGCGCCGCACGCCGCAGCCTTCCAGAATGCCCGCTCATCGTCATCCTCCCCAGCAGCTTTTGAGGAGCAGTTTGCCATCGGACCAAACGCAGCGGTAGCCCTATGCGATCACGGCGCCTTCCCCAGAATCCGCATGAAGCTTGCGCGCACCTTGGCTTGCGTCTCGGCAAGCGTCGCGTCGAGCGTGGCGAAGTCCGGCACGTCGGCCGCGCGCGCCAATAGTCGCAACAGTCCGGCCCCCTCGGTCTTCGGATCAAATGGACCGGCGAGGCACAGCCGCAAGATCTGGGTGATGTCGTGATAGAGCTGCGCCGCCGGCCGCAGGATCTCGGCGTCCTCGACCGGCAGCAGGCGCAGGCTCCAAGCCTTATCGAGCACGCGCGCGGTCGACGTATCGAGGATGTCCGGTTGGTCGTGCGCGTGGACGAGCTGCAGATACTGCGCGATGAATTCGATGTCGACCAGCCCGCCGGCGACGTGTTTCAAGTCCCAGCGGTCGCCGTCGCCCTTCTCCTTGGCGATGGCCCCGCGCATCTCGACGACATCGCCGGCGATCATCTCCCGGTCGCGCGGTTTGCGCAGGACTTCGCGGATCGCGCCCTGCACGCGCGCCGCGAATTCCGGCGGCGACGAGACGACGCGCGCGCGCGTCAGCGCCATGTGCTCCCAGGTCCAGGCCTCGTTGTCCTGGTAGCTGAGGAAGCCGTCGATCTGCGTGGCCAACGGCCCGGCGCGGCCCGACGGCCGCAGGCGCATGTCGACCTGGTAGAGTGCGCCGTAGTTGGTCTGCGCGGTCAACGCATTGATGAGCCGCTGCGTCAGCCGCGCGAAATATTGCGCGCCATAGAGCGGCTTTGCGCCGTCCGATTCCGGATGCTCGTCATCGAAATCGTAGACCAGGATCAGATCGAGGTCGGAGGAGGCGGTCATTTCGTAACCGCCGAGCTTGCCCATGGCCAGCACCGCGGTCTCTTCGTCGCGCAAATGGCCGTAGGCGGTCGCGAAATTCTCCGCCACGGCGCGGTGCACCGCGCGGATCACCGCGTCGGCCAGCCGCGCGAAGGCTTCGCCCGCCTGCCGCGCCGTCACCGTACCGGAGAGAATGCGCACCCCGATCAGGAACATGTATTCCAGCCCGAACATACGGATCCGCTCGAGCAGATCCTCGTCGAAACGCGCGCGGGCGAGCGCGACGGTGAGCCGGCGGTCGAGTTCAGCCTCGTCCGGCAAGGCACCGAAGAAACTCGGGTCGACCAGCGCGTCCATCACTTGCGGATTGCGCGCCAAAGTATCGGCGAGACGCGGCGCGGTGCCGAGGATCAGCGTGATCAGCGTGATGAGGTCCGGCTTCTGCCCGAGCAGAGACAGCAGGCGGGCGGCGCCATGCAGATTGGCGAGAAAATGATCGAACAGCACCAGCGCCGCACCGGGATTGTCGGTGCGCGCCAGATGCTCGAGCAGCACCGGCAGAAGTTCCGCAAGCTGCTGCCGCGCCGCCTCGCCTTTGAGCGAGCGATGCGTGCCCGCGAGCCAGCCGCGCACAATGCTCGACGCCTCGAGCGGCGCCCGGAAGCCAAGCTCGGAGAGCCGGTCGAGCGTCTTGCGGTCGTCGGCATCCGGCGGGAACAGCAGCTCCGGCCGGTCGGCGGCGGGCGCTTTCTCGAACAGCCGCCCGTAATAGCCCTGCACCTTCTCCAGATGCCCAACCAGAACTTTGGCAAAAGCATCCCGGTCGGCAAAGCCGAGGAACCGCGCAAAGCGCTCGAGCGCCTCCCGTTCGGTCGGCAGCGTCTGCGTCTGCTCGTCGTTGATCATCTGCAGCCGGTGCTCGACCGTGCGCAGGAAACGGTAAGCCGCCTGCATGTCGTCGCGGGCGGACGCATCGATCCATTGGTCGCGTTCGAGCTTGTCGAGCGTGGTCAGCGTCTCGCGGTCGCGCAGATCGGGATTGCGGCCGCCGGCGATGAGCTGTTGCGTCTGCGCGAAGAATTCGATCTCGCGGATGCCGCCGCGGCCGAGCTTGATGTTGTGTCCTTCGACCGCGATCTCGCCATGCCCGCGATAGGCATGGATCTGCCGCTTCAACGCGTGCACGTCGGCAAGCGCCACGAAGTCGAGATATTTGCGCCAGACGAAGGGCGCGAGGTCGGCGAGGATATTCTCGCCGGCCTCGATATCGCCGGCGCAGGCGCGCGCCTTGATCATGGCGGCGCGTTCCCAGTTCTGCCCGATACTTTCGTAATAGGATAACGCAGCGGGCGTCGAGATGGCGATGGCGGTCGAGGCCGGATCGGGCCGCAGGCGCAGGTCGGTGCGGAACACGTAGCCGTCGGCGGTACGCTCCTGCATGAGCTTCACCACCCGCTGCGTGATGCGCACGAACACCTGCGTGGCGCCGTACTCCTCCGCAACGACGCCGGCGGCCGGATCGTAGAAAACGATGAGATCGATATCGCTCGAATAGTTGAGCTCGAAGGCCCCCATCTTGCCCATGGCCAGAACGATATAACCCGAGCCGAGCTGCGGCTGCCGCGGGTCTTTCGGCTTGAGCCGACCGGCCCGCGCCGCTTCCGACAACGCGAAACGCGCGGCGGCATCCACCGCCGTGTCGGCAAGGTCGGAAAGAGCGTGCGCTGCCCGCATCACCGGCCAGGCGCCGCCGATGTCGGCGAGCGCGATCAGCAGCGCGCCCTCCGATTTCATCAGGCGCAAGGCACGCATCGCCTCCGCCTCGTCGGCGGTTTCGCCGGCGATGCGTCCGTGCGTCGCCAGCAGTTCGGCAAAATGCCGCTCAGGATCGCTGTCCAGCAGCCGCAGCAGGCGCGGGGAATCGCGACCGATCAGTTCCCACAGGTAAGGCGAACTCTCGGCGACGCTCTCCACAAGCGTCCGTACGTCGGGATATTCGGCGAGCCGCGCCGCCAGCGGTTTGGCTTCTTCGGCCGGCAGACCGGCGAGCCAATCGGCGACCCGCGCGCGGGCGCTATCCGGATCTGTAAGTTTGGGAGCGGTGACGACCGCGTCGGCGAGCGTTTTCGCGCCCGCCGCGCCCTTCGGCGCTGCGCTCTTAATGGTGCTGCCCGGCGGCGTCATCCCGCATTTTGTAGCGGGCCCGATCGGGGCAAGGCAATGATGCTCTTGAGGCCGGGATGATTATCCTCAAGCGTCAATTCGCCGCCATGCAGCCGCGCCACCGCCGAGGCGAGACTGAGGCCTAAGCCCGAACCCGGCTGCGAGCGGCTCTGCTCCAGGCGAACGAAACGTTCGATCGCGCGTCCGCGGTCGGCTTCCGGAATGCCCGGCCCATGGTCCGCCACGCTGAGCAATATCTTGTCGCCTTCGCTAAGGGCGCGCACCACGATCTCGGGCACCGCGCCGTTTAAGGCCGCCTTATTCGGCTCGGTATATTTGATCGCGTTATCGACCAGGTTGGCGAGCGCCTGGCTCACCAGCTCGCGATTGCCGCTCACCGGCGCCGCGCCGTCGGCCTGCACCTTCAGGGCGATACCCTTCTCTTCGGCGAGCGGCTCATAGAGCTCGCAGATGTCGTGCGCGATCTCGGCGGCATCGAACTCCTTCATGTCGTCGCGCGCCTGCCCCGATTCCGCGCGCGCGATCATCAGCAACGCGTTGAACGTGGCAATGAGGTTGTCCGATTCCTCGATGGTCGCCTCGAGCGCGGCGCGATATTCGGTTTCGTTACCGGAGGCACGTAACGCCTGTTCGCAGCGATTGCGCAGGCGCGTCAGCGGCGTCTTGAGATCGTGCGCGATGTTGTCGGAGACTTCCTTCAGCCCGCGCATCAGCGCTTCGATGCGCTCGAGCATCGCGTTGAGGTTTTCCGCCAGGCGGTCGAGCTCGTCGCCGGTGCCGGCGACCGGCAGGCGGCCAGAGAGATCGCCGCCCATGATGGTGCGCGTCGTCTCGGTCATGGCGTCGACGCGGCGTAACACGCGACGGGTGACGAACAGACCGCCGGCGAGGCCGAGAATGATCACGATGGCGATCGACCAGCGACCGGCATCGAGCACAATGTGATAGAGCCGCTCGCGCTCCTCGAGATCGCGGCCGACCAGCAGGCGGAAGCCGCCGGAGAGCTGGAAGACGCGCACCAGCGCTTCGTGGTCGCGGTGGTCCCCGCCCTCGGCCTCGTCGAGCCGGCGATAGGCGGTCTCGGTCCAGCCTGGGTTGTCGAGGATGCCGGGCGACAGCGCGGTGACGTTGCCGGCAAGCGCCTCGCCGGTGAAGGTGGTGACGAGATAAAGGCTCGATCCCGGGCGGCGGGCGCGCGCATCGACGGCGATCACCAGCCGGCGAATGCCGCCCAGCCGGTACTGCTCGGACAGGCCGGTGATCTCGGCGTTGACCGTATCGGTGATCTGTTCGGTGATGAGGCGGCGGGTGTTGAGCGCAAAATAGCCGAGCAGAAAGGCCGCAAACAGCGCGAACACGGTCAAATAGACCAGCGTCAGCTTGAACGTGGTGGTGCGAAAAAGCTTACCGAGCGCCGTCACGTATCATGTACCCCGCGCCGCGGATGGTGTGCAAAAGCGGCTGCGAGAAACCTTTATCGATTTTCGAGCGCAAGCGCGAGATGTGCACGTCGATCACATTTGTCTGCGGGTCGAAATGATAGTCCCATACGTTTTCCAGCAGCATGGTGCGGGTGACCACCTGACCGGCATGCTGCATCAGGTATTCCAAGAGGCGAAATTCACGCGGCTGCAGCGAAATGGCCTCCTTGCCGCGATTCACCTCGTGCGAGAGCCGATCGAGCTCAAGGTCGCCGACGCGCAGCACCGTTTCCTCGGAGCGCGCGCCGCGGCGCCGCGCCAGGACCTCGATGCGGGCCAGGAGTTCGGAGAAGGAATAGGGCTTCGGCAGGTAGTCGTCGCCGCCGGCGCGCAAACCCTTCACGCGATCGTCGACCTGGCCGAGCGCGGAGAGGATGAGCGCGGGCGTCTCGATACCTTTGCCGCGCAGCGTGCCAATCACCGCCAACCCGTCGCGCTTGGGCAGCATGCGATCGACGATCAGGACGTCATATTGCCCGTGCAGCGCCATGGCGAGGCCGTCCTCGCCGTCATGGGCGGCGTCGGCCACGTGACCGACTTCGCGGAACGCCTTGACCAGGTAGTCGGCAGCGTCGCGGTCGTCCTCGATAACCAGAAGGCGCATGGTGACCCGGTCCGGTTGCGCCTCGACCATCGGGCCGGACGCGTTGTGCCGCGCAACATCGGCATGAGTAGGCATCGGTGTCACCAATCTAGAACAGTGGCCTGCCGGTCAATCCCCCTGATATGCCCCCCAACAATGCGCGAGGGGGTGGCGGGACTAGCCCGCCACCCCCTCGACGACCCCCACCCCGGCGGGGGCGACGAATGCCGGGCATGGAGCTCGAGCGGACCTCTTGCGGTCCGGATTTTGCCGGGACGGGCCGAAGCCCGTCCCGTTGAGGTTGCACCACCAGCGGGGGCGACGGATGCCGGTAGAACCCCCTCAAACTGTTACCCGCGGCCGACTGGCATGGCGACGAAGCGGGTGTTCTCACCTGTCTTCACGCGGACCAGGACGCTGCGCTTGCCGTCGGTACGCGCACTGGAGAGCACTGTGCGTACGTCGGCTGGCGTGGAAACCGACTTGCCGGCAACTTCAAGGATAACGTCACCGGTCTGGAACCGATCGGCGACTGCCCCTGAGGAATCAACGCCGGTGACCACGACACCCTGCGCTCCGGCTCCTGCAACTTTTGACGCCGGCGCCAGGGTCAGGCCGAGCTTGTCGATTTCGGCCGCTCCGTTGTCGCTCTCGTCCGGGGTGGCGCGGGCTTCGCGCTGGGTCGGCAATTCGCCGAGGGTCAGGTCGACCGATTTCTCGGACCCCTGGCGCAGGACCGTGAGCTTGACCGTGGACTTCGGCGCCTTACTGCCGATCCGCTTGGCGAGATCGCGGGCATCCTTTACCGGCACACCATCGACCGCGGTGATGACGTCGCCGGCCACGATGCCGGCCTTCTGCGCCGGGCTGTTGGCCTGCGGTTCGGCGACCAGCGCGCCTTCCGCCTTCTTGAGCCCGAGACTGTCCGCGATGTCCTGGGTAACCGGTTGGATTTGCACACCGATCCAGCCGCGGGTGACCGAGCCATGGTCCTTGAGCTGGCCGATGACACTGGTCACGGTGTCGGAGGGGATCGCGAAGGCGATGCCGACCGAGCCGCCGGAGGGCGAGAAGATCGCCGTGTTGACGCCGATCACGTTGCCTTCGGTGTCGAAGGTCGGACCGCCGGAGTTGCCTTTGTTCACCGGCGCGTCGATCTGGATGAAATCGTCATAGGCACTGGCGCCGATGTCGCGTCCACGGGCCGATACGATACCGGCGGTCACGGTGCCGCCGAGGCCGAACGGATTGCCGACCGCCAGCACCCAGTCGCCGATGCGCGGGGTCTTGTCGGAGAGCTTCACGTAGGGGAATGGGCCGCCATCGACCTTGATCAGCGCCAGATCGGTGCGCGGATCGGTGCCGATGACTTTGGCGCCGTGGATCTTGCCATCGTCGGTGGTGATCTGGACGGTTTCAGCCTTCTCCACGACGTGATTGTTCGTGACCGCGTAACCGTCCGGCGAAATAAAGAAGCCCGAGCCCTGCCCGGTGATCACGCCACGGCCACCGCCACGACCGCCGCGGGGCATACCCTCGGGACCATTCGGCATGCCGAAGCGGCGGAAGAATTCACGCAGGCCCGGGGGCACGTCGTCCATGCTTTGGTCGCCGAGGCCATTGGTCTGTGCGCCGCCGTCCATCTTGACGCGCACGGAGATCACCGCCGGCTTCACCTTCTCGACGATGTCGGCAAAGCCGACGGGAGCGTTGAGCTTGTGCGCCTGCTCGGTCAGATTCTGTGCAATCGCGGCGGGATAGCCGCTCGACAGGTTCAGGCCGGGAGCAACGATCAGCGCGCCGACGCCAAGGCTGGCAATGGTGGTGGCGAGGAGGATGACGCGGCGGGCGGAAAGCACGCGCCGGGTCTTGGATGTATTGGGGGGAACGACGCTCGGGGTCATCAGGAAACTCCATCGGAATTCGAGTCAGCGCATGGGCGCCGTTTCGAACCTGAAGATGGGGTGGTGACCCTTACAGCGTCCTGTCGGAGGGATTAAACTTTTGTAAGGTGGGGAAAGAATTTTCTTTGTAAAAACAACATATTATTCAACGAGGGCGGCGCGACGCCGCGACCAAAGTCGCACATTTTCAAGTGCGAAAGAAATGCCCGGCGAATATTGGGGGGCAGTTTGAAATGTGGACGGTCCAGGCTACGGAAGCGGGAAAGCGAGGCCTCGCTTTTTCAAACAATCAAGAACGGTAGCCTGTTGGTCCTTACTAAGTGAGCCAGCGATGATCCCTTGGCTTTGGACATAGCCCTGTGGAACAAAATACTCTTCGGCCCATGGCAGGCGTAGCCTATTCCCTACATCAAGTTTGAAAACGGTAGCCTTGTGCAGGCCAAGCAATTCAGCGCGGGCAGTAGGGACGAGTAAATGCCCGCTCACATCATCGACGTGTTCAGCACCAGTTCCATAAGTAGCAGTAATTGCGGCGTATTCTGTGTTTGTAGGCTCATGGAGCATAAGGCGAACATCGAGTACCAAAACACACCGAATCCACGGCCCGGGTCCGAGTTTGTCCCCACGTCCGGGCCATTTGCACCAGACGATATCGAAAACTTTAGGCGCTGTTTTTAGATCGTAAAAATTCACGCCCCACCCGTATAGGGTGGAGGTATCATAATTCGCGCTTAGCGAGAAATCGGCTTGCTATGTTTGAAAAGATCGTCGCACTCGGAATCGGTCTGCGCGATTTCCTGCGCAGTAATAGGAGAATAATCTGCCGTATACTCGCCAACCCGCAGCGAAGAAGAGGTCGTCATTACCTCTTCTTCATGGTGCCAGTAGTGTGAGACAAATTTCAGGAGTGCGTTCATCGAAGGTAGCTCCTCGGCACCTGCACACGGTGCCGTACCTTGGTTTCCGCACCTACAGCGTGATCTAACGGAACTGGAGAGTCCATCGCTGTGGTTACTCGTTGGTTAATTCGGCGATAGTGTGGCCGCAAAAATACACTTCGGAGGCCCCGTTATCTCTTTGCGTAACTGGCTCATCGTGCCGGGCGCCGCTGGAGGCGTCAACCACGAACCTCGCGAGCTGGTTGCGGTCCCGGGGGCGCTTCTTTGAGCGGTCAGGCATGACAATATATGCCTCTTCTCGGAACGACTCCGCCAGTCCCCTGGCCTACCCTATTCAAACTGACCCACTAACGCCCGACAACCTAGCCGAGGGTGCTCCAGGTGCCGTCCGGATTGCGGCAAGCGGTCCCGCGCGCGGTCTGCGGCCGGCCGTCAATATAGATCGTGTGGGTATAGGAGCGGCAATTGCGGCCGGCCTCCTGATAGGCCGGGCCGGGCACCACCGTGCCGTAGCGTCCTGAATCGGGATTGCGCCACGAAACCGGGGCGCCGGACGGGCCGCGCTCAAGTGCATCCATCTGCGCGGCATAGGCGCGTTGCTTGTCCTCATCGTCGAGGGCCGCGCCGATCCGGTTGCCGATCAGGCCACCGAGCAAGCCGCCGACGGCCGCACCCGCCAGCCGGTTGCCGGTGCCGCCACCTGCGACTGCGGCACCAAGGAGCGCGCCAGTGCCGGCGCCGAGCAGCGTACCGGTGTTTTCCTTAGGGCCCGTGCCGTCAGGGCTGCCGGCGCAGCCGGCAAGAGACGCGGCGACGACCGCAATAGCAAGGAATTTGCACCCGGACATGTCGACCCCCGAAAAATCGATTCGAACGAGTCTAGCCAGATCGCAGGAATTGGGCAAAACGGCGGCTTTTGCGGTAACCAAGCCCGTGCTGACGCGTTGTCGGCGCGGCATAATGGACGTCCGGGAGGCCCTGTGATCAACACCTATCGCATCGAAAACGGCGACCTGCGCGAACTGGGCAGCTTCGACGAAGCCGCCATACGCGAAGCACTATGGATCGACCTGCGCGAGGCAAGCGACGCGGAGAAGGCGTTGGTCGAGACGACGCTGGGCATCGAAGTCAGCCCGGTGAACGATTACGAGCCGTTCCAGGTTTCCAGCCACTTCAGCGCCAGCGACCGACAGCTCACCATGACCGGCCTGGTGCTGACGCTGCAGGAAGGCGGCAATCCGCACCTGCTGAAGGTGACATTCATCCGCGCCAAGAACGTCCTCGTGACGGTGTCGGACGGTGCGCCGATCGGGATGAACGACTTGATCAAGGAGTGCGAGAACTGTTTCACCCGCCGGTCCGAGCGCGACGACATCTTCGCGGCGATCCTCGATATGATCGTCGACCACATTGACAACATTCTAGACAAGGTCGGCCACGACCTCGATACCATCAACACGCTCGTCTTCCAGCACCACGCTACGACCAAGCGGCGGAGGCTGCTGCAGGCCTCCCCTCGCCTGCGCAACCGCCAGCTCGAACGCGTGCTCACGGAGCTCGGTCCCAGCCGCGAGATCCTGGTCAAACTGCGCCGCAGCGTCGTCAGTTTCCGGCGGATGATCGCCTTCCTGCGCGAGCAGGAGAGCGCCAAGGACCTGGTCGCCAAGCTCGACGCCTTCGAGCGCGACATAGTGTCCATCGCCGAAGCGGAAACCGACTTGTCGGCGACCGCCGGATTCATGCTCGACGGTGTCGTTGGTTACATCGGTCTGCTGCAGAACAAGGTGATGAACGTCCTGACGCTGGTCGCGACAGTGCTCACGCCCCCAATGGTGATCGCCGGCATCTACGGCATGAACTTCAAGCACATGCCGGAGCTCGACTGGACTTACGGCTATCCCTACGCGATAGCGCTGATCGTCGCGTCGAGTGTGGCCGTGTTCCTGTGGATGCGTATCCGGGGACTGTGAAGCGGTTTCACTCGCGCATGATCGTGTCCGAAAGCCGGTTCCCATGCCGATCAAGTCCGGGACAGATTCTTGCGTTAGCCAGCCGGCAGCACCAGGTCCGCGCGCAGCCCGCCGGACGGCGCGGCGCCGAGGGTCAAGCCGCCGCCGTACAGACTCGCCAGTTCCACCACGATCGACAAACCGAGCCCCGAACCGGGTTTGGTCTCATCGAGACGGCGGCCGCGCTTGGCCACCTGTTCGCGTTCCGACGGCGACAGGCCGCGCCCGTCATCGTCGACATGAATGCGGATGTTCTGGTGCCCATCCGCAGTCTCCCGCAGCACCTCGATGACGACGCGCGACAACGCCCACTTGCAGGCATTGTCCACGAGATTGCCGATCATTTCCTCGAGATCGGGCCGCTCCCCACGAAAACGCGCCTGCTCGTCGCAATGCACGTCGACCGCGATCGCCCGGTCGTGATGGATCTTCTCCATCGTGCGCGCGAGCGCAGTGACCACGGGCGCCACTTCGGTGACCGCTCCAATCACGGTCAGTCGGGTGGCCAGCCGTGCCCGCTCCAAGTGCCGCGTGACCTGATCGCGCATGATCTCGGCCTGCTCCAGCACCTTGAGCGCGAACGGGTCGCCACCGCGGGCATTGGCCTCGTTGACGACCACGGACAGCGGCGTCTTCAGGGCATGCGCGAGGTTGCCCACGTGAGTCCGCGCGCGTTCAACGATCTCCTTGTTGGCCTCGATCAACGCATTGGTCTCGCGCGCAAGTGGCGCGATCTCTTCGGGGAATTCTCCAGCGAGCCGTTCGGCGGTGCCGGAGCGAATGGCCGCCAGGCTGGTGGTGATGCGTTTGAGCGGTGCCAGCCCGAAGCGCACTTGGAACATAGTCGTGAGCAGCAATACGGCCGCCAGGATCGAGAATGTGACGATCAGAGCTTGATCGAAGGACCACGTCTCCGATGTGATCTCGGAAGCGTCGCCCGCGACCGCCACAAGGTAGTGACCTTCGTCGCCGAGATCGATGTTGCGCTCGACCAAGCGGAGCCGCTGATCTTCCGGACCCGGTACGTAGCCTTCGCGCGACCCGCTCGGTCCCGGCGCAATCCCGAAATCCTGCAGATGCGGCAACCCGCCGTCCCACAACGAGCGCGAGCTGCGCACGTCCGCCTTGCCGGGATCGAGCCGCGTCACCTGCCAGTACCAGCCGGAGAGCGGCAGTTCGAACAGCGGCTCGCCCAAAGACTGCGGAAATTTTTCGCCTGCTTCCTCCGGCGAGGCGACGTCCGCCACGAGGGTGCGCAGGTAGACGCCGAGCCTGCGGTCGAAAGCGCGCTCCACCGCCTGTCGATAAAGCGACGACAGCACTACGCCGGTGATCAGCAGAATGACCACCGCCCAGGCGGTGGCCGAAAGGAATAGACGCAGCGCGAGCGAATTGGCGCGCATCGCGTCAGCGGGCGTCGGGGGGATTGAGCAGGTAGCCGAGACCGCGCACTGTCTGGATAATGTCAACACCCAGCTTCTTGCGGATGCGCCCGACGAACACTTCGATGGTGTTGGAGTCGCGGTCGAAGTCCTGATCGTAGAGATGTTCGACCAGCTCGGTGCGCGAGACCACCCTGCCGGCGTGGTGCATCAGGTAGGCAAGCAGCCGGTATTCGTGGCTGGTGAGCTTGACCGGATTACCATCGACGCTCACCCGCCCCGTCCGCGAGTCGAGCCGTACCGGCCCGCAGACGAATTCGCTCTTGGCGTGGCCGACCGAGCGGCGCAGCAGCGCGCGTACGCGGGCGAGCACCTCCTCGAGGTGGAACGGCTTGGCGACGTAATCGTCGGCGCCGGCGTCGAAGCCCTGTACCTTGTCGCTCCAGCGGTCGCGCGCGGTCAGCATCAACACCGGCATGGCGCGCCCAGCGCGGCGCCAGGATTCAAGCACCGAGATGCCGTCCATCTTGGGCAGGCCGATATCGAGGATAACCGCATCGTAAGGCTCGGATTCGCCGAGGTAGTGGCCTTCCTCTCCGTCAAAAGCGCGGTCGACGACGTAGCCGGCGTCGGTGAGCGCGCCGGTGAGCTGGCGATTGAGATCGGGGTCGTCCTCGACGACGAGAAGGCGCAAGGCGGAGATACTCCTTTAGCGGCCGTTGCTGACGTCACCCGTGGTGGCGTCGACGGTCGCCACGGTCACTTTGCCACTGCGCGCCAACAGAGTCAGCATATAGGCCAGATTATCCCCGTGATGGCAAAGCTTGGCCCCGACCAGTTCGGCACGATGGCCGTGCTCACGCAGCGATTTGACGGCCTGCGCGAGCGAGATGGCCTTGCGGTCGGCAACCGCGATGCGCTGCTCGGACTTGGTCAGGCAGGCGTTATGTTGGACGTCGGCAGCGTCCGCCGGCCCCGTGAGGAACCCAAGCAACAGACCGAAAGGCAGAATGCGGGAAACCAGCATGGGTGGGTCATAAGCGCGCGCTGGTGAACGCTGGCTGAACGTGATGCAAATTTAATGCGGCGGTAATCTAGCTCTCGAACCCGGAAAACGACGCGAAAGCGGACAAGGGCTGTCGCGCAGAACGCCATTGGTTGATCGGCGCATCCGGATCGGCATGGCCGAGCGCCATGCCGCAGAACAGAATATAGTCTGGGGGAACATCGAGGAGGGAGTAGACGGTTTTGTGCCAGTGGGTCCACGCTTCCAGCCCGCAGGTGTGCAGGCCCCGCTCGCGCGCGAGCAGCATGACCGTCTGGATGTAGCCGCCAAGGTCGGACCACTGCGGCGGACCCATGCCGCGGTCGATGAAGAACAGCAACCCGACCGGCGCCCCGAAGAATTCGAAGTTGCGGGCGTATTGCCGGTAGCGGCCGGGCCGGTCCTCGCGCGGAATGCCAATCGACCGGTAAAGCGCGGCGCCGACGTCACGGCGAAGCGTTTCGTAGGGTTCTTTCAGATCGCGTGGATAGATGTCGTACTCGGCGCCTTCGCCGCGCGGTAAGAGCTCCGGCCGGGCCCGCACACGCGCTTTCAACTCTTCCAGAGTCGCGCCGGCCAGCGCATGCACGCGCCAGGGCTGCAGGTTGCCGCCGGACGGCGCACGCGCCGCGCGGTCGAGGATGTCGCGCACCGTCGCTTCGGGAACCGGGGTTGGCAAATAATCTCGGCAGGAGAAGCGGGAAGCGACGGCGTCGGATACGGTCATAAGGGGCTCCGCGAATTTGCGGAGTGTGGCCGTCATACAGTCCGTTTGCCAAGCACCTTCCGGAGCTCATTTCCGCGAAAGGATACGCGCCACCTTTTCCAGACTGCGGCCGCCGAAATAGGCGGTGAGCACGATCATGGCCCACTGCGCCACGTCGCCGGTCAACGCCGGAGTGCTGCCGAGGCCCATGACACGATCCCAAACGACCACCTTCCAGACATAGATCACGAAGGCGAAGGCAAAGAGCGGCCGCGGCAGGGCCGTGTACCAGCGGCCCTGTTCGGCGACCACCACTTGCGTGGCGACCTCAGCCTCGCGTTGCTCGACGCTGAGCTCGCGCGCCGCCAGGTCTGCGGCAATCTTCTCGGAAGTGTTCTCGGCACTGAGCTTGGCGCGATAGGCGTC
>Ga0265314_10004122_pt1 | contig 13694 bp, 16 predicted proteins | sample 4126metaG_FD_203106 | JGI IMG/M metagenome (GOLD analysis project Ga0265314, IMG submission 203106) | Rhizosphere microbial communities from Carex aquatilis grown in University of Washington, Seatle, WA, United States - 4-1-26 metaG | ecosystem: Host-associated > Plants > Roots > Rhizosphere >... | reverse complement strand
GGCCGCTTCCTTGATGCGGGTCTGAAGCGGCAGGGAGTGCTGGGCCATGTCGCCGAACAGCCGCTGGGCCAGACCGGGGAAAGCGGTGGTGCCCGGCGGATGGCTGGCCTGCCCCAGTACGTCGCCGAAATTGTCGGTCAGCCGGACCTCGGCCACCATGGGGTCCAGCGCCAGACCGCCCACCACCTCGCTGGCGAGATCGTGGCTCAGCATATAGGCGGCCTCCACCGCCATGCCGCGCACCAGGGCGAGATTGGCCTCACTGCCTTTGCTCACCTCCTGGCGCATGCGCTGGTAATCGGCCGACAGGTCCCAGATCCCCGATGCGGTGCCCAGGCCCAGCGCGATCAGCAGCGTCGCCACCGCCTGCTTGAACGACAGGCCGCGAAATGTGCCGATGGTATGGACTTGCGAGGCGGAAGGGGGGACTGAGACGTTCACCGGGGGGGAGGCTCTCGACGGAAGGTGAATCCCTCCATGATAAACAAGGCGGGCGCTCTGTCACGCTCATTCGCGGTCGTCTGGCCGCCGGGGTGCCATGTCCGCGGCCTCTTCCGTCAGGCTGACCGCCAGTCCGCCCCATGGCGAGCGGCCAAAGCCGAGCTTCAGGCCGCCCAACGCCGCCAGATCGGCGACGATGGCCAGCCCCAGGCCCGAGCCCGGAACGCTTTCGTCCAGGCGGATGCCGCGCCGCGCCGCCGCCTCGGCCTGTTCCGCCGTCAGGCCCGGCCCGTCGTCCTCGACCCGGATCATCCCCCGCCGGGCACTGACCCGCACCCGTGTCGCCGCCCACTTGCAGGCGTTGTCCATCAGGTTGCCGACCATTTCGGCCAGATCGTCGGGCTCTCCGGCGAAATCGGCCTCGGGCGGCGAGTCGATGGTGATGTCCAGCCGGCGCTCGGCGTAGACCTTGCGCAGGGCGCCGTCCAGGTCGGCCAGCAGGGGGGCCAGCGGGACCCGCCGCCCCATGGCCCGCGACGACGAGGCCTCGGAGCCGGCGCGGGCCAGATGCAGGTCGATCAGGCGGCTGACCCGCTCGACCTGCGGCGCCACTCCGGGAATGGCGCCGCACTCGGCGCGCAGTACCGCCAGGGGCGTCTTCAAGGCGTGGGCCAGATTGCCCAGATGGTTGCGGGCATGGCGGATCAGCCGGTCGTCGTGTTCCAGCACCCGGTTCATAGCCTCGACCAGCGGGGCGATTTCCTGGGGATAGGCGCCGTCCAGGCGGCCGGCGCCGTGGGTTAGCTGGTCCAGTTCGTCCTCCAGCCGCCGCAGCGGCCTGAGGCCGTAGCTCACCTGCACCGCCACGGCGGCCAGCAGCCCCAGCCCCAACCCGCCCAGGGACAGGGTCAGCAACAGCCGGAAGCGGCGGATTTCCTCCTCCACCTCGGCGCGGTCGCCGGCCACCGCCACATGCAGGCGCCGGCCGCTCTCGTCCAGCAGCAGGTCGCGTTCCATCACCTCGAGGATCTGGCCGCGCGGCCCGCTCTCCCGATGCATCTGGATGCTGCCCGCCATGCCGTCGGTTGCCATGGGCAGGGCGAAATCCCACAGGGAGCGCGAGCGCACATTGATGCCGGCACCGTCCGAGACCTGCCAGTACCAGCCGGAATAGGGTTGCTCGAAGCGGGGCTCGCCCGCCGGCCGCCCCACGGTAATCGGATTGCCGTTTTCCGGCTCGACCACCGCCAGCAGGGCGCGCAGATGGGTATCGAGACGCCGGACAAAGGCCTGTTCGGCGCTGTCGGCGAAGGCGTGGCTCAGCACCCAGCCGCCGATTCCCAGGGCCAGGACCACCCAGGCTCCGGCCCCCAGGATCAGGCGGCGATGCAGGGAGTCACGCGCGGTCATTGTCCGGGGTCCTCAGTCTCGGGGGCCTCCATGCGCCAGCCCTGGCCGCGCAGGGTGTGGATCACGTCGACGCCCAGCTTGCGGCGGATGCGGGCCACCAGCACGTCCAGCACGTTGGAATCCGGGTCGGCGTCGCGGTCGTAGACGTGCTCCACCAGTTCCGAACGGCTGACCACCCGTCCCTGGTGATGGGCGAGATAGGACAGGATGCGGAATTCCTGGGCGGTCAGCGTCACCGGCATGCCGTCGCGGCTGACCTTTCCGCCGACGGTGTCGATGCGCAGGCTTCCACAGGTGATCTCGGGCGAGGCATGGCCGGCGGCGCGGCGGATCAGGGCGCGGATGCGGGTCACCACCTCTTCCATCTCGAAGGGCTTGGTGACGTAATCATCGGCGCCGGCGTTGAAGGCCTGGGCCTTTTCCGCCCAGCGGGCGCGGGCCGTCAGCACCATCACCGGCATGGTCCGCCCGGCCTCGCGCCAGCGGCCCAGCACGGTGATGCCGTCGACCTTGGGCAGACCAAGGTCGAGGATGGCAGCGTCATAGCTTTCGGTGTCGCCCAGGTACCAGCCGTTCTCGCCGTCATAGGCGGTGTCCACCGCGAAGCCCGCCGCTTCCAGGGCGCGTTCCAGCGCCAGGGTCAGTTGCGGCTCGTCCTCGACGATCAGGACTCTCATCGCTTCTCCTTGACCTTGAGCCGGGTGCCGTCGGCGGCGTCGTAATAGAGCTTCAGCAGCCGCCCGTCGCGGGTCAGGCGCTTGATCTCATAGACCGGATGGCCGTGCCGGTCTTCCAGTTCGGCCTCGATCAGCTCGCCGGGATAATCGCGGTCCACCTGCTCGAGAATACGCGACAGCGGCAGGATCTCGCCGGCCTGCACGGCGCGGCGAATGCGGTCGTGGTCTTCGCCGCCCAGGGCGGGGAGGGAGACGAGAAGCAGGATGGCTAGAATGGTTTTCATGAGCAAATCATCGTCCGCGCCGCATGAACGGCGGATGAACCGGCGGGTCACGCCCGGTTCAGGGCCGTGCTCCTATCCTCCGCCCAGATGAATTCACGGACCCGGTAATTTTTCAACAAGGAGTTCCGCCATGCTGACCCGCATGATCGTTCACGGCCTGATGGCCGCCCTGATCGTCGCCGGGGGCGCTTATGCCTATGCCGCCACCGTGCAGCCGGTTTCCTTCCCCTTCCACGAGGAGCACCACTGATGAACGCCCGCTGGGAATTCCGCCTGCTCCGCCTGTGGCATGCCGCCCTGGCCGGAGGCTTCCTGGTGGCCTACGTCACCGCCGACGAGGACACCTACGCCATGCACGTGTTTTCCGGCTATTGGGTGGTGGGCGCCGTCGTGCTGCGCCTGGCCCTGGCGCTGGTCGGCTCGGCCGGTGGGCCGCTGGCCCTGCCCAAGCCCCGCCTGACCTGGGCCAAGCCCGGCCGCAATCCCCTGTTCGCCTGGATGGCCGCCATCCTGGTGGGCGGCATGGCGGTGGCCGGGGTGACCGGCATCGCCGCCGATGTCATCCCCGCCCTGGAGGACCTGCACGAGGGGCTGGCCGAGGCTTCGCTCTGGCTGGTGCTGGCCCATGCCGCCATCATCGCCTGGATCTTCCAGGGCCGCCGGGTGCGCGAGATGCTGAAGGGCTCGACCGCCGCCTTGTTCGCCATCGCCCTGCTGACCGCTCCCGCCGCCTTTGCCGCCGATGCGGCCCGCGACGCCATCAAGGCCGGCTATGCCCGGCAGGCCGGGCCGGGCTTCGCCGGCTTCTCGCCCGAGCGCGGCCGGGCGCTGTTCGAATCGAAGAATACCGCCAGCCCCGACTATGCGTCCTGCACCACCTGCCACACCGCCGACCCCACCGCCGACGGCCGCCACGCCAAGACCGGCCGCGCCATCAAGCCGGTGGCGGTATCGGCCAATCCCAAGCGCTTCACCGATGCCGCCAAGGTGGAAGAGCGCTTCGACCGCGACTGCCAGACCGTGCTGGGCCGGGTCTGCTCGGCGACAGAGAAGGGCGACTACATCGCCTATATGGAGAGCAAATGATGAAGCGGATCATCCTCGCGGCGGCGTTCAGCCTGTCCGCCCTTCCCGCCCTGGCCGACCATGTCCGCCCGGTGACCGATCCCGAAACCCTCAAGGCCTGCGGCGAGTGCCACATGGCCTTCCAGCCCGCCTTCCTGCCGGCCCGCTCGTGGACCCGCATGATGGGCCAGCTGTCCGACCATTTCGGCGACAACGCCGGCATGGCGCCCGACAAGGCCGAACGTATCCGCCAGGTGCTGGTGGCGGACGCCGCCGATACGGGCGGCGGCAAGGCGGGGCGCAAGGCGCTGCGCGGCATCGCCCTGTCCGAGACGCCGCTGCGCATCACCGAGACGCCGCGCTTCATCGCCAAGCACGAGCGCATCTCCGAGCGGGAATGGAAACGGCCCGAGGTGATGACCCGGTCCAATTGCGTGGCCTGCCATCGGGGCGCGGAAACCGGTTCCTACGAGGACGAGTAAAGGCGAGGACGAGTGAGAAACGCCTGCCCTTCCCCTTCCGGGCGGGCTGACGGCGGGGGCCGGAACTCGGGGAGGATGAGCCTCGGGGACCGGTCCCCGTTTTATTCGATCCACTCGCCCTTGTAGACGCCCCAGATCTCGTCGCGTTTGAACCACCCCTGGATCTGGTTGATCTCCACCCGGCAGAAATCCCGGTTGCGCGGGCATTGCAGCAGACGGCCCAGCACGCCGGGCTCCACCAGGGCCAGGGCATCGGCGCTGTCGGAATCGCCGGCGCGCAGCGTGCGCTGGCCGCCGATCACCACCATCATGCGCCGCCCCGACAGCATGGATTGGTGGAGCCAGCCCTCGGTGCCCTGCCAATCCCTGATCTTGCGCCAGGCCTCGAACTCGGCGATTACCTCCACCGGCAGGTCCTTGCGCGAATAGATCCAGTCGATGGGATAGCGCTGTCCCGGCCCGGCCCGCAGATTGACCTCGTCCGAGCGCAAGGACACGAAACGGGGCAGCGGCAGGCCGCTGGCCTCGCCCGCCAGCGCGGCCGGCGCCAGGCAAAGCAGCAAGGCGGCCAGGGCGGTCGCCCCCCATTTACGCATTTCGATTATCCCCCAACGTCGGCAGTCCATCATTCCTCCGGCGGCGTATTATAGAGTGCCCCGGCCCGACCCGGTCAAGGCGAGCCGGTGTTTGCCTTTTAAAGAAGGTCCAAATGGGCTCTGGACAAGGGGTCTCCGAGTTGCTAGGTCGTTTGAGGAAACGTTCCGGGAGGACACAGGAAATGCCGCACAAGAAGCCCGTCGTCGTGGTCAGCCGCAAGCTGCCCGACGCCATCGAAACCCGGATGATGGAACTGTTCGACACCCGCTTGAACGTCGACGATCATCCCATGACCAAGGCCGAGCTGATCGAGGCCGTCAAGATCGCCGACGTGCTGGTCCCCACCGTCACCGACCGCATCGATGCGGGCGTCCTGTCCCAGGCCGGCCCCAATCTGAAGCTGGTGGCCAATTTCGGGACCGGCGTCGATCACATCGATCTGGCCACCGCCCGCCAGCGGGGCATCATCATCACCAACACTCCCGGCGTGCTGACCGAGGATACCGCCGACATGGCCATGGCGCTGATCCTGTCGGTGCCGCGCCGCATCGCCGAGGGCGAACGCCTGATCCGCTCCGGCGACTGGAAGGGCTGGAGCCCGACCTTCATGCTGGGCCACCGCATCTGGGGCAAGCGTCTGGGCATCATCGGCATGGGCCGCATCGGCCAGGCGGTGGCGCGTCGCGCCAAGGCCTTCGGCATGTCCATCCACTACCACAACAGGAAGCGCGTCCATCCCGACATCGAGACCGAGCTGGAAGCCACCTACTGGGAAAGCCTGGACCAGATGCTGGCCCGCATGGACGTGATCACCGTCCACTGCCCGCACACCCCGGCCACCTTCCACCTGCTGTCGGCCCGGCGCCTGGAACTGCTGCCCAAGCACGCCTACGTGGTCAACACGGCGCGTGGCGAGATCGTCGACGAGAACGCGCTGACCCGCATGCTGATCCGTGGCGATCTGGCGGGCGCCGGCCTCGACGTGTTCGAGCACGAGCCGGCGGTGAACCCCAAGCTGCTGGCCCTGGACAACGTGGTGCTGCTGCCCCATCTGGGCTCGGCGACCATCGAAAGCCGCATCGACATGGGCGAGAAGGTGCTGATCAACATCAAGACCTTCGCCGACGGCCACCAGCCGCCGGACCGCGTCCTGGCCTCCATGTTTTAGGCATTATCCGCCAAAGGAAAGCCCCCCGGAGCGATGCTCCGGGGGGCTTTTTCGTGGGCGAGTCTCAATGATGCATCATGCCGTGGCCATGACCATGGCCGCGGCCGAAGCCGCCCTTGCCGCCAGCGCCGGGCATCAGGTCGTCGGCGATCTTCTGCTGCTCCAGGGAAAGGGTCGAATAGAAGGCGGTCATGGCCGGCACCACCTTGCGCAGGGCTTCGGTGCGGGCCTCGGCCTGCTGCTGCATCCGGCCCATGCGCTCGGGCAGGGTGGTGAGCTTGGCCGGATCGGCCCTGTCCTCGCACAGCTTGCGCATGGGGGCCGAGGCCTCCTTCATGGTCTCGGTCAGGCGCTTGAAATCCGCCTTCTGGGCCTCGGTCAGCTTCAGCTTGACCTCGGAATAGGCCATGTGGGCGGCCATGCGGGCGTCCATGTCGCCGCAATGGCGGGTCATGCGCTCGAAATTGGCGGTTTGCGGGGCGGGAACGGCCTGATCGGCGGCGCGGGCCACGTTCACCAGGGCGGCAATGCCCAGCGCGATGGCGACGGAGGCGGTGATGGCGGTGATGCGGGTCATGGGGGCACCTGTGAACGGGTGGATCGGAATGACACCGTTCTACAGGGGGGGCGTAACCCGCGAATGTCGCCGGAACGGGAAAATGGTAACGCTTGGTAACTACCGCGCCGTCCGCCGGAAGTCGAAGGCGGCGGTCATGTCGTTGGCCTGGGCGTCGCGTCCGCCCAGCGGCTCCAGCCCGAAACGGGTTTCGATCAGCTTGAGGATCGAGGTGGTGTCATAGGCCGTGTGGTCGACGAATCCGCGCCTAGCGTAGGGCGAGATGACGAGGGCGGGGATGCGGGTGCCCGGCCCCCAGGCGTCGCCGGCCGGCGGCGCCACATGGTCCCAGAAGCCGCCATTCTCGTCGTAGGTGACGATGATGGCGGTGTCCTTCCACAACGGGCTGGTCCGGATGGCGTCGATCAGCCGCCCGGCCTTGGCGTCGCCGCCGGCCACGTCGGCATAGCCCGGATGCTGGTTCTCGTCGCCCACCGGCTTATAGAACACCACCTTCTCCAGCCGGCCCCGGGCCACCGCCTTGAACAGCTCGGTCTCGTCCTTGAGGTGAGCGGCCTTGGCGGCAGTGCCCTCGCCGGTGCTGGCAAAATAGACGAAGGGCTGGTGGTGGTACTGGAAATTGCCTTCATTGCGCCCGGCCATGGCGGCGGCGTAGCCGCCGGAATACCAGGCCCACGACACCTTCTTGTCGTTCAGCCGGTCGCCGATGTTGGGCATGGTCTGCGGCGGCAGCCGCTTCGCCAGATCGGTGGCCGAGGGCGGATAGGGCGGATAGAACGAGAAGATGGTGTTGACCGCATGGCCGTCGGGGGTCAGCGCTCCGTCCTTGACCAGATGGCCGTCTGCGTCCAACTGGGCGCGGATGGCCGTCGGTCCGGTCTCGTAGCGCGGCGTGCAGGCGCAGATCAGCCAGAAATGGTTCAGGAACGAGCCGCCATAGGCCGCCTGGAAGAAATTGTCGGCCAGGGTGAACTCCTTGGCCAGAGCCCACAGCCGGGTGTTGGCGGTATCGTAATAGCCCATCACCAGGCCGCCGGCATCGGACCATGCCGCGAACTTGTCGTTGCGTCCGCCGTTGATCTGCTCCCGGTTCTGGTAGAAGCGATGGACGAGGTCGCGATGCTTTTCGGTCTGGGTGACGAAGGGGCCGACGTCGAAGGGGGCATTGGCCAGCCGGGCGGGAAAGCGCGGGTCGGGCTCCTTGCTCTTTTCATCCAGGATGGGGGGCAGGACGGCGTAGGGATTGCCCGCCTTGTCCACCTGCGGCGGCGCGCTCTTGCCGGCGTCCAGTCCCTCGGCGCCGGGAAAGGTGCCGAACATATTGTCGAAGCTGCGATTTTCCAGATAGATCACCACGATGTGGTTGATCTTCTCCAGGCCCGCCGGCGCGGCAAGGGCGGGAAACGTGGCGGCGCACAGCGCCAGGGCGACGGCGACACCACGCATCATGATCCTCTCCCCCGAATAACGGCGGCGGCATTCTAGGAGATGATCGCGCCGTCCGGGATGACGGTTAGATGAACAGCATCCCGCCGGTCTTGGAGGCGTCGGCCAGGAAGGTGACCACGCCACCCCTGGCGACCGGCACGTCGGGACGCAGGGATTCGGGGTCCATGCCCAGCGCCTTCAGGCCCATCTCGCAGACCATGACGGTGACGCCCAGCGCCACGCAGGCCTCCAGCAACTCCTCGAAGCTGCCCACGCCCTTGGCCTTGAAGCCGTCGTCCATGGCCTTGGCCGAGCCGCCGTCGGAGCATTTCAGCCGGGTCCAGGCGGCGGAGCCGTCGGCGAGCGGGGCTTCCAGGGCGCGGCCGGCCCACATGGTGAAGAACAGGGTGACCGGCGTGTTGGAGGCCACCGCCGCGGCAGCCATCACCAGGGCATAGTGGATACGGTCGAAATCGCCCGAGAACACCACGATGGACAGCTTGTCCGGCCCGCCGCGGCCTTCAGCCGCAGACATTGGCGGTGCTCCCATGGGACGACAGATCGGTGATGGTGGGATGGTCGCCGCACAGGGGACAGCCGGGGTCGCGCGGTACCCGCACGGTGCGGAAGGTGACCGACAGGGCGTCGTAGATCACCAGCTTGCCCGACAGGGATTCGCCGATGCCCAGCAATTCCTTGATCACCTCGGTCGCCTGCATGGCGCCCATGGTGCCGGCGATGGCGCCCAGCACTCCGGCGCTGGAACAGGTGGGGACATGGCCCTCGGGCGGGGCCTCGCGGTAGATGCAGCGATAGCAGGGGCCGCCCGGCCTGTAGGTGGCCAACTGGCCGTCGAAGCGCAGGATGGCGGCCGACACCAGGGTCTTGCCCTCCAGCCGCGCCGCGTCGTTGACCAGGAAACGGGTGGGGAAGTTGTCCGAGCCGTCGGCGATCACCTGGAAGTCGCGGAAGATCTCCCGGGCGTTGTCCTTGTCCAGGCGGGCCCGGATGGGCACCAGCTTGACGTCGGGGTTGATGTCGGCGACGGCGGCGGCGGCGCTGTTCACCTTGGCCGCACCCACGTTGGAGGTGCGGTGGATGATCTGGCGCTGCAGATTGGACAGTTCCACGTCGTCGTCGTCGATCACTCCGATGGTTCCCACCCCGGCGGCGGCGAGATAAAGGATCACCGGCGAGCCCAGGCCGCCCGCCCCGATCACCAGGGCGGAGGACCCGAGGAGTTTGGCCTGCCCGATGCCGCCCACCTCCGGCAGGATGATGTGGCGGGCGTAGCGGTGGATCTGCTCCTCGGTGAAGTCCATTGAGTGGTCCCTGCGAAATCGTCACCCCCGGATCAAGTCCGGGGGTGACGACTATATAGGATGGTTCCGAGGCGCCTCTACACCTGATCGAACAGGGCGGTCGACAGGTAGCGTTCGGCGAAGCTGGGGATGATGGCGACGATCACCTTGCCGGCGTTCTCGGGGCGCGAGCCCAGTTCCAGGGCGGCGGCGATGGCCGCGCCCGACGAGATGCCTACCGGAATGCCTTCCAGCTTGGCCGCCTTGCGGGCGGTGGCCAGGGCCGTTTCGTTACCGATCTGCAGGATTTCATCGATGATGCCCTGGTCCAGGATGTCCGGAATGAAGCCGGCGCCGATGCCCTGGATCTTGTGGGGGCCGGGGGCGCCGCCCGAGAGCACCGGGCTGTCCTCGGGCTCCACCGCCACCATCTTCAGGCCGGGCTTGCGCTTCTTCAGCACGTGGCCGATGCCGGAGATGGTGCCGCCGGTGCCGACGCCCGACACGATGATGTCCACCTTACCGTCGGTGTCGTTCCAGATTTCCTCGGCGGTGGTGCGCTCGTGGATGGCCGGGTTGGCTTCGTTCTTGAACTGCTGCGGCATGATGGCGCCCGGCGTGGAGGCCAGCAGTTCCTCGGCCTGGCGCACCGCGCCGGTCATGCCCTTGGAGGCGGGGGTCAGCACGATCTCGGCGCCGAGGAGCTGCAGCATCTTGCGGCGCTCCAGCGACATGCTTTCCGGCATGCACAGGATCAGCTTGTAGCCCTTGGCGGCGGCGACGAAGGCCAGCGCGATGCCGGTATTGCCCGAGGTCGGCTCGATGATGGTGCCGCCGGGCTTCAACTGGCCCGACACCTCGGCCGCCTCGATCATGGCGAAGCCGATGCGGTCCTTGACCGAGGCCAGGGGATTGAAAAACTCCAGCTTGCCGAGGATGTCGGCCTTGGAGCCGGCTTCGGCGGCCATGCGCTTGAAGCGGACCAGCGGCGTGGCGCCGATGGTGTCGATGATGCTGTCGTAGATCTTGCCGCGGAAGGCGGGGGCGGAAGTGGTCATCTCGAATTCCCCACAACAATGGTGTAATACGATGCTTAACTACATCGTACCAAGGTTAGATGATGAAGTCCAACTTCTGATGCGCCTCGCTGGGAATGCCGCCCTTGTAGGCGCGCATGCACAGCTCGTCGATGGAGATGGCGTCCAGGCGGGACATGATCTCCTCGGTCAGGTCGCCCCACATGGGACGGATGACATGCTTGCCCAGTTCCGAGGCGGGCATGTCCTGGTAGGGGTCCTCGGCGGTTTCGAGCGCGCGGACCACGCGGACCACCTCGCCCACCGAGATGCGGCGGCGTTCCCGCGCCAGACGGTAGCCGCCCCGCGGGCCGCGCACGCCCACCAGGATACCGGCGCGGACCAGTTGCTGCAGGGTCTGCTCCAGATAGCGCCGCGGAATGCCCTGGCGCCGCGTGATCTCGCGGCTCTGCACCGGCTCGCCGCCGGCGTGGTAGGCGATGTCCAGCACCGCCTCGATGGCGAACAGCATTTTCTTCGATGGACGAAGCATGGTCGGTCAGCCCTTCCTTCCCGTGCCGGTCGAGCCGAAGCCCCCGGTCCCCCTTTGGGTGTCGTCCAGGCTTTCCGCCTCGCGCCACTGGGCCCGCGACACCGGCGCGATCACCATCTGGGCGATGCGCATGCCGCGGCTGATGGCGAAGGCGGTCTCGCCCAGATTGATCAGGATGACGCCGATCTCGCCGCGATAATCGGCGTCGATGGTGCCCGGCGCGTTGAGCACCGTGATGCCGTGCTTGGCGGCCAGTCCCGAACGCGGCCGCACCTGGGCCTCGAAGCCTTCGGGCAGGGCGATGGCGAAGCCGGTGGGGATCAGGGCGCGCTTGCCGGGCGCAAGCTCCATATCGGCGGGAATGCAGGCCATCAGGTCCATGCCGGCCGCATGGGCGGTCTCGTAGGCGGGCAGGGGCAGCTCGGCGGCGTGCTCCAGGCGTCGAATCAAAATCTCGGTCATTGTTGAAGCCCCTCAAACGCCGGGCGCGCGCTTCCGCGCGCTTGGCTCCTCCACTTCCCACCTTCGCTTCGCTCCGGTGTCGCTCCGGGGCGCTCAATGCGCCCGCGCTTCGGCTTCGCCTCGCTCGTCATCATGCTTTCCCCAAAGCCTTGGCGATGCGCTCGGCCAGTTTGCGGGCCACCTCGTCCTTGCCCATGGCGGGCCAGGATTCGGTGCCGGCCCCATCGATCACATGAACGGTGTTGGCATCGCCGCCGAAGGTGCCGCTTGCCTCGGACACGTCGTTGGCGACGATCCAGTCGCAGCCCTTGCGCGCCAGCTTGTCGGCGGCGTGCTCCAGCAGCTTTTCCGTCTCGGCGGCAAAGCCCACCACCAGCTTGGGCCGCACCGGCGCCTCCGCCTTGGATACCGTCATCAGGATGTCGGGATTGGGTGTCAGCTCGATGGTCGGCGGCGGGTCGCCCACCTTCTTTTTGCGCTTCTCGGTGGCGCGGTTGGCCACCGTCCAGTCGGCGACGGCGGCGGCGCAGACCACCACGTCGGCGGGCAGATGTTGGCGCACGGCGTTCAGCATCTGGATGGCGCTTTCCACCTTGACCACCCCCACGCCGGCGGGATTGGGAATGGTCACCGGGCCGCTGACCAGGGTGACCTCGGCGCCCAGGGCGGCCAGGGCGGCGGCGATGGCGTGGCCCTGCTTGCCCGACGAGCGGTTGGCGATGAAGCGCACCGGGTCGATGGCCTCGTGCGTCGGGCCGCTGGTCACCACCGCCTTGACCCCCTTCAGGGGACCGTCGGAGAGCATGGCCTCGATACGCGCCAGGATTTCGGCCGGCTCGGCCATGCGGCCCGCCCCCACCTCGCCGCAGGCCAAATCGCCGGCGCCGGGGCCGATGCGGGTCACGCCGCGCGATTCCAGCAGGGCCAGATTGGCTTGGGTGGCGGGGTGCTCCCACATCATGGTGTTCATGGCCGGCGCCACCAGCACCCGCTTGTCGGTGGCGAGCAGCGCGGTCGACGCCAGATCATCGGCGATGCCCGCCGCCATCTTGGCCAGCAGGTTGGCGGTGGCCGGCGCCACCACCACCAGATCGGCCTCGCGCGACAGGCGGATATGGCCCATCTCGGCCTCGTCGGTCAGCGAGAAGGTCTCCTGATAGACCTTGTCCCCCGACAGCGCCGATACGGCCAGCGGCGTCACGAAATTGGCCCCGCCCCTGGTCAGGACGCAGCGCACGGCGCAGCCCCGATCCTTCAGGCGGCGGATCAGTTCCAGCGACTTGTAGGCGGCGATACCGCCCGAGATGATGAGAAGAACCCGCCTGCCGTCCAGCACTGTGAAGCCTCGGAAAAATACGTTGGCGAAGTGTGGTTACGGTAGCGGGTGATGGTGCAACGCGCAAGTGGAATAGGTTCAAATGAAAACCCCCTCCCGTTTCCGGGAGGGGGGTTCCATAACACTGCGACAGGTGTCGGTCGGCTTGGACTTAGAAGTCCATGCCGCCCATGCCACCCATGCCGCCCATGCCGCCCATGTCGCCGCCGGGCATGCCGCCCACGTCCTTCTTGGGACGCTCGGCGATCATGGCTTCGGTGGTGATCAGCAGGCCGGCCACGGAAGCGGCGTCCTGCAGGGCGGTACGCACGACCTTGGTCGGGTCGATGATGCCGGCCTTGATCATGTCGGTGTAGACGCCGGTCTGGGCGTCGAAGCCGAAGGCCAGATCCTTGGACTCGCCGATCTTGCCGGCAACCACGGCGCCGTCATGGCCGGCGTTCTCGGCGATCTGACGCACGGGAGCCTGCAGGGCGCGACGCACGATGCCGATGCCGACTTCCTGATCCGGATTGCCGGACTTCAGGCCTTCCAGGGCCTTGACGGCATGCAGCAGGGCGACGCCGCCGCCCGGGACGATGCCTTCCTCGACCGCGGCGCGGGTAGCGTGCAGGGCGTCGTCGACGCGATCCTTGCGCTCCTTCACCTCGATCTCGGAGCCGCCGCCGACCTTGATGACGGCCACGCCGCCGGCCAGCTTGGCCAGACGCTCCTGCAGCTTCTCACGGTCGTAGTCCGAGGTGGTCTCCTCGATCTGCGCACGGATCTGCTTGCAGCGGGCGTCGATGTCGCCCTTCTTGCCCGAGCCGTCGACGATGGTGGTGTCTTCCTTGGTGATGGTGATGCGCTTGGACGTGCCCAGCATCTCCAGGTTGACGCTTTCGAGCTTGATGCCCA
>Ga0265314_10004121_pt1 | contig 13695 bp, 10 predicted proteins | sample 4126metaG_FD_203106 | JGI IMG/M metagenome (GOLD analysis project Ga0265314, IMG submission 203106) | Rhizosphere microbial communities from Carex aquatilis grown in University of Washington, Seatle, WA, United States - 4-1-26 metaG | ecosystem: Host-associated > Plants > Roots > Rhizosphere >... | reverse complement strand
TCCACAGAGTACTTCACGAAGCTCTCACTGCTGAAAACTTTTGCACATCATGTGGCGAACGCCTCTGGCTTGCGCTCCTTCAATTTGTCCACAAACGCACGTTGAGTTCTGCCATCGCGCGTTTGGACCGCACTTCTCGAAAACTTTTGCACTAGGTGCGCATTCGCCGAAGCTTGAGTCGCTGGCCGCTTTTATTGGACGTAATTGGCGGGTCGTTAGTTCGCCGAAAATCGGAAAAATTTAGGGCAGCGAAAACCGCTTGTCGTGCAAAGAATAAAACGGATTGCTACCCGTCAATGAAAGAGCTACAGATGAGCTTGATTCGCGGAGGCCCGGATATGCGTCTTGCATTTTTGCTCACGATTTTCGCCAGCGTCGCTGTTGCCGGCGAAGTGGCATCGCCGCCCTGCGTCAACTGCACGCCGATGACGGTCTCAGTGCGCGCAGCCAAAGGCGTGGGCAATCGCTCAATCATTCCCGATTCGATCATCAGCTTTGCATTTCAACCCGCGTCGATTCCGATTGCGTTCGGCGATACAGTAACGTGGACAAATAATTCGGGCGGTACGGCTCACACCACTACCAGTGACGTCGGTTCTCCCGACACGTGGGATTCCGGCACTCTGAGCAATGGGAGTTCATTTTCACATACGTTCAACAGTTACGGGCGTTTTCCGTTTCATTGCTCGATTCATCCGAGCATGACTGCCGCGGTCGTCGTCGCGCCGCCCGCGCCGACGCTCGGCAGTAACTCGCCGGTGAAAGAAGGCCAGTCGTTGAACCTCACCGCAACGTCAGGCGTGGGCGGAGTCGCCTTTGCCTGGACTGGGCCGAACGGTTTTACCTCTACGGCGCAAAACCAGTCGATCAATCCAGCCAGCGCGGCCGCAGCAGGAACGTACAATTGCACAGTCTCAATCAATGGCGCGACGTCAACTGCGGCTTCGACGAACGTGGTCATTGTTTCGCCGCCAACGGCTGGAAACAACGGGCCGCTCTGTGAAGGCCAGACGCTCAATCTTTCCGCGTCGACGGTCGCCAATGCAACATACGCTTGGACCGGGCCGAACAGCTTCACGTCCTCCGCGCAGAATCCCAGCATCAGCAACGTCACGCAGGCCCAGAATGCCGGGACTTACAGCGTCACGGTCACCGTCGGCGCAGTGACCTCCGATCCGGCGACGACGAACGTGACGATCAACACGCTTCCCGCCGCGCCAACTGCCGGAAGCGACTCGCCCGTCTGCGAAAACGGTACTTTGCATCTCACCGCGACAACCATCGCGAACGCAACGTATTCGTGGACTGGGCCGAATAATTTTATGTCGTCCAATCAGAATCCGATACTCTCCGAAATCGCCGTGGCCGGCGCCGGCACGTACAACGTCGTCGTCACGGTCAATGGCTGCAATTCAAACTCGGCATCGACCGTGGTTGCCGTTACCGCCGCGCCATCCGCGCCCACCGCCGGTAGCAACAGTCCCATTTGTGTCGGACAGACGCTGAACCTGACGGCGTCGACCGTCGCGAACGCTACCTACGCGTGGAGCGGCCCGAACGGTTTCACGTCAACGCTGCAAAACCCCTCGCGCACGAACGCGGCGACGGCCGATTCAGGAACGTATCTGGTCACCGTCACAGATATGACGAGCGGCTGCACGTCCACGTCCGCGAGTGTCACCGTCGACGTCGCCGCCCTCGTCGCGCCGTCGGTCTCGAACAACGGCCCTGTCTGCACCGGTCAAACGCTGCAATTGAATTGCGCGCAGAGCGGCGCCGTCTACGCGTGGACCGGGCCAAACGGCTTTACATCGGCGCAGCAGAATCCATCGATCTCAACCGTGACGCTCGCGGCCGCCGGCGATTACCATGTGGATGTCACAGTCAATACGTGCGCCCTGCCGACCGCGACGACGACGGTGGTGATCAATGCCACACCCGCCGCGCCGGTCGCTGCAAACAACGGCCCGATTCTGGAAGGCGCCACGTTGAACCTCACCGCGACCACGATTGCCAACGCGACCTATGCCTGGACTGGCCCGAATAATTTCACGTCCTCGCAGCAGAACCCGTCGATCGCGAACGCTCCGCCCGCTGCGACGGGAACATACGTCGTCGCGGTGACGGTGAACGGGTGCACGTCCTCCTCGGCATCGACCAGCGCGACCGTCACCGCAGTGGCGCCGATTCTGAACAGTGGACCCTCGGCGACGCCGTCCGCGCCGGAGATCCTGCAATCCATTCAGTTCTCCGCCATTTTCAGCGACGCCGAAACGATCACGCTCGCCTGGAATTTCGGCGACGGCACAACCGCGACAGGCGCCGACGTCTCGCACGGCTACGTGAACGCGGGAACGTACCACGTCACCGTGACCGCGACCGACGCGAGCAACCTCAGCACCACCGGAACGCTGGATCTGGTCGTGAAGCCGAAAACGCTCGCGGGACTGGGCGGCGCGCCCGCCGCGCACCAGGATTCTGACGGCGACGGGTTCTCCGACGAAATTGAGCTCGGCGCTGGAACTTCCGCATCGAACGCTGCCGACACGCCATTTGGCGGAGCGTCCGCCGGAACGGTCGCGGACGCCGGCCCGACGCAACTCTCGATATCGCTCAATTTTTTGAAAGACAATACCGACACGATTTCGCTCAGCGGCCTGCTGCCGATCCACGCCGATTTCTCAATCGATGGACAGTCGATCCTGATCGACGTGGGCGGCGTGATCAAAACGTTCAAGTTGAACGCCAAGGGCCAGGCCAAATCCGGGAACGACACGTTTAAAGTAACCGTGCGCGCGAAGAACAAGCAGGTCATTGCGCAATCCGCGAAATATATGGCCAAATTCAGCAAGGGCTCTTTCAAAAAACAGCTCGCGGATTACGGTCTTACCGGAGACGCCGACGTGAAAAGCGAACCACGAAGCGTGAATGTAACGCTGCTCTTCAACGTCACTGTTCTGCAGGAAGTACTCGCGCAGACCTACACCGCGAAGCAGGGCAAGACCGGCAAGACGAAAAGTCCGAAATAGCCCTTTATGGAGCGCGGGCGTCCCGCCCGCTGACGTTTCGCAATGTCTGTTGAAGCCGTGATCGAAAATGGATAAATTTCTACGCTGTTCTCCGTGGCCCTCTGTGTTCTCTGCGCCTCTGTGTTGAGGCCGTTTCTGTTTTCAGGAGCTCGCAACCGATGAAGCTGATCGCCGCACTCGCCGTACTGTTCGCCGCACTCACTGTTCGCGCCGCCGATCCCGGCACGGGCGCGTCGTTCACCGGCCCGCTTGGCCTGCAGCTCTACAGCCTGCGCGCCGAATTCCAGGGCAACGGCGTCACGGCGACGTTGGACAAAGTGAAGAGCTGGGGCATCAAGTACGTTGAGCTCGCCAGCACGTACAATCTGCCGCCGGAAAAATACAAAGCGATGCTCGACGAACGCGGCCTGATCCCGGTCAGCGCGCATTACCCGTACGCCAAGTGGAAGTCCGATCCCGAAGCGATCGCGAAGGAAGCGAAAGTGCTCGGCCTGCAGTACTGCGGTTGCGCATACGCCGATCACAAGGCCCCGTGGACCGAAGAGCAGTGCAAAGAGACGATCGAAGTGTTCAACAAGGCCGGCGCGGCCTGCGCGAAGGAAGGCATCAAGTTTTTCTACCACCTGCACGGTTTTGAATTCGAGCCGCACGGCGACGGCACGCTCGGCGATATGCTGATCAGCCAGTCGAACAAGGACAACGTGTTCTTCCAGATGGACGTGCTCTGGATCGTCTTCCCCGGCCAGGACCCGGTGAAGCTGCTCGAAAAATACGGCAATCGCTGGGTCTCGATGCATCTGAAAGATCTGAAGAAAGGCATCGCCACCGGCAGCCTGAGCGCCCACACCGACGTGAAAAACAACGTGGTCCTCGGCACCGGCCAGATGGACTGGCCCAAGATCCTCGCCGCCGCGAAGAAAGCCGGTGTGAAATACTATTTCATCGAAGACGAATCCCCCGACGCCGCCACGCAGGTCCCGCAGAGCATGAAGTATCTGGAGGGAGTCGCCTTTTAAGTCAGCGCAAATTCATTCGCTGTCTGAAACCATTGTCGAACTAAGTCGCTCCGCTGTTGTGTGCCACACCACGCAGCGGAGCGAAGTGGTGTGCCGGACGCGGCCAAATACGTTGTCCATTTACAACCCCACGCCGTCGCCCTACGCTAGAAACATATATGGATGGCGACCTCATCTATAAACGCGTCAAGCGTTTCAACGTTCCAGGACACGTCCATTTCATCACCTTTTCGTGTTTCCAGCGCCTGCCGTTGTTGACCAACGAAGTCTGGCGTGCGTGGCTTGCGGTGAGCATTCGAAACACGTGCGACGAATTGAACGTCGCACTTTGGGCGTATGTGTTCATGCCCGAACACGTACATCTTCTGGTTCGCCCCCGCAGTGAAGAGTACGACATTTCTCGTTTTCTCTACGAAGTAAAGAAACCCGTTGCAACGCGAATCCTCTCCGAATTGCGCGAACAAAAAGCGTATGTGTTGAAGAAATTAGAAGTCGAAGCGCCCAACGGCCGAGCGCACCGCTTCTGGCAACCTGGAGGCGGCTACGACAGCAATATATGGTCGTGGGAACTCGTCATAAAAAAAGCCGTCTACTGTCACAACAATCCGGTTAAGCGCGGCTTGGTGAAATCGCCGGAGCAGTGGCGTTGGTCAAGTTTTCGCTGGTTGGAAACGGGCCGACGAGAAGGGGAGCCGCTCGTCGTCGACGATTGGAACGACAGTTCAAGCGCATCGACAAGCTAGGTCGCTCATCCCCGTGTGCCACACCACGCAGCGGAGCGGAGTGGTGTGCTGAATGCGGCGACGCATATTTAGTTATTACGAGCGAAGTTCGTCGCCTAACGCGGAAATTTGATCACTGAGAGCGCGTCTCGCCGCACACCACTTCGCTCCGCTTCGTGATGTGGCACACAACGGCAAGGGGCGACTTAGCTAGGCAATTCTTTATTTACCGACGCAATACAGCGTCTTCTCCCCGCGCAGATAAAAGACCGGGCCGTCGAAAACGGGCGATGCGGCGGAGCCGTCGCCGAATTTGATGCGGGCGGTTTCTTTGAACTCGCGGCCGGGCTCGAGGATCACGGTGTCGCCGGCGTCGTTCGAGACAAAGATGTGTTTTCCGCCGAGCGTCACGCTCGGGTACATCTGCGGCTTGGGATTTTTGCCGGTCTCGATCAGATCGAGCGGCTTGCGCAGCACGATGTCGCCTTTGGCCGCGTCGAGCACCATGTATTCGGCGTTGCGCGAGATCGCGTAGATCAGTCCGTCGTGCAGCACCGACGTCGCGAAAAATCCCTGTTCTAAAGTCGCCGACCACTTCTCCGGAAAATCTTTCGCCGTCATTTTTTCGCCGACGCGAGTCGGCAGCGGAATCGCATTTGCCGTGTCGGTGATGAAATAAACGATGTTGTCCTTGATGATCGGACTCGGGTGAAAAACTTTGCCGATTTCCTGCACGAGGATTTTTCCGTCGCTCAGACGCACCACGTCGCCGGTCGCGGTGACCAGCACTTCCGTCTCGCCCATTTTTCCGACGACCGACGTCCCATACGATCCGGGAATCTGTTCCTTCTCGTTGGCCCAAACCACTTTTCCCGTGTCGGGATTCAGCGCGACGAGGGGATCGGGCTGCAGGATCAGAAATCCGCCCGCAATGATCGGCGACACGGCGCGGCATTCGGAAACGGGCTGCTGATAATCGAGGTAGATGATCCATTTGCGCTCGCCCGAAAAATCGTAGCACGCGGCGATGCTCGTTCCGAAATAGACGAAGACGCGCTTGCCGTCCGTCACCGGCGAGGGCGTTGCGTAGCCGCCTTCAGTGTGCGGCGTTTTCTTGTCGGCCTCAATCTGCGACGCAACGTCGTTCGGCAAATCCGCGAAGCCGCTGCTTTTCGTCCATAAAAGTTTGCCGTCGGCTTTGTTCAGGCACACCAATTTGTCGGGCTCGACGGTGACAAAAATCTTATCGCCCGCCACGATCGGCGAGGAGTGGCTTTGGCCAATCTCGGCAGCCCACTTGATGTTCTTTTTCGGATTGAGCGCCCAGTCGAGCACCGGATCGGCGTTGGGATAGCAGCCCGTGCCGTCGCCGCGCCAGCCGGAAACCTGCGTCACCGGCGCGTCTGCTCCAAGAAGAGTCAACGCAAAGACAATCGAACAGAGTGCGACGAGCGTGCGTGCGAGCGTCATTCAAACTCTCCGATCACTGCGCCCCGATGCAATACAGGAAACTCGGCGTGTGGTAGTACATGCGCGCGCCGTCGAAAATCGGCGTCGACACATTCTGTTCCTGCTGCTTTCCATCGCGCGATTCTTCGATCACGTTCGTGGCGATTTCTTTGTACGCCGGCCCGGGCTGAATCACGAGCGTCGTGCCCTGGTTGTCCATCAGGTAAATATTTTTTCCGGCCAGAGTGGGACTCGCCGACGCGCCAGCCCAATTCCAATACTCGGTTTTCGGCTTCAGCGGCAGCACTTTTTTGTAAACGAGTTCCCCGTTCGCGGCGTTGTTGACCAGAAGTCCGCCGCCTTCGGTGATCGAGTAGATGAGGCCGTCCACGAACAGCGGCGAAGCGACGAAATTGCGGTCGAACGGATTTTTCTTTGAGTCGATGGTCAGCTCGTTCTCGGCCCAGTCCATTTTGAAGCCGTACGCCGGCGCGAGTTTCGCGCCCGTTGTCGCCGCGGGAATCTTGAACGCCTTAAAGCCGTCCTTTGGCTTTCCATAAATCGGGTAGCCAGTGTGCGCGAAAATGAAGCCGTTCTCGACGATCGGCGTCGGCACCGCGTCGCCGAAATTCTGCGTGCCCCAGATCGGCTGGCCGTCTTTCGCGCGGACGAAGTACCCGTTTTGAAACGCCGCAACCAATTCCCCGCCCGCGATGACGCGGAAGGGCGAACCGTACGTGTTGCTTGCTTTCGCCGGCGCCGTCCACGTCAGCTTGCCGGTCTCGAGATCGTAGCTGCGCATCTCATTGGCCCAGACGATCAACTGAGTGCCAAGAATGAGCGGACTCGCGAAATTGCCGTGCTCGCTGCCCATGCCCTGGCCGAAGGCGATCCATTTGCGGTTGCCGTCGAGGTCGTAGCAGGCGCTTACGCCGGTCGTGAAGAAAACGCAGACATGTTTTCCGTCGCACGTCGGCGTCGGCCCGGAAAATCCGAAGACCGCCTGCGCCCAGTTTGTGCCGAAAAGCTTTTTATCGATCGCAAGCTGCGCGTCGTTGATCTGCTTTTCGATTTCGCGCTTCTTCGTCACCGCAGGCGGAACCGTATGCGTCGCCGACGTCGCGGCCTTCGCCATCTGCGCGTTGAGCTGCTCGACGGCTTCCGCATTCAGTTTCGTCAGCTGCGCCATCAGCGGCGTGAGTTTCTCCGCAATCTCCGGATGAGCTTTTTTGTCTTCGTCGCTGAGGCCTTCGAACTGCGGATTGGAACGTATCCAGACGATGCGGCCGGTCTGCTTTTCAAGACAAATGAGGTCGGCGGATTCCGTCGTAACGAACATGCGCGGCCCGACGATGATCGGACACGAGACGCCGTTGTTCGGCATCGGCGTCGCGTACACGATGCCCTTCATCGCGTAGCCGCTGCCGGCTTTTTTGCGTTCCCAAATGGTGGGCGGAGTCGCACCCGGATAGCGCCCCGAGCCGTCCCCACGCCAGCCGACGGGGCGCTCCATCGACGGCATAAACTTCGCATCGCCGAGCGGCGCGTTGGCGCCGGACTCCGTGGCGAGCGCCGCCGAAAACCCAATCACTGCCGCGAACGCCGCGAAGCCAACGCGCATGTGCATCTTCATGGTCATCTCCATATTTAGAGATCTCTGCCCCTAAGTCTACACTGCAATGCCGACGACTTTCAAAACGATTTCCTAGATTGTATTTCAAAATTGTAAACAACGTCAAATTAATGAGTTAACGAACATTTTTAACAAAATCCGTATCGGCGGACATTTTCGTTTTTTCGAGGAACCTGAAGCTGCAAGCCAACTTACCATTTTTTGCAATCGTCACGTTACTTTTTTCGAAGAACTTTAACTGATGCGGCCGATTGAGCTTACTCACGCCGCTGTGCTCAATTTTTGACATCCATCATTTCGAATGATTTCCTATATCTTGTAAGAGCCGAGTCTGCGCGTGTCGCGCGCAGAACGGGGGAACCAGGATCGTTGGGGTGAATCTCGCGCAGTTGCCGTTGCGAGAAGGGTACCTGAAGTCCCTAACCCGTCAGCTAACCTCGTAGGCATGTTCAGGGCGACCAGCAAACGTTCTCGCCCACCACATTCTTGAATTGCGGATTTCGGATTGCGGATTGCGAATTGAGCCAACGCGCGCTCTTTTCCAAACCTGACCGGATTTGCACGTTCGCGAAACGACATCGAATGACTTTCGGCGGCGGCGCGTCACGGCCAATCTGCGATCCGCGATCCGAAATCCGCGATCTGTAGCGAGGGGAGGCCTCTATGTTCACGTTCACCACACTTCAATTTGTTGCCGAAATTTTTGGCGCCGGAATCGTCGGCCTGCTGCTCTTCGCCTGGCTGATCGGCGTGCGCTACATCCCGCACAACAAAGTGGGCATCATCGAGAAACTCTGGTCGGCCAGCGGTTCGCTCAAGCAGGGGCAGATCATCTCGATCGATGGGCGGGCGGGGTTTCAAGCCAAGGTCCTGCGTGGAGGTATTCATCTCGGTTATTACCCGTGGCAGTACAGGCTTCACAAGGAACCGCTCGTCCAGGTTTCGGAGAGCAAGATCGGCTACGTCTACGCGCGCGACGGTTCGGCGCTGCCGCCGACGCAGACACTCGGACGAATGATCGAATGCAACGCCTTCCAGGACGCTCTCGCCTTCCTGCACGGCGAAGGCCAGCGCGGCCGCCAGCGCGCGATACTTCGCGAAGGCGTCTACGCGATCAACACGGCGCTGTTCGTGGTGATCACCGAAGACCGCGTCTTCACCGGCCCGATGAAGGAGCACGACGAAACGCGCTACGCGGCCTGGCAGTCACAGCTCGGAATCAACAACGGCTTCAAGCCGGTGGTGATCGGACACAAGGGACGGCAGAACAGCGAGAAGGACGAGGCATTCGGCACGGCGGTGGAATCGGCGCTGATGCCGACGGACGCGATCGGCGTGGTGACGGCGCACGACGGCCCGTCGATCGATTCGGGCGAGATCATCGCTCCCGAAGTGAAGCAGACGGTGCAGGGAAAGAAAGACCACAATTACTTCCAGGACCCGGAGGTCTTTCTGAACTGCGGCGGACGGCGCGGCAAGCAGTTGCAGGTGTTGACGGACGGAACGTACTTCATCAATCGCTGGTTCGCGACGGTGGAGATCCATCCGAAGACGCTGGTGCCGATCGGCTACGTGGGCGTGATCGTGTCCTACTACGGAAAGAGCGGCGAAGACGTGACGGGCGTGACGTTCCGTTACGGCGAGCAGGTCGAAGCCGGCCGCAGGGGCGTGTGGAAGCGCGCTCTTCCGCCGGGCAAGTACGCGCTCAATCCGTACGCCGTGAAGATGGAGCTGGTCCCGACGGTGAACTTTGTCCTGCGCTGGATTACCGGCCAGGTGGAATCGCACCACTACGACGAGGATTTGAACAGCATCGAATTGATCACGGCCGACGGCTACGAACCGATCCTGCCGCTCTCGCTGGTCCTTCATATCGATTACGAGAAGGCGCCCAGCGTGATCCAGAGATTCGGCGACGTCAAACGCCTGATCAGCCAGACGCTCGACCCGATCCTGTCGAGTTACTTCCGCGACGTCGCGCAGAACTCGCACATGCTGGATCTGCTGACCAAGCGCGATGAGATCCAGAAGCGCGCCACGGAAGAAATGGGCAAACGCTTTGCCGAGTACGACATCAACTGCATCGCGGTGATGATCGGCAGGCCGGAATCGAAGGTGAAAGGAGGCCAGGAGGACCCGATCGAAAGACTGTTCGACCAGCTGCGCATGCGGCGCCTGGCGGAAGAGCAACTGGGCACTTACGCCAAGCAGCAGGAAGCCTCAGCGAAGCAGCGTGAACTGAACGATGTCCGTGCGGCGGCGGAGAAACAGGCGGAGTTGACGCAGACGCGCATCAACGTCGAAATCTCCGGCAACAAGGGTGAGGCGCAACTGGCCGAAGCCCGCTCGCTCGCCAAGCGCGACGTCGCCCGCGCCGAAGCCGAATCCCGGACCAAGGTCCTGCTCGCGGAAGGAGAATCCCGCGCGAAGGAACTGCTGGCCGAGGGCGAGGCGAAGGCAAAGGAACTGTGGGGCCGCGGCGAATCACGCTCGAAGGAGATGATCGCCAAGGCCGAGGCCGCGCGCATCGCGCAAACGGGCCTCTCCGAAGCCGCGGTCTTCCTGCAGAAGATCCGCGCCTACGGCGACCCGCGGCTCTTCGCGCTGAACATGGTCGGCGAGCAGTTCTCGAAGAGCTCGCAGCCGCTCGTGCCGGAACGGATGTTTATGGTGACGAACGGCAAGAATGGCGACGGCCACGGACAGGAAAACGGCGTGCTCGGAAATCTCCTGCAGCTGATGCTGGCCGAAAAATCCGGCATGGAGATCACCGAGAAGCCCAAGGGCCTGGAGGAACTGGAAGTGCTCGCTGGCGAACTGACGAAGAAGTACAGCCAGTCCGGCGAAACGCAGGCTCTGCCGCTCGAAGAGAAGAAGGCCTCGTAACAGATGATGAATTATGAGACGCAGTTGGAATCTTATTCCCGGGAGCGCGCAGCCTATGCGCTCCCACAATTTTTCCCCCAACACGAGGAGATCCCTATGAAATCCGCGTCAACATTTGTGTCGTCGCCGTTCAAAATGGGCCGCTTCTCGGCGGCGCTCGCCGTACTGTGCGCGCTGATGGCGATGACCGACCCGGCGGCGCCTGATGCTGTGAAATGGGTGGGAATTGCGCTGATCGCGGTGACTTTGTGGCAGGTCTTGCGTTGAGAATGGGCGGCGGTGAATTCTGCGGACACCATACGCAAATGGCCGTGCGTTTTTGATTCTCAGCGACGTCCACCTAAATCACGAACAGGTTTTCACCTTCACATAGTCGAATGGGGTCCACGTCTCCAGGTAGCTCTTGAGGCTGGAGAGGATCATCGGCCAGCCGTTTGATACGGCGGGAATGAACGTCGAGCCTTTGATGTCTGATTCTATTTCATGCAGGACGCTCAGCTTGATCATGTCGCCGGACGGTTCGAGCGTGAAGGTGCAGCGCGAAAAGCCTTCCGCTCTTCCACGGTGTCTGGCCTTCGAAATAAATCTTTGAAATATTTAACTTCTGTTTCTGAAGAGACTTGCGAGAATTGTCTGCGTCATTACGGCTCTGTTTAGGGGCGGATTTTGTCTCAAAAATCGATCATCTTGAAATTAAGACTATAAACGACATAGACTTATGTGTTGCGCAATTCGAAGCGCAATTTTTCGTGATTGTAAGTCAATCGTCGATAACGACTTAATACTTTTGTCGCGCAATTAAATAACCTATAGTGTAGGGCAGTGAAAAGCGGCGTTGAGCTCGGTGGCGCAACTTGCGTTCGCGCGGCGCTGACCGTAACGTCTGCTGATCATGCAACTCACTGCCGAACCGCTGAACCTGACGCTGCGCCACACGTTTTCCACATCGCGCTCGTCGTCGAACATCGCTGAAAATGTGCTCGTCCGATTGCGCGATGGAGCGCACGAGGGACTCGGCGAAGCAGCGCCGATCCGCTATTACGGGCAGTCGCAAGCGACGTGCCTGCGCGCGCTTAAGCGCATGGGCGCGTTGATCGCGACGTACGATGCGTTTGAGATTGAAGCAATTCTGAATTTGTTGCGGGCGAAATTTCCGAAAGAGCCCAGCGCGATCGCGGCGATCGACATCGCGCTCCATGACCTGATTGGAAAAAAGACGAACCTGCCGCTCTGGAAATACTGGGGGCTGGATCCGTCGAAAACGCCGCGAACGTCGTTCACGATCGGCATCGACACGCTCGAAAAAGTCGTCGCCAAGATTGCCGAGGCTGAAAAATACCCGGTGCTGAAGATCAAAGTCGGCGGGGCGGGGGACATGGACGTGATGCGCGAAGTCCGCAAACTCGCGCCGAAAAAAATCCTGCGTGTCGACGCCAACTGCGGCTGGAGCGTGAAGGAAGCGATCGCCAAGGCGAAGATTCTCGAAAAACTGGGCGTGGAATTCATCGAACAGCCTCTGCCGCCCGGCAATAACGCGGCGTTCAAGAAAATCAAAAACGCCATCGGCCTGCCGCTGATGACCGACGAATCGAGCCTCGTTCCCGAAGACGTTCCGCCGCTGCGCGGCTGCGTGGACGGGATCAATATCAAGCTGGTGAAATGCGGCGGCCTGCGCGAAGGGTTGAAAATGGTCCATGCCGCGCGTGCATGCGGTCTGAAGATCATGTTCGGCTGCATGATCGAATCGAGCGTGCTGATCAGCGCCGCCGCGCAGCTGACGCCGCTTGCCGACTACGCGGACCTCGATGGGAACTTGCTGATCAAAGACGATCCGTTTCAGGGTGTTGGCATCAATCGCGCGGCGAAGTTGCTGTTGACGAATTCGGCAGGGCTCGGGCTTGAACGACAGTGCTGAGTTCTGAGTTCTGAGCAAAAAAAAGAGCGCTTGCGCGCTCTCTGCGGAACTGAGAACTCAGCACTGACTTTAAACGTCTTCTTCGCCGATGCGTTTCTTTTTCGGAGGCGTGGCGGGAGGCGAGGACTTTTCATCCTGGCGCGCTCTGTTCAGCTTCTGGCGTAACTGGTTCACTGCGGGATCGTTGGGGACCAACTTCTCGGCGGCCTTCAGGCTGTCTTCGGCCTTCGTGAAATTCGCTTCGCCGCCTTTTTTGATCAGGTCTTCGGCCGCGCGGACATTGTTGTCGAATTGCGTGCGCGCCAGGCGGTTCTGGTCGTCAGCGACGGCCTGCTTCTTCTGTGCCAAACGCTGCTGCAGTTCGGCAATTCCGCCACCCGAACCCATCTTTGCGGCGTCGCCCAGTTTCACTTCGGCCACCGCCAGTTCGTTGCGGTCGAGCGCGGCGGAGACTTCCTTCAGCGCGGCATCGTACTGCGCTTTCTTCTGCAGATCGGCGGACTTCTGGGCCAGATCGCGCTTGCGGGTTTCGATGGTTTCGCGCAACGGCTTGAGTTCCGCCGCGCCGGGGTATTTGTCGCTCATGACATTGAATTTCTTCTCGACGTCAATGACGTCTCCGGCCGGATCGTTGACCAGGGCCGCAATCGATTTCAGATCGGCGGCCTTCGTCTCTTCCATCTTCTTCGCAGCGGCGGCCGAAGATTCTTTCTGTTTGCGTTGTTCGAAGGTCGTGCGCAGCAGCTTCACTTCGGCATCGTTGGTGTAGGTCTTTTCGAGTCCGGCCAGAGCCTGCTCGGTCGCGTCGATCGCGCCCTTTTCGACATCCACGGCTTTGATCGCTTTGGCGCGGTCTTCGGCGGCCTTGGCCTGCGCGGCGCCAGCCTCGAAATCCTTGCGCTTCTTGGCGATTTTTTCGGCCAGAGCGATGACCAGCGGATCCTGCGGGTAGGCAATTTTCGGTTCGGCGAACTTGCTTTCCACGGCGCTCAGGTCGGCGGCCTTGTCCGCCTTGTCAACTTGCGTCGAGAGAAGTGCCACGCTG
>Ga0265314_10004120_pt1 | contig 13695 bp, 9 predicted proteins | sample 4126metaG_FD_203106 | JGI IMG/M metagenome (GOLD analysis project Ga0265314, IMG submission 203106) | Rhizosphere microbial communities from Carex aquatilis grown in University of Washington, Seatle, WA, United States - 4-1-26 metaG | ecosystem: Host-associated > Plants > Roots > Rhizosphere >... | reverse complement strand
GACGCCGCCGGAGACGGTATCGATCTCGGTCATCTGGACCGTGAGGACCGGCAGCTGCTGCGCCCTTGCAGCAAAGGGGATTAAACCGAGCAGCAGAATCGTCAGAAATTTGATTCTATTTTTCATGGTGTCTCCATTTACGGGACGTGTTCGGTTTGTAAGCGGTCAATTGACGTGCTTCTTGGGGGAGGGAGACGTGTCGGTGAAGGGATCCGAGCCGTCCCGGTAGCCGGGGAGGTCCGAACGTTTCATGCCGAACTGACGCACTTCCTCGGAGTTGAAGACCTGCTCAACCGGGGCTCCCTCCGCGCTGATCGTCTTTGCGGTGATGAAGATGACGAGATTGTCGACGACGTTGTTCCTCGTGTCCTGCTTGAAGAGGTAGCCGATGATAGGAATGTTCCCGAGGAGCGGCACCTTGTTGACGCCGCTGTTGTAGTTCGTGCTGATCAGCCCGCCGATGCCCATCGTGTAGCCGTCCTTGAGCGAGACCTGAGTCACCGCCTTGCGCGTTCCGATGATCGGGATCGAGGCCCCGCTCGCGCCGCCGAAGCTTGTCGTGCCCTGATTCTGGCTCACCTCAGGGGCGAGCGTCAGCTTGATGAAACCGCGGGCGTTCACCTGGGGCGTCACCTTCAGAATGATGCCGATGTCCTTGTAGACGAAGCCGTCAACCTGGAACGTCCCCGTCTGCTGGTTGAACGAGTAGCTCGGGATCGGGTACTGCTGGCCGACGTTGATCGAGGCCTCGGTGTTGTTGAGGGTGACAATCGTCGGGTTGGACACGATTTTCGCGCTGTTGAGCTGCTGGAGGGCGGAGAGGACGAGCTTGAACTGGTCCGCATTGAAGACGGCGGAAAGGACGTTTGTCGTCTGGCCTGCCACGGTGACATTGTTGGCGAGGCTTGTGGCCGTGTTGATGGCGTTGTCGACCGAGTTCCCCACGGTCGTGCTCGAGTTGCTCCCCGTGTTGTTCGTTATGCTGGAGCCCGTCGTCGTCGTGGCGGTGTTCGTCGCAACGCCGTTCGTTGTCGAATTGTTCGTCCCGTTCGTCGCGGTGTTCTGCAGCGCGGTGGATCCGGTCGTGCCGCTGGTCGAGCCGTTGGTGGCGTTGGCGGTCCCGGTCGTCCCCGCCTGGTTCTGGTTGAGGAGGTTCGTCCCCGTGCCGTGCGAGTTGCCGTAGTTGAAGACGCCGTTCGCCCCCTGGTTGGCCGAGATGGCGTAGCCGGACAGCGAGCTCCAGTTGACGCCGATGTTCCTGATGTCGTTGTTCGAGATCTCGACGAACTTCGACTCGATCATGACCTGGTCCGTCGGGTGGTCGAGCTGCTCGATGACAGGGCGGATGCGTTTCATCCGGGAGGGGCGCTCGGTGATCACGAGGCTGTTCGTGCGGGCGTCGATGACGATCTTGCCGCCGGCCGCCGCGTCGACGAGGGACGCCAGGGTCGGCTGGATGTCGGAAGCCTTGGCGTAGTTGATCACGAAGATCTCGGTCGAGACGGGCTCCTGGGTCAGGCTCTCGTTGCTGACGATCTTGATGATGTTGCCATCCTCCACGTAGGTGTAGCCGACCGGGGTCAGGACGACCTGGAAGATCTGGTGCCAGGTCACGTCGTGCAGCTTGACGGAGGTCTTACCCTGGAGGGTCTCCGGGACGACGATGTTCAGGTCGAAGAGCTCGGCCACGTTGCGAAGGATGTTGCGGATCTCCTCGTCGGGGAAGTCGACGGAGAGCGTGTCGCGGCCCGCGGAGTCCTTGCTCTTGGAGGGAGCGGCTGCGGTCGAATCCTTGATGGAGACATCGGTGTCCGCCGGTGCGGCGGGCGCGGGGGCGGCGGCCTGCGCCTTGGCCGGGGAGCTCCCGTCCTCAGGCGGCGGCACGGCCGACTTCGGGGCCGCCTTCGCCTGTGCGTTCACCGGCGTGGGTGCTGCCAAGATAGCAAGCATGGCTGTAAGGAGGAAAAGGCGGGTTCTCATGGTGACTTTCCTGGTTGTATTGGCCTGGTGATTTCGTCGCTTTTGTAACGCAGTGTGAAATTTGTGCCGTCAATCTGGGTCAACTCAAGGTCGTAGTCACTCCCCTTATACGTGACGGTGAAGTGCGTGCCTATTTTTACGAATTTTCTTCCAAACATGAGCAGCGGCTTGCCGCCCACGTAGACCGTTCCGCCGGGTTTGACCTTCGAGACGATCTCCTCGAGGAGCTGGTGGTCGGACATCACGACCGGAGCGCCCTGGGTGCCGGCGCTTGCGAGCCTCGCCGCGGCTGCGGCCGCCGCCGCCTCCTCCGCGTCCGTCAGGTCGAACCCCGGGGGCGCGAAGGGCTGGTTGAGTGTCTCGGGCAAGGCGGCGGGCTTCGCCTGCTTTGCGATTGCGGCCGCCTTGTCCACCGAAACGTGCCTCTTGTCGGCGGGGACGATCTCCGACTCCACGCGCGCCGAGGCGCACGGCACAAGGATGCCGAGGGCCGCGACAAGCGCGCCGAGGGCCGACGGGAGGATGTAGCGCGCGCGCCTCATTGTTCCGCCATGAGTTCGATGTTGAGTGTCATGCCGAGTTGGCCGCCGCGCATCTCGGTCAGGGGATGCAGCGTGCAGGTGATGACGCGGCAGTAGTGCTCGCCCGTCTCCAGCCGCCGGAGCAGATCCATGAGCTGCGGGTAGTCGCCCTGCGCGGTCAGCCCGAAGCCCACGGGAGTGAAGCTCGTCTTCGGAGCGGTCTTCCCGGGCGGCGTCCACGGAATCTGGCGCAGGTCCGCCAGCTTCGTGTTCGTCTCGCTCTCAAGCCTGTAGAAGTACTGCTGGTTTTCGGCCAGCTGGCCGACGCGGATCATCCGATTCGCGATGGCCTCGTTGGAAGCGGCAATCGCCGTGAACTGTTCCTTCAGCTGGTTCGAGTCCTCGATGTTCGCGGCCAGGAGCTCACCCTGCTTTTGCTTGTCGGTGAGTACCTTTTCCGCCTCGGGCAGGAGGTCGCTGCGCATGTACCAGGTGACGCCCATCGCGATGCTCAGGAGCGCGCACGCGACCGAGATCACGTTCTTCCGAAGGAAAAGCAGGACTTCCTCGTTGCTCATGTCTTCTTCGCTCCTTTCGTGTACTCGCAGAAGATCTCAATCACGAGGCGCCCGGACGACGTGTTGCGCCTCATCGTGAGCAGGTTGACGTCGCGGAACATGGGGCCGAGCACCTTGTCGGTTCGAAGCTGCTTCTCATAGGCCGCCGCGTCGCCGCTCGCACGGTCCGGCGCCCCCTTTACGGTCGCCCTGATCGATACGCCCGTGTCCCTGAAGTCGAGCCCGTCGAGCGCGATCTTCTTCGGCGTTACCTGGCCGATCCGGAGTATGATATCACTGAGCACGGGCTTGGAGGCAACGAAGTCGGCGACCTCCTTGGTCTTCGCCTCCTCCATCTTGAAGTTCTGGTACAGTGCGACGGCCTCGGCGCTCTGCTTCGTGTCCTGGTCGATCTGGCGCTGCCAGGCGTTGATCTGCTTGCCGACCTCGTAAAGCTTCCACTCCTGGAACCCGAGGACCAGCGCGAGCGCTATCGCGATCAGGATCGCCGCACCGTTGACGAAGAACGCAGTGCGGACGACCTTCGTGTCGGGAAGGTTCTCGAAGATCCGCAGGTTGGGGTGCCACGGCGGCACCTCCTGCGCGGCATCACTTCTTTTCGTCTGCGGGGCTGCCATGTTGATCGTTGTAGTGAACCATCAGGCTCATGAGCCCGAACCACCGGAAATCGCCGGCCGTCTTCGAGAGCGCGTCGGGCACAACCACCTTGCGCGACCTCAGCCAGGGAATCGGGTCGAACTTCATCGACGCGATGCCGAGGGACGACGCAAGCGAGCCCTCGAGCCATGCGAGCTTGGGCGAGAGTTGGATGCACAGCACCTGGCCCACGGACTGGCCGGTCTGGACCTCGTAGAAGCCGATCGAGCTCTGGAGCTCCTTGAGCAGCCTCTTGATGAGGAGCGGGCCCATGCCGGTGAAATCAAACGTGTTGGACCGAAAGAGCTTCCTTGCGGATTCCTCGTCCTTTAGGCCGAGCTCCTTCTGTACGACCGGCACCATGGCCTCCAGCCCCTGCGGGATCGGCCTTGATGCCTCGATGCCGTTTGCCGAGATGATAAAGCTGTGGGTCGTGTCATTGCCGACGTCGAGGACGAGCGTCGGGGTCTTGGACTTCTCAAATCCGAGGCAGTCGACAAGGGCTCCGAGCGTCGCGACGCTGCCAAGCTCCAAGCGCTCGGGGTAGATCCCGAGGTTAAGAAGGCCCTCCTGCGCGGCGTTGATCTCGTCGTTCGGGGCTCCGCAGAACACCACTTCCTTCTGGTTGGCCTTGACCATGTCGTAGTCGGCCCCGTCCCCGGCGTTGATGAGCGCTATCGTGAACTTGTCCTGCTCGATGCGCAGCTGCTGGGTCAGGACGTCGGCCATGTAGCCTTGCTCCTTCATCTTCTTGAGCTCCAGCGTGTGCTTCCTCACCACGCGCTTGGGCGGGTAGACCCCGACCGTGGCGTGGACATACCCGCTCGGGGGCCGCCTCGGCTGAAGCTGCTTAAGTGCCTCGGTGATTGCCGCTTCGTCGCCCAAGGCGCATTCCTTCAGGTCCTCGACCTCCAAAGGAGTCGACGCCGAGGTCGTTCGGGCCAAAAGGACCGAATTCTCGTTGATCTCGACGAAGAAACCCTTCGTCTTTTTCGAGAAAAACATGGGGCGTTGAAGTGATAGATAGCCCATTACCAATGCCATAACGCACGGTAATGAGACCGGTTTGCGGAGACTCGAAGACTATGACAGTAGGTAATGACCCCATTTACAAGGCGAAATAAGGCATTAATCCCGCGCCCTTAGCCATTTACCCTTTATTCAAACGAAAAACCCGCCGTAGGGCGCGGCGGGTTCGACTCACTTCTGCCACGTACGCTTCTTGTGGCGATTCGACTTCAAGCGCTTCCGGCGCTTGTGCTTGTTCATCTTGAGGCGGCGCTTCTTCTTGAGATTTCCCATAATTAATTGATCCGACGAACGTGCGATTCGCCCGCGGGCCTGTCGAGTGCAAACTTCCTGCGCCAGCCCGGGTCCGGGATCACCCTTGGACCGCCACGGCGGACCACGTGCCCGCCACGGTCGAATAGACCCAAAGGCTGACGGCGCAGCCCGGGAAGAACCCCGCGGCGCACGACCCGTAGGCCCTGAGCTGCATCGCATACTCGTCGGCCAGGCGGGCGAGGAGGGCCTCGTCCCCCTCCCCCTCCCTTCGGCGGTTGGTCTTCCAGTCGACGATCCATAGCTGCCCGGCCGCGGGATCGTGGAGGACCAGGTCGATGACGCCGTCGATCCAGCCGTCCGGGCCGAGGGGAGAGAAGATCCCGGCCTCCGCAAGGCGCGTCCACCTTGTCTCCCTCATCACGCGCCAGGGCTCACTGCCCAGCAGTCGGTCCCATTCCTCCGAGGCACGCGCTTCGAACCCGAGTTCGCCGGCCTTGGCCCTCGACGCGGCTCCATGGGAGTCGACGCGGGCCAAGTCCCCTTCCCATGGCATCCGTTCCAGGGTCTCGTGCCACCAGACGCCGTATTCAAGGGGATCGACGACCGTCCTGGCCGGCACGGGCTCGTCCGCCGACGCCTCGTGGCGCACCGCGCGGGAAAAGTCCGGGAGAACCGCAAGCTCGTGGGGCAGGATCCTTCTCGGAAACGGCCGGACCGGGGCGGAGAGTCCGGATGTAAAGGCGGGGCCAACGGGTGCGGCGGGCGTCTCCGTCCGCGGCGGCGCGGGAGCGGCCGCGGCGGCGGGGGGAATGGGGTCGAGCAGCGACGGATCCAGGCTCCAAAGGTCGGCAAAGCTGTGGTTCTCGAAGGGTTCCGTGGACCACGGGATGACGAGCGCGCCCAGGGGGCGCGTGAGCGTCACGTAGAGCAGCCTCACCAGTTCGCGCAGCCGCTCCCGCTCGAGGGACTCGCGCGTGTCGGCGGCCACGCCCTCGTTGTCAAAGACGATCCGCGGCGACCCGTCCCTGCCCGCGACCATCCTCAGCCCCACGGGCTCGCGCGACCCGATCGATCGCCAGAGACCCACCGGGATCACCACCGGCCATTCCAGTCCCTTGGCCGAATGCGAGGTCATCAGGTTGACCGCATCACCGGCCGGCCGGCCGTAGGCCCGGAACTCATCGATGGACCCCAGCAGGTCGCGCAGCCAGCCGCGCGGGCCGGCGCCATCGAGGCCGAGCTCCGCGGCGCGCGCCAAGAGGCGGGCAAGCTCGTCCGCGAGCCCGCCCTCCGGGTCCACCCAGCGGGCCTTCGCCCCGAGGCCGCACGCCTCCGTCAGCTCGCACGCAAAGCGCTCCAAGGGCTCCCCCTCGGCGTCCGCCCGGTCGACGAACGGCGCAAGGACGGAGACGGCCTCGGCCACCTGGCCGGGCCATCCCGCCGGATCGTCCCACCGGAAGCCCCCCTCCCCTGCGAGCGCCTGCGCGATATGGGCGTCGCTTATGGCAAACACCTCGCGCAGGACACCGACCCATTCAAAGGTGTTCTGAGGGTCGCACACGACAGCCAGGAGGCCGCAGACCCAGGCGTAGACGGGATTGTCGCCGTTGCGGTTGCGCCTCATCTGGAGCGCCGTCTTTATCCCCGCCGCCTCGAGCTCGTCGCGGATGAGGGGAAGCCACGCCGTGCGCGGCGCGAGGATGCAGACGTCACCCCAACGCGTCGCCCCGACCGAGCCGGGTCCGCCCGCCCTGAGCCGGGCAGAGATCTCCCGCGCCTCGTGCGAGAGCTTCCTGTCGGCGGCCCCGCGCCGTCCGGGAGCCGCGAACGCCGGGATCGGAAGGAGCCAGGCTGCGCCCTCGAGGTTGCCGGGACCCGGCACTAGCGCCTCGTAGGGGACCTGAAGGCACGGGGCCGGCGCCCCCTCCTCGGGGGGCAGGCCCATGTTGTGCTCGCGCCCAGGACCAAACGCCGCAGGGAGCGTTCCGTTGAGGACCCGGACCGCGCGCCGAGGCGCGCGGAAGGTCACGCCGAACGTGAGTTTCTCCCCGCCGTTTCCCGTCTCGAACGCGGCCACGTGCCGCTGGAAGTTCCTGATGTCGGCGCGCGCCGAGTAGATGCCCTGCTGGGCGTCGCCCACCATGCAGAAGTGCCCCGGGCGCGGGCCCTCCCCCGCCCCCGAGGGCCATGTCTCGGGCGGCGCCCCCGGCGGCCGGGTGATCTCGACCAGCACGGCGAACTGCTTCGGGTCGGTGTCCTGGGCCTCGTCCAACAGCACCCTCCAGCCCTCGGCGCGTACCCGCTCGAGCATGGACGGATCGTCGAGAATCGAGCGGGCGGTTTCCACCTGGTCCGCGTAGGTCTGCACCCCGCGGTCGAGCCTCCACGCGCGGTAGCGCAGCGAGAGCTCCGCCGCCAGGATGCCCCCGGCCTGCGCGAGCCAACCCTTGATCGGGGCAAAGAGCCTGCGGTACTTGTCCTTTATCCCCGCCGCCGTTCCCTCGGGCCTGGCGATCGAGAGGGGCCCCGTCTCCTCGCGGAAGCGCCGGTCCCACGCCAGGGCTGCCTCCTTGTTGCGCAGGAGCGCATCGGACCCCTTGCCCCGACTCGCCGGCACCGTGGCGAGGATCTCCGCGAGCGCCTCCGGCGACGGACCCGGGGGGACGGGATCCGGCCTGCCCTTCAGGAGCCCGCGCGAGGTCGCCGCGTCCAGCTCCTTTGCCAGGTCGAAGATCTGGTCGAGGGGCGCGTGCCTTAGGAAGGCGTCGACCTGGGGGGCGCCAAGGGATGTGAAGGCCATCGGGTCCTGCTCGAGGAACTCCTGCCAGTGGGCGTCCTCGTCGTCGGCCACCAGGGTCGGGTTCAGGTGGATGCCCATCGTGCTGCCGTGGCGGCGCGCAAGGAGCAGGCAAAAGCTGTGGATCGTCCCGAAGAACACGCGGTCGAGGCGCGAGAGCGACTCCACGTCCGCCTTGCCCCCTTCGGCCATTCGCCGCAGGAGCGCCGAGCGGGCGCGCTGGCCGATCTGGGCGGCGGCCTTCTTCGTGTAGGTGACGACCGCGGTCCTGCCGAGCATCTCCGCGCCGCCGGGGTCGATCGCCATTGCAGCCAGGCGGTTGGATATCGCCGTCGTCTTGCCCGAGCCCGCATTCGCGACGACGGCCAGGTTCACCGACCACTCGCCGGTAAAACGGTCCCTGGCCGCCTGGTCGGACGGGAGCCTATTCATCGCCGTCCTCCGGATTTCCCGGGCCAAAGGTGAGCGCGAACTTGCTCTCCAGGACCGCCGAGGCGACCGGCGCGCATGCCAGGGGCCACTCGAATATGTGGGTGTACTCGTCGCGGTCGGCCGTGCGCGCCCCGTAGAGCCCGCGCGAGAGGTGCATGCCGATCACGCGGAACTTCGCCGTCGCCCGGTCGAGGTCCGCCATCCCGATGCTCATCGCCCTCTCGTCGGGCTTAAGCATCCAGACGTTGCCCGCGGCGCCGACCGAGCGCGCCGCCGCAAGGTAGACGCCAAGCTGGAGCGAGTGGCCGCCCGTCTCCATCCGCTGGGCCGAGAGCTTGGCGTCGCCGCCGGTCTTAAAGTCGACGATCTCGACCGCGGACCCCTCCCATCCCGGCCGGTCCGAAAGGACAAGGTCCATCCGGCCGCTCACCCTGAGGGTTTCCGTATCTGAAATTGAGATACATGCGCCGGGCGGTATCGAAACCTCGACCGCGCCGTATGCGGCGAGCGGAAGCCCGTACACCTTGGCAAGGAGCTCGCCGGCGGCCTTGGACACCTCCAGGTGGAACGAATCCCAGTAGCGGTCCGCAGGCCAGCCGCAGCGCAGGCGCGCCAGCTCGGCCCGCAGCCTCGACTCAGCCGCGACCGGGTCCAAGATCGCCGAGAAGCTCCCCTCGACCGGGGCCCCGCGAAGGGCCGCGGCAAGGACGCGGTGGACCGCGGTGCCGACTGCCTTTCGGCGCGCCCGTGCGAAGGGCTTCCAATCAACCCGCCTAACGCCGAGGACGCCGTCGAACCAGAGCGCGGCCGGGTCCTTGACGCCGCGCTCGATGAGGCTCGCGGAAAGGTGGCCGGGCCTCCTGGCGCCCGAGGGGTCGCCGAGGAAGAACTCGTCGAAGGGCGCCGCGGGATCGCGCCTGCGCGCCCAAATCCTCCCCCATTCGAGAGGCGGTTGCGCGGCCTGCGCCGGAAGCGGCCGCACGGTCGCCAGGCGCTCGAAGGCCTCCGAGCCGGCGGCCCCTGACGAGAAGTGCCCCTTTCCCCACATCACCCGCTCGAGCCAGAGGTTTGGCCCGAGCCGAACCTCGGGATCCTCCTCGCTTGCGAGGGCCGCCGTGAAGAGCACCCTGCGGCGCGTGTCGCGGGCGATCGCGCAGTAGAGGCGGCGCTCGAGCGCGGCGCGCTCGTCGCTCGTGGGGAGCACGAGCTGGAACCTGCCGTGGCCGGCGCAGAGCTCGCGCCTCGCGTCGTCCCCGAGCCAGCAGCTGGGCTCGCGCCGGGCGGGCCAGACCCCGGCGTTGGATTCGACGAAGATCGAGTCCGACCACGCCACACCCGCGGCGCGGCGGCAGGTCGTCAGCGTGACTCGCGAGAAGCCGCTCCTTTGCCCCGCGACGGGACCCTTCTCAGGCAGGAAGGCTCGGATGGCCTCGAGGAAGGCACGGGCGGGCACGGGCTCGGGGGCCCTCGCGGCAAACTCGCGGAGCGCCTGCCAGCCGTCCGGCTCGGCGAGCCTTAGGCGCCCCACAGCCGCGCCGAATAGGCCGAGGGCCTCCGCGGGCGGGAGCCGCTCGGGCCAGCCGGGAAGCAGGAGGCGCGCGACCCTCCCGACCTCGAGCGATTCGGAATCCTCAGCGGCCTCGAGCCGGGCTATGTGCAGCTCAACCGAATGCGACTGGACGTCGTCGAAGAGCCTCTGGCATGCGCTGCGGGCTTTTTCGGGGGCTAGCTGAGTGAGGTTTGTCGAGCGCAGGAGGGGCCACATCGCGAGCAGCTCCTCGAGCCGGCAGCCTCGATCATAGAAGTCCACCAGGGCCCTCTGGATGCGCGTGTCGACCGGGGGGGTTCCCACCGCGCCGATCAGGTCCGCGAACGGGACGCCCCTGGACTCGAGCATGCGCACCAGGCGCGCATGGGCCGAGCCGGCCCCCGGGAAGACGACGGCGATGTTGTCGCTTCCCTCTGCCAGGAGGCGAACGACCTCGTCGGCGACACGCTCCATCTCCTCGGTCCGGGTGGGGCTTACGACGACGTCGGCCCGCTCCGCGGAGCCGTCGCCGCCTATCCAGAGGTCCGCCACACGCGCGCACGTCTCGACCGGGTCGGGGGCGTCGGCCACCTGGTGGAGGACGCCGAGCACCTTTTCCCAGATCGTCACCCACTCCTCGCCCCAGGCGCCCTTTCCGCTGAACTCCGGCTCGGCCACGGCGACCGTGACATCCGGGCACCGGCGCGCCAGGGCCGCCAGTCCGAAGAAATCCGGCCACCCTTCCGCTCCGCCGGCAAGGATGAGGAGCCGGTCGGCCACGGGGGGGGCGCCCGCCTCCTGGCGGCCCGCGCCCGCGGCCTCGTCCAGGACGGGGCCCAGGAAGTAGCCGTGGGAGTCGATCCACTTCGCCATCCCCCCGAACACCTCGCGCAGCTCGGGCATGCGGAAATGCTCCGGGCGGAACTCGCCGCGGATCAGGTCGTCAAAATCCGCCAGGGCCGCCTCGAGGTCACTCGAGAGGCTCTTCCAGAGTCCCCGGGCGGGATCGTCCGGCGCGAGCCCCGCAACGCGCGCCTCGATAAGGTTCCTCAGGATGAGCGCCTGGAGGCTAAGGCCGATGCCGTTGGGCGCGCCCCGCTTCTTGCGCGCAAGGCCCGGCGTCAGGAACTCCACCCCGAGGAAGGCGACACCCTCCTCGACGCACCGCTGCTTGAGCGCCTGGGTCTGCCCGCGGGTCGGGGCGACCAGCATCGAGCGGCCGAGGTGACCGGCCGAGGCCTCGAGCCAGGGGCGCACAATCCCCCCCCACTCGCTTTCGGCAAAGCGTGAAAGAAACAGTTCTACGCTTGGAGCGGTCTTCAATTCGGGACGGCACGCAGCCATCCCAAATTCGCGGTCACTTCGCGAGCACGTACTTCGCCGCGTGCGATTTCGCACGCGAGGCGGCGTTCCTGTGAACGACGCCCGACTTGACGGCCTTGTCCATCGCGGAGAGGTAGGCCTTGCCGGCCGCCTTGGCGACCGCGGCGTCGCCTGCCTTAACCGCAGCGTCAAACCCCTTGTGGAGGGTCTTGAGACGGGTCTTTAGGGCCTTGTTGCGGAGGGTCAGGCGCACGGCTTTGCGGGCGGCCTTGATAGCAGATTGGGTGTTGGCCATGGTCGATGTGAAGTTCGGAGCCGGCCAGAGACTCAAACGCGGGGGGTCGAGTCAAGGGTATTGTGGGCGCATGGCGCCCCAAAACCCCCGGCAATCACGGCGCGTTGCCCCCTAGCGAGCCCTGGGTTCGAACGCTCCATTGCCCTCATCCAGGTACCTCACGCCGTTCACCTCGCTGACCTCCAGGTACTGGCTCCAGGCGCCGCCGGAAGTGTCGCGGTGGGCCTCCAGCCTCCGGATCTCGTATCCTCTTAATGGTGGAGAATCCACGCTGAGGGCCTCCCCGAGGACCCGGCCGTCCATCTTGGCCGCCTCGGACCTGAGCCCCAGGATCCAGAGGACGGTCGGGGCGATGTCGGTGTTGCCCGAGGGCAGCGTGTCGACGACGCCCCGCCTCAGGTCAGGGCCCGCCGCGACAAGGGTGTTGTGCATGTCGTAGCGGCTTAGGCTCGCGTGGTTTCCCACCTTCTTTGCCGACGGGGCCATGTCCGAGGTCACGAGGCCCGGGGCGCCCGTCGGGCTCTTCCCGTGCGTCCAGCGCAGCGAGACCACGAGGTCCGGGGCCTCCGGCGTGTCGATGTGCGCCTCCGCAAGCGGAAACGTCCCCTCGATCGGCTCCCGCGAAAGGACCACGCCCGCCCAGTCCTGGACCTGGAGGTAGGCCGCCAGCTTCCTGCAGAGCTCGGGGTCGTGCGCCCCGACATAGAGAAGCGAGGTGCCCCCCGTGCTCACCACGACAACGTTGCCGGGCTTGAGCCCCCCCATCGCCACCCTGCCCGTGTGAAACCCCGCGCTCGAGAGCTCCGCCGCGACGTCGACCTTCCACCCGATGGTCGAGAAGCCGTGGTCGGAGACGACGAAGACGTCGGTCGTTGAGCGCAGCCCGCGCCGGTCGAGTTCAGCGAGGACGCGTCCCAGGTTGTCATCGCTTGACTTGACGGCCCTGAGCGCCTGCTTCGAGCCCGGGCCGGCCGCGTGCTGCGAAAAGTCGGGCTCGGCCAGCCACAGGAGGGAGTAGGCGGGCACCGAGTCCTTCCAGAGCGACCCGATGAGGGCGCCCGTCGTCCAGGCGTCGCGCGCGACCTTGTCCTGGTCCTCGGCGATGGGGGGAAAGTCCCCCAGGAGCGCGCCAAGCGGGGCCTCCGCCGAGGGGGGAATCGCGCCGCCCTCGTAGAGGACCGGCGACGACCCGGGGCCGTTGGGCCTACGGCTCCTGTCGTGCAGGAGCGCGATCGGCTTCGAGCCGGCGATGACGGTGGCGATCCCGTGGCCGTGGAGGAGTTCCGCCACGGTCGGAGCCGCCAGATAGCGGCCCCCGCTCGCCTCGTCGCCCTTGCGGACATTGGCCGGGGCCTCGATCGCAACCGGCATCTGGGGGTCGATCCCCGGGCGGAATTCCACGTTGGCCATGACGGTGCTCCGGGAGGGATAGGCGCCGGTCGCGATCGCGGTTCCGTTCACCTCGGTCGAGCTCAGGAAGACCGGGTGGTGGTGGGCGAAGAACACCCCCTCCGAGGCGAGCCTCCACAGGTTGGGGGTCGTCTCCGAGGAGACAAAATCGGGGCGCATGCCGTCGAAGACGACGACGACGACCCGGTGCGCGGGGGGCGGTGCCTCCTCTGCGCCCTTGGCCCCAGGCGCCGGTGAGAGGCAGAGCGCCAGCGCGAGGAATGCGGCAAGCTTCGGGAATCCTGAACTCATGGGAGGGGTGATGGGGCCAGCACAGACCCTGGAGGGGCCCCCGCGGGAGAGTCAACGCGCACAAGGGCGCGATGAGGAAATCCCGGGGGCCGCTTCGTGGGTCCGCCTTAGAACTCGGTGGACAGCGTCAGGAAGTAGTTGACCGTCGGCAGCACGTTGAAGCCATTGGCGGCCGGCGTCGCGCCGACGGAGCTTAGGACCTGCACCTTCCTGTCGAGCGCGTTGTCGACCTGCAGCTTGATCCTGACCGAGTGCAGGTGCGTGGCCGGGGGCATCTTCAGGGCGTAGCCGACGGCCAGGTCGGCCATCCAGAACCCCGGGCTCGTGCCGGACTGGACGGGGACGTGCGTGCCGCCGGGCTGCCCCGTCGACGTCTGCCCGTAGAGCCCGAGGTCCGGGTTCACGAGCGCGCTCGAGTAGATGACGAAGGAGCCGACGTACTTGGTGTCGACCGAGGCGAACCAGCCCGCCCGGTTGAGGATAAGGCCCAGGGCCGCCGTCGAGTTGGGCACGCCGTTGCCACCAAAGGTGCCGAGCGAAGCGACGTTGAAGGAGGGCGCCCCGCCGACCGTCTTGTACACGGCGCGGTTGAGCGAGCCGTTCGCATACGCGCTCACCCC
>Ga0265314_10004119_pt1 | contig 13696 bp, 16 predicted proteins | sample 4126metaG_FD_203106 | JGI IMG/M metagenome (GOLD analysis project Ga0265314, IMG submission 203106) | Rhizosphere microbial communities from Carex aquatilis grown in University of Washington, Seatle, WA, United States - 4-1-26 metaG | ecosystem: Host-associated > Plants > Roots > Rhizosphere >... | reverse complement strand
TCCTCCCTGAGGCCACTCCAGTCGCGCGCGTCGATGGCGTCGAGCACCTCGTAGGTTTCCTCGAGCAGGTAGGGCTTGATGCTGTCGAACGTCTGCTCGCGATCCCAAGGGCAGCCTCCCGGCGCCCGCAGCTGCGCCATGATCTCGACCAGCCGGGTGAACTTCGCGCCCTCGCTCACTTGGTACCCACGACGAGGATCACGAAGCTATCCGCAATGAGGGCGGGCCGCGGACGCGGCTGATCCTCGGTCGGCGGCGGAGCCGGGCCGAAGCGCGCCGTCGGCAGGTAGATCCGGTGCGTCACCGTATCGATGGCCATGGTGCGCGCGCCGCGCTCGGTCGTCACGGTCTCGGCCACCTCGAACGTGCCAGCGGACGACTCCCGTGCCACCGTCAAAGTGCCCTCGCCATTTGAGCTGAATGCGAACCCGGCACCGGGATCGAAGCCGTTGCCATCCACACCCGCGCCGATTGGCACGGTGGCGATCACCTTGCCGGAGACCGTGTCGAGCACCGTCATGATCTTGTTGTGGCAGCCGCTGAAGGCGCGGTGGTGCTCGACATCGAAACCCATGCCGCTTGGCTCTTCGCAAGGCGCGAGGGAAAACCGCCTCAGCACGGTGAGCTTCTGGCTGTCGATCTCCACCACCTCGCTCTTGTCTTCGATGTTCACGTAAATCTTCCCGGCCTCGTCGCTGCGGGCAAACTCGGGCTTGCCACCCAGCGGAATCGTGCCATCCACCGCGCCGGTCGCGGCGTTGAATGCGGTGGCGTCACCGCTGCGGCCGTTGAAGGTGAACACGCGGCCGGAAGCCGGATCGAAGAGGATGCAGTCGGGGTTCTTCCCTGTCTTGACCTCGCCGATGGGCTTGAGCGTATCGAGCGCGAAGATGGTGACGGTGTCCAGGCGCCCGTTGCTAGTGAATCCGCGACCCAGTTTCGGCGCGAGCGCGATTCCATGCACCCCCAACGTTCCGGGGATGTCGCCGGCGACCTTGCCGGTTTCGAGATCGACGACCATGACGTGCGATCCCCGCGAAACATAGAGCCGGTGCGCAGCACTGTCCACGGTCAGGTAGTCCCACCCGCCTTCGCCGCCCAGTTGCAGCTTCTCAATGACGTGATAACCGGGCCCGGCCGCCGAAGCGATCGCGCCGAACAGAAGAGCCGAGCACAGCAGATTTCGGATGTCCACAGAGTTGCCGCCTTTAGGACCGATTCTACCAAGCTGCGGCGGCACAGACGGGACGACGGTCCCTAGCCAGCGCCGAGGCACTTGAGTGAATTGACCAACACCAGACCGTCGCTTTGCCGCGCTCGAAACTGAACACCCCAGCTCCATACGTCCTCACCCTGCGCATGGCGGATCATCAGGCGGCATTGATAGACCGCCTGGCCACTCTCCATGCGCGGCTCGATGGACGTGGTGACCGCGTTGCGAGCATCTTGACTGGAAAGCTCGGCAAGGTAACCTGCAAGATACCGGCCGATGGTTCGATCTGTGGGTTCGGTTCCGTACCCCGCACAACTCGAGTCTGACAGAGGTGTTTGAGAAATCTGCAGCACAACGTCGATCACATCCTTTGCCGTGGGCGGCGAGTGCTGCAGCTTGATTGATCGGGCGGGCGGAGCCGCGGTGCGGCACCCAGCCAAGGCGAAACACGCACAGGCGAGCAGAGCGGTTCTCACGGCGCGGCCGCCCAGAACATCGCATTGTTGGGCGCAGGATAGTGCTGGCTGAACTCCGCCGGCGTCTGCGAGACAACCTGGCGGTGCGTGTTCGAGTAATGGTAGATCCGTCCGTAATTGAAGTAAATGCCAACGTGCTTGCGGGGGACGTTATCCAGACGCTTCTGCCGGAGGTCCACATTCCTCGCGTTGGTGATGAAAACCAAGCCCCAGGCAAGTGGGAACGGACGAGTATCCCACTGTCCCACCTGAAGGCAATGTGCGAACAGATCCTGCACCCGGATGGACGCGGGCGTTCCGGTGCCGTTCGACATTGTCTGGCAGGTGGCGCCGAACTGATAACCCAGTACGTGACTTACAAAGTGAGCGCAGTGATTGTCCGCGTCGTCAGCGTATCCCACGGGACAGATCGCGCCAATGTGCTTTCCCAGAAGCGGTGTGAGCGAAGCTTCCGTCAGTGCCGGCATGTTTGGCCCCTTTGCAGGCTATTGTAAATTACGCCCGGGCAGGCCGCAATCGCCACGCTGGGCCAGCCGAGCGATCCCCCACTTGCGGAATCGCCGACGCCCGGCCCCAGCTCTTTGACGTCTGACGTAAGGCGTAACATACTGAAGGGGTGATCCAGTCGTTCCGGTGCTACGAGACCGAGCGAGTGTTCCGTCTCGAAAGCTCGCGCAAGTTCGGCAAGATCGCGCAGGCCGCACTCCGGAAGCTTAAAATGCTCGACGCGGCAACAGTTCTGGAGGACCTGGCGCGATTCCCGGGCAACCGCCTGGAGGCGTTGAAGGGTGACCGGGAGGGCCAGCACAGCATTAGGGTCAACGATCAATTCCGAGTCTGTTTTGTCTGGAGAGATGGAAACGCCCATGCCGTCGAGATTGTCGACTACCACTAACAGGAGACGTGACATGAGAAAGACACGGACACGGCCGTCGAGCCTGCGCCCGGTGCATCCAGGCGAGGTATTGAAGGAAGAACTACTGGTCCCGCTGGGGATGAGCATCAGCCAGTTGGCGCGCGATCTGAAGGTGCCGGTCAATCGGCTGACCCAGATCGTAAACGGACAGCGGGCGGTTACGCCCGACACGTCGCTGCGTTTGGCGCGGTACTTCGGCTTCTCCCCAAGTTACTGGATGAACCTACAGACGCAGTTTGACATGGATGTGGCCACGCAGGAGAGGCTGAAGCAGATCGAACGCGAGGTGGTGCCGCGCGCCAGCGCGGCCTAGGCCCTGCCCCCATGGCCCGCGCCCCCCGGTCGGCTAAAATGGGGAATTGATGAGCGAAGAGACGCCCCACACCGAACAGCACGAAACTCAGCCGGAAGCGCCGCAGGAAACACCCAGCGCCGAGCGGCGCGAGTTGCCGCCCGCGAGTTTCGGCGAGATGATCTTCTCCGTGCGGTTCCAGGCCGAGATGCACCTCGGCCTCTTGCCGTTGGACGAAGAGGAAAAGCCTCCGGTCGACCTCGCCGCGGCCCAGCACTACATCGACCTGCTAGGAATCCTGGCCGAGAAGACTCGCGGCAACCTCGCGATCGAGGAGCAGCGGTACCTGGAGAACTCGCTCACGGAGCTGCGCTTCCGCTACGTACAGGCGGCCGACCGGGCTCAGCCCAAGTGATGCCGGAATCCGGCGCGCTGACGATCACCGTCCTGGGATCGGGCACCAGTGTCGGCGTGCCCACCATCGCCTGCGGCTGCGCGGTATGCCGCTCCACGAACCCCAGGGACAAACGCCTGCGTCCCTCCGTGCTGCTCAGCTACAACGGGCGAAACGTAGTCATCGACACCACGCCGGACTTTCGCACCCAGGTTCTGCGCGCCGGCGTCGAGCGGCTGGACGCCGTGTTGTTCACCCACGCCCACGCCGATCACATCATGGGTCTCGACGACGTGCGGCCGTTCAACTACCACCAGAAGTCCGGCATCCCGATCTACGGCTCGGCCGAGACCATCGGGACGCTGCGGCGGGTATTCGAATACGTGTTTGCGGAGCAGACGCACGAGTCCTCGGTGCCTCGCCTCGAGACACACCTGCTCGATGGCGAACCCTTCGATCTGTTCGGCCTGCCGTTCCGTCCGATTCCGCTGAAGCACGGACGCCTGACCGTCTACGGCTACCGCTTCGGCGCCGCCGCCTACCTTACCGACCACAACGTCATTCCGGAAGCCTCGATGGAGGCTCTGCGCGGACTCGACGTGCTGTTCCTCGACGCGCTGCGGTACAAGCCGCACCCCACGCATACCACCGTGGCGCGCGCTCTCGAATACGTCGTGGAGCTGAAACCGCGGCGGGCGTTTCTCACTCACATCTGTCACGATCTGGGCCACGAAGAGACCGAGCGGAGGCTGCCGCTGAACGTCCGGCTGGCCTACGACGGCCTCGAAATCCGGGTGGAGGCCGCCTAGCATGGACCATTTTGGCCCATCGGGCCTCACCATCGGCAACTTCGACGGCGTGCATGCCGGGCACCGCGAGATCCTGCGCCGCGTGGTGGCGCTGGCGGGCGAGCGCGGCTGGAAGCCGTCGGTACTCACGTTCGATCCTCATCCTGCCCGCATCGTGGCACCGGACCGCGCGCCCAAGCTGCTGACGACGCCCGAAGAGCGCGTCCGCCTGATGCGAGAGGAAGGCATCGAACAGGTGCTGATTCTGCCGTTCACGCGCGAGCTGGCCGGCTTCTCGCCGGAGCGGTTCGTGCGGGACATCGTGGTGGAGCGACTGGAGGCGCGGGCGGTCCTGGTGGGCGACAACTTCCGCTTCGGTCACGAGCACGCCGGCGACACGCGGCTGCTGGCGGAGTTGGGCCAGCGATTCGCGTTTCAGGTGGAGGCGATTCCGGCCATCCGCATGCGCGGCCGCGTGGTGTCTTCGAGCGAAGTGCGCCGCTTGATCGAGGCCGGCAGGGTGGCGCTCGCGGGGCGCCTGCTGGGACGGCCCTATGCGCTCCAGGGCGAGGTGGTGTCTGGCCAGGGGATCGGCTCGAAGCAGACCGTGCCCACGCTGAACCTGGCGCCGGCGGCCGAGGTGCTGCCCGCCCGCGGCGTTTATGTCACGCGCACCACCGACGCCGCGTCCGGACGCCGCTGGACTTCGGTCACCAACATCGGCACGCGGCCGACCTTCGGGGGCGACTCGGTAACCATTGAGACCTTCCTGCTCGATCCGCTCGAAGGGGACAGCCCGCGCGCCATCCGCGTCGAATTCCTGAGGCGGCTGCGCGAGGAGCGCCGGTTTGAAGACGCAGCCGCGCTCAAGCGGCAAATTCTGCGGGATGTGGAGCGGGCTCAGGCGTACTTCCGCAGGGTGTCCCGGTCCGCTCCCTGACGGTCGCGGTTCGGTGCTGAGGGGAGTGCTACCATACCCAACTGGAGGTTCTACGACCAACCGCAGCACCGCGCTCGCCGTCCTCTGCGCGGCCGCTTGGCTCAGCGCCACGGCCTGCGACTACGCCCCTGCTTACCGGGCCAAAACGCTGAGCGGCGAGCAGTTCACCAGCGACTCGCTCAAGGGCAGCGTCGTGCTGGTCCAGTTCTGGACCACATGGTGCCCGTATTGCCGCCAGGATCAGCCCGCCATCGACGCCATCGAGCGCCAGTATTCCGCGCGCGGCCTGATGGTGCTGGCCGTCAACGTCGGCGAGTCCAGGGACAAGGTCGCCGAGTACCTGCGCCACTCTCCACGCCACTGCCGCGTCGTTGCGTCCGAGGACACCAACCTCGCGCAGGTGCTAGGGACCGGAAGCTTCCCGACCTACGTCCTCATTGGCCGGGACGGACGAATCGTCAATCGCCAGCACGGCGCGGGCGGCGAAGAGGCGCTGCGCGGGCTTCTGTCGGAAGCCGGGATCTCCACCTCGCGTTGATATAGAATCTCCTCATGCGCGCACCAGTCTCGATCCTGGCAACCGCCGCCGTCTGCTGCGGCGCGCTGCTGGCCATCGGCTCCCGCGAGCGGGCGCCGAACTTCCACGCCAAGACGCTCGACGGCGAGGTATTCACCAACGAGTCGCTGAAGGGCAAAGTGGTTCTGCTACAGTTCTGGACCACGTGGTGCCCGTACTGCAAGAAGGAGCAGGACGCCGTCGAAGCCCTGATTCACGATTTCGCCGGCCGCGGCCTGGTGGTTCTGGCGGTCAACGTGGGCGAATCGAAGAAGAAGGTAAAGCAGTACCTCGCCGATTCGCCGCGCACCTGCAAAGTCGTCCTGACCGACGACACGAACCTCGCCGCCATGTTCGCCGCCAAGTCCTACCCCATCTATGTGCTGATCGACAGAGACGGCAATATAGCGGGCCAGCAGGACGGGGCCGCGGGCGAAGGCGCGCTCCGCGATCTTGTCGCGCGGGCCGGGCTCGAGTCTGAGTGAAGCGGTCCGCTCGCTTACGCTCGCGGTTCGGTGCTGGTGCGCCGCAGGGCTAGGGCAGCTCGAAGCTGCCGCTCTCGAGCATCCGCGCCACCCACGCCGCGTGCGGCAGGCCGCAGGCCGAGAGAGCGTTGAGCTCCTTGGCCACGTCGTAATCCACGCGACGGATGACCAGGTCGAACTCATCCAGCAACAGGTACGCGGCACGGCGGTCGCCGTCGTAGGAAAGGCCGACGCTGCCGGTGTTGGCGACGATCATTCCCGAAACGGTGCGAACGAATGGATGGTGAACATGCGCATAGATCGCGATCGGCTGGCCGAGCGGCGCGTACACCGACTCCAGTTCCTCATCGCTGGCATCCTCCGCGGGCGCGCGCCACGCAGTGTCGGGACTGGCGTGCACCAGCGCCATGGGAGCCTCAATGTGCGTGAGCGGCAAGCCGCGCAGCCACGCTAATCTCTCCTCTCCCAGCGCCTCGCGGGTCGCCGCCGCCATCTCCTCGATCCCTGCCAGGAGAGGCTGTATGTCGGGCGATTGACTCGCAAATTCCGTCAGCGACTCGGGCCTGAAAAGCATTTCGTCCGTATTGCCCATCACGCCTGGCCAGCCCAGATCGCGAATGCGGTCCACGGTCTGAGCGGGACTCGCCCCCGCGTCGGCCAGGTCGCCGCCATGCAGGACCAGGTCCGGAGACGTCTGCCGCAGATCCGCGACGACCGCTTCGAGCGCGGTCAGGTTGCCATGGATATCCGCTACGATTGCGATGCGCATGCGCCCTCCAATGTCATCAGTTTCTCACCAGCCGGCTTCGTCCGCAGTTGGACCGTAGATCGCCGGGACGGGCACTTCATTGAGACGCAGGTACACGGTCAACTGGCCGCGGTGATGCGCCAGGTGATTGAACACGGAATCGCGAAGGACGATGTACCGCGGCTGCTCGCTCATCACGTTGCCCGCGACTTTGAGCTTCCACGGCGTCATCAGGTGTTCGTCGGTGGTGGCCAGGAGCGCCTCGCGCGCCTTCGCGACACTGGCGTCGAGCGCCTCCACCAGTTCGCGCCTGGTGCGCAGTTGCGGCGGCCTGTAGGCCGCGCCGCCCGGAGGGCTGAGGTCCAGTTCGTCCTGATTCACCGTCATGGCCACCCAACCCGGCATGGTCGCCACCAGCGTCGCCAGGCGCCCCAGCGGCATCGATCTCTCGTGCGGCCGGTAGTCGTCTCGCCCCTCGGGAACGCGCTCGAGCACCTTGCGCGTCGCAGCCGCCTCCCGTTCCAGTTCCCCCAGGAACAACTCGGTCATGAGCATGTCCGCCCCCCTATCAGAAAGATACCAGTCCCAGCGGTGGCCCGTAGTAACCTGAAGTCGACAATGCCTTTCCGCCATTGGATTCTGCTAGGAGCGTTCTCAGCCATGGCCGTTACCGCACAGACACCGCCAACCGCGCCGCGCGTCGAGCACCGCGAGGTGCGGCACGGGGACACCGTGAGCGACGACTACTACTGGCTGCGCGAGAAGTCCAATCCCGAGGTGATCCGGTATCTGGAAGCGGAGAACGCCTACACGGCCGCTATCACCAAAGGCCTGGAGCCGTTCAGCAACGCGCTCTACCAGGAGATGCTGGGCCGCATCAAGCAGACTGACCTCTCGGTGCCCACGTCGCTTCGCGGCTACTTCTACTATTCCCGCACCGAGGAAGGTAAGCAGTATCCCATCCAGTGCCGCCGCAAAGGAAGCATGGAGGCGTCCGAAGAAGTCCTGCTCGACCTCAATGAGCTGGGCAAAGACAAGAAGTTCGTCGGCCTGGGCGCGTTCGAACTGAGCGACGACCAGAACCTGCTGGCCTACACCGTGGACTATGTTGGTTTCCGCCAGTTCGCGCTGCGCGTGAAGGATCTGCGTACGGGACAGACACTGTCCGATACCGCTGAGCGCGTCACTTCGCTGGCCTGGGCGGCGGACAACAAGACCCTCTTCCTGGTGACAGAAGACGCCGTCACCAAGCGCAGAGACAAGCTATGGCGTCACGTCCTGGACAGCGCGGAGTCTGAAGAGCTCTATGACGACAAGGACGAGCTTTACGATGTCTCCGTCGGGAAGACTCGCGACCGTCAGTATCTGTTCCTGCAAAGCGAGGCCAAGGATACCTCCGAAGTGCGCTTCCTGCGTGCCGACCGGCCGGCCGACCGGTTCGCCGTGTTTCTTCCGCGCCAAAAGGGCCACCGGTATTACGTGGACCATCGCGAAGGGCTGTTCTATATCCGGACCAATCGGGATGGCCGCAATTTCGCCGTGATGACCGCGCCGGTGAACGATCCCGCTCCGAAGAACTGGAAGGTGTTCGTGGCGCAACGCGACGACGTGCGCATCCAGGATATCGACGTGTTCCGCGACTTCGCGGTGTCGGTTGAGAAGGGCAATGCGTCGGATCACCTGCGCATCTACGACTTCAAGACGGTCGCGTGGAGGGAAATCGAGTACCCCGAACCGGTGTATTCGGTCTTTCCGGGCGACACACCGGACTACGAGTCGCACAGCTATCGCTTCAACTACCAGAGCTTCGTAACGCCCCCGAGCGTTTTTGACTACGACGTGGCGAGCGGCAAATCGACCCTGCGAAAGCAGCAGGAAGTGCTGGGAGGCTACGACCCGAAGCAGTACACCAGCGAGCGCCTGTGGGCTACCGCCCGCGACGGAGTCAAGGTGCCGGTTTCGATCCTGTACAAGAAGGGGTTCCCGCGCGACGGCAAAGGACCGCTGTTCCTGTACGGTTACGGCAGCTATGGTTTTGGCACGCCGCCCACCTTCTCGAGCGCCCGGGTCAGTTTGCTCGATCGCGGCATGGCCTACGCCGTTGCGCATATCCGCGGCGGCGACGAGATGGGCGAAAAGTGGCGCGAGGACGGCATGCTCACGAAGAAGAAGAACACGTTCTTCGACTTCATCGATTGCGCCGAGTTTCTGATCCAGCAGAAGTGGACCTCCGCCGACCGCCTGGTCATCGAGGGCCGCAGCGCCGGCGGCTTGCTGATGGGCGCTGTGGTCAACATGCGGCCGGACCTTTTCAAAGCCGTTCACGCCGCGGTGCCGTTTGTGGACGTGATGAACACCATGATGGACGCCACGCTGCCCCTGACCGTGGGCGAGTACCTGGAGTGGGGAAATCCCAACGAAAAGGCCGCGTACGACTACATGATGGCCTACAGCCCTTACGACAATCTGGTGAAGCGCGCGTACCCGGCCATCCTGGTGACCACCAGCTTCCACGATAGTCAGGTGATGTACTGGGAGCCGGCCAAATACGTGGCGCGGCTGCGAACATTGAAGACGGATTCCAATCCTCTGCTGCTCAAGATCAAGATGGATCCGGCGGGCCACGGCGGGGCCAGCGGGCGGTATGACCGGCTGCACGATACGGCCTTCGAGTACGCTTGGTTGCTGAGCCAGGTTGGGATCGCTAAGTGACGGGAGCGCCCCAAGCGAGCTCCAACCCGGCGGCGATCGCGCTCCAGGTGTAGCGGGACTCGACGAGGTGTCGCGCGCTCCGGGCGAGCGCGGCGGAATCCTCCGGATGCTCCGCCATGCGCAGCGCGCCTTCGATGAAGTCTTCGGGCGATTCGGCCAGCAATACCTCGCGGCCGTTCTCGATCTCCAGACCCTCGCAGCCGAGCGGGGTGGAAATCACGGGCACACCCGAGGCAAAGGCTTCCAGCACCTTCAGGCGGGTCCCGGACCCGCTCAGAATGGGCACCACCATCAGGCACGCCGCGGCCAGGAATGGCCGCACGTCCTCGACCACCCCGTGAAAAACTACGCCGTCAGGATCCGGCGTGCCCTCGCGGAATCCGCCCGGCTCGCCGATTACGTCCAGTGCGAGGTCTGCGTTCCGCCGCCGGATCCCCGGCCAGATTTTCTCGAGAAAGAACCGCAGACCGGCTGAGTTCGGCGGATGCAAGAGGTTCCCCAGAAACAGCAGGCGGCGGCTGCCGGGGTCGCGTTCGCGAAAGGCGAAGGATTCGGTATCGACTCCATTCGGGACGGGCCAGACCCGCCCGTGGCCGGCGCTCTCGCTGACGGTCTGGGCGTCGACGGCCGACATGGTGAGGATGCCGTCGCACTCGCTCCACAGGCGCTTCTCGAAGCGCTCCATCTTGAGCGCCCATCTCTCCACGTCTCGCCGGGTGGCAGGATCCCGCTCGACCTCGGCGCGGCGCCGCAGCGCGATGTAACTGATGTCGATCTCGTCCAGGAAGACTCGCGCGTTGGGTGAGACTTGCCGGATCAGCGGCAGGTAGCGCCCCATGGCGGTGTACTCGATCTGCACGATGTCGAAGGGCAGTTGCCGGAGCAGCTCGTGTATCTGGGACGCCAGATCCGGGAAGTTCATTTGGATGGCATCGGGAGGATAGCCCTTGAGCCTGTCGAGACCGCGGGACCCGGTGCGCCGCCACTCATCGGGCCGCAAAGCTTCGGCCATCTTCGACCGCCAGTCCGGATTGTGCCTGGCGCGAACCAGAACGGGCGGGCTTGCCAGGCCGGTCAGAGGCGGGACGGCGCCGTCCTCCTCGGGCGTGACGAGCGACATCCAGTGCAGCTCGTGCCGGGGCGCCAGTTCCTCGACGAGTCGCGCCAGGCGGGTGTGTCCTCCGGACCGGATCGGCAGCGGATAGAACGGTGCCAGCATCAGTACGCGCATGGGTCGGTGCTCAGCGCGAAGGCGGACCCATCCGATGCTTGGACGTGGGGCCGGTCGGCGCAACCTTTTCGATAGCGGCGAGGGCAATGGGGGCCATGAGCCGGTAGCCCAGGCTGTTGGGGTGGAGAGCATCGTCGGAGAGGTCCGGGCGCAGATAGCCGGAGGGGCCGGTCATCGCCGCAAAGTAATCCACGTAGACGTAACTCCGCAGGCGGCAGAGATTCTGGATCCAGCGGTTCAAGGCGACGATGGTCTGTGGCGGGTGGTCGGCCCTGGATTCGCCGGCCGGCAGCACGGAAGCCAGCATCGGCTTGATGCCGTGAGACTGCGCCAGTTCGGCGATGGCTTGGATGTTGTTCTCCACGATGTCGATGGGGACGCCGCGCGCGATGTCGTTGGTGCCACCGAGCAAAAGCATGGCCGCGGGCTTGAGCGCGACGACATCGGCTTCGACCCGGGCCAGCATCTCGTCGGTGACCTGGCCACTGATGCCGCGATTGACGAAGTCGCGGGCCGGGAAATATTCGTTCAGGCGCCAAAGGTCCGTGATGGAATCGCCGAAGAACACGACGCGCGGGCGGGCCGGCTGCGGAGGGCCAAGCAGGGCGTTGGCCGAAGCGTAGAGGGCCAGGTTGTCGCGGTCAGGGTTGCGCAACTGGGCCTCCTTGCTTCGGAGCAGCGTACGGAAGTTGGCGTCGGCGCGTTCGAGGATCTGGCGCAGTTCGGTGAACTGCCGGGCGGTCTCGTCGGCGAACGCGCCTGCTTTGGGAAGAGCGTCGGCCAGCGCGAGATAGGCGCGCAGATTGCCGAGGAAGGTGTAGGTCACCTCGGCGTGCTGGCGGTTGAGCGAGCGCAAGGTGGCTACGGCCTGGCGCGCGTTCTCGATAATGGGTGCGCCGGCGCGGGCCAGCTCCGGCTGGACCAGGGAGGTGGATTCCATCAGCTGAACGCCGCGCTCGTAAAGGTCGAAGGCATCCGTGTTGGAGAGTGGCGCGGGCTGCTGGGCGAACAGGCAGAAGCAGGCCGCCAGAGCGGTCCACGGCAGTGGCAGCTTCATGGCTTGCTCACTCTTGCTAGTTGGAGGGTCACTGTACCGATGTAGAACGGCATGTGGATGCGGACCTGGACGGGCAGGCGGCGGTCGTCGTCGGTGATCCAGACAAAGAGGCGGCCGCTCCTGCGAAACAGCACGTTGTTGAAGAGGAACGCTTCGTAGCGAATGGTTTTGTAAGTAGTGGAACCCAGCTTGAGGGTTTCGCGCTCCTGGGCCTCCACTTTGGCCATGACCGCTTTCTTGCCGTCGCTCACAGGGATCTCGGCCGAGCGGCCGGGCTCCAGGCGCAGGCGGCGCAGAGCATACAGAGCGCCGATGACGTCCTGGGTGCAGGGCTGGATTCCGGTCTCGTGGGTCACCGTGACGTTCTTCACCAGGTCGCGGTCGCGATACGAGGCTTTGCGGTGCGCGGCGTCGAAGGTGACGGTGGTGTCGTGGCGGCGGCTGCCTTCGGTGGCCTGGAAGTTCAGACTGACGGCGCAAAGCTCGCGGTCGAACATGGCCGTGCCGTCGTCATCGACCTTGTAGATACTCGAAACCATCCCGGCGGATTCCAGGTGGAGGCGCGCGGTGAAGCCGTCGCCGGAGGGGCTCCAGGTGAGGCGGGCGTTGCCGGCGTGGATGAAGCGCCACTCAATCGTGTAGGAGAGCACCTCGCTCCCCGGCGGTGCGGTGTCCGCGGCGGCATGAGGAGGAGGCGCGGCAGCCAGGACCGCGAGGGACACCCCCAACGCCGCGGTAGTTCGGAAAGGCCGCATGAAACCCGAGTGTCGCAGATCGGAAAAGAGGGAGGCAAGCGGCAGCGTGCGGTGGCCGGCGGCGCAAAGGGCTACAATGAGTGATTCTATGGATTGCAGCAAGCAACTGATCGCCTCCGCCGTATTGTGCATTCTCGCCGGCTGCCACAAAGCGCCGCCCGCTAACGTGGCCGCCACCATCAATAACCGCCCCATCACTTACGAAGAGGTGGACCGCATCTACCAGTCGCAGCTTTCTTCGCCCGGAGCCACCAGCGACGACCTGGCGCAGATCCAGAAACTCGAGGTCCTGCGCAGCCTGATTGAAAGCGAAATCATGCTGCAGCGGGCCGAGAAGATGGGACTGATGGCGACCGATGCGGAGGTGGACGCCAAGTTCGCCGAGCTCAAGGCACCCTACACGCAGGAGGAGTTCCAGAAGCTGCTGGAGACGCGCAAGATGACCGTCGTCGATTTGAAGAAGAACCTGCGGCGGGACCTGAGCGTACAAAAGCTGGTCAACAAGGAGATCACTTCAAAGATCAGCATTACCGACCGGGAGATCGCGGAGTTCTATGCGAACAACCGGGCCAGCTTCAACCGCGCGGAGCCGGCCGTGCACCTGGCGCAGATCCTGGTGACCTCGGCGCCGGACGCCACGGTGCGCAATCTGAAGAACGACAAGGCGCAGAACGACGATCAGGCGCGTAAGAAGATCCAGAATCTGGAGGCGCGCATCCGCCAGGGCGAAGACTTCTCCATGCTGGCGGAGAACTTCTCCGAGGACGCCAACTCCGGACCGAACGGCGGCGACCTGGGCTTTGTTCCGCTCTCGGCATTCGATGGATCGCCCCAAGAGGTAAAGAAGTTGATCGCGACGATGCAGCCGGGCCAGGTATCTCCCATCATCCCCAGCCAGCAGGCGTACCGGATTTTGAAGCTGATCTCGCGTGAGCCCGCCGGACAGCGCGATCTGAACGACCCGCGAGTCCAGCAAACGATTCGCGAGGGCCTGCTCAGCCGCAAGGATCAACTTCTACGAAACGCCTACTACGAGGTCGCGCGCAACGAAGCGACCGTAGTCAACTACTTCGCCAGGAAGATCCTGGAGACGAAGGCACCGTAGGCTGCGGCGCGGCGGAAGCCTCGCGTTG
>Ga0265314_10004116_pt1 | contig 13705 bp, 8 predicted proteins | sample 4126metaG_FD_203106 | JGI IMG/M metagenome (GOLD analysis project Ga0265314, IMG submission 203106) | Rhizosphere microbial communities from Carex aquatilis grown in University of Washington, Seatle, WA, United States - 4-1-26 metaG | ecosystem: Host-associated > Plants > Roots > Rhizosphere >... | reverse complement strand
CGATTAGTTGGACGCTTAACATCTCGCTGCTCGTCCCGGCCGCGTGGGCACAAACGCTTCCAACGGTCACCGTCACTGCGACACGCACCGAGGCCAATCCTTTCGACGTTCCTGCATCGGTCTCCGTGATCGGGGACGACGCGATCCGCGGCGCTGCTCGCCCCGAAGTCAACCTGGCCGAATCGCTCGCGACAGTGCCGGGCCTCGCGGCGCACGACCGGCAGAACTACGCGCAGGACCTGCAGCTTTCCATTCGCGGCTTCGGCGCGCGCTCGACGTTCGGCGTGCGAGGCGTGCGCATCTATGTCGACGGTATTCCTGCGACGATGCCCGACGGGCAAGGGCAGCTGTCGCACATCGACCTTGCATCCACGGGCAAGATCGAAGTGCTGCGCGGGCCGTTCTCGGTGCTGTACGGCAATTCGTCCGGCGGCGTCGTGCAGGTGACGACCGATCCAGGCGAGGGTGCGCCGCAGGTGTCGGGCACACTCATCGCGGGCAGCGACGGCCTGATGCATCCGGGCTTTCGCGCTTCGGGATCGACACCGTCGCTGCGCTATGTCGTGAGCGGCAATCATCTTGAATCCGACGGCTATCGCGATCACAGCTCGGCGTCGCGCGAGCTCGGCAACGCGCGATTCGATTTCGAGCAGCAGCCCGGCCGCACGTGGACAATCATTGCCAACGCCGTTGATCTGCGCGCCGACGATCCGCTCGGGCTGACGCGCGCGCAGTTCGAATCGGCTCCGCGCTCCGTCGATCCGTCGGCGATTGCGTTCGACACGCGCAAGACCGTTCGGCAAGACCAGCTCGGCGCAATCCATGAAGCGAAGATCGGCGCGGCCGATTCGCTGCGTGCAATGGTCTATGCAGGCGAACGTCACACGGTGCAGTTCCAGTCGATCCCGGTCGCGACGCAGGCCAATCCATTGAACCCCGGCGGCGTGATCGGCCTTGAGCGCGAATACGTCGGCACCGATCTGCGCTGGACGCACAAGCGCGATCAAGATCTGGAATGGGTGGCGGGTGTGTCGATCGACACGATGGGCGAGCACCGCCAGGGCTGGCAGGACTTCATCGGCCCCGTGCTCGGTGTCGAAGGCGCATTGCGACGCGACGAAGACAACCGCGTCACGAACATCGACCCGTATTTGCAAGGCGTGTGGAAGCCGACGCGCGACTGGACGATCACCGCCGGCGTGCGTCACAGCGCGGTGCGGTTCAAGTCGAGCGATCACTACATCGTCGGCACAAACGGCGACGACAGTGGGTCGGTGTCGTACTCCGCGACACTGCCCGCGTTGGCTGCGATGTATGCGATCTCGCCGAACCTGCATGCGTATGCGGCTTTCGGGCGCGGCTTCGAGACGCCGACGCTTAACGAGCTCGCATACCAACCCAGCGGCGCTCCCGGGTTGAACTTCGCGCTCAAGCCTTCGCGCAGCAGCAACATCGAAGCGGGCCTGAAAGGGCGAGGTGATGATTTCCAGTGGAACGCCGCGCTCTTCGATACCACCACGCACGATGAATTGGTCACGCAGACCAACAGCGGAGGGCGAAGCACTTTCGAAAACGCGGGCACGACGCGCCGGCGCGGCGCTGAGCTCGATGCAAGCGTGTTCCTCCCAAACGACTGGAGGCTGCAATTCGCGCAGACATGGCTCGATGCACGCTACGGCGACGCGTTTGCCACTTGCGCGTCGACGCCTTGCACGACACCGACGCTCGTCGTGCCCGCGGGCAATCGCATTCCGGGCACGGCGAATTCATTCACGGCGATCGAGCTGACGTGGGAGCCGTCGCAAGGCTGGCGCGCCGGTGCGGAGCTGCGGCATTCGAGCCGCGTGTGGGTTAACGACTCCAACAGCGAAGCCGCACCGGCCTTCACCACATTGGCTTTGCATGCGGGCTACACGTTCACGTCGGGCCCGTGGTTGTGGAGCGCCGGCGCGCGCATCGACAACGTTGCTGATCGGAAATATGCCGGATCGGTGATCGTCAACGAAAGCAACGGCCGCTACTACGAACCCGCGCCGGGCCGCACGTTCACTTTCAAGGCGACGGCGCGTTACCGCTTCTGACGGGCACTCGGCATGCGCCTGAGCGCGCGCGCCGCTTCGTCGACAAGCACGGGCCCACGATAGATGAGACCCGTGTAAATCTGCACGATATCCGCACCGGCTTCGATCTTCGAGACGGCGTCCTTGCCGCTCATGACACCGCCGACTCCAATGATCGGGAACTTCGTGCCGAGCGCTGCGCGCAGCAGGCGGATCACGCGATTGCTCGGCTCGAGTACCGGAGCGCCGCTCAAGCCTCCGGCTTCTTCTGAATGAGGCAGCCCCTTCACCGCATCGCGGCCGATGGTCGTGTTGGTTGCGATCACGCCGTCCATGCCGTGATGCTGCAAGGCCGCGGCGATCACCTGCACTTGCGCCTCGTCGAGATCGGGCGCGATCTTCACGAAGACCGGCACGCGCCGCTTGTGTTTCCTGGCCAGCGACTCCCGCTTGGCTGCGACCGCGCCGAGCAAGGCATCGAGCGCTTCGTCGGTTTGCAACGATCGCAAGTTTGCGGTGTTGGGGCTGGAGATGTTCACTGTCACGTAGTCCGCATGCGGATAGACGCCTTCGAGGCCGATGAGGTAGTCGCTCGTCGCGTTCTCGATCGGCGTTGCCGCGTTCTTACCGATGTTCAGGCCCAGGACGCGGCCCTTGCCGCGAAACGACGAGCGCTTCACGTTCGCGACGAACGCGTCAAGCCCGTCGTTGTTGAAACCCAGCCGATTGATCAGCGCGCCCGCTTGTGGCAGGCGGAACATGCGCGGCTTCGGGTTGCCGGGCTGCGGCTTGGGCGTGACCGTGCCGACTTCGATGAAGCCGAAGCCCAGGCCGCCGAGACCGTCGATGCATCGTGCGTTCTTGTCGAGGCCCGCGGCCAGGCCCACACGATTCGGGAACGTGATGCCCGCGAGCGTCACCGGGTCGTCGACGAAATCATTGCAGTACGCCCACCTGAGCGGCGTGCCTTGCACCATTGCCAGCGATTGCAGGGTGAGGTCGTGCGCCGTCTCGGGATCCAGGCCGAAGAGGAAGGGGCGCGCGAGCGCGTAGGGGACTAACGACATGGGATCGACATGGATAATCGAAGAACTATGACACAGGACGAATTGAAAGCCCTCGTTGGGCAAGCCGTATTGCAATACGTCGTGCCGGGCGAGATCGTGGGCGTCGGCACCGGTTCCACCGTCAACAAGTTCATCGAGGCGCTCGCGGCGATGAAGGGCAGCATTCCCGGCGCGGTGTCGAGCTCCGTTGCATCGACCGAGAAGTTGCGCGCGATCGGCGTGAAGGTGTTCGATGCGAACGAGGTCGAAACGCTGTCGGTGTACATCGACGGCGCCGACGAGATCGACCATCGCGGCTACATGATCAAGGGCGGCGGCGCGGCGCTCACGCGCGAGAAGATCGTCGCGGCGCAATCGAAACGCTTCGTATGCATAGCCGACGAGAGCAAGCTTGTCGACGTGCTCGGCAAGTTTCCTGTGCCTGTGGAAGTGATCCCGATGGCGGCGCAACGCATCGTGCGCCAGTTTGCCGCGATGGGCGGCAGCGCAATGTTGCGCATGAAAGACGGCGCGCCGCTTCTCACCGACAACGGCCAGCAGATTCTCGACGTGAGCGGGCTTTCGATTCGCGAGCCGCTCGCTTTCGAGAGCGAAGTCAATCAATGGCCGGGCGTTGTGACGGTGGGCGTGTTCGCGCACCAGAAGGCCGACGTGTGCCTGCTCGGCACTGCGTCGGGCGTGAAGACGATCAGGACGTGAAGACTAGAACGTGATGCCGGCCGGATTTGCGCCTGCGGGTTCGGTTGGCTGGGTTGGCGGCGCCACGGGCCGCGCCGCGCGGCGCGCGGGCTGGTCGCTATTCGCGGTGTTCGGCGAATTGCCGTTCCGCTGCTCGAGCGCAACCAGCGGTGTTGCGGCCGGAGGTGTGTACGACGGCGGCAATTGCGACGTCTTCGGATAACCGGCTGCGTCGAGGAATTCGGCCCACTCCGAATCGGAAAAACCCTTGAGCTGCTGCGAGCCGATCGTCAGCAGGGGCACGCTTTGCGTCCCCGCAAGGCGGCCCAGGGCGTCGATGTCTTCCCGCGACTGCACGATCTTCTCGTTGAACGGGATGCCACGCGACATGAGGAACTGCCTGCCGGACGCGCAAGTGCCGCAAGCCGGCGACGAGTAGAGCGTGACCGGATAGCGCGACGCGGCTTGCCGCAATTCGAAAGGGAGCGAGCCCAGGTCCGAGCCGCCGCTTTGGGAGATAGGGGTTACCTTCGCGGCTTCGGCCTTGCCGTTGTTGTCGGACGGCGGTTTGTCGGAGAAGGTCACGCGCCCGTCCGGCCCCACGATCTTGAAGATTTGTTGCGCGCATGCATCGGACACGGCGCCCGAAAGCAGCAGCACAAGCGCGCCGGCGGCGGCAAAGGGTCGGGCCAGAAGCATCGAATACATCCTTTTTTGTCTCACGCCAATCCTGTAGTTCCTTCAGGCCATTCCTTGGTGCCGCAGCAGCGCATCGAGGGAGGGCTCGCGGCCGCGGAAGGCCTTGAACGATTCGATCGCGGGGCGGCTGCCGCCGGTCTCAAGGATCGCCTGACGGTATTTTCTCCCTGTCTCGACGCTTGGCAAGCCATTTTCGTCAGCGGTCTCCTCGAATGCGGCATAAGCGTCGGCACTGAGCACTTCGGCCCATTTGTAGCTGTAGTAACCGGCCGCATAGCCGCCCGCGAAGATGTGACTGAAAGTATGGACGGCCCGGTTGAAGGCCGGCGACTGGATCACGGCGACTTCGCCGCGCACCTGGCCCAGCAGCGCCATGAAGTCTTCGTGGGGGTCGGCCGCGGTGTGCAGCAGCATGTCGAACAGGCCGAACTCGACCTGGCGCAGCGTCGCCAGGCCGCTCTGGAAGTTCTTCGCGGCAAGCATCTTGTCGAACAATTCTCGCGGCAGGGGCTCGCCGGTATCGACATGCGACGTCATGTGGCGCAGCACGCCCCACTCCCAGCAGAAGTTCTCCATGAACTGGCTCGGCAGCTCGACCGCGTCCCATTCGACGCCGCTGATGCCCGAGACCTCGTGTTCGTTCACGCGCGTGAGCATGTGCTGAAGGCCGTGGCCAAATTCGTGGAACAGCGTGATCACATCGTCATGCGTGAGCAGCGGCGGCTTGCCGCCCGCGCCCTCCGCGAAGTTGCATGTGAGGTGCGCCACGGGCGTTTGCAGCTGGCCGGTGTCGGGGCGCAGCCAGCGCGAGCGGGCGTCGTCCATCCACGCACCGCCGCGCTTGCCGTTGCGTGCGGACAGGTCGAGATAAAACTGGCCGACGACTTCAGCGCCGCGCTCGATGCGATAGAACTCCACTTGCGGGTTCCACACGGGCGCCGTGTCTTTGCGGATCGTCACCTCGAATAGCGTCTGCACGATCTGGAACAGGCCCGCGAGCACCTTGGGCGCGGTGAAGTACTGCTTGACCTCTTGTTCGCTGAACGAATAGCGCTCTTCCTTCAGCCGTTCGGCGATGTACGTCAAGTCCCAGGCTTGGGGGTCGTGCAGGTCGAGCTTGCTTGCGGCGAACGTGCGCATGTCCGCGACATCTTTCTCCGCGAAGGGCCGCGCGCGCTTGGCGAGGTCCCGCAGGAAAGAGATCACCTCCTGCGGTGAATCGGCCATCTTCTGCACCATCGACTCTTCCGCAAAGTTGCGAAAGCCGAGCAGCTTTGCTTCTTCGTCGCGCAGCAGCAAGGTCTCGCGAATGATCGCGGTGTTGTCGAACTTCGGGTCGCCCTGGTCGCTGGCCCGCGTCACGTGGGTGCGATACATGCGTTCGCGCAATGCGCGGTCGTGCGCGAACTGCATCACCGGGAAGTACGACGGCATCTTCAGCGTGAGCTTGTAGCCGTCCTTGCCATCGGCGTGCGCCGCGGCGCGCGCGGTTTCGACGACGTCTTGCGGCACACCGGCGATCTCTGCTTCGCTCGCGAAGTACGAGAACGAATCCGTCGCATCGAGCGCGTTTTCGCCGAACTTCTGCCCGAGTTGTGCAAGCCGGTCCTGGATTTCGGCGAAGCGCTCCTTGGCCGCGCCCTGCAGCTCCGCGCCGCCGAGCACGAAGTCTCGCATCGCGTTCTTCCAGGCTTGATGCTGTTCGGCATTGAGCGTCTTTGGGTCGATGGCCTTGTACTTCGCGTACAGGCGCTCGTCGCTGCCCAGGCGTGTCCAGAAGTCGGTGACTTTGGGCAGTTCCGCGTTGTAGGCGGCGCGCAGCTCGGGCGTGTCGGCCACGGCGCTGAGATGGCCCACCACGCCCCATGCCCGCCCGAGCTTTTCGGTGGCAACGTCGAGCACGATCGCGATGTCGGTCCACATCGCCGGAAACTCGGGGCGTGTCACGGCTTCGAGCGCGTTTTCGGATTCGGCCAATAGCCCATCGACCGCGGGGCCGATGTGTTCGGGCTGCACGCGATCGAACGCGGGCAGGCCGGTGAAATCGAGAAGGGGATTGGCGGGAAGGGAATTCGCGAAATGAGTCATGGGCGAATTTTCGCCCATGCTCTATCGGCTTGCGTTTTCTGCGGCTTCCAGCGTGTTGACGAGCAGCATCGCGCGCGTCATCGGGCCGACGCCGCCGGGCACGGGCGTGATCCAGCCCGCGACTTCCTTGACGCCGTCGAAATCGACGTCACCGCAGAGCTTGCCTTCGTCGTTGCGGTTCATGCCCACATCGATCACCACCGCGCCGGGCTTGATCATGTCGGCCGTCAATACGTTGCGCTTGCCGACGGCGGCAACCACGACGTCGGCCATGAGCGTGTGCGCCTTGAGGTCCTTCGTGCGGCTGTGGCAGATGGTGACCGTGGCGTCCTTGGCGAGAAGCATCATCGCCATCGGCTTGCCGACGATATTGCTGCGGCCGATGACCACTGCATTCTTGCCTTTGAGATCGAAGCCGATTGATTCGAGCATCTTCATGCAGCCGAAAGGCGTGCAAGGCCAGAAGCCGGGGCGGCCCACCATGAGGGCGCCGGCGCTTGCGATGTGGAAGCCATCGACGTCTTTCGCGGGCGAGATCGTCTCGATGATCTTCTGCGCGTCCATGTGCTTGGGCAGCGGCAGTTGCACGAGGATGCCGTGGACCTTTGCATCTTCGTTGAGCGCGTGGATGCGGGCGAGGAGTTCCTGCTCCGTCATCGTTGCGGGGAAACGCTCCAGCGTGGCAGACAGCCCCGTCTCCGTGCTGTCGTTCACCTTGTGCTTGGTATAGACCTGGCTCGCGGGGTCGTCGCCCACAAGGATGATCGAGAGATGCGGCTGGATGCCGCGCGCCTTGAGGGCCTGCGTGCGGCCCGCGACTTCGGCGCGGATCGTCCGGGCAAGCGCGTTGCCGTCGATGAGTTGTGCGGTCACGGGGAGAACCGGGAAGAAGAACCGGAGAAGGTCAGGTGGTTGCGGCCTTGGGCGCGTTCTGGCCGAGCGCGATTTTCAGCAGGTCGGCCACGGTGTTGGCGTTGAGTTTTTCCATGATGTTGGCGCGATGCGCCTCCACCGTCTTGATGCTGATACCGAGATCGTCGGCGATCTGCTTGTTCAGGCGCCCGGCGACGATGCGCTCGAGCACCTGCGCTTCGCGCGACGTGAGCTTCGACAGCAGCGCATCGCGGCTCGCGGCGCTTTGGTATTCGGCGAAGGCGCCGCGCGCGTGTTCGAGCATGCGCTCCACCAGCGACACAAGCTCGTCTTCCTTGAACGGCTTCTGGATGAAATCCATCGCGCCTTTTTTCATCGTGTTCACGGCCATCGGCACGTCGCCGTGGCCGGTGATGAAGACGATGGGCAGCGGCGACTTGCGCTCCATCAGGCGGTCTTGCAGCTCGAGGCCGGTCATGCCGCTCATGCGCACGTCGACGATGAGGCACGCAACCTCGCGCGGGTCATAGCGGGAGAGAAACGATTCGGCGGAATCGAAGCAACGGACACGGTAGTCCTTGCCTTCGAGCAGCCACTGAAGCGAGTCGCGGACGGCCTCGTCGTCGTCCACCACATAGACCGTTCCCTTTTTAGGGATCAGGCTCATACTGTCACCCCGGCGTCCTTCGTTACTGCTGAATTGCTGGCACCGGAGACGGGTATCCAGAAGGAAAAACGGCACCCGGTGACTTCGCTGCCATTGTAGATGTTCTCCGCGAGCATCCTTCCCTGGTGCGACTCCACGATGCTGCGGCACAAGTTCAGGCCGATGCCCATGCCTTCGGCCTTCGTCGAAAAGAAAGCTTCGTACAGTCGCTCCATCACTTCGGGCGCGAGGCCCTGGCCCGAATCGATCACCGTGAACTCGACGACATCCTGCGCATCGACAACCTTGGGGACGACGCGCAGCTCCACACTGCGGCGCGAGACGGGCCGCTTCGCGTTGTCGATCGATTCGGTGGCGTTCTTCATCAGGTTGACCAGCACCTGTTCGATGAGGATCGGGTCGACCATGATCTTCGGCAGCCGCGCAGCGACATAGTGCGACAGCCGCACGTTGCGGCGGCGCAGTTCGATCTCGGTGAGCTCGACGGCTTCGGCCACCATCTGTTCGACGTCGGAGAGCGTGCGGTTGGGCTCGCTTCGCTTCACGAACGAGCGGATGCGCTGGATGATCTGCCCAGCGCGCTGCGCCTGCCGCGCGGTCTTCTCCAGCGCGGCGAGCAAGTCTTCGTCGTTGATGTGGCCGTTGCGAATGCGCGAGACGAGCCCGTTGCAATAGTTGCTGATGGCCGTGAGCGGCTGATTCAATTCGTGCGCCACTGAAGACGCCATCTCGCCCATCGTCACAAGGCGGCTGGCGGCCTGCGCGCGCTCGGCCTGCGTCGCCGATTGTTCTTCCGCGTGGCGGCGCGACGTGATGTCGGTCGCGATCACCATTTGCGCCAGGCGGCCGTCCACCCAGTTGAGATAACGCGATCGCACTTCGAGCCACTTGCCGAGCTCGGGCACGAAGATTTCGGCGTTCTCGGTCTTCGCGGTGGTGAGCGCGCCCGTGGGCAGGCCGACGAATGAATCGACGGCGTCTTGCGATTCGCCGTCGTGCGGATGTTCGGGCACGCCGGCCTGCACGACCATCTGCAAATGGCCTTCCGTGTGCGTGCCGAACCACTGGCGGTACATCTTGTTCGCGAATAGCAGCTCTTCGCTGCCAAGCGGCGCGACCGACACGGATGCATCAAGCGCTTCGAGCACGGTCGTGAAGCGTTCGTATGACGCCGAGAGCTGTTCGCGAATGCGATTGGGTTCGGTGATGTCGGTCATCGACGTCATCCAGCCGGTCTGGTGGCCGCGCGCGTCCACGAGCGGCGACACATACAAGCGCGCGTCGAACAGCGTGCCGTCCTTGCGCTTGACTCGCACCTGGATGCCGCCCGTGCCGGTGCGGCCGTGGATCTCGTCGTCGAGCCGCGCGGCCAACATCTCGCGATCTTCCTCGGGCCAGTAGGGGAAGGGCGCCGTACGGCCCACAAGATCGGCTTCGTCCCAGCCGGTCATCTGGCAGAACGCGGCATTGACGTAGGTGATGTGGCCTTGCAGGTCGAGTGCACGCATGCCGGTGAGGATCGAGTTCTCCATCGCGCGGCGGAAGTTCGTCTCGGCGACGAGCGCGTGCTGCGCCTGCATGCGGCGGCGTGTGTGCCGCCAGTTCGCGATGAGCATCCACGCCGTCATCGCCGACAGCACGCCCACGAGCCAGAAGAAGCCGCTGCCGATCACGCTGAGCGACGTGCGATAGGCCTGCGCGCGGATCATGAGCCCGTTGCCCACCGGCGAGACAGGCACTTCGAATTCGATGTGCTCGGCCGTCATCGGCAGCCACTGCGCGGCCGGGTTGCGCGGCGGGACCGACGTGCCTGCAAGCACGCGGCCGCGGCCGTCGAGCAGCGCGACAGCGTACTTGGCCGATAGCTCGGCAGGAGCGCCGTATCGCAGAAGCCCGTCGATCGAATACTCGGCAAGGATCACGCCGCTGAAGCGCGTCTGGCCCTGCATCGGGATGTGCAGTTGCAGGAAACCGTTGCTGTCGGGCGCGGCGATCGGCTGCGAGTACACGGGCTGCTGCAGATCGCGCGCGAGCGTGTAGATGCTCTCGGTCTCGCCGGGCTTGAGCACGTCGCCCGCGACGCGAAGCTGCGGTGTCGGCACGCTTGGCGCGGCGTAGCTTGCGATGATGCGGCGGCGGTCGTCGATCCACGAGAGGATCTGCAGCTCCGGGTACTGCACGGCCATCGTCTCCGCGCGGCCCATGAATTCTTCGGGATCGACTTCCTTGTTGGAGATGTCGCGCGCCAGGCGCATGAGCTGCTCCTGGCGTTCGAGCAAGCGCAGGCGTACACGCTGCTGCGCGTATTCGACGTCGCGGCGCACGGCTTCGTGCTCGCGGTCCACTTCTTCGAGGCGCAAATACCAGAACGCCACTGCGATCGCGGCGAGGAACAGCACGACCGCAGCGACGGGTGCGAGCATCGCGAAGCGATCCTGGCGCAGCGGCGTCTGGCGGCGCCACCAGCGGCGCCACCAAAGCGGCGCGGCCGCTTCAGGGGGTTCGGCTGCAGTCGCGGCTACGGATACGGGGTCTTGCATCAACTTGCGAGTGTAGGGGTTGCCTCGGGGTTTCCCTAACGGACGCGCATTGGCATCGAGCGCGACTTCGTATTATGAAATGGATACGCACGATTTGAAATCCTGGAATTTGTATGCGACACTCGCGTCTCCGCGTGCCGGCCGCGGCGTACTACAGTGACCGGTTCCAAGAAGGAGACAAGCGCCATGTCCGCACAGCCCGACAACGTGTTCGGCCCTGCCGCCAACGACGAAGACGCACAGGAAACGCGCGAGTGGCTCGATGCCCTCGCGGCCGTCATCGAGACCGAAGGCCGCGACCGCGGCCACTTCCTCATCGAACAACTGCTCGAAGAAGCGCGTCAGCACGGCATCGACATGCCGTTCGCCGCAACCACGGGCTACGTCAACACCATCGAGCCGCAGGACGAAGAGCGTTGTCCCGGCAATCTCGAGATCGAAGAGCGCCTGCGTGCCTACATGCGCTGGAACGCGATGGCGATGGTGGTCAAGGCCAATCGGCTGCATCCCGAAGACGGCGGCGACCTGGGCGGGCACATCAGCTCGTTCGCGTCGCTCGCCACGATGCTCGGCACGGGCTTCAATCATTTCTGGCATGCGGAGAGCGAAGGCCACGGCGGCGACTGCGTGTACTTCCAGGGCCACAGCGCGCCGGGCATCTATGCACGCGCATATCTCGAAGGGCGCTTGTCGGACGACCAGCTGATCAACTTCCGCCAAGAGGTTGAAGGCAAGGGCCTGTCGAGCTATCCGCACCCGAAGCTCATGCCCGAGTTCTGGCAATTCCCCACGGTGTCGATGGGCCTGGGCCCACTGATGGCGATCTACCAGGCGCGCTTCCTCAAGTACTTGCATGCACGCGGTATTGCGAACACCGAAAACCGCAAGGTCTGGGTGTTCTGCGGCGACGGCGAAATGGACGAAGTGGAATCGATGGGCGCCATAGGTGTGGCCGCGCGCGAAAAGCTCGACAACCTGATCTTCGTCATCAACTGCAACCTGCAGCGCCTCGATGGGCCTGTGCGCGGCAACGGCAAGATCATCCAGGAGCTCGAAGGCGAATTCCGCGGCGCGGGCTGGAACGTCATCAAGCTCGTGTGGGGCAGCTACTGGGACCCGCTGCTCGCGCGCGACAAAGAAGGCATCCTTCGCAAGGTGATGATGGACGTCGTCGACGGCGACTACCAGGCCATGAAGGCCAACGACGGCGCTTTCGTGCGCAAGCATTTCTTCGGGCGCCATCCGCAGCTGCTCGAGATGGTCGCGAAGATGAGCGACGAAGACATCTGGCGCCTGCAGCGCGGCGGCCACGATCCGCAGAAGGTCTATGCGGCCTACTACAAGGCGGCGAACACCAAGGGCCAGCCCACCGTGCTGCTCGTGAAGACCGTCAAGGGCTACGGCATGGGCAAGGCCGGCGAAGGCAAGAACATCGCGCACCAGGCCAAGAAGCTCGGCGACGACGACGTCAAGATTTTCCGCGATCGCTTCAACATCCCGATCCCCGACGAGAAGCTCGCCGAAATTCCGTTCTACAAGCCCGAAGACCACACGCCCGAGATGCAGTACCTGCAGGCGCGGCGAAAGGAATTGGGCGGCTACCTGCCGCATCGCCGCATGAAGGCCGACGAGCAGCTGAAAGTGCCGGGCCTCGATGCTTTCAAAACGGTGACCGATGCCACCGCCGAAGGCCGCGAAATCTCCACGACGCAAGCCTATGTGCGCTTCCTCACGCAGCTGCTGCGCGACAAGGAGCTGGGCCCGCGCGTGGTGCCGATCCTCGTCGATGAAGCGCGCACGTTTGGCATGGAAGGCCTCTTCCGCCAGATCGGCATCTACAACATCGAAGGCCAGAAGTACACGCCGCAGGACCGCGACCAGGTCTCCTACTACAAGGAAGACCAGCACGGGCAGATCCTGCAAGAAGGCATCAACGAAGCGGGCGGCACGGCCAGCTGGATCGCCGCGGCCACGTCGTATTCGACGAGCAACCGCATCATGATCCCGTTCTACATCTACTACTCGATGTTCGGGCTGCAGCGCGTGGGCGATTTGTGCTGGGCCGCCGGCGACATGCAGGCGCGCGGGTTCCTGCTGGGCGGCACGTCGGGCCGCACGACGCTCAACGGCGAAGGCCTGCAGCACGAAGACGGCCACAGCCACATCTTCGCGAGCACGATCCCCAACTGCGTGAGCTACGACCCGACCTTCGCGCACGAAGTCGCGGTGATCATGCAGCACGGCCTGCACCGCATGGTCGAAAAGCAGGACAACGTCTACTACTACATCACCTTGCTCAACGAGAACTACGCGATGCCGGGCCTCAAGCCGGGCACCGAAGAGCAGATCATCAAGGGCATGTACCTGCTGCAGGAAGGCGGCAAGAAAACGCCGCGCGTGCAGTTGCTCGGCAGCGGCACGATCCTGCGCGAAGCCATTGCGGCGCAGGATCTGCTCGACAAGGATTGGGGCGTTGCCGCCAACGTGTGGAGCTGCCCGAGCTTCAACGAACTCGCGCGCGACGGGCTCGACGCCGAGCGCTTCAACATGCTGCATCCCGCAGCGAAGCCGCGCGTGCCCTTCGTCACGCAGCAGCTCGAAAAGCATACGGGCCCGGTGATCGCATCGACCGACTACATCAAGGCCTATGTCGACCAGATTCGTGCGTTCATCCCCAAGGGCCGCACGTACAAGGTCCTGGGCACCGACGGCTTCGGCCGCAGCGACTTCCGCACGAAGCTGCGCGAACATTTCGAGGTCAACCGCCACTACATCGTCGTCGCGGCGCTCAAGGCGCTGAGCGAAGAGGGCACGGTGCCCGCATCGAAGGTGGCCGAGGCCATCGCCAAGTACGGCATCAAGGCCGACAAGATCAATCCGCTGTACGCTTGAACGCTTCGGACCGGAGAACAACAAACATGGCACTGGTTGAGGTGAAAGTCCCGGACATCGGGGACTTCAAGGAAGTCGCGGTGATCGAAGTGCTGGTCAAGCCCGGCGACACCGTGAAAATCGAACAATCGCTCATTACGG
>Ga0265314_10004115_pt1 | contig 13705 bp, 8 predicted proteins | sample 4126metaG_FD_203106 | JGI IMG/M metagenome (GOLD analysis project Ga0265314, IMG submission 203106) | Rhizosphere microbial communities from Carex aquatilis grown in University of Washington, Seatle, WA, United States - 4-1-26 metaG | ecosystem: Host-associated > Plants > Roots > Rhizosphere >... | reverse complement strand
TGGGCCGAGCAGCGACATAAGTCCGAACACCCGCCGGGCCGGAATGTCGGACGAGCAAAAGATCACCTCATCGGCCTGATAAACCGATACCAGATCGGGCAACTCGGAAACCGAACCCAGGAATGACTCCTGAACGGGTGTGCCATCCGGGGCAACCAGGCCCAGCAATTCGGCCCGCACCCCGCTCGATTGCAGCAGTTGCAGCACCCGTTTCGACTCTTTTTCGCTGCCGGCGATCAGCACATTTTTTATTTCACGTTCGCCCCAGCTGAAAGACCCGTTGGCAAACAGGTTATAGAGCAGCCGGAAGATAATCATAGACATGGCAGACCAGGCGGCCCCCAGCACGATCAGGGCGCGCGAAGAGCGATACTGTTCATCCAGGAATCCATACAGGGCGGCAATCACGATGGTCCCGAAGAAGATACCCCGAACCACTTTGGCGATGGTGGAAGAGCGGTCGTAGCCGCCGCTGAGATACACCGACCCCAGCCACAGTACAATGTAAGCAGGTACGGCGGCATACATAAACATGGCCGGGTACTGCAGGCCTATATCAGCCTTGATATTGTTTTGCCAGAAATTTTTGAGCAGGTACATGCCTCCGAAAATGATGGCGGCATCCATGACCGGGAAGGAAATGACCTTCAGGAGGCGGACAAACAAGGATATGGCTGCGCGGAAATAGATGGCAAACCGAAGCAATAAAATAAAAGAGCCGGCCTTGCCGCCCGCCAGGTGTTTGCGGGCAAAAATGATCATGGCATTATAAAATACCGTGACATAGTTGACCGAGGATTTACGGGTGCTTTCTCCTTTGTAATGGATGATGCGGGTGCCGGCGAAATAATAATTTTTATATCCGGCCTGTATGATGCGGTAGCTCAGGTCGATGTCTTCTCCATACATAAAAAAATCCTCGTCGAGGAGGCTCGTTTTGTCGAGCACCGACTTCCGCAGCAGCATAAAGGCGCCGGCCAGCACCTCTACCTCATGGGTTTCGTTCTCCGGCAGGTTGCCGAGGTGGTAGCGGGCGAACTCGCGGGAATGCGGAAACAGGCGGGAAAAGCCGAACGCCTTGTAAAAGGCCACCTTGGGAGATGGAAAGCTGCGTTTCGACTCCGGCAGGAATCTTCCTTTGCCATCCATCATATATACCCCCAGCCCGCCCGCTTCGGGCCGGGCATCCATAAAGGCCAGGCATTTTTCCAGGGTGTCTTCGGCCACCACCGTGTCCGGGTTCAGCAGCAATACGTATTCCCCGGTGGATACCCGGATGGCCTGGTTATTGGCTTTGCTGAATCCCAGGTTTTCTTCGTTTACGATCCAGTGCACCTCCGGAAACTGTTTCCGGAGCATTTCCACGCTGCCATCGGTAGAGTGGTTGTCGACCACAAAAATTTCGGCGTCAATATTTTTCAATGAATCGCGCAGCGACTCCAGCACCTGGGCCAGGAAAAATTTGACATTGTAATTGACCAGTATGATGGATAGTTTCTTCTTCACTCAGCTCCGAACGCGTTACAGGGTTGGGTATTGTATGGGGATCATTTTTTTAACAAACTACTTCATCACCAGGTAGTTCTCATATGGCGTACGGGTGGCCAGGCTGCGTGCCAGGGTCAGGTCGTCGGTGTATTCAAGCTCTCCCCCGAAGGCCACGCCCCGGGCCAGGGTGGTGATTTTTACCGGCAGATCCTGCAGGCGCTTGCTGATATAGAACAGCGTAGTATCGCCGGGTATGGTAGGGCTCAGGGCCATGATGAGCTCTTCCACGCCCTTTTCCTTTACGCGGGCGATGAGGGGCTCCAGGTTCAGTTGTTCGGGGCCAATCCCATCTACCGGGCTGATGACACCACCAAGAATATGATAGGTGCCCTGGTACTGGTTGGTGTTTTCAATGGCGATCACCTCCCGGAGGCTTTCCACTACACAGATCTGTTGCTGATTGCGCCTCGGGTTGAGACAGATACTGCACTCCTCCGCCTCGCTCACATTGAAGCAGGTTTTACAAAATCGGATCTCCGCCCGCATTTTCTTCAGGGTATCGCCAAACCGATTCACCTCTTCCGGCGACGAGCGAAGCAGGTGCAACACCAGGCGGAGCGCGGTTTTGCGCCCAATGCCGGGCAGTTGTTCAAACTCCTGTACGGCGTCTTCCAACAGGCGGGAGCTCAGGTTCATAAGTTGCTTCTTTTCGGATGGCGTTAAAGTTAGGATAATTTCATGTTCCACGGGGCCGGTACCGCGTCGCCCTTCGACATTCGCGGCTGCCTTATTCACGGAACGCATGTTGAGAATCGGGATGGGGATTTGGCGTGCACAGGGTGTTTTTAGCAGAATTTAGCCTCCATGCTTTCCCCCGCGCTCATCCTGGGCTGTTTTGCCATTTACTTTCTCGTCCTGCTGTTCATCGCCTGGCGCACAGGGAGGCATTCCACGGCGCAGGACTTCTTTACCGGCAGCCGAAAATCGAAATGGTACCTCGTGGCCTATGGCATGATCGGGACCTCCCTCAGCGGGGTCACCTTTATGAGCGTGCCCGGAAAGGTGGGTTTGGGCGGATTCGGCTATTTTCAGGTGGTGCTGGGCTATTTCATCGGGTATTTTGTAGTGGCTTTCCTGCTGCTCCCGCTGTATTATAAATATAACCTCAGCAGTATTTATAATTATCTGCAAACCCGGTTCGGCAGGAGAAGCTATAAGACCGGAGCGGCCTTTTTCCTGTTGTCACGCACGCTCGGCGCTACCCTTCGCATCTTTTTGGTGATCAACGTGCTGCAGTTGTTTGTGTTGGATGCCTGGAATGTGCCGTTTGTGGTTACCACCGCCGTAATCCTCCTGATGATTGTGCTCTATACCTTCCGGGGCGGCGTCAGAACCATTGTCTATACCGATACGCTGCAAACCACCTTCATGCTGTTGGCCCTCGTGGTATGTGTGGTGATGATCATGCAGGCGCTTCATCTCTCGTTTGGAGAAATGATGCAGGCCCTGCAGGCAAAGCACTACACCACTATGTTCAACACCCACCCGGATTCGAAAGGATATTTCGTGAAACAGATCCTGGGCGGGGCCTTCATCACCATCGGGATGACGGGGCTGGACCAGGAGATGATGCAAAAGAACATTTCGGTGAAAAGCCTGCGCGGCGCCCAGCTCAATATGATCTCCTTCAGCCTGGTGCTGCTGTTGGTGAATCTCCTCTTTCTCATACTCGGCGGGGTGCTATACCTGTATGCCGCGCAAAAACATATTGCAGTCCCCACGCTCTCCGACGACCTGTTCCCCACCATTGCGCTGCATTATCTTTCTCCTGTGGTTGGCTTGCTGTTCATCATCGGGCTCATCTCCGCATTATTCCCCAGCGCCGACGGGGCGCTCACGGCGCTCACGTCCTCTTTTTGCATCGATATTTTGGGGACCCAGCGCAACCCGCGGCTCGATGAACCGGCGCGCACCCGCCTGCGTCTGCGGGTGCACCTGGCCATGACCTTCGTGTTTCTGCTTTGCATCATGGGCTTCCGTATCATCAACCAGCGCGCAATCATCGACCTCCTGCTCGACATCGCCAGCTATACCTACGGCCCCCTGCTGGGCCTCTTTGCCTTTGGCATGTTCAGCAAGCGATCCATACGCGACGGGCTCGCCCCCAGGGTTTGTGTGCTGGCACCGGCCATCACGTACGGGCTTTTTCAGCTTAGCGAACACAACCGGCTGTTCGGGCATTATCAACTCGGCTATGAGCTGCTGCCGATCAATGGCCTCCTCACGTATGCCGGGTTGCTGCTCATCTCTCAAAAACAAACTACATGACCAGCCAACGGCTCGCCGTATTTCTTTGTGTTTTCTGCCTTGCATGGCATAGGCCGGGTTCGGCACAGCCGGCCTATCCGCAGAACTATTTTCACTCCCCGCTAAATATCCCCTTATACCTCGCAGGGAACTTCGGAGAGCCCCGGTCTGATGCCTTCCATACCGGCTACGACCTCGGCACGAATGGCGTAGAGGGACTGCCGGTGATGGCGGCGGCCGATGGATATATTTCCCGCATTAAAGTGTCGGCATTCGGCTATGGAAACGCGTTATATATAACCCACCCCAACGGATACATGACGTTATATGGCCATCTTTCCCGGTATAATGATGCGGTGGCTGCCTGGGTGAAGGCCCAGCAATATGCGCAGGAACAGTTTGAGGTGGATCTGTACCCGGACTCATCCTTATTTAAAGTAAAGCAGGGCGAGGTAATAGCCTGGAGTGGCAATACCGGGCGCAGCGGAGGGCCCCACCTGCATTTTGAGATCAGGGATGCGGCCGGAGAAACGTCACCCCTGAACCCCGGGCTCTTTGGGATCACGCTGAGCGACCATATAAAGCCAACCATCGGGGGCGTACGCCTGTACGACCTGGACGAAGGCTTTTATGGGAAGGACGCCATCCCTTTGGCGCTGAATGGATGGAATGGAAGTTATTCCCTCACGGGAGGGACTATACCCATCAGTTGCCATCGTTTCTGCCTGAGCGTGTTCGCCCTCGACCAGATGATGCCGGGGGGCATGAGCTACGGCATCTATTCCATGCGGGTTTTTCTCGACAGCAGCCAGGTGTTTTGTTTTCAAATGAACCGGCTGGAGTTTGCCAACAACCGCGACGCCGATGCCATGATAGATTACAAACTCAAAAACCTGCTTGGGCAGAATTATTACCTCACGGCACGCATGCCCGACAATAAAAACCAGGTTTTCTACGGGTTAAAAAACGACGGGGTCATCGAGCTCCCGGATTCCATGCCACATCAGGTGAAAGTGGAGGTGGCTGATTTCTTGGGCTATATCTCCACCCTTCAATTCATGGTAATCCGCAAGGCGGGCCCACACACTATGACGGGGAGCCCTGCGGAGCACCCCTTCCGCTGCATCGAACCCAATCGTTTTGCGGCAGACAGCATACGCATCACTTTTCCGAAAGACGTGTTGTATGAGGACATCAACTTCCGCTATGGGCACAAACCCAGAACCAGCGGTCCGTATTCCGATTTTCATGAGTTGATGCCGTCTTATACACCGGTACACGACGCATTTACAATCTCTATTCTACCGTATTTCATTCCCGATACCATGCGCAGCAAGGCCGTGATCATGTACCAAAAGCCGGGCGGGGCTTTGCTGGCCAAGGCTACACAGTGGAAGGACGGCTGGCTGGTAACCCAGGCGAAAGACTTCGGCAGCTATTTTGTGATGTTGGATATCACCCCGCCGGTGGTGTATGCGGCCAATTTTTATTCAGGGAATGTGCTGGGTGATGGAAAAATAATATTTAAGATGACCGACCTGATGAGCGGCATTAAGTCATATCGCGGGGAGGTGGACGGTCATTGGGTATTGATGCAATACGATGCCAAATCAGATCAGCTCACCTATCAACCCGATGAATCAATTGCCAAAGGAACCCACCATTTGAAGCTGACGGTGAGCGACCAGGTGAATAATAAAACGGTTCTGGAGTTGCAGTTTACCCGGTAATGAGCAAGGCGGAAGGTCGGTAGTCATCAGTGGGGAAGTCCCACCGCCCTGTAGGGGCGGAAGATCGGTAGCCATCTGTGGGGAAGTCCCACCGCCCTGTAGGGGCGGAAGATCGGTAGCCATCTGTGGGGAGGTCCCCCCCGCCCTGTAGGGGCGGAAGATCGGTATTGTTATAAAGGGGGTTTAAAGAGGTATTGAGGAGAATAGGGAATTCCGTTTTCTTCTAAGAAATCCGCGTATTCATCGAGAAAGGATTTTTTCTTATGATGAATTTTTTGGTTTTCGATATATAAAGAGATCGGGGGGATATCTGCTTTGGCGCAGGAAAAGACACCATAACCGGCCTGCCGTTCAAAGCGGCTTTTGCAAAAATCGTTTTCATGAATCCATTGTGACGATCCACCTTTCACCCAATGCATCAGATCGGCAGCGGATTGTGTAGGACGGAGCCCGATGAGGAGATGAATATGGTCGGGCATCCCATTGATGCAAAGCAGTTTGTGTCCATACGTTTGAACAATCCCGGTGATGTATTGGTAAAGCAGTGGTTCCCATTTCGGCTGAATGAGTGCGGCGCGGTATTTTGTTGCAAAAATGAAATGCAGATGAATTTGCGAATAGGTGTTGGCCATGGGATCGGGCAATTATGGATCGAAATTATTTTAAGGGGAAAGAAATTTTTCATTGATTTCACTGATTTTTTTATGTGACTCATATGAATTGAAAGACATTCAAGTTTTCACCGATCTTCCGCCCCTACAGGGCGGTGAGCCTGGGCTTACAATGAGCTACCGATCTTCGGCCCCTACGGGGCCAGGAGCAGGAAAAGTGATTTGTGAGTTTGTTAACATGGAGGGATTTGCAAAGAGGGTTATTTCCATTCTATGGAATCCCGTGCCGCAGTTTTTTCACCGATCTTCCGCCCCTACAGGGCGGTGAGCCTGGGCTTACAATAAGCTACCGATCTTCGGCCCCTACGGGGCCCGGGAAGAGCTACCGATACAAGATCTCTGGAAGGCATAAGGTATGAGTGCGATACAATTTTTTAATGAGCATAATTTCAGGATGAATTTTCAATGATCTTCCACCCCCGCCTTGTAGAGGCGGAAGATCGGTAGTCATCAGCGGGGAAGTCCCCCGCCCTGTAGGGGCGGAAGATCGGTAAGGGTGTTGCCCATGGAAGACAGGGACAAAATGGAGGGACGTAACCGGTTTATTTTTTCCTTTCTGTGGTGAACCGAACCAGCTGCTCCATGGCGGTGCGCGATTCGTTTTCCGGAAATTCATGAAGGATGAGGAGGGCCTCGGCCTGGAATTCCTGCATCTTTTGTGTGGCGTAGGTGATACCGCCCCTCTCGCGCACCAGGGCAATGAGCGAAGCCACTCTTTTGGAATCTGTATTGTGATTTTTAATGGTATTAATGATCTCCCGTTTTTCGCTGGCCGAACCATTTTGCAGCACATAAATGATGGGCAGCGTCATCTTCTTTTCCTGAATATCTATCCCCCGGGGCTTACCGATGTCGTCGCTGCTGAAATCAAGCAGATCATCTTTAATCTGAAAGGCTATCCCCACCTTTTCCCCAAAGAGTCTCATCCGGGCGGTCAGCGCCTCATCGGCTCCGGCCGAGGCCGCCCCGCAGGCGCAGGCAGAAGAGATGAGCGAGGCCGTTTTCTGCCGGATCACCTCAAAATAGATCTCTTCCCGGATATCGAGCTTACGGGCCTTTTCAATTTGCAACAGCTCTCCTTCGCTCATTTCCTTCACGGCACGGGAAACGATTTTGAGCATGTTAAAGTCGTCATTGTCGAGCGAAAGCAGCAACCCTTTCGAGAGCAGGTAATCGCCTACCAGCACGGCAATCTTGTTTTTCCAGAGGGCATTGATGGAAAAGAACCCCCTTCGTTCGAAGGAGTCGTCCACCACGTCATCATGCACCAGGGTGGCCGTATGCAGCAGCTCGATGAGTGCTGCTCCACGATAGGTAACCGGGGCGACGGGGCCGCATATCTTGGCGGCGAGAAACACAAACATGGGGCGCACCTGTTTGCCCTTGCTCTTTACAATATAACGCATCACCGCATCGAGCAACGGCACCTTGCTTTTCATGGCATCGCGGAACTGCAGTTCAAATGCTTCCAGTTCGGCAGCAATAGGCTTTCTGATTTCCTGGAGTGAAACGGCCATGAGGATAAAAGGTGGCGCGAAGATAGGGGAGCTGGGCAGATAATCGGTTGCCTTCAGGCGGAAGGCAGGATTTACCGCCCGGCGGCCTTGCCGGCCTCTTTGAAGGCAGCGGCTCCTTCGAGTTGCTTAAACCACTCTGCTCCGTATTTCTCGAGGAGCGCATTTTTTACAAACTGATAAACCGGCACCCCCAGTTCCTTTCCGCTTTTGCAGGCCGGCGAGCAGATGTCCCAACGGTCGTAGTTGAGGGCCTCGTACTCCCGGGTCTTTTTGATGCGCACCGGATAGAGATAACAGGAGATGGGCTTCCGGAACGTGGTCTTCCCGTCCCGGTAGGCTTTTTCAATGCCGCACAGGGCGATGCCGTTTTCGAAAATGGTATAGGCGCATTCCTTGTTGCCGTTTACAAGAGGAGTAACAAAGTCGCCGTCGGTATCCACCATCCAGCGCCCGATCTGCTCCAGGGTTTCCCGCCCTTGCGGCGTGAGATAGTCCTTGATTTCCGGGTAGATGGATTCCAGCGCCCGGGTTTCCTTCTCTTCGAGCGGTGCGCCGCTGTCGCCGGCAATGCAGCAGGCCCCCTTGCATTTATCCAGGTTGCACACAAACTGCTTCTCCAGCAGTTCGTCCGATACGAGGGTGTTTTCTATGATGATCATGATTTGCTATGCAATAGTATTGAAAAAACAGATAGGGCAGGAAAGAAGGAGGGCTCTGAGTATGGAAAGCCTGTTATGTGAAGGGAAGAGGCATCATGACTAACCTATTTCAATGTTTAACGATCTACCGTTAGGGGCGTTTGCATCAAGCTGATTAAATAAATTGACCAGGCAGAGAACGTTTTCGCCCTTACTTCTATCTTCCACCCCCTCATGCGACCGCTATTCATATTATGTATCCTCCTGTTGACCGTTGGGGCCCGGGCGCAGCTTAACGACCTCAGCTTTCGCAAACTCACCACCAACGAAGGACTCAGCAACAACTTTGTGGTAGACATGCTGCAGGACGACAAAGGATTTCTCTGGATTGCCACCCACCACGGGCTCGACCGATACGACGGAGTGCAGGTGGTTAATTACCCCGGGAAGGAAGGCGGCGGACTCGCCGATCCCAATATCATGTCGGTGGTGGAAGACCAAAACCATACCCTGTGGGTGCTGAACGGCTCCGGCCTCAGCTGGCTCAACACCGACCAGGGTAATATTCTGCAGGAGGTTACGGACAAGCAGGGGCTGTATGGGTATGTGATGCCTTACCGCCTGTATATAGACCACCGGCAGCAATTATGGATGATGTGCAGCGGCGCCATCGTATGTTATCGCATCACCGGGCCGGGGACGCTGGTCCTGAAGGAGAAGTTCCCGCTCACCCACCCGTATGAAGGCTATTATAACTTCATGACCCAGGACAGACACGGCAATTATTATTTCGCCAGCGACCGGGCCTTCTATACTATAGACAGCGCGACACACCGGCTGCGCGAAGTAACCTTTACCAACCAGCCTGTCCCCGGGTACAACCAGCCGCTTCCCATCCGTTGTTGCTACATTGAAAATGACACTACCTTCTGGCTGGGCGCCTATGCCGTGGGCGGCGTGATGCGGTATAACCCACAGAGCGGCCGGGTGGTTTCTTTCCGGTATGCGGAGGATGGAGTAAAACACGATGTATCCAAAAACATGGTGCGCGACATCCGCCCCGACGCGCTGGATCCCGAATACCTCTGGGTAGGCACCTACGACAACGGATTGCTGCATCTCCGGAAGAGAGATTTTCACTACTATGCCTATCTGTACAATGCCCTCACCACACAAGGGCTCAGCAATTCGAACGTGCGCCGGATCTACAACAGCCCGAACGGCATCATGTTTATCGGAACAGAACACGGACTGAACATCCTCGATCCGCAAATGCAGGCGGTGCAGGCACACTATTGTTCTTTCGCCGGATCGAATCCACGGAAAGACATCATCAACGTGGTACTGCCGGACGACGACTACAGACGCAATCACCTGCTGTGGATCTGCAGCAACGGGAACGGCTTGTTTCGTTACAACCAGGAGGACCGGACCTTCAAGCAATACAAACTGCCGGATCCCGATCTGGCCAACTACAACCTGCGGCAGAACGAACTTTTCGATGTGGTAGAGGATGTGAATGATCAGCGGATTCTCTGGCTGGCCTGTGGCCGGGGACTGTATTCCTTTAATAAGCAAACGGAAATATTCGTACCCGTTCCTGAAATCAATGCCGGATTCAATAATGACAACCGGCTGGATAAGCTCGAAAGCTATCCCGACGGTCTGATCGCCTGCGGCTCTTTTGCCAGCGGATTTTACCTCTACCGGCCGGCCACCGGGAAGATCACCCATTTTATGGATGGGCCCAACAATCACGGCGACCATCCAACCAACCGCATCCTGAGCTTCATCCGTTGTACGGACGGGCGCTTTATTCTTTCCGAAGACGATGCGATCCTGGCAATCATCGACCCGGCCACGGGTCAGGAAACGCACTGGGTCTGTCCGCCGGGAACACCGAAGTTCCCCGTCACCGGCATCAGCGACTTCTGCCTCCTGCCCGGCAACAAACTGCTCTCGGCAGGAGCCGGCGGAGTATGGGAAACCGATCTCAACACACATGTCAGCCGTCCTTTTGCTTCTTCGCGGCATCCCGAGCTGGGGTATATCAATAACCTGGCCGCCGACAGCAAGGGCAACCTCTGGATGGTGGCCAATACCAGGTTGGCCTATTATGTACCTTCCACCGACCGCTTTTACATCTTTGGAAGCGAGGCCGGCTTTGAACAACGCGAATTTTATTACCGCATCAACCTGTTTCACGATACAACCCTGTTTGTTGGTCAAACGGGTTATTTCATACAGGCCGATATCGGCCGTTATGTCGGATCCATGAAGACGCCCGATATCCGCATCACCGGGCTGCGCCTGGTAGACCAGGAAGAGCCGTTGTTGTTTGAGCGGGGAAACATAAAGGCGTTGACCATTTCCTATAAGCAAAACATCATCAGCATCAACTTTGCCGCCCTTTGCTTCGGCAACAACAAACCGGTTCAGTATGCCTACAAACTGGAGGGGCTCAACGACGACTGGATCTATTGCGGCAACCTCACCAATGCCACCTTCACCAACCTTGATGGCGGACACTATACTTTTCTGGTAAAAGCCTACGACGCCTCCGGTTCCTGGGCCACCGTTCCGGCAAGCCTCCACTTTTATGTGTGGCCACCGTGGTGGAAGACGTGGTGGTTCCGCCTCCTCGTGGTGATCGGCATGGCTTCGCTGGTGTACCTGGTCTACCGGATAAGGATTTACCAGTTGCTGAAGCTCGAACGGCTGCGGTCTTCCATTGCCCGCGATCTGCACGACGATATCGGCAGCACGCTGAGCAGCATCTCTATGCTGAGTGAAGTGGCCTCGCGTCAGAGTGCCACACAACCGGAAAAGAACCAGCAGGTGTTTGCCCGCATTGCCGACAGCTCCAACAAGATGATGGGGAATATGAGTGACATCATCTGGAGCATCAACCCCGACAACGACCGGCTGGAAAACATGAGCATCCGGATGCAGGAATACCTCCATGAAACGCTCGAGCAGAAAGAGATTAATTACCGGTTCCGCATGGAAGACCAACTGCTGAATCAGCAGCTGCCGCTCGACAAGCGCCGCGATTTTTACCTCATCTTTAAAGAAGCTATAAACAACAGTGCCAAATATTCGCAGGCCGGCATGGTAAACATACAGGTAAGCCGGCAGGGCAGAACCCTGGTCCTGAAAATCGAGGACGACGGCGTCGGCTTCGACCCGGCCACCGCAGGCAGCGGAAACGGGCTGAAAAACTTTCATCGCCGGGCTGCCAAGATGCAGGCCCAAATTACCATCAGCAGCGCTCCGGGGAAAGGCACCACGGTAACGCTGGAGCTGCCTGTCACATGATCGTGTGATAAGAAGGCCGGCTTCTTCCGTTTAACTTTGCCCCCTATGTCGATCCGCGTGAGCATTTATGAAGACAACGAGGACCTGCGCAACAGCGTGGTTTCTCTGTTCGGGTTGAGCGACCGTATTGAGCTGTGCGGCGCTCATACCGATTGCAGCCAGGTGCTGGAACAGGTAGAAGGAGAACAGCCGGATGTGATTTTGATGGATATTGATATGCCCGGGCGCAACGGGATTGAAGCGGTGCAACTGGTGAAGGCAAAATTTCCGGCCACGGAAATCATCATGTTCACGGTGTTCGACGACAACGACCGCATCTTCAACGCCCTGCGCAGCGGCGCTTCCGGGTACCTGCTGAAGAAGACGTCGCCGGCCCGAATCCTGGAAGCTATTGAGGATGTTTATCAGGGTGGGGCGCCCATGACTTCGAGCATTGCCCGAAAAGTGCTGCAGTATTTTCCGAAGAGCACCGCCAAAAGCAACGAGCTGGAGCTATTGTCTGCCCGCGAACAGGAAATCCTTAATCTCCTGGTGAAAGGATTGAGTTATAAGATGATTGCTGCGGAACTCACCATCAGCATCGACACCGTCCGAACCCATATCAAACGGATCTACGAGAAGCTCCAGGTGCACAGCGTGGCCGAGGCCATCTCGAAAACACATCCCCGGTGATGTCACACGATCATGCGATTGTGCAGGCCTGCTGAGGCCGATACATTTGCCGCCATGATTTTTCTGCTCCGCCTCACGGAGAAAAAGAAAAACCGATGGCATGACGAATTCCTTTGCAATAAAATGTGGTCTTTCGCTCCGCTCCGTTTTCGGGGTGCTCCTGCTGCTCTGCCTCCACCCGGCGTTGGCTCAAACCGACCCGAAGGCGGACGACAAGCTGAAGCTGACCGGCACTGCGGGAGCAGATCTCGGATTATATAATATGAGCCCCGGCTACCTGGCCCGCGGCAAGAACCTGAGCTGGACCGCCTATGCCGACCTCAACCTGCAATGGAAGCAGATACAGGTTCCGTTCTCCTTTATCGTGAGCGAGCAGCAACGGAACTTCCGGCAATCCTTTAACCATCTGGGGATAGCGCCCACCTGGCGGTGGATAAAGCTATATGCCGGATACAGCAATATGACCTTTTCTTCCACCACCCTCGCCTCCGCCACCTTCCTGGGTGCCGGCGTGGAGATGAATCCGGGCCACTTCCGCTTTGGGGCGATGTATGGGCAGCTGTATAAGGCTGTTCCGGAAAATACCGATCCCACCCTTTCGGTAACACCGTCTTTTCGCCGTATCGGGTATGGATTTAAGATTGGGGTAGGAAAAACAGATCGTTACGTGGATCTGATCTATTTCAAAGCCAAAGACGACAGCGCCTCCATTCCACCGCTGAAATCCGATTTTTCTATCACCCCGCAGGAAAACGTGATCCTGGGCATCAATGTGCACCAGAAATTCAGCAAAAAGATAAGCTGGGATCTCGAAGGATCCACCAGCGTGATCACCCGCGATACACGGGCGAGCGACTCCCTGGATAACACCGGCGCTTATTCCGTGGTAAGGCCTTTGATCAACATCAACATCACCACCAACCTCAACTTTGCACTGAAAACCAGCCTGAGTTATACCAGCAAATATGTTACCCTCAAAGGCGGGTTCGCACATATTGATCCGCATTATACCTCGCTGGGCGCCTATTTCTTCCGCGACGACCTGCAGAAAATATTTCTTTCCCCCACCTTCCGGCTGAAGAAGAACAAGGTGTTGATGGCCCTTCAGACCTACCAGCAACATGATAACCTTACCCATTCGAAACGGTACACCAACAATATGCTGAGCGCGGAAGCCACCTTGTCTGTTACCGCCACCCGCAGGCTAAGCATCGATCTCCCGATGGGAATTTTTGATAACTATCAAACCCGCGGCACCGAAGCGCTGAACGACACTACCCGGATCAGCATGGTCAACCGGCATGCGGGACTGAGCCCGAGGTATACACTCGACACCAAAACCGCGCAGCATACCGTGTTGCTCA
>Ga0265314_10004114_pt1 | contig 13707 bp, 7 predicted proteins | sample 4126metaG_FD_203106 | JGI IMG/M metagenome (GOLD analysis project Ga0265314, IMG submission 203106) | Rhizosphere microbial communities from Carex aquatilis grown in University of Washington, Seatle, WA, United States - 4-1-26 metaG | ecosystem: Host-associated > Plants > Roots > Rhizosphere >... | reverse complement strand
TTCGCATCGCAGGACTGCGGGGCTAAGAGCCCCGCCTACTGCCCATACCTTCGCAATTTCTCATTTCCGAAAGAGATACCCGAAACCCCTCGCCACATGGGCGAACTTTCGAAACGAAAGCCACCCACTTCCGATTTTCTCATTTCACATCCGTGCAACCCTGTTTTTACCTATGAATCCGGTGTAAACCACGAACATGAGAAACCACATGCGACTCCTCCTTCTTTTAGCGACTTTATTCACCGCGCAATTGTGGGCCGGCGGCGATCATGCCGGCGAAGCGCAGCCGCCGCCGCGCATCACCTTGCCGCCCTCGCCGCCGCTCTCGCCGGAAGACGCGCTGAAGTCGTTCACCCTTCAGCCGGGATTCAAGATCGAACTCGTCGCGAGCGAACCGCTGATCCACGATCCGATCGCGATCGCGTTCGATCCCGACGGCCGCATCTGGGTTGTCGAATACCGCGCGTATATGCCCGACGTCGACGGCAACAACGAAGAAAATCCGATTTGCACGATTGCCGTCCTCGAAGACACCGACGGCGATGGCAAGATGGACAAGCGCACCGAGTTTCTCGACAAGCTGTATTTACCGCGCGCCATTGGTTTCACACGTGGCGGAATTCTTCTCGCCGAACAAATGCCGCCGAAGTTGTTTTACTGCCGCGACACCAACGGCGATGGAAAATGCGATGACAAGATTCTGATCGCAGCCGATTACGGCGGGCCGGGCAATCCCGAACACACCGCCAACGGCCTGATGCCGGGACTCGACAACTGGATTTACAGCGCCGACTGCAACAGCCGCTTCCGCCCGATTTTCGAGAACTTTCCCGACGCGCCGCCGAAAGTTCGCGCGAAGAACGCGCCGCCGCCGGAACTTTTTAAGCGCGAGCGCACCAACAATCGCGGCCAGTGGGGCATCTCGCAGGACGATTTCGGCCGGCAGTACTACAACAGCAACAGCGATTTCCTCCGCGTCGATCTGATGCCGACAAATTATTTAAATCGCAACCCGAATTACCGCGGCGCCACCGGCATGAACTACCAGGCGATGAAAGATCAGAGCTGCTGGACAGGCCGGCCGAACATCGGCGTCAATCGCGGCTACCAGGCCAAGCAGCTTCGCGACGACAACCGTCTCGCGACCTGCACGGCGACGTGCGGAGTGGGCGTTTATCGCGGCGACAATCTGCCGGCGGATTGTCTCTTCAATGTATTCATCCCGGAACCCAGTGGCAACATGGTCAAGCGGGTCTCGCTGGCCGAAGACGGGCTGATCGTGAACGCGAAAAACGTTTACGATAAGCAGGAGTTCCTGACGTCGACAGACGAGCGCTTCCGCCCGGTGAACACCTACACGGGCCCGGACGGCGCGCTGTACATCGTCGATCTCTATCGCGGAATTCTTCAGCACAAGGCCTACGTGACGACGTACCTGCGCAAGCAGATCATCGAACGCGGACTCGATAAAGGCCTCGGTCTCGGCCGCATTTATCGCATCGTCAATACCAACAAAGCCCCCGGTCCGAAACCCGCGCTGAGCAAGCAGGCGCCGGCCGAACTGGTCGCGAATCTGGCGCATCCGAACGGCTGGTGGCGCGACACGGCGCAGCGGCTGCTGGTCGAAAAAGGCGATACGTCAGTCGTTCCCGCGCTGCAGACCATGGCGCTGAGCGGCGCGACATCGAACGCGAAAATCCACGCGCTGTGGACGCTCGACGGCCTCGCGCAGACCGATGCAAAAACGATTCTCGCCGCGATCGGCGACAAAGATCCGAAAGTCCGCGCCACGGCGATCCGCGTCAGCGATCCACTGCTGAAAACGCCCGGTCCGGCGAAGGCCGAACTGCTCGCGGCGCTGCTGAAAATGGCGAACGATTCCGATCCATACGTTCAGGTCCAGCTCGCCTGTACACTGGGCGAAGCGATCGATCCGAGCGTCGATCTGACGCTGATTTCTCTCGCGCAGAACGGTTCACAAGTCGTGAAAGATGCCGCGTTCAGCAGCATGGGTTTCCGCGAATTGGAAATTCTCGAGAAAGCGCTCGCCGATCCCAAAGTACCCTGCGACAAAACTCTGACGCCGCTGGCCGGATGCGTGTTTAACGAAGGCCGTGTGCCGAAAGTGCTGAAGCTCCTCGATTTGATCGCGGCTCAAACCGACGCTTCGAAACAAGCCGAAATGCTCGCGGGAATCGGCTCCGGCGCTGTAAAGGCCGGCACGAAAGCAAAGACGGTTGAAGTCGGAAAAGAAGAACCCGAATCCATCGCGAAGCTGAAAAAATCGAGCGACAAAAAAGTCGCTGCGCTGGCGAAGGGCCTCGATAAGTCGATCCTGTGGGGCGCGAACATCAAGCCCTACGTGCCGCCAACTCCGCTGAACGCCGAACAGCAGGCGCTCTTCGATCTGGGCAAAGTCCAATTCGGAATGATATGCGCCGGATGCCATCAGTTGCACGGCATGGGTGAAGAAGGGAAGGCCCCGCCGCTGGTGGATTCGCCGTTTGTGCTCGGCAATGACAAGCGCCTGATCCGCATCGGAACGCAGGGCGTCCGCGGACCGATCACGCTCAACGGTGCGACGTTTAACATGGAAATGCCGGCGCTGCCCACGATCGATCCGAAAACGCTCGCGGGAATCCTGACCTACATCCGCCGCGAATGGGGCCACGGAGCCGATCCGGTCGATCCAAAAACCGTCGAAGCCGTGCGCAAGGAAACGATCGAACACGAAGAACAATGGACCGAGAAGGAATTGTTGAAGATCAAGTAATCGCCAGTAGGCGGGGCTCTTAGCCCCGCTCCAAGGCGATGCGAAGCGAGCCGTAAACTAGTTAGTACGGATTGACTGCTCGCTTCGCATTGCAGGACAGCGGGGCTAAGAGCCCCGCCTACTGCCACGAGGGGCTCCCATTTCTTCGGTCCCCAAAAGTGCTACGAAATTATTCGCTTGTGCCACGATAATTACTGAGCCTGTTGCGCTTCCGAAAATCCGCTCCACAATGCTCCGCCAAAGGAGCTCTTCATTTATGTCCGACGACAAGCCCCGCCCGCGCGGTCCGAGCGAATACGCGACAAAAGAGACGCCGCGCAAGCCGAAAGCGAAAACGCGTTTTCTTTTCAAACTGCTGGGCCTGGCGCTCGTCGGGCTCGCCGCGTGGATCGCATGGTATTCGATGCGCCAGGGAAAACTTCCGGACCTGACCAGCGAAGAGCAGCAGAAGAAGATGCTTGCCCAGGCGCAGCAGGACTACGACAAGGCGGAGAAAAAAGCGACCGACGTCTCGAAAAAAGTCGTGAGCTGGGCCGAGCAGAGCCTCGACGAACTTCGTACGCACATCAAAGGAAAACCGCCCGAGACAAAGGAAGAAATCAGCGATCTGGTCAACGAATCGAAGCGCGAGGTTGCGCAAAACCCGCCGGGATTCGGCGGGCCCTCGGCAGCCGGCGGCGGCGGAAACGGCACGGCGTCCGGGCCGCAAAAGGGCGGTCCGCCAGCGGCGCCGCCTGCGCCAACTGCGCCGAAATCTAAAGGCCAGCAACTCGTCGATGACGCGAAGGAACAATATCGCCAGGCCGCTGCGGTCTATGCGCTCGCCGATCCCATGTCGTCGCAGAAAATTGTGCAGGACAGTGTTCACAAAGCCGCACCGATGTTCTCGCGCTGCCTGGATCTGCTCGAACAGGCTCGCACGAATGGCGCGACCGGATCGGACATCGATACGCTCGAACAATCGGCCGCAAAGCGCCTCTACGATTGCCGCAAACGCATGGAATTGACGCGCTGATTTTTCACCACAGAGATCACAGAGATCACAGAGTACGCAGAGAATTCCTATTTTGCAGTTCTCTGTGCGCTCTGTGATCTCTGTGGTTCAAATCCTTTCCGTACGCGCGATCTCTTCCGCCTGACGCTTCGCATCCCAGCCGAGCACCTTTCCCACAATCGCCGCGATTTCGGCGAGAACCTCGGGTCTCGCGCCACCAAGCAGCGCAATCGTGCTGCGCCGCCGCACCAAGTCGTCGAGGTGTTCGACAAATTCGTCGCGCGCCATGCGCTCGATCTCGCCGGCGCTGTAACTCGGCAACGTGCGCAGCGGCGTGTCGGTTTGGGCTTTAAGTTTCGCCGCGATGTCCTCGGCCGCGGCGCCGTAGCGTTCGAGCAAATCCGTCACGCGTTCTCGACTGATGTCGGAACTCTGCATCACGCGCGCGATCCATTTTTCTTTCCATGCCGCATCGGTCGGAAATCCTTTTCCGCCGCCGATCGGCATTTCCGCCGTCCACGCGCTGCGCTTGCGCTTAAATTGAGCAAGAACCAGATCGCAAACCTGCTCGGCAAACGCCCGGAACGTCGTCCACTTTCCCCCGATCAGGCAGTAGATCGGAAACGACCGCTCATAGGATGATTCGATCAATCGCACACTGTGCCCCCGGCTGATCGTGCCGGTAAACGAATCGCCGCTCGCCGGCAGCGGCCGCACGCCGCAAAACGTGTAGACGATCTGCTCGCGCGCCACCGTAATTTTTGGAAACACGCCGCGCAGCGTTTCGAGCATGTATTCGATTTCGGATTCCTCGCAACGCGCCGCATCCGGATCGCTGACACGGATATCAGTCGTGCCCGCGATCACTTTGTCCATGAATGGAAAAACAATACACACGCGTCCGTCGCTGTGCTGAAAATAAACCATGCGCCCGCCACGGCCGCCGAGCGCCGCGTGCAACTCCGTGTTATCGAGAACCAGATGCGAGCCCTTCGTTCCGCCGATGAAGTGCGTTTTCACGCCGAGCTTCGCGTTTGCGCCGTCGATCCACGCGCCCGTCGCGTTGATGACGATGCTCGGCCTGATCCAAATTGTCTCGCCGGTCAGTTCATCTTTAAGTTCGACGTGTGTAGCCGTTTGCGCACACTCAGTTCCCCTTTTTTTCGTCCGGTCCTCAACGCCAACATAATTCAGCGCGTAGCACCGGTCGTTGGCGCGCCGCGCGTCCTGGATCATCTCGATGCACAGCCGCTCGGTGTGGCTGATCCAGGCGTCGTAGTACGTCGCGGTTGCGACGATCTCGGGATTCAACCCCGGAATGTCGCGCAGAGATTCTTCTTTCGAGCTGAAAAAATGCGTCGGCAGGCGGCGTTTTTTGCGCGTGACGAAATCGTAAAACAACATCCCGATTTTTACCGGCGCCGCGCCGCGGTTTCCCGTTTTTCCCGAGAGCCCGCAGAACACCAGCGCCGAGCGCAGCAGTCCGCCAAAGCGCGAGTACAGCGGAATCGTGGTCTTCAGCGGTGAAACAAAATGCGCCGCGTTTTCGAGCAGTCGGTCGCGTTCCTCGAGCGCCTCGCGCACAAGCCCGAACTCGCGATTTTCCAGATAGCGCAGGCCGCCGTGAATCATGCGCGACGAATTGGAACTCGCTCCGGCCACGAAATCCGCGCGATCGACGAGCAGGCAATCGACGCCTTGCAGCGCCAGTTCGCGAAAGACGCCAATTCCGTTCACGCCGCCGCCAACGATCAGCACGTTGACACGGGGTTCGTCGCGGAGTGCCTGGAGAAATTGCTGGCGCTGGTTCATCGGAGGGCGCAGAGCTTACCAGATTTCAACGTGCGATGAAAATAACCGCGTCGAGCAGGCACTCTCTCCAGGACTGTCCTCTCAATCAAACTAATCCGATTACGATTCATCATTTGAGAAAAGATTTTTCGACGATTTTTGCCGTTGATACAAACTCTATCTATAGCAAAGCTTGTGCGATCCAAAAAAGCCGCTTTTTTCAATCACTCGCCCACATTAGGCAAGCTGTCCCTGTCCCTGTCCCTGTCCCTGTCCCTGTCCCTGTCACCTGTCACCTGTCACCTGTCACCTGTCACATCCATCACCCCGGCCATTTCCAATCGTTGATCTCCGGCATGTCCTCGCCGTGCTCGCAGATGTACTGCCGGTGTTCGATCAACTTGTCGCGCAGCGCCTGCCGCGCGTACGCGGCTCGCGGGCCAATCTGCTTCACGCGCTCGATCACATCGATCGCGAGATGATAGCGGTCGAGATCGTTGCGCACGACCATGTCGAACGGCGTAGTCGTCGTGCCCTCTTCTTTGTAGCCGCGCACGTGAAGATTCGCGTGATTCGCGCGGCGATACGTGAGCCGGTGAATCAGCCACGGGTAGCCGTGATACGCAAATATGATCGGCTTGTCTTTCGTGAAGAGCAGATTGAAATCGACGTCCGTCAATCCGTGCGGATGTTCTTCCTTCGGCTGCAGTGTCATGAGGTCGACGACGTTGACGACGCGAATCTTCAGGTCCGGAAATTCTTTGCACAAATAATCGACGGCCGCCAGCGTCTCCAGCGTCGGCACATCGCCGCAGCAGCCCATCACCACGTCGGGCTCGCTGCCGCGATCGGTGCTCGCCCATTCCCAGATGCCTATACCCGCCGTGCAATGCTTCACGGCCTGATCCATGGTGAGCCACTGCGGCGCCGGCTGTTTTCCGGCGACGATCACGTTCACATAGTTGCGGCTGCGCAGACAGTGATCAGTTACGGAAAGCAGCGTGTTCGCATCGGGCGGCAGGTAGACGCGAATGATGTCAGCCTTTTTGTTGACGACGTGGTCGATGAAACCAGGATCCTGATGGCTGAATCCATTGTGATCCTGCCGCCAGACGTGCGAGGTCAGCAGATAATTCAGCGACGCGATCGGGCGTCGCCAGGGAATCTGCTTGCTCGTCACTTTCAGCCACTTCGCGTGCTGGTTGAACATCGAGTCCACGAGATGGATGAATGCTTCGTAGCACGAGAAAAAACCGTGGCGCCCGGTGAGCAGATACCCTTCGAGCCAACCCTGGCAGGTGTGTTCGCTCAGGATTTCCATCACGCGCCCATCGGCCGCGAGATGATCGTCTTCCGGCAGAATTTTTGCCATCCATTCGCGGTTGGTGACTTCGAGCATCGCGTCGAAGCGGTTGGAATTCAGTTCGTCGGGCGCGACGACGCGGAAATTCTTCGATTCCAGATTGAGTTTCATCACGTCGCGCAGCATCCGGCCCATCTCGCGCGTGGCTTCGGCATTCACCGCGCCGGGCTTGGGCACGTTAACCGCGTACGCGCGGAAATCCGGCATTTTCAAATCTTTGAGCAGCACGCCGCCGTTCGCATGCGGGTTTGCACCCATGCGACGCTCGCCTTTCGGCGCCAGCTCGGCGAGATCGGCCACAAACGTTCCGTTCGCGTCGAACAGTTCTTCCGGCTTGTAACTTTTCATCCAATGTTCGAGCAGCTTCACGTGCTCGGGCTTGCCCTTCATTTCCGAAAACGGAACCTGGTGCGAGCGCCAATAGTCCTCAGTCTTTTTCCCGTCGACTTCCTTCGGCCCCGTCCAGCCCTTGGGCGAGCGCAGCACGATCATCGGCCAGCGCGGGCGCTTTTTCACGCCGTTCGTCCGCGCCTCGTGTTGAATGGCTTTGATCTCGGCAAAGACTTGGTCGAAAGTCGCGGCCATCTGCTGATGCATGAGCGCCGGATCGGAGCCCTCCACGAAATACGGCTTGTAGCCATAACCGACGAGAAGGCTTTCAAGTTCCTCGTGATCCATGCGCGCCAGAACCGTCGGGTTCGCGATCTTGTAGCCGTTGAGATGCAGAATCGGCAGCACCGCGCCATCGCGCGCGGGATTGAGGAACTTATTCGAATGCCACGATGTCGCGAGCGGCCCGGTCTCCGCTTCGCCATCGCCCACGACACAAGCGACGATCAGGTCCGGGTTGTCGAACGCCGCGCCGAACGCGTGCGAGATCGCGTAGCCGAGTTCTCCGCCCTCGTGGATCGAGCCCGGCGTTTCCGGCGCGACGTGGCTGGGGATTCCGCCCGGAAACGAAAACTGTTTGAACAATCGGCCGAGACCTTCGGCGTCCTGTGAAATTTTCGGATAGAACTCGCTGTATGTGCCTTCCAGATACGTGTTCGCAACAAGTCCCGGCCCGCCGTGGCCGGGGCCGGCGATGTAAATCACGTTCAGATCCTGCGCCTTGATGATGCGGTTGAGGTGAACGTAAATGAAATTCAACCCGGGCGTCGTTCCCCAATGACCGAGCAGCCGCGGCTTCACGTGCTTGAGCTCCAGCGGTTCGCGCAGCAGCGCGTTGGCGAGCAGATAAATCTGGCCAACGGAAAGATAATTCGCCGCGCGCCAATACGCGTCCATGCGCCGCAGTTCCGTGGCATTTAGCGGTCCCGAAGCCGCCGGTTGAGTGGTCGTGTTTTCCATGTCCCCTCCTTTATGTGCCAGCGTGTTCAATACATCGGCGAGTCTGTTCGGCAATCTCGTGCTCTTCGTCCGTGGGAATGACGAGCACGCGGACTCCCGCATCTTTTGCGCCGATCTCGCGTTCTGTGTGTGACGGCGACGCATTTTTGTCCGAATCGATCACGATGCCCAGCGCGCTGAGTCCCTCGCAGCATTTCGCCCGGACCAGCGCGCTGTTTTCGCCAATGCCCGCCGTGAAAACGAGCGCGTCGACGCGACCCAGCGCCGCAGTGTAGGCGCCGATGTATTTCTTGATGCGGTAGGCATACATCTCAAGTGCGAGTTGCGCATCGCCATCACCGCCGGCGGCGCGGCTCAGGACTTCGCGCATGTCGTTCGAGCCGCAGATGCCTTTGAGGCCGCTTTGCTCGTTAAGCAGATGTTCGAGTTCAGCGCTGCTCTTTCCCGCGACGCGCGTGAGATAAAATGGGATTGCCGGATCGATGTCTCCGCTGCGCGTGCCCATGACCAGACCTTCCAGCGGTGTCAGTCCCATCGACGTGTCGATGCTCGCGCCGTTCTGGATGGCAGTGGCGCTCGCGCCGTTTCCGAGATGAAGCGTGATCAAGTTGAGCGTCTTCAGGTCGCGGCCGAGAATCGCCGCGGCGCGCTTGGCGACGTAGTGATGCGATGTGCCATGAAAACCGTAGCGCCGCACGTGATGTGTCTCGAAAAACTCACGCGGCAACGCGTAGTGAAACGCCTGCGGCGGCAGCGTGGCGTGAAACGCGGTGTCGAAGACCGCGACCTGCGGGACGTTCGGACAGAGCGCGAGCGCGACCTCAATCCCGAGCGCGTTCGGTTCGTTGTGCAGCGGCGCGAGCGGGATCAGCGCGCGGATTTCAGCGAGGATCTTCGCATCGATGCGCGTGGGATCATGAAAACGCGTGCCGCCGTGAACGACGCGGTGGCCAATCGCGAACAGATCGCGCGTGTCGCTGAGAATGCCGGACGCTTTCAGCGCGCCGATGACGCGCTCAAGCCCCGCGTGGTGATCGGCGATCGTTTCGGCGGTATCGGAGTGCGCCGTCCATTTTCCGGACGCATCGCTGAGCTTCAACGCCACGCGGCCGGCAGCTTCGCCGATTTTTTCGACCAGGCCCATCGCCAGCGCGCGCGATGAGCGCACGTCGATCACCTGAAATTTGATGGAGGAACTTCCCGCGTTCAGAATCAGTATTTTCATAGTCGGTTTCGCGAACGATCGTCCACAAAACCGTCAGCCCGTTCTACGCGCGCACCGGCTTGAAGCAAGAACTATCTAAAGGAGGAGCCGTGACTTTACGTTGCGTTGATAGTAACTTCACATCTGAGCGTTCAACGCGCAATACCCTCTCCCCTCGGGAGAGGGCCGAGCGAGCGAAGCGAGTCCGGGGTGAGGGAAGGGCGTTGATTCCGCTCGACCACTATCGAGCCTGTGAGAATTCTTTGAGCGGCAGCACCGCGGGCAGCGCGCCAAGCGCCAACTCATCTTCAAACCGCGGTGGAACAACGGTCCTTTCCGGCACGGGCTTTCCCTGGCGTTGCAGATCAATGATCTCAACACAGCGCGCAAGGACTTCGTGCGCATCGAAACCCAGGCGCTTGACCGGCAACACCGACGCGGCCGGCCACGGAAAATTGCAGTGGCCCACGACATCGAGATCGTCCGGCGTGCGCAGGCCCGATGCGATCACTCCGGCCGAAGCGTGCTCGACCAGATTGTCGTCCGAAACCATCAGCGCGTCGGGCCGCTCGCCGGGAGCGCCGCGCAAAAGCAGCTCGACGGTATTCGCCGACCACTTCGCCGCAGCCTGCGCCGAAACTTGAAGCCACCACGAGCGATGTTCGAGTCCGCGCTGCTGGCAGCCGCGGCGGAAATGATCCATGTAATCGCCCGAATGCCCCGGCACCATCAGCGCCGCGACGCGTTTGCGTCCGCGCGCGGCGAAATAGTCCAGCGAGCGATCAATGAACGCGTGCGAATCGAGCGATACCGCCGGAACACCGTGATAAGGCCTGTCCATCACGCCGACGCGCGGCAGATCCGGCGTATCGAGCACGAGAGTTCCGTCGAAGCGCGTAGGTGTCACCGGAAAAATGACGCCGGCCGTGCGCTGGTTCACGATTGCGGATTCCAACTTCGGAAAATCATCGGACTTCGAGGGAATGTCCATGTCGTAGTAACAGGCGAACTGCCGCTGCGACAGATGCTGAATGCGTGACGCCTCGTGGCTCAGCGCAGTCCAGAAGCGCACCCAATGTCCTTCGCGGGTAGGATGATGCGGGAAGACCAGCGCATAGCACCATAGATGAGGCGGGTAATCCGCGACGAATGTGCCGTTCCGGCCGCGCGAGCAGACAAACCCTTCGGCTTCTAGAAACGCCAGCGCGCGCTGCACGGTCATCAGGCTGGCTTTGAATTTCCCCTCGAGTTCATTGCGCGTAGGCAGGCGGCTGCCCGGAGGCAAATGGCTCTCGACAATCTGCTGCCGCAGGCGTTCGACAATGGTATGCTGGCGCACGACTTTCCGGGACATGGTTGAAGACCCTCTTTCGTAATAGACCTAGTTTAAGGACAAATATTATAAGATAAATGGTGAAAATAGTATAATTTTAAATGTGTCACAAGTGTATCTAAAATAAGGGTTTGTGAATGTAAAATGCACGAGCGCTGGAATCTTGCCGCTTTCGAGCTGTAATCTCGACTAAGAAATAGACGCTGATTCACGCCGGATTTCTGGCATTCGAGCGAATACTGCATGCGCAACGGACGATTTCAGGCTCTCCTTATAGTAGTCGCTGCGCTGTGCGGCGCGGCGTTCAGTCTTTGGGCTGAGGACTACGCGATCCCAGGCACTGAGCAGGCGCTTGAAAAGCTGAAAACGCTCGCGGCGTCCACGTCGGCAAAGAACAGCAACGTCTTCGTCTGGATCAAAGTTTTCGGCAAACAGCAGAAAGTGAATCTGAAAAAAGCCGACGCCGATGCGTTCACGGTGTTGCTGCAAGGCAATCCGTTTGACCAGAAATGGAGCAAGACGCCTGCCGAGGACATTCTTCAGATCGGGAAGGGCTGCGCCGCCGCCGACGATTCGGGCGCGCTCGTCGTCGCCGATTACTGTCTCGCCACCGATCAGCGCGACGTCGCCGATGAAATGCTGACGCTGGCGGCGCAGAACTCGAAGATTCCACGCGACGACATTGCGCTGCGCACGAAAGCTCTGGCGAAGTTGCGCGGCGGCCCGGCCAAGCCAGAAGCCGCGGCCGGCGGCGATCCCGCTGCGGCTGGAACTGAAAAGACGGCGGCGTTGCCGAAGTCGCCTCCGAAATTGGACAAAGCCGGCGCCTTGAAGGAAGTGACGGACTTCAGTCTTGCCGGAATCAACCGGCGGCTTGGGCCGGATTATGCGTCATACCACTCCAGCCCTGAAAAATTTCCCGACATCTATCTCGCTCCCGAGCGGGACGAAAAGCCGCGCAAATACCAGATCGGCGGACCGCCTACGAAAGAAGCCGGCGACTACAGCAGCACGCAGGGACAGGTTCTCTACGTTCCCGACGGCGGATTCGGCGTTGACCGCGTCACGGTCATCGAAATGAGCCATAACTGTTTCACCGAGAAACCGCTCCCGCCGTGGTGGGGCGGATTCCGGCCTGAACCGGCGTCGGGGAGCTGGCTCAAGGCCGCGGGCGGAAACCCGGGCATGCCGATCGGCATGTCGCGCGGCATGGTGAACTGGTCGAACAGCGGCGTGGCGGTGTTTTCGACGGGCCTGGTCTGCGTCGCGGGGACCTGCACGGCGAAGGGCACGGAGCCCTCGCTGATACTGCCGCGCACGAAAATTCCCACTTCGATTTTCGTTACGCCCAAGAACGAATTGGCGTTGATCACCGTCTGCGACACCGAAAAAATGCAGGGGCAGCTTGCCGTAATCGCGCTCGAGAGCAGCGCTAAGAAATCCGGCTTCTTCCACGAGTGGCACGACGACCATCCGGGCCTGCCCAACGTCGCCGTCTACACGAAGATGAAACTGCTCGGCTATGTCGATCTGCCCGGCATCGCAGTGCCGACCGGTGTGAGCGCCGGCGGCAACTACAGCGGCGGCCGGCTGTCCGGTCCGGACGGAAACATTGGAATTCTCAGCCAGATGGATCTGGGAAAACAGGGCACGCGCGACGGCTTCTATAAGGGGAACAATGCCGGTTACGCCAGCAGCGCCGGCTACGCCGCAGTCATCGCGCGTTACGAGGACAAAGTCGCTTTCGTCGATCTGCAGCCGATCTTCGAGCGCTTCCGCGAGATGTATTTCACGACCGAGGAGAACTACAAGAAGACCCGCGACGCCGGTCCGGACCCCAAGCAGTGGCCGTACACTTTCGAGGCCGATCCAGTCATGAAGCCGGCGTTTGTGGTTGCGCAGAACGTCCCGCAGCCCACGGCGGTACTTTGCACGGCCAGCGGCGGAAAGAATGCACGCACCTTCGTGGCGTCGCTGGACGGCAAGATTCATTTCTTCGCCGTCGGCGGCCTGGCGACCGAAGAACCCGCGCTCCCGGGCGCGATCGGCCAATTGGGCTCAATCCAAGTCGGCAAGAATCCGTGCTGTCTCGCCTATCAGAAGCATTCAGGCGATCATTTCATCGTGGTCTCACGCGGCGACCGGGAGATATCGTGGGTAAAATACACAGATAAAGGAGGGGAGGTCGTTCGCAAGCTGCGCGACAACCGGCTGATCGACCCGGTCTGGGTTGAAGTCGCCGATACGCATGGGATCGAGACCTCGATCATCACGGTCTGCGACTATAGAGGTAGGAAGATCATCAATTATCGCTATAGCCCAGTGACTTTCGCGACTCAAGGGGGTGCCAAGTTTGGAGTGGGACCAGACGGCAAGGATGAGTTCGAGTGCGGCGGCGCAATGGATTTTCCAGGATCCCCTTTTGTGGTAAGCGCCACAAACGTGAATTAATAGGAATTAAGGGTATCCTTCAAAAATTTCAAAAATTGTGGTGGATTTTTTTCCAAGTGAATCTAACATCTCCAAACTGATAAGAGTGGCATATAAATCGCACCTCGACAGCGGTGAGCAACAAAAACCGCTCAAAGGTGAATATCGTGCTTATGTTTGAGCATGATTGAGTTTGAATTTGCTCGGTTCGACTAGAAGTAAGAGATTCGGGCTGAACTTGCTGTAGGGCGGAAAACCAATTTCTCGGGGGAGGTACAATGATGTCTGTTTTCAGTCGTATCGGCGCAGCGCTTCTGGTCGGTGCTATGGCGGTTCTGCCGTCTGTAGCCCAGGCCGGAGATGCATCGCAGGCGGAAATCGAGAAGCTCAGGAAGGACATTGAAGATCTTCGCAAGAAGGTCTCCTCGAGCTCCATGTCGATGCCGAAGAGCGCAACCGATCGCGCGTT
>Ga0265314_10004113_pt1 | contig 13709 bp, 8 predicted proteins | sample 4126metaG_FD_203106 | JGI IMG/M metagenome (GOLD analysis project Ga0265314, IMG submission 203106) | Rhizosphere microbial communities from Carex aquatilis grown in University of Washington, Seatle, WA, United States - 4-1-26 metaG | ecosystem: Host-associated > Plants > Roots > Rhizosphere >... | reverse complement strand
GTGATAGCAGTTGGAAAAATACTTGACCATTTCGGCGACTGGAATCGTCGTCTCGTAAACCGTGCCCGGAGTGTTTTTGTATAGTTCGCGCAGTGGCGCGAGGTGCCGCGTGTCGCTGGCTCCGAGAATCGTGTAAGGAGGGTTGAGGAAGTCGGCGACCGCGCTGCCTTCGCGCATGAACTCAGGGTTATAGCAAACGGTGAAATCCTGCCCGCACTTCTTGCCGCTTTCTTTTTCAAGGATGGGGACTACAACCGCTTCGGTAGTTCCGGCCAGCACCGTGCTGCGCAGGACAAAAACGTGCGGCGATGTTTTCTGCCGGATGGCCGCGCCGATTTCACGGGCAACGTGCTCGATATGGCCGAGGTCAAGCTTGCCATTTTTCAGGCTGGGGGTTCCGACGCAGACGAACGAAACTTCGGAATTCAGCACGGCTGCGGTGGGGTCGGTGGTCGCTCGCAGCAGGCCAGCGCGCTTCGCCTCGGCGACGAGTTCAGCCATGCGCGCTTCGATGATCGGAGTGCGGCCCGAATCCATCGCCTCAACTTTGGCACGGTTCACATCGACGCCGATAACGTTGTGCCCCATGGACGCAAAGCAAGCGGCCGAGACGGAGCCGACGTATCCCAATCCAAAAATGCTAACGGACAAGCCCAAGCAAGTTCTCCTGCCAATCGAGTATCGGGGGGCTGCTGTGCGGCACTATGAACTATACCAACCCCTGGTTAAGCAATAGCAAATAACCCTCCATCGAGGCGCTGGACCTCCTCAAGCGCAAACTGCAACATGCATATTTTCAATATGTTACAGAATATCGTTAACATTCATCAAAGCCCCGTCCGCTGGCGGGGCAAAAAGTGGACAACTTTTTCCACCGGATGGGAATTCCGCCGGGTCGAATTGCCATACGCTGAATCGTACTGCGGCCGGTCGCGGCACGGATTGGGCGAGGGTACCAAGGGGTAACGAGTGGTTCTTGAGCCGCCTTTTCAGCATGTAAGATAAGGAAATCTGAATGGCTTCTGTATGGCACCGCAAACTGGCGCGCGTATCCCGTATGGACTGGGAAGAGGTACGGGTGCGCCTGGGGCAGGAATTTCACAAGCAGACCGACCTGCTCATCTCCCGCCTCGGCGTGCGCAGTGGGGCGATTCAGCTAAACGCGGATCCCACGGTACGGCAGGGACAATTCTTTTTTTCTCGCAGTGAAACGTCAGAGCGCGCGGAATTATTGCGCAAGCACCTGCCTGACGAAGCAACCGCAATTCTGCGCGAGGCCGATGAAATCTGCGGCCATCGTTTTCGATTGCTCGGCTACGAGAATCTTACCTTCGCTCTCGACCGTGGCACTAGCCGAGACATCGATTGGCATCTCGATCCGGTGCATGGCAAGCGCGCGCCGCTCGATCCCTGGTTCAAGATTCCTTTTCTGGATTTCGCCGTGGTCGGCGACCACAAGGTCACGTGGGAACTGAACCGGCACCAGCACCTGGTGACTCTGGCCAAGGCGCGACTGCTGAGCGGCGACGAAAAGTATGCTTACGAACTGACGGCGCAATGGCGCAGCTGGATCAAGGCGAATCCATATCCGTTGGGCATCAACTGGGGCAGCACGCTGGAGGTTGCCTTCCGCAGTTTGTCGTGGATATGGGTGGACCAATTGCTGGCGGGAGCGTCGGAGCAGGCGGAGTTTCGCGCGGGGCTTTCTTCGGAATTTCGCTCTGAACTATTGCCGGCGCTCGCCTTTCACGGGCGTTATATAGAGCGCTATCTCTCTACTTACTTTTCTCCGAACACGCACCTGTTGGGGGAAGCGGTGGCGCTGTTCTTTCTGGGCACGCTGTACCCGCAAATGCCGGGAGCCGCGCGCTGGAAAAAATCGGGTTGGCAGATTGTGCTGCGCGAGGCAGAGCGGCAAGTGCGTCCAGATGGCGTTTACTTCGAGCAATCTCTGTACTACCACGTTTATGCGCTCGACTTCTTTCTCTATGCGCGGTTTCTCGCGGTCCGGAATGGAATGGAAATTCCACAGGCTTTTGACGCCGTGCTGCGACGAATGCTGGATGTAGTCGCGGCGCTGGCGCAGGCTGGACCTGCGGAAGGCTTCGGCGACGACGACGGCGGGCGGCTGTGGAATCCGCGGCGCAACCGGACTGAGCAAATGGTGGATCCGCTGGCGCTCGGTGCGGTGATTTATTCCACGGAATTTTCCGCGGCCAAGCTGACGGAAGAAGCGATTTGGTTGTTTGGCGATCAAGCCGTCGAGAAGCTTTCGACCACACCAACAATCCCGGCCGCGCGTTCGATCGCTTTTCCTTATGGCGGCCTTTACGTGTTGGCGGATTCTCAACCGTACCCGGAGGCGATTGTGGTGGATGCCGGTCCGCAAGGCGTGGGCCGCTCGGGACACGGACATGCCGACGCTCTCAGCCTACGTCTCTCCATGCACGGACGGCGCTGGCTGGTGGACTCAGGCACCGGTGTCTACATTTCGAAAGATCCCGCGGACCGCAACACGTTTCGCGGGACGGGCGCTCACAATACAATGCGCGTGGATGGAATGGACCAGGCGGTTGCGGATGAGCCTTTCTCCTGGACTCACATTCCGACCACGCAAGCGGAAAACTGGATCGCCGGAAAAACCTTCACCTACTTTGTGGGCAGTCATAATGGATATGCGCGGCTGGCGGATCCGGTCGTGCATCGGCGGCACGTGCTAAATCTAAATCTAAAGCCCGCGGGTGGTCTGTGGCTGGTACGCGATATTGCGCTCGGCCAGTCGGAACACGAACTCGAGTTGCGATGGCACTTCGCTCCCGATCTCGAAGTTCGGAGCGCCTACCCAGGACGAGTGGAAATATCGAAAGCGGGCGCTGCGTCGGGTGAACCGGCGCTTAGCTTAATCGTTCCGGAAGAAACCGTCTGGCACACGGCGACGGAAGTTAGCAGGACTCTGCTCTCACCCGCTTATGGCGCGCTCCAGCCTGCCCCGTTGGTGCGATGCCACGCTCGGGTAACGCTGCCGGCAGAGACGGCGACTGTATTCGTGGTGCGGTCGGTCGCCATCTGGCAGAAGGATGAATCCCCTGTCGAACAACAGTTCGAGCCACGCCTGGCGAGCATGGCGCAGGCGGCGGTGCAGGTCTACGAACTCGATTATCATGACGAAAGCCACGGATTCTTTTTTGCGCTCGGCGACAGCCCGTGGAGTTTCGGTCCGTGGTCTTCGGACGCGCGAGTGCTGTATTGCCGCATTGAAAAAGAGAAGCTCGCGCACCTGGTCGTGATCGGCGGAACCTACGTCGCGTGGCAAGGAAAGCCGCTGCTGAAAGTGGCGGGTCCATCCGGATTCTTCGAATGGTGCAAGCAGGATGCGGTGATGAATGCCGAGCCGGACGAGTGTTCCCTCACGCCATTATTCAAAGCGCTGACGTCCGAAGAGTTAACCTCTGACTCCCACTCGTCGTCGGCAGGGCTGAATCGTATTTCTTCCACCTACGCGGAGAAACACTGAATGTGCGGGATCGCTGGAATTTTGGAATTCGGACGAGACGAGCGGGCAAGCGCCGCGGCGCTGCGCGAAATGTGCCGCGTGATCACCCATCGTGGGCCCGACGACGAAGGCTTTTATACGGATGGCCCGGTCGGCATCGGCATGAGGCGGCTCAGCATTGTCGACGTGGCGGGCGGCCATCAGCCGATTTCGAACGAAGACGGTACGCTCTGGATCGTGTTCAATGGTGAGATCTACAACCATCTCGCGTTACGCGAGCCACTCATCGCGCGCGGCCATCGTTACGTGACGCACAGCGATACCGAAACCATTATTCATCTTTACGAGGAGTACGGCGCGGACTGCGTGCGGCATCTGCGCGGCATGTTCGCGTTCGCCATCTGGAATCGCATTACGAAGACGCTTTTTATCGCGCGCGACCGGCTGGGCATCAAGCCGCTGTACTACCAATTGACACCGGAACGGTTGCTGTTCGGATCGGAAATCAAAGCAGTGCTGGCGCATGGCGGGATTCGTCCGGAGTTCAATCGGGCGGCTCTGCCCGAGTATTTGGCGTTTGGATATTTATCGGGAGAGGAAAGTTTCTACTCCGGAATTCGCAAGTTGATGCCGGGGCACACAATGACGATCGGTCCAGATGGCAAAGCGGAAATCCGGCAATACTGGGATCTGGATACATCGAAGGCGCACGAATCGCGCGATGAAAGTTACTACGTCCAGAGTTACCGCGAGTTACTGGAAGGCGCCGTCCAGAGCCACCTGATGAGCGACGTGCCGCTGGGCGTATTTCTCAGCGGCGGCGTGGATTCAAGCGCTGTCGCCGCGTTGATGACGAAGCTGCGGCGCGAGCCGGTCGAGACTTTTTCCGTCGGCTACACCGAGCAGACCTACAGCGAACTCCCGTTTGCGCGCAAGGTATCGGATCACATCCATTCGCGGCACCATGAGGTGTTGGTCAGCGAGCACGATTTCTTTTCTTCGCTGCCGCATTTGATCTGGCATGAAGATGAGCCGATCGTGTGGCCCTCAAGCGTCTCGCTTTATTTTGTCGCCCGTCTCGCCCGCGAGAGAGTCACTGTGGTACTGACCGGAGAGGGCGCGGATGAGACTCTAGCCGGCTACACGCGCTACGCCTTCACCTTGAAAAATGCGGCCATGGATCGAGCATACCGTAGCGTCGTTCCGGGCTTTCTGCGCAGCGGATTGCGCAATACCGTTGCCACATCTTCCCTGTTGGGAGCGACTCTGCGCCGGAAACTGGAACACACGTTTCTGGGCAAGGATGGAAATTCCTGGGCTTCTTTCTACTTCGATAATTTCTTCTCGGCCTTCAGTGAAGCGGAGCAGAGCGAATTGCTGACCCGTGAGTTCGCGCGGGAAGCCGCGCCCAGCACGGCATATAAGAATGTCCTCAATGATTGGGACCACTCCTCGGGCGAAATGCTGCAACGGCTGCTCTACACCGACATCAAGACTTACCTGGTGGAACTGCTCATGAAGCAGGACAACATGAGCATGGCCGCGTCCATCGAAAGCCGCGTGCCGTTTCTCGATCACGTGCTGGTGGAGTTTGCGACCCGAATCCCGCGTGAAGTTCAGATCAAGGGATTGGCCGGCAAACGGATACTGAAAAAGGCGGTGGAAGATCTGCTGCCGCACGAGATTCTGTACCGGCCGAAGCTGGGATTTCCGACTCCGTGGAGCGGATGGCTGGCCGGACCTCGGCTGGCAACAATTCGCGAGATGCTGCTTGAACCGCGCAGCCTCAATCGCGGATATTTCCGCCGAGAAGCAATCGAGAAGTTATTCGACGAACATCGCGCTCAACATCGCGACAACTACGATCGCATCTGGCGACTGCTCAATCTTGAGTTATGGCATCGCGTTTGTCTCGAAGGCGAATCGCACGATGAAGTTGGCGAGCCCGCAATGAAGATGGTGTCGACGCGGTAGAAGTATTTTTTTTCGACGTCCGTCTGCTATCCTCGTTACTTTATGCGCAGCCTCCGTCTGATCTGCTGCTTCGTCGCATTCACTACGCTCTGTGCTTCTGGCCAGCAACCATTCCTTAACGCTCTTCAATGGGCGGCGCTGCGAGAAGAGTCGAGCGGCGCTGCTGCTTATGAAAACCTGCGCTACTTGACGGGCTTGCATCGTGTCCCCACAACTCCAGCGTATGACCAGGCGACGCAATTCGTTTTGCAACGCGCTCACGAATACGGCCTTGCCGATGCTCATAGCGAGCAGTTCGCGATTGATGGAACGAAGCAGTACGGCCTCATGCGCTCATACCTTGCGTGGACGGTCGAAGAGGCGCGGCTGTGGGAGATTCGTCCCGAGCATCTTCTGCTCGGAGATTGGAAGACGGACCCAATCCACCTCGCGGACTACAGTCACAGCGCCGACGTGGAAACGGAACTGGTCGACGTCGGCAACGGCGCCAGCGAGGACGATTACTCGGGAAAGGACGTGCGCGGCAAGATCGTCCTCGCCGACGGCGTTCTGGCGCGAGTGCAGGAATTAGCAATCGCAAAGCATGGCGCGGCAGGCATAGTCAGCGACATGCCCAACCAGACCACCGCCTGGTCTGGTCTGGACCCAACGATCGTCCGCTGGGGGCACTTGAATGCGCGTCAACCCTCCGGCTTCGCCTTCATGGTTTCCCGCCAGACGGCCGACGCGCTGCGGTCACGCCTACGAAGCGGTGAATCGGTCGTTCTAAATGCCCACGTCAAAGCGACCGTCGGCCCCGGCCACTGGACGATCGTGACCGCTACCATTCCCGGCGCTGACCCGTCGGCCGCAGAAATCGTCTATAGCTGTCACCTCGATCACGAGCGTCCCGGAGCAAACGACAACGGAAGCGGATGCGTCACCATTCTTGAATCCGCCCGCATGCTGGCGCGCTTAATCGATTCTGGCCGGTTACCGCGGCCAAAACGCACTCTTCGCTTTATCTGGGGACCGGAGGTCGAGGGCGCCATGGCATTTCTCGCCACCCATCCCGAGATCAAGCAGCGGTTGCGTGCCAACATCCACATGGATATGGTGGGTGGCGACCCTTTCAAGAACAAGTCGGTGTTCCACGTCACCGGCACCCCGTGGTCGCTGCCCAGTTTTGTCACCGATGTGGGCGTCGTGTTTCTCGACGCGATCCGCACCGCCGCCAGCGCATATGCCGCGGGTGAGACCTCGGCGGACGCGGGCATTGTCGAAACCCGTGCTGGCGGACAAGGCACCCGCAATGAACTTATCGCCGATGTGACGCCCTACGCGAGCGGCAGCGATCACGATGACTACGATTCCTCCACCGTCGCGGTCCCATCGCTGTATCTTCGCGATTGGCCAGACATATACATCCACACCGACCATGACAGCCTCGATCAGATCGATGCCACGAAGTTGCGCCGTGTGGCGCTGTTGGGAGCGGCCTCGGGATACGTCTACGCGAACATCACTGCACAGCAGCTTCCAACGTTACTCCCGTTCCTCACTGCCCAGGCCGAAGCCCGACTCGCCCAAGCCTTTGGACCAGCGCAGCAGTTAGTGGACGATCCTCAACTCGACGCCGGCGTCGCTTGGTACGAAGCGCGCAATGTTGTGAATCAAACCTTGCAGCGTGAACGTGGCACGCTGCACTCCATAGTCGAATTCACCGGCGGCGCTGCGGAGTCCGACGCAGACGGAGCGAAAGTTCTCGCGGATCAAGCCACAGTTTTCCAACGTTGGCTCGACGCGCAGGCGAAGCTGCGCGGAGCAAAAGGACCGTCGCCCAGCGCGCCCTGGACCGGCGACCCCGATGCGAAGCACGTGCCCATCCGCATAGGAGAACTCGGGCCGCTGACTTATCAGAACGACAACGTTCTACTGGCGCGTCTGGGCAAAGAGCGCCACGCGAAAATCAAGCTGATCAACAGCGGAGCCACACAGCTACTCAACGTGCGCGACCAATCCGAGCTCTATGCTTATGAGATCGTGAACTTCGTAAATGGCAAGCGAACCGTGGGTGAGATACGCGACGCGGTGTCGGCCGAATACGGGCCTTTGCCGGTCAATCTTGTGGCCGACTATCTCGACGCCTGCGCGGAAGCTGGGGTGGTCCAGTGGAAGTAAGGCGCTTGATCGGACGTCACATAATGGTGCATACACCTGCGGCGGGCAAATTGGAAACATGGTACGGCTTGCAAGAAAGATCAGTTGCAAAGCTGGCGCGGGCGCACTAGAGTACGTCCAATACGGACTCGCTGCTGGGGTGACGGGCGTGGCGCAGCGGCCGGCAATCGCGGAAGTCAGTCGGAAAGGACACCAGATTGAAAATCTCCCAGAAAGGCCTTTACGCGCTGCAGGCCATAACGACCCTTGGCCGCCGATACGGGACCGAGACTGTTAAGATCCGGGACATCGCCATGGATAGCGACCTGCCGGAAAAATTTCTTGAATTAATTCTGCTGGAACTCAAGAACGCGCGCATCGTGGAAAGTGTTCGGGGCGCGAAGGGCGGCTATCGGCTGCGGCGCGCACCCGAGGAGATCAAACTCAGCGAGATCGTTCGTCTGGTTGACGGCCCGCTCGCTCCCTTTGGGGACGCGGACCAACTGCGAGGCCTCATCATCACCGATCCTGACCATCGCGCGCTCTACAGCGTGTTTCTGGAGGTGCGAGATGCCGCGGCCAAGATACTCGAGAGCACCAGCGTCGCGGACATCATCGGTCGTTCTTCGAAATCCCAGAAACCATCGAGCACAAAGAAGAAGGCGAAGAAGAGCCCGCCTCTGTCGATCGTTCACAAGGGTGCGGGGAGTAAGTAGCTTGCCGGTTCCGGGTCCGACCGGTGCTCGTGCGACAACTCTCATGAATTGTCATCCCGAACGAAGTGAGGGATCTGCATTTTGCAGCGAACTGCGGATCCCTCACTTCGTTCGGGATGACAAGAGTAAAGAGTACAAAAACTAATTCGAGCTCTGTCAGGCGAGCACAGCCTCGTACTCGCCGTATGCACCCTTGAAGTCGGTAATCTCGTGGTTGCCCTCGAAGTGCCATATCCTGGTCGCGACTTCATCAATCAGATCCTCGTCATGCGTCACCAGCAGCACCGTTCCCGGATAGCGTTGCAGTGAAATATTGAGGGCGTTTATCGACTCCAGATCGAGGTGGTTGGTCGGCTCGTCGAGCACGAGCACGTTCGGCTTTTGTAGCATCAGCTTGCAAAAAATTAACCGCGCCGCCTCTCCGCCGGAAAGCACGTCGGTGCGCTTCTCCGCGTCGTCGCGAGGAAACAGCATTTGCCCCAGCAAGCCGCGAATCTCTTCGGTCGAAGCGGCAGGATCCCACTGATGGAGCCACTCCAGAACCTTGATGCCGGGCTCGATTAGCGCCTTGTGATCCTGGGCGAAATATCCGACTGCCGCTTCGTGACCCCAGACAACTTTTCCGTCGTCCACAAAGGGGCCGTCGTAGCCGCTCGTCTTTCTCAACTCCGACTCCGAAACCGTCGGCGAGTTCGCGAGCAGCGCGTTCACTAGAGTGGTTTTGCCGGAGCCGTTCCGCCCCATGAGCGCGATCTTTTCCCCGCGGATCACGCTCGCCGTGAAGCCGGAAATCACTTTCGCTTCTCCATACGATTTATTGATGCCTTCGATTTCGAGAATGTGTTTGCCGGACGGCCGCTTCTGTTCGAACTTCAGGTACGGACGCTGGATGTTGGACCTCGCCAGCTCCGTTACCTGCAGGCGCTCGACTTCTTTACGCCGTGATTGCACCTGGCTGGAGCGGGTTCCGGCGGCGAAGCGGGCGATGAACTCGTTTAACTGCGCGATCTTTTTCTCGCGCTGGGCGTTCTGCCCTTCGATCTGCGAGCGAACCTGCGTCTTCGCGATCACCATGTCGTCGTAAGTGCCGGTGTAAGTAATGATGGTCTCGTAATCGATGTCGGCAATGTGCGTGCAAATGCCGTTGAGGAAGTGGCGGTCATGCGAAATCACGATCAGCACACCCTCATATTGATTCAGAAAAGTCTTCAGCCAGTGGATCGAATCGAGATCCAAGTGGTTCGTGGGTTCGTCGAGCAACAACGCCTGCGGATGTCCGAATAAAGCCTGCGCCAGCAATACGCGCATTTTCTGTCCGCCCGGGATCTCCGACATTTTCCGCTCGTGCATTTCGTCTGGAATATCGAGCCCCTGCAGCAGAATCGCGGCATCGCTCTCGGCGGTGTAGCCATCTTCCTCGCCGACGATGCCTTCGAGTTCCCCGAGCTTCATGCCGTCCGCATCGGTCATCTCATGCTTGGCATAGATGATCTCGCGCTCTTCGAGCGCGGCCCACAAGCGGCGGTTGCCCATGATGACCGCGTCGATGACGCGATACTTATCGAAGGCAAATTGATCCTGGCTCAAAACGCCAAGCTTGCGCGGCCGGACGACGGTTCCCTTCTGCGGGTCGAGTTCGCCGGTCAGAAGCTTCATGAACGTGGATTTCCCCGCGCCGTTCGGGCCGGTAAGGCCGTAGCGCTTCCCCGGAATAAATCCGGTGGAAACTTCGTCAAACAGAACTTTGGCGCCGTAGCGCATGGACACATTGCTGACTGAAATCATGATGTAGGGAACTGCGGGAATCGATCCAAAAGGAGGAAGACGCAGCTACTGTTACAAGAATAACACGAGGGCGCCCCACCCATTCGCGTTCTTTGCGAACGAGTGGGTGGGCAGCCGAAATCAAAAGGACTACCACAAGGACAGCGGGGAAAACAGAATTCATGTTAGCCTTTTGAGCGTGATGAACGATACTCGTCCGTCTTCTCTCGATCTTCAGGCAATGGCGCGACAGGTGATGGTCGCGGAAGGTTTCGAGCCGGATTTCCCCCCCGAAACGCGGCAACAACTGGCCGATATCAGCGCCCATCCTCCGCAACTCGTGGCTTCCGATAAAGTCCGCGATCTGCGCGGGCTGCTTTGGTCTTCGATCGATAACGACACCTCGAAAGACCTCGACCAGATCGAAGTGGCGGAGCACCTGCCCAATGGCGACATAAAGGTGATGATCGGCATCGCCGATGTGGATGCGTTTGTCGCTAAGGACACTCCCATCGACCAGCATGCAGCGAAGGAGACGACTTCGGTCTACACCGGCGTGACCATTTTCCCGATGTTGCCGAACGAGCTCTCGACCGGTGCGTCGTCGCTGCTCCCAGACGTGGACAGGCCGGCGGTGGTAACCGAATTCGTGGTCAATGCCAGCGGAGCGCTCAATGCCAGCAACGTCTATCGCGCCCTCGTCCGCAACAAAGCGCAACTCACCTACAACGCGATCGGAGCATGGCTCGAAGGCAAAGCCGCTGCTCCGCCGCAAGTAGCCGCGTCCGCGGACCTGCAGGCGCAGCTCAAGTTGCAGGACGAAGTCGCCCAGGCGCTGAAGAAACTGCGCTTCGAGAATGGCGCGCTGAACATCGAGACCGCCGAAACGGTTCCGCTGCTGCTCAACCACGAGGTAACGGGTGTCGCGACCGTAGAGAAAAATCGCGCCACCGAGTTGATCGAGGACTTCATGATTGCCGCCAACGGCGTGGTGGCGCGGCTGCTGGAAAAAGTTTCTTCGTTGCGCCGCATCGTCAAGACTCCCGCGCATTGGGACGGCCTCGTACGGCTGGCGGCGGCGCAGGGAGTAACGCTGCCCGCGCAGGCCGACTCCAAGGCGCTCAACGATTTTCTTCTGAAGCGTAAAGCCGCCGACCCCGATCACTTTGCCGACTTGTCGCTGGCGGTCATCAAACTGATTGGACCGGGCGAGTATGTTCTGGAGCGTCCGGGCGATCCCGAGCAGGGCCACTTCGGACTGGCCGTGCAGGACTACACGCACTCGACTGCTCCGAACCGGCGCTTTGCCGATGTGGTCACGCAAAGGTTGATCAAGGCGTTGCTCGACGGAAAACCCAACCCCTATTCCGACGACGAACTCACTAGCATCGCCGCCAACTGCACCCAAAAAGGCGATGCGGCGCGAAAAGTGGAGCGGGAAATGTCGAAGCGGTTGGCCGCCGTGGCCATGAGCCATCGGGTCGGTGAAACCTTCGACGCCATCGTCACTGGAGTCACTCCGAAGGGGACGTTTGTTCGCGTTCTGCAACCGCACATTGAAGGATTGCTGGCGCAAGGAGCGCAAGGATTACACGTGGGCGATAGAGTGCGCGCTAAGCTTACGCGGACGGATGTGCAGCGCGGGTTTATTGATTTTGCTCGGGCTTAGCACATTCGGAAATCTGATCGAAGGCCCTGTTAACTTGAAAGGTATTAACCCGTGTTTACCACCACCCCCCACCCCCGTCCCCTATAGAAATCAGGGGGTTAGGCTGTGGAAAACTTTCAAAATTTAGAGACTAAAGGACTTATATGGAAAATATTCCGGAATAAGGACTTAGCTCGATTTTGACCTCAAATCTACTGAAATTCGGATTTTTTGCGGTCTGCTGAGGCCCGCTTATTGCTTCAAGTTTAGTTATCAAAGAGCACGATTATTCACTTGACAAAAGTTACCACGTGGGGCATAATGCCTTGCATGGAAGCTAATCGTCATCCTTTCTTAGGTTTAGAGACAGAGCGAGAGGCGTGCATAGCCTTCCGCAAGTCCCTCTTGACGCTTGCCAGTAGCTTCCTAGTCGGCACCTTTTTCAGTTCTTCCCGTTTCTGCTTTGCGTCCATCGGAGGCTCCCTATGACTCTAGTTGACGTTATTAACCTGTTCGATACTGACGAAAAATGCCGCGAAATTCTCGTGCGTCTCCGCTGGCCGAATGGTCCCGAGTGCCCGCGCTGTAAGATGCCCGTGGTCGAACTTGAGACTGCCAAGCAACTCTTCTACTGCAAAGAGTGCGACTACCAGTTTACGGTCACCGCTGGCACGATCTTCAACGATTCCCATTTGCCGCTTCAGAAATGGTTCCTCGCTACACTTCTGCTTTGCGAGGCTAAGAAGGGCATGAGTGCCCACCAACTCAAGCGCACGATCTGGGGCCAGCATAACGGTTCCTACAAGACAGCATGGTATCTCTGTCACCGCATCCGTGCTGCCATGAAGGAAGCAGACCAACCCATGCTTGACGGTACTGTCGAGATGGATGAAACCTACGTCGGTGGGAAAAATCGCGGCGGTGGGCAAGGCGCAAGACTCGCCAACAAAGAAGTCGTTATCGGCCTTCGCCAGCGTAACGGCGATCTCCGGTTCTTCCATGCCGAAGATGCCAAGAGCGGAACGCTGGCAAGGTACATCCGTGAGAACGTGAGCACGGATGTTGAGGTGCTGATCACCGACAGCTTCCCGGCCTATAAGAACGCTGTCGGAGAAGCACAACACAAAACAGTCAACCATGTAGCGGGCGAATACGTGCGTTACGAGAACGGCGCGTGCGTCACGACTAATACGGTTGAATCGGCCTTCTCGCTCCTGAAGCGTGGCATCATGGGATCGTGGCACAAGATCAGCGCCAAGCATCTCCCCGCCTACTTGGACGAGATGACGTTCCGGTTCAACCGCCGAAAGAGCGCGAATTTGTTCTTGGACACCTTGCGTCATATGGTTACTGCGCCCGTTCTGACCTTTCAGAAACTTACGTGTCAAGAGTGACTTATGCCTTATTACTTTGCCCCGATGATTCGGTGCAAGAATCCGCGAAATCAGAAAAAAGATCGGTGTAGACAAATTCCACTCCCATTTCCCACCCTTGGAGACATAGGCGAATATCTCCCTGACTGGCCCCCGGACAATTGGCGAGAAGTGTTTGTATGCATCGACTGCGGCCTTGTAGATACCTACAAAGCGGAAGATATTGGCTGGTTTCCAGTCTTAAAGGAAACAGCGGGCAAATTCCGCAATGAAACAAATTGTTTTCACGTAGAGCTGCAATGCGCTCACCAAAACTGCGGAACTCCCGTCCGATTTCACATAGAAATTTTCGATAAAAGCGAAGGCGATCTTAAAAGCCGAAATAGGCAAAGGGTTCGTGGGGCGCTGGCCGTGCGGTCACTCGGCACTAGCTGCGCCTTATAGTCCTGCAAACATGCGGCGAGTTTATCTTGGGCCGATCTAAGAACCATAATCACCTCACTGCCTAAGTACTATTACCAGACAATAAATTTGAAAAGCTAACGATAGGAGGATGGGACACAATTTCCACTCGTAAGTATTGACGTACTCCTTTTCTCAAG
>Ga0265314_10004112_pt1 | contig 13711 bp, 16 predicted proteins | sample 4126metaG_FD_203106 | JGI IMG/M metagenome (GOLD analysis project Ga0265314, IMG submission 203106) | Rhizosphere microbial communities from Carex aquatilis grown in University of Washington, Seatle, WA, United States - 4-1-26 metaG | ecosystem: Host-associated > Plants > Roots > Rhizosphere >... | reverse complement strand
GCGATGGCGTCGTTCGCTACGTGATCGTCGCAATGAGCCATTCGGGCGCGGTCAATGCGCTGTACGAAGGCGTGCGCTGCGACAAGGCCGACTACCGCGTGTATGCGCGCTCGTCCGGGCAGGGCTGGCGCGCGGTCGAGACGGAGTGGAAGTCGATGATCGAAGGCAGCGAAGCTCGGTCGGCTCGGGCCGCTGCGTTGGCGGGCGTTTGCTCGGGGCACATGCCCAATCGCAGCAAGGAACAAATCGTGGTCGACCTGCGCGCTTCGCCCGACAGCAAGTACGGTGCGTCGCGCGCGCCTTGACCCGCGTTGCGCTCAGCGCGTGACGACGAGATTGGTCCGGTGGATCATCTCGGGCTCGGCGACGTAACCCAGCAACTTCTCGATCTCGCTCGACGGCTTGCGGCACAGCAGGCGTGCTTCGGTGCTTGCATAGTTGGCCAGGCCCCGCGCGATTTCATTGCCCGATGAATCGCGCACCGCGATCACGTCGCCGCGCGAGAAGTCGCCTTCCACCGCCGTCATGCCGATCGGCAGCAGGCTCTTGCCTTCGCCCTTCACCTTCGCCACGGCGCCGTCATCGACGGTGACCGAGCCGCGCAGTTGCAGGTGATCGGCGATCCAGCGCTTGCGCGCCTGGTTCTTTTGCGTCGGCGCGACGAGCAGCGTGCCGATCGCTTCGCCGCGCGCAAGGCGAATCAAGCAATCGAACTCGCGCCCCCACGCAATGACGGTCGATGCGCCCGAGCCTGCAGCGCGCTTCGCGGCGAGCACCTTCGTGATCATGCCGCCCTTGCCGATTGTCGAGCCCGCGCCGCCGGCCATCGCTTCGAGCGATGCATCGCCCGCACGCGCTTCGTGGATGAACTGCGCATCCGCATCCTTGCGCGGGTCGCTCGAATACAGGCCCTTCTGGTCGGTGAGGATCACGAGCGCATCGGCTTCGACGAGGTTCGCAACCAGCGCGCCGAGCGTGTCGTTGTCGCCGAACTTGATTTCGTCGTTCACCACCGTGTCGTTCTCGTTGATCACGGGCACGACTTTCAATTGCAGCAGCGTGAGCAGCGTGCTGCGCGCGTTGAGATAGCGTTCGCGATCCGCGAGGTCCGCATGCGTGAGCAGCACCTGCGCCGAACGCAAGCCTTGTTCGCGCAATTGGGTTTCGTACATCTGCGCGAGGCCCATTTGCCCGACGGCCGCTGCAGCCTGCAGCTCGTTGATCTCGTGCGGGCGCGTGGTCCAGCCCAGGCGCTTCATGCCTTCGGCGATCGCGCCGCTGGAGACCATGATCACTTCGCGACCGTCGCGAGCCAGCGCGGCGAGCTGCCGCGACCATTCGCGGATCGCGTGTTCGTCCAGGCCGCGGCCATCGTTGGTGACGAGCGTGGAGCCGACCTTCACGACGATGCGCTTCGCATCGCGCAGCACTCGCGACGACGTGCTCGCGGACTTTTTTTCAGGCATCGTTGAAACGCGGATCGACGTATTCGGGAGGCTGTTCGGACACCGCGACCGCGTGCACGTGTTCGTAGATCGCCTTCGAGAGTGTGTCGGTGCCCTCGTGCGTCAACGCCGAGATCTGAAAGACCGGGCCCTTGTAATTGAAGCGCTTCACGAAATTCTTCACGAGCTTGTCGCGCTCTTCGGCCGGGACCATGTCGACCTTGTTGAGCACGAGCCAGCGCGGCTTGGCGTAGAGCGCGGGGTCGTACTTCTTGAGCTCGGCGACGATGGCCTTTGCTTGCTGGACGGGGTCGACGTTGTCGTCGAACGGGGCCACATCCACGAGATGCAGCAACAGCCGCGTGCGTTGCAAATGGCGAAGGAACTGGAGGCCCAGGCCCGCGCCTTCCGCCGCGCCTTCGATCCGGCCCGACGCGAACGACGCCGAGGTTCGGATGCAGCGTGGTGAATGGATAGTCCGCGATCTTCGGGCGCGCGTTGGAGATCGCGGTGATCAGCGTGGACTTGCCTGCGTTCGGCATGCCGAGCAGGCCGACATCGGCGAGCACTTTCAGCTCGAGCTTGAGCTGCTTCTTTTCGCCGGGGTGGCCGGGTGTCTTCTGCCGCGGCGCACGATTGATCGAGCTCTTGAAGCGCATGTTGCCGAAGCCACCATCGCCGCCCTTGGCGATCATCACCATCTCGCCGGGCTGGAGCAGCTCGTGCAGGACTTCGCCGGTTTCGGCATCGGTCAAGATCGTGCCCACGGGCATCTTCAGCACGATGTCGTCGGCGGCGGCACCGAACATGTCGGAGCCCATGCCGTGTTCGCCGCGCTTGGCTTCATGGCGACGCGAGAAACGGTAATCGACCAGCGTGTTGAGGTTCGGATCCGCGAACGCATACACATGCCCGCCGCGACCGCCGTCACCACCGTTGGGCCCGCCGAATTCCTTGTACTTTTCGTGCCGGAACGAGACGCAGCCGTTCCCGCCGTCGCCTGCGGCGATGTCGATGAAGGCTTCGTCGACGAATTTCATTTTGTGCGCCTGATTAAAACAAAAAGGCCCTGCATGTTGATGCAGGGCCCTTGTCGTGAGGACCTGGACGCTTACGCCGGGACCACGTTCACGGTTTGCCTGTTCAGTTCGCCCTTGTTGCGGAACTTGACGTGACCGTCGACCAGCGCAAAGAGCGTGTGGTCACGGCCGACGCCGACGTTCGTGCCGGGGTGGAACTTGGTGCCGCGCTGGCGAACGATGATGGAACCGGCGCTGACCAGTTCACCGCCGAATGCCTTGACGCCGAGCATCTTGGGCTGGGAATCCCGCCCGTTGCGCGTGGAGCCGCCGCCTTTTTTCTGTGCCATCTCGATTGCTCCTTAAACGGCAATCACGCCGATTTGCAGTTCTGTGAACTGCTGGCGATGACCCTGGCGCTTCTGGTAGTGCTTGCGACGGCGCATCTTGAAGATGCGCACTTTGTCGTGCAGCCCATGCGCCACCACAGTGGCTTTGACAGAAGCACCGGACACCAGGGGGGTGCCGACCTTGTGGGTTTCGCCGTCGATGACGGCAAGTACCTGGTCGATCACGATTTCCTGGCCGATGTCCGCAGCTATCTGTTCTACTTTGATCTTTTCGCCGGAAGCAACGCGATACTGCTTGCCGCCGGTTTTTATGACCGCGTACATGTTGACCTCAATTGGTTGATTCTCTTTGCCGGACGGATTTCCGGTAAGCCCGTGATGATAGCACGGTTCCTATAATCGGCCCACCTTGACCGCATCGTCCGCCAGCACTGCCAACGTTCTATCCCTCATCGCCGGCGACATCGCCGAGGTCGATGCCGTCATCGCCCAAAGGCTCGATTCGGCGGTGCCTCTGGTCGGCGAAGTTTGCCGCTACATCATCACCGCCGGCGGCAAGCGCCTGCGCCCCGCGCTGTTGCTGCTCGTTTGCGGCGCACTTGGCTACAAGGGCGAACAGCGCTTCAACCTCGCTGCAGTTGTCGAGTTCATCCATACCGCCACGCTGCTGCACGACGACGTCGTCGACGAATCGACCATGCGCCGCGGCCGCGCGACGGCCAACGAGAGCTTCGGCAACCCGGCCAGCGTTTTGGTCGGCGACTTCCTGTACTCGCGCGCGTTCCAGATGATGGTTTCGGCCGGCCAGATGCGGATCATGGAAATCCTCGCCGACGCGACCAACGTGATCGCCGAAGGCGAAGTGCTGCAGCTGATGAACATGCACGACGCGTCGCTCGGCGAGGCCGACTACCTGCGCGTGATCCGCTCCAAGACGGCGAAGCTGTTCGAAGCCAGCGCGCGTCTGGGCGCCGTGCTTGCGGGAGCCGATGCATCGATCGAGCAAGCCTGCGCAACATACGGGCAAGCGTTGGGGACTGCGTTCCAGGTGATCGACGACGTGCTCGACTATGACGGCGATGCCGGCGAGATGGGCAAGAACCTCGGCGACGATTTGCGCGAAGGCAAAGCCACCTTGCCGCTCATCGCCGCGATGCAACGCGGCACTCGCGATGAAGCAGCGCTCATCCGTCACGCGATCGAAACCGGCGGCGCGGGCGAGCTCGCGAAGATCGTGGAAATCGTTCGCCGCACAGGCGCGCTCGACGTCACTCGCGAGGCTGCGGCAAGCGAAGCAGCGCGGGCGATGGATGCAGCGCGGCTCTTTCCGGCCAATTCGTACAGCGAGGGTTTGCTACAATTGGCGGCTCAACTGCTGTCGCGCCGCGCGTGAGCAAGCGTGAATCGAGCAGACGGGGTGTAGCTTAGCCTGGTAGAGCGCTACGTTCGGGACGTAGAGGCCGGAGGTTCGAATCCTCTCACCCCGACCAGACCTTCCCTTCTCGCGGACCTTCCCTCTCGTTTACCCTGAAGTTGTTGCGTGACTTCGTACCAACTTCGGCCGCGCATTTGCCGAACGCCACGTTTACAGGGCGAAAGCAATCGGCGATCATCGAGAGGACCCTGCTGAGATTTCGTCCAGCGGGGCGGCAATTCGTACCCGCAAACATTGCAAGCATTGCACTGATGGCCGCTGTCGATCCTGTCCTCTCCGATGCGCCCTCGATGGCGCTGCCCGGCCTTGCGCGGGCACTAGTCTCCGCCGGCAAGCTCGGCCAGAAGTCGGCCGAAGATATCTACAAGCGCGCGCAGGCGAATCGCAGCAGCTTCATCGCGGAGATCACCGGCTCCGGCGCGGTCTCCGCATTCGATCTTGCCCACACGATGTCGTCGGCGTTCGGTGCTCCGCTGCTCGACCTGAACGCGGTCGATCCGGGGCGCTTGCCCAAGAGCCTGCTCGACCCCAAGGTTTGCCAGACGCTGCGCGTGGTCGTGCTGTCCAAGCGCAACAACCGCCTGATCGTCGCCACGGCCGATCCGTCCGACCAGCAGGCGGCTGAAAAGATCAAGTTCTCCACGCAGATGGGCGTGGACTGGGTGATCGCCGAATACGACAAGCTCACCAAGCTGGTCGAGTCCCAAGCCACGACGACCACGCAGGAGATGAACGAGATCGTCGGCGAGGATTTCGAGTTCGACGAATCGTCGATCGAGGAAACCGCCGAGGACACCGACGCCGCCGCGTCCGAAGTCGAAGACGCCCCGGTCGTCAAGTTCCTGCAGAAGATGCTGCTCGACGCCGTATCGGCGCGCGCATCGGACCTGCACTTCGAGCCGTTCGAACATTTCTATCGCGTGCGCTTCCGCATCGACGGCGAATTGCGCGAAATCGCCACGCCGCCCGTCGCCATCAAGGAAAAGCTCGCATCGCGGATCAAGGTGATCTCGCGGATGGACATCTCCGAGAAGCGTGTGCCGCAGGACGGCCGCATGAAGCTCAAGGTGGGCCCGGACCGCGTGATCGATTTTCGCGTGAGCACGCTGCCCACGCTCTTCGGCGAGAAGATCGTGATCCGGATTCTCGACCCGTCGAGCGCCAAGCTCGGCATCGAGGCGCTCGGCTACGACCCCGAGGAGAAAGAGCGCCTTCTCGAAGCGATCGGGCGGCCTTACGGGATGGTGCTCGTCACCGGTCCGACGGGCTCGGGCAAGACGGTGTCGCTCTACACGTGCCTCAACATCCTGAACAAGCCGGGCGTGAACATCTCGACGGCCGAAGACCCGTCGGAAATCAACTTGCCCGGCGTGAACCAGGTGAATGTGAACGACAAGGCGGGCCTCACTTTCGCGGCGGCGCTCAAATCCTTCCTGCGCCAGGATCCGGACATCATCATGGTGGGCGAAATCCGCGACCTCGAAACCGCCGACATCGCGATCAAGGCCGCGCAGACCGGCCACCTGGTGCTCTCCACGCTGCACACGAACGACGCGCCGACGACGCTCACGCGGATGCGCAACATGGGCATCGCGCCGTTCAACATCGCATCGGCCGTCATCCTGATCACCGCGCAGCGCCTTGCGCGGCGCCTGTGCCCCAATTGCAAGGCGCCGATGGACATCCCGCACGAAACATTGCTCGAGTCCGGCTTCAAGGACGAAGACGTCGACGGCACGTGGACGCCCTACAAGCCCGTGGGCTGCAGCGCATGCAACAACGGCTACAAGGGCCGCGTCGGCATCTACCAGGTCATGCCGATCTCAGAGGAGATACAGCGCATCATCCTGGCCGACGGCAGTGCACTCGACATCGCGAAACAGGCCGAAGCCGAAGGCGTGAGATCGCTTCGCCAGTCCGGCTTGTGGAAAGTGCGGCAGGGCCTCACGTCGCTCGAAGAGGTCCTGGGCGTCACGAATGCAACTTGAAATAGGGTCTTAGAGGAGTCGCTATGGCTACTGCAGCCGCAAAGGTCACCGAATTCGTCTTCGAATGGGAAGGCCGCGACCGCAATGGCAAGCAGGTGCGCGGCGAGACGCGCGCCGCAGGCGAGAACCAGGTGCAGGCGGCCCTGCGCCGCCAGGGCGTCACGCCCACGAAAGTGCGCAAGCGCAAGATGCGCTCGGGCCAGAAGATCAAGGCCAAGGACATCTCGATCTTCACCCGCCAGCTCGCGACGATGATGAAAGCCGGCGTGCCGCTCTTGCAGGCCTTCGACATCGTCGGCCGCGGCAACGCGAATGCGAGCGTCGCCAAGCTCCTGAACGAAATCCGCACCGACGTCGAAACCGGCACGTCGCTTTCGGCCGCGTTCCGCAAGTACCCGCTGTACTTCGACAACCTGTATTGCAATCTGGTCGAGGCCGGCGAACAGGCCGGTATTCTCGAGACACTGCTCGACCGCCTCGCGGTCTACATGGAAAAGACCGAAGCGATCAAGAGCAAGATCAAATCCGCGCTGATGTACCCGATCTCGGTGGTCGTGGTGGCGTTCGTCGTGGTCGCCGTGATCATGATCTTCGTGATCCCGGCGTTCAAGCAGGTGTTCTCGTCCTTCGGCGCCGACCTGCCCGCACCGACGCTGTTCGTCATCGCCATGAGCGAATTTTTCGTGAAGTTCTGGTGGCTGATCTTCGGCGGCATCGGCGGCGGCCTGTACTTCTTCATGCAGGCGTGGCGGCGCAGCGAAAAGGTCCAGATGTTCATGGACCGCCTGCTGCTCAAGGTGCCCGTGTTCGGAAACCTCATCTACAAGTCGGTGATCGCGCGCTGGACGCGCACGCTGTCCACCATGTTCGCGGCCGGCGTGCCGCTCGTCGAAGCGCTCGACTCCGTCGGCGGCGCGGCGGGCAACTATGTCTACGCGGCGGCGACGGAAAAAATCCAGACCGAAGTCGCCACCGGCACGAGCCTCACGGCCGCGATGACCAACGCCAACGTCTTTCCGACGATGGTGCTGCAGATGTGCGCGATCGGCGAGGAATCCGGCGCGCTCGACCACATGCTCGGCAAGGCCGCCGACTTCTACGAAGCCGAAGTCGACGACATGGTCGAAGGCCTGTCGAGCCTGATGGAGCCGATCATCATCGTGTTCCTCGGCGGCCTGATCGGCGGCATCGTCGTGTCGATGTACCTGCCGATCTTCAAGCTGGGCCAGGTCGTCTGATGCTGGTCTCGCAAGGAGCGGACGCCGCGATGGCCGGCGTCCTCGGGCTTCTCGTCGGCAGCTTCCTGAACGTGGTGATCTATCGCCTGCCGAAGATGCTCGAGCGCCAGTGGGCCGCCGAATGCGCGGACCTCACCGGGTCCAAGGCACCCGAAGGCGAAGAGGTCACGCTCATGAAGCCGCGCTCGCGCTGCCGCAACTGCGGCCACCCGATCCGCTGGTACGAAAACATCCCGGTCGCGAGTTATGTCGTATTGCGAGGCAAATGCTCCCAGTGCGGCACGCCCATCGGCATGCGCTATCCGGTCGTCGAACTTGCCACCGGTGCGCTCTTTGCCTTCTGCGGATGGCACTGGGGGTTCAACGAGCACGGCGCGGTGTGGTGCCTGTTTTCGGCGGCGATCCTCGCGCTTGCGCTGATCGACTGGGACACGACGGTCCTTCCCGACGACATCACCTATCCGCTGCTCTGGGCGGGCCTCGCCGCAGCGGCGATGCAGTGGACGCCATTACCGCTCACGCAAGCGGTGTGGGGCGCGGTGGCGGGCTATCTTTCACTGTGGCTCGTCTATCACGCGTTCCGGCTGCTGACGGGCAAGCACGGCATGGGCTACGGCGACTTCAAGCTCTTCGCGGCGCTGGGCGCATGGTTCGGGCTGCAGGCGCTCGTGCCCATCATCCTCATGGCGTCCGTGATCGGCGCGGTCATCGGCATCGCCATGAAATTCACGTCGGGCTTGCGTGAGGGTGGCTACGTGCCGTTCGGCCCCTTCCTCGCGCTCGGCGGCCTGACGGCCATGGTCTTCGGGCCCGCATCCATCCTCTCCGCGATCGGGTTGTAGCGCGATGGCGACGCGCGTCGGCCTCACAGGCGGCATCGGCAGCGGCAAGAGCACGGTGCTTGCGATGCTCGCCCGCCTCGGCGCGGCCGCGATCGACGCCGATGCGATCTCGCGCAGCACCACCGCACAGGGCGGCGCTGCAATCGCCGAAATCGAAAAAACCTTCGGCCCCGACTTCATCACGCACGAACGCGCACTCGATCGCGAACGCATGCGCGCGCATGTGTATGCGAACCCGCACGCGCGCAAGCAGCTCGAAGCAATCGTCCATCCGCACGTCGGCGCCGAAAGCGAAAGGCAGTTCGCGGCCGCGCTCGCCGCGGGTGCGAAATGCATCGTGTTCGATGTGCCGCTGCTGGTCGAATCGGGCCGCTGGCGCAGTCGCGTCGATCGCGTGCTTGTCGTCGATTGCTCCGCCGATACGCAAGTCGCGCGCGTCGTGCAGCGCAGTGGGCTTGCCGAGGCCGACGTGCGCTCCATCATCGCCGCGCAGGCCGCACGCGAAGAGCGCCTTGCCGCTGCCGACATCGTCATCTGCAACGACGGGCTGACACTCGGCCAACTCGAGGCGGAGGTACGGCAGGCCGCCCAAAGCTTCGGGCTATGATGGCGCGCGTGATTCTCTACGAATACCCGTTCAACGAACGCATCCGTACGTACCTGCGCCTGGAGCACCTCTTTCGCCGCCTCGGCGAGCTGGTGCCGCGCGATCACCCTATCGACCACCACTACGCCCTCTCGACGATCTTCGAGGTGATGGATGTCGCCGCGCGCGCCGACCTCAAGGGCGAAGTGATGAAAGACCTCGATCGCCAACGCTCCGCGCTCGCAAGTTATCGCGGCAACCCCGCTGTGTCGGAGGCCGTGCTCGACGAAGCGATCGGCAAACTCGACCGCCACTTCAACACGCTCAACACGTTGCCGGGCCGCGCGGGGCAGCACCTGGCCGACAACGAATGGCTCATGAGCATTCGCAGCCGCGTGAACATCCCGGGCGGCACGTGCGAATTCGACCTGCCTGCGTACTACGCGTGGCAGCAGCGGCCCCCCGGCCAGCGCCGCGCCGATCTCGAACGCTGGGCCTCCACCCTCGCGCCGCTGGCGGAATCGGTGCACATGCTGCTCAAGCTGCTGCGCGATTCGGGGTCGCCGCAGAAAGCCATCGCAAGCGGCGGCCAGTTCCAGCAAAACCTGCCGCAGGGCCGCTCTTTCCAGCTGCTGCGCCTTCGCGTGGACGATTCGCTGGGCCTCGTGCCCGAGATCAGCGGCAATCGCCTGATGGTGTCGGTGCGGTTCATGCGGCAGGAGGCGAACGACCGCCTACAGCCCGCGACCGAAGACGTCGCATTCGAGCTCACTCTCTGTTCGTGAAGCCGAAGATCGTCAAGTGCCCGACTTGCGGCGGCGACAGTGTGTTCGCGCCCAGCAATGCGTATCGCCCGTTTTGCAGCGAACGCTGCCGCAACATTGACCTTGGTGCGTGGGCCAATGAAGATTTCCGCGTGCCCGAAGAATCGCCGCCGGACGACCGCAACTTCGGCGACCCGAAAGAGCAGTGAAGGCGCCGACAACTATGTGGAATGCGTCGGCGCTGTGTGGCCACGCTCTTCGGCGAACCACTTGAGCACCGGCACCGTGCCGGGCAGCACGGGCTGCACGTCCACCGGCAATTGCTGCCACGCGAATTGCTGACCTTCGTGCATGTGCATCTCGCCGTGCCATTCGAAGACCTTGCAGAAGTTCAGCCGCACGAGCGCATGCGGATAGTCGATACGCTCGACATGCCACGGCTGCACCGCGCCCTCCTTCGCGCTGATCGTGATGCCGATCTCCTCAATGAGTTCGCGGCGCAGCGCCGCTTCGATCGTCTCGCCGGCTTCCACCTTGCCACCGGGGAATTCCCAATAGCCTGCATACACCTTGCCTTCGGGCCGCGATGTAAGAAGGAAAGCGCCGTCGCCGCGGATCAACACACCCACGGCCACTTCGACTTCCTTGCGATCCGGGCCGCCTTCGCGCGGGCGGTCGCCGTCGGCGACGAGGACCGTCAATTGGAATGCCGCCCTGCGTAGTCGCGCGCGAACTGGTAGGCGACACGGCCGCTGCGGGACGCGCGCTCCAGCGCCCACACGAGCGCATCGGCACGCGCAGCTTTCACACCGAAAGACGCGAGCCATTGCCCGACGATCACGAGATATTCATCCTGATTGAACGGGTAGAAGCTCACCCACAGGCCGAAACGTTCGGACAGCGAGATCTTCTCCTCAACGCCCTCGCCCGGATGCACTTCGCCGTCGTCGGTGTGCGTGTACGTGAGGTTTTCCCTCATGTACTCGGGCATGAGGTGGCGGCGATTGCTCGTCGCGTAGATCAGCACGTTCGGCGTCGATGCAGCCACAGAGCCGTCGAGGATCGACTTGAGCGCCTTGTAGCCGGGTTCGCCCTCCTCGAAGCTCAGATCGTCGCAGAACACGATGAACTTCTCGGGACGCGCCGCGACGATGTCCACGATGTCGGGCAGGTCCACCATGTCGGCCTTGTCGATCTCGATCAGGCGCAAACCCTTCGACGCGAATTCGTTGAGGCACGCCTTCACGAGCGATGACTTGCCCGTGCCGCGCGCGCCGGTGAGCAGCACGTTGTTCGCGGGCTGACCGGCCACGAATTGCATCGTGTTGCGATGGATCTTCTCTTTCTGCGGATCGATCTCTTTCAAGTCATCGAGCCGGATGGCCGCGACATGCCGCACAGGTTCGAGCACGCCGTGCCCCGACGCGCGCTTGCGATAGCGCCACGCGATCGCGTCGTCCCACTTTGGCGCGGACAAAGGCTGCGGCAGGATCGCCTCGATGCGATCGATCAGCTCGGCCGCACGCTCCAGCAATTGTTCGAATTTCTCGTTCACGACCTGTAGTCCGCGTTGATGGACACATAGTCGTGGCTCAGGTCGCAGGTCCACACCGTGTCGCTTGCATCGCCGCGACCGAGCAGCACGCGCACAAGAATCTCGCTTTTCTTCATCACGCGCTGACCGTCTTCCTCGCGATACGACGGGTTGCGCCCGCCATTCACGGCGACGTGCACGTCGTCCAGGTACAGATCGATCTTCGTTTGGTCGAGATCGGCAATGCCCGCGTATCCCACCGCCGCGAGGATGCGGCCTAGGTTCGGGTCACTTGCGAAGAACGCCGTCTTCACGAGCGGCGAATGGCCGATCGCATAGGCGACCTTGCGGCATTCTTCCTTCGTGGCGCCGCCTTCGACCTGCACAGTGATGAACTTGGTCGCGCCTTCGCCATCGCGCACGATCGCCTGCGCAAGCAGCCGCGCCACTTCCGTCATCGCGCCCATCAACTTGCGGCCGTCGGGCGATTCGAGCGACGCGATCTGCGGCCCCACCTTGTTCGTCGCGATCGTGATGAACGAATCGTTCGTCGACGTGTCGCCATCCACCGTGACGCGGTTGAACGAGCCTTCGGCCAACTCGAACGCCAGCTCGCGCATGAGCGTCTGCGATACGCGTGCATCCGTCGCCACGAAGCCGAGCATCGTCGCCATGTTCGGCCGAATCATTCCCGCGCCCTTGCTGATGCCGGTGACCGTCACGCGCTCGCCGCCAATCTCCACTTGCCGGCTGAATGCCTTGGGCAGCGTGTCGGTGGTCATGATGCCTTCGGCCGCCCGCAGCCAGTTCGAAACTTTCGCGTCGGCGATCGCGGCGGGCAAACCGGCTTCGATGCGATCGATCGGCAAGGGCTCCATGATCACGCCCGTCGAAAACGGCAGCACTTGCGACGCATTCACCTTTATGTGCGACGCAAGCGCTTCGCACATGCGGCGCGCACGCTTCAAGCCCTCTTCTCCCGTGCCTGCATTTGCATTGCCCGTGTTGATCACAAGCGCGCGGATCGAGCCGCCCTGCAAATGTTCGCGGCACACTTGGACAGGCGCGGCGCAGAAACGGTTCTGCGTGAACACGCCGCCCACCGATGCACCTTCGTCGAGGAGCATCACGGTGAGGTCTTTGCGATTGGCCTTGCGGATGCCCGCTTCGGCCACGCCGATGCGCACGCCGCGCACGGGATGAAGGTCGGCCGCTTGCGGCGCGGAAAGATTCACTGGCATCTGTTCACCCTTGCCGCCACGGCAATCCTCGCGCACGCCAGCCGCCGAGCTGGCCGCGCTGGCCGTTCTCGTCCGGGTCGCCCTCGAAGCCTTCGAGCACGTTGAACGACTCGATTCCCAATTCGGTCGCGCGCCGCGCGGCAGCCGCCGAGCGCACGCCGCTGCGGCACATCATCAGCGCCTTCTTGCCGGGCGGCACGGCCTTGCGAATTTCGTCGTCGAACTGTGGATTGACTTTCATGCCCGGCCATTGCTTCCATGTGACCGGTGCAGCGCCGGGCACAAAGCCGACCCATTCGCGCTCCGCATCCGTGCGCACGTCAACAAGCACGCCCTCACCCTTCTGCCACAACTCGAACGCCTGCTGCGGCGTGACGCTGCCCGCATAGCCTTGCACGGTCTCGCCGCCCCCGCCCGCGTCGTGACGCAAGCCGGAGCTCAGGTTGGCCGGCACCGCTTCATCGATGCGCTTGGGCTTCGGCAGGTTCAAGTCCTCCATGATCTTCACGAATTCTGCCAGCGACTTCCCGGCCACTCGCGCGTTGGTGGCTCTTTCCTGGCCGATGGTCGAGTGCGTGCGGCCCTGATAGTCGTGTGCGGGCCAGACGATCGTGTCGCCCGGCAATGCGAACAGCACTTCGGTGATGCTGCGATAGAGCATGGCCGCACTGCCCGATTGAAAATCGGTGCGCCCACATCCGTTGATCAACAGCGTGTCGCCCGTGAACACATTGCCGCGCCACACGTAGCTCATGCTGCCTGCCGTGTGGCCCGGCGTATGCAGCGCGCGCAGCTCTTCGCCGCCGAAGCGCAGCACGTCACCGTGCTTCAGCTGCACCGCTGCCGTGCCGATGTTGCAGCCCAGCGGCGCGGCCGTTCGCGCGCCTGCTTCTTCCGCGAGCATTGCTGCGCTCGTGATGTGATCGGCGTGCGCATGCGTCTCCACGCTCCACACGAGCGTGAGGCCGTGTTCGCGCAGCACGCTCAGGTCGCGCTCGATCTGTTCGTCGACAGGATCGATGATCAACGCCTCATGCGTGGCGTCGTCGGCCAGCACATACGTGTACGTGCTGGATGAAGGGTCGAAAAGTTGCAGCGGCGTCACACGATCCGCACGCTGAGGTTCGGCAATTTGTCGATGTGCATTTCGATCACATCGCCGCGCACCACGGGGCCGACCTTGTCGGGCGTGCCCGAATAGATGATGTCGCCGGGATAAAGCTCGTTGGCCTGCGACAGGTTGCTGATCTGTTCGGCCACCGACCAGAT
>Ga0265314_10004111_pt1 | contig 13715 bp, 6 predicted proteins | sample 4126metaG_FD_203106 | JGI IMG/M metagenome (GOLD analysis project Ga0265314, IMG submission 203106) | Rhizosphere microbial communities from Carex aquatilis grown in University of Washington, Seatle, WA, United States - 4-1-26 metaG | ecosystem: Host-associated > Plants > Roots > Rhizosphere >... | reverse complement strand
CCGGAATGCAGGCTTGATATCGTTTTGACCTAAGATTTGCTGGAATTTCGTGGCTGTTCCCTTGTTCTCATTGTAGTTAACAGGGGAAGCAGAACCATGCGTCACGCACAGAGACTCGACAGAAGAATCTGGGTGGCGGTGCCCATCTTATTGCTGGCTTGCGCACGCACGGAAAACGCCGGCGAAAGCCAGCCTCCGCCGCTCGAAGCGGTGGCCGCCCCCAAACCCAAAGCGGCGCAACTCGGCGGCTTCACCGAAGAAGAACTCACGACGTTTTCAAAGCGTTTTCAGTCCGAACTGTGGCCGCTGTTCACGCGCGGCAAAAACAGTTGCGTGAGCTGCCATGACGACGACAGCGAATCGCAGCTTCACATGGCCGCCGAAGCAGACGCCGCGTTCAAGCGGCTGCTGGTCGAAGGCCGTCTCGATCCGAAAAGCACCGCGTCCCTGCTCTCCCGCGTCGTGACGCCCGACAAGAAAAAGCGCATGCCCAAGCCGCCGGCGAAATCCTGGACCGACCCAGAAGTGGCGCTGCTGAAAACGTTCGGCGCGGATGTTTACAAAGCTCAGCGCAAAGACGGCGGCGGCATGGACGAGCAGTTTCCGATGGAATTGCTCAGCGCGTACGTGGGCAAGCAGGAAAATACTGGCCCCGACACGACGTTCATCACGTATTACCAGCTCAAGCGCAAAGTGAAGGCGATCTTCAACGACGATTGGAATCGCAACGGCCGCGATTTGTTCACCGAAAACATCGCGCTGTTCAACGGCGCGGATTTTGTGCGCTCGTACAACGAAAGCAGCACCGCGTCGGCAACGTTTTTAAGCGGCATCGATCTGCTCGGCGCGGATGTGGCCACGCGCGCGTACGCCAAATCGAGCGGCCCGTTCGAAGGCCGCCCGGCGACGCTCCCCTCACCCATCGGCAAAAAATCGCCCGACGGTACATACAAGAAGGAGATCAATCGTCTCTTCAACAAGATTCTCTTCCGCGACGCGACTGAGCAGGAGTTGAAAGACGCGTTTCTGCTCATCCAGAATGTCTATCGCGACGAAGCGCAGCTCAATTCGCAGGGCCGCGAACTTCGCTTCGAGCTCAAAGTCGAAGATCCGACAGGCCTCGTCAGTTCGCGCGATTTCACGATCCCGGTTTCATACGGCGCCTGCGGGCTCTATCAGGAATACGTCAATGAGGACATCAAGCCTGAGAAAGGCAATCTTGCGAAGCTGAAACTCGCGCAGGATTTCACATTCAAAGCCAAAGACGAGATTCAGCAATTCCAAATCTTCAACGCCGAGAGCAATGGCAACGTATCGCTCGCCGGAATCGAAATCACAGGCCCTCTTCCCGACAAAACCGTAAAGACGATCAAGGTCAACGATCCGTCGGTGCAGATGCTGGGCGCGTGGGTTTTAAAGGACAACGAATTCCCAAGCTACGAAGATCAGAACGAAGACAAGGGCAACGCCAGCATCGCCATTCCGGTTCGCGTCGACAAAGACGGGAAGTACAACGTGACCGTGTTGTGGCGCAAGAGCAGCGACGACGCCGGCACTGACAAAAAGGGCCGCAAGCGGCCGGCGATCAGCAATGCGCAAAGCGTCCTCGTCGAAGTGCAATCCTACGATCCGACGCATCACGCGCTCGAAGCCGCGCAGCCCGTTCCGCCAAAGGGCGAAGCGCATTTCTTCGTCGACGAGACGCTCAGCAACATTCCGTACTGGGATTTGAAGACCTCATTCCAGTTCGGACCGAACGACGGCGTTGAAATCAGCAATGCGAACACCAAGCGGCTTGTCGTCGCTGACGCGGTGCATTTCCACGAGGCGAAATCGAAAACGAAGATCATGATTCGCGGCACCGAAGCCGAGGGCAACGAGAAGTGGGAAGAATTCAAGCCCGGCGAATTCAAACCCTACAACACGTTCGGCCCGAAGTTGCTCGCCGACGGAAACGCGAAAAAAGGTGAGCTCAAACTTCTGTACAAACCCTCGCTCAAAAAAGCCGAATTCAAAGAGCCTGAGTTTTATTCGGTGCGGCTCAGCATCCCCGGCAAGGCAGGCAACGAAACCCAGGCGCCGGTGATCGTGCACGCGCAGCAATCCTCGCCCGTGCTGCAGGTCCGTTTCCCGCTCGACGTTCGCGCCGGCGGATCAGTGACGCTCGACGCCTCGGCGACCTACAATTTGCAGCGCAGCACGCTGAAATACATGTGGACGCAGACCGGCGGCCCGCGCGCGGAGATTGCGGACCGTGGCGCGCCGACCGTGACGTTTGTCGCGCCGATGATGTCGGCTCAGCAGGCCGCGTGGGAAGGGTTGTGCCGCGCACTGCTGCGCCATCCGGATTTTCTGTTCACGCGCCCGCCCTCGATCGCGACAACGAAAGACAGCAAGGCAAAGCAAAAGCTGCAGCTCGTAAAAATCGCTCAGGATCTCGTCGGTCGCACGCCGAGCGACGAAGAATTGAAGAAGCTCGACAAGGGCACAACGCTTAAGGAATTCGTCAACACGTACCTCGACAGCCAGGAATTCAAAGACTTCTATTTCCGCCGCATCCGCCTGGTGCTCGAAAGCCACGGCTCGGATACCGACGATGAGCCCACGCGCCTGTGGTGCTACGTCGCGTTCAACGACAAACCGTTCAAAGAAATCCTGACCGCCGACTATTCGGTCGACAAAAATATGAAGCCTCAGCCGCGCCCTCCTTATTATGGAAAGACAGGGCTGCTGACCATGAAGGGCTTCATCGATGGCAAGCCCGGCCTGCCGCATTTCAATTATGCCGCGGTTGTTTGCGAAAAGTTCCTCGGCTACGTCTTCGAAGTCCCCGCGTCGATCGTGGCTCAGCGCGAAGGCGCGACGGCCGCATCGACGACGCATCCCGATTCCACCTGCTACAGTTGCCACAAGATTCTGACGCCGCTCGCATTTCAGCGCACCAAATGGACTGATGACGGAAAATTCCGCGACAAAGACGAGCACGGCAAGCCGATTGATGCGACCGACCACAATCTCGTCCCGTCCTATCCGTTCAAAGGCGAGGGGCTTGAAGCGTTCGCGCTCGGCGCACAGAACAAAGAACGCTTCATCCGCACGATGATCCAGACTCATTTCATTTTCTTCTTCGGCCGAGAAATGCGCTACGAAGACAACGAACGCGGACTTTACCGGCGGCTGTGGGACAACGTGAACGCGAGCAATTTCTCGATTCGCGCGATGCTGCGTGAAATGCTAACCAGTCCGGAGTATCTCGACGCACAGCCGGCGAAAGTGAGTGCGAATTGAAGGGTGACGGGTGACAAGTGGCAGGTGACAGGTGACAGGTGACAGGTGAATAACTGCGCATATCGCGCGTCTGTTCCTTGTCACTCGTCACCTGTCACTCGTCACAAAAGCCGGAACATTCCGGAGGTGCTGTATGAAAAAATGCGACTGCGATCCGCACCTGGCTCACGGGTATATTCCCGAGGCCGGCTCGCATCCGGACGTTCAGCATGGACTGGATCAACTGAACCGCCGCGATTTCATTCACCGCATCGGACTGACGGCCGCGGGGTTGACCTGCGCCGATTTTCTCGGATTCTTCGGACGCAAAGGTTACGCGGAAGAACCGACGCGCACGTTCACGCAAAAGGCGAAGGAAGTCGCCGGCAAAACGGAGCCGCGCTTTCTCATCTACTGGTTCCTCGAAGGCGGCTGGGAAGGCTACGATTGTTTCAATCCGGTCGTGACGCCGAACAACATTTTTCCCGAGACGCGCCTGCCGAATATCAGTGACGAATATTACCGCGTGCTGAAGTTCGGCAAAGAAGGTTACGGCATCTACACGCACGGCAACATCCGTTACGGCTATCTCGCCGAAGACGCGAAAGATTTGTTTAAGGACATGGCCGTACTGAGTTCCATGGAAACCGGCAGCGGCCATTCTGCCGAGCGCCTGCACGCGCACATGGGCCATTACAAATTGTCGCAGACCGCCGATCGTGAAGACGACGAGCGCTCGGTGATGCAGGCTTTTGCCGAGGTGTACGGCCAGCCGTACGTGCTGCCGAACTTGAGCTGGCATTGCTGGCTTTCCGACGGCGAACTCAACGAAGTTCAGTACACGGGGCGTAAGGGCTACTACCACGCGCTCGGCCCGGTTCACGCGCACACGATTTACGCGGGAACGCCGGCTAATCTGAGCCGCTTTTTGCAGCGCATGTACAATTCGTCGAACGACGTCGTCAACAAAGAAGTTCAATCGTTTCTCGAGAACGCGAATTCGGTCGCGAGCAATGATCAGTACATCGAAGCGGTGAAGAGCTACAATTCGGCGCGGCAAATCTATGAGAATCTGTCCAACAAAGGCAAGAATCTCGACAAGCCCATGCTGATGAAGCTTTTTTCGGACCCGTTGCTGAAAGAAAAGTTCAACGTGACAGCTCCGGACGAACTGATCACGTACCGTAGCGTCAACGGAAACAAAGCGCGCACAAAATTCTGCCCGAATACGAATGTGCAGGCGATGATGACGTACGAATTGATGCGCGCGGGACTATCGTGCTCGTTCTTCATCGAGAGCCGCGACATCCGCCGCTTCGACGCCCATCACAACCGCGGAAGTCTGTGGGAAAAAGACGGCAAGCCCAAGGGCCAGATCGACCAGACCGAAATGATGCGCGATCACATGTGGAAGCCGCTGCACGCGCTGGTCGATTTGCTGAAGACCACCGAATACGGCAACACCGGCAAGAGCCTTTACGATCTGACGACGATCGTGCTGACATCCGAATTCGGCCGCACAATCAAAGGCGATGTCGACGCGATCACGGCGATGAAAATTCCAGACGACGACAAGAAGAAGCAGATCGACGGCCAGGATATTTCGCAGCATTGGCGCGTGACTTCCGCGGCGTTCATGGGCGGAAAAGTGAAGGGCGACAGCCAGTATGGCGGCATCGGCGAGAAAACGCTGCTCGCCATTCCGATTCTGCCCGACGGCGGCATGGACCCGGCGTTCGATCCGGTGACTGGCGTGCAGAAAAAGGATTCAAAAAAAGACCCGCGCTCGTCGATTCCCGATCACGGCGACGTGTACGCGACCGCGCTTCATCTTTGTGATATCAATCCGAAGGGCAAAGGCCGCAACGAACGGCCGGCGCTAACCTACATCAAAAAAGCTTGAGAAAGGTTGAATGAATTGAGCACAAAATCGATTTGGTTTTTGTCGCTGCCGCTGATTGTCGCGGCAGCCTTCGTTTCCGCCGGTGAAGGCGGGAAGCGCATGCCTCCGCCCGGCATCGACGTGCCCGCGGCCGATCGCGCGGAGATCGAAAAGTTGGCGGGCGAACTTTCGGCGGCGATTGAGAAACTGCGCACGGAACTCAGCAGCAAGCCGAAGCTGCTGGCGCTGCTGCCCGACGTCGAAATCTATTACCGCGGCGCGCACACGGCGAACACCTACAACGAAATCCTCGACGCCAAGGAAATTCCCGCCGCGAAAGCGCAACTGAAGCGCGGGCTTGAACGCGCGGCGCAACTGGCGAAAGGCGAAGCGCCATGGACGACTGCGACAGGTCTGGTTGTGCGCGGATATGTTTCAAAAATCGATGGCTCGGTGCAACCGATTGGCCTCGTCGTCCCCGCGGATTACAAATCGGGCGACGCACCGCGGCGATTGGATTTCTGGCTGCACGGACGAGGCGAAAATCTGACGGAACTCAATTTCATCCGCGACCGCGAAAAGTCGATGGGCGAGTTTGCGCCCGCCGGCGCGTTTGTCCTGCATCTTTACGGCCGCTTCTGCAACGCGAATCACTTTGCGGGCGAAGTCGATCTCTTCGAGGCGCTAGATCGCGTGAAAAGCCAGTATCCGGTTGACGAGAACCGATTGGTCGTGCGTGGGTTTTCGATGGGCGGCGCGGCGTGCTGGCATTTCGTCGCGCATCACGCCGGCGTCTTCGCCGCGGCCAATCCGGGCGCCGGTTTTGCTGAGACCGAGCACTACGCAAATCTTCTCGACAAAAATCTGCCGTGGTACGAACAGAAATTGTGGCACATGTATGACTCGGCCGATTACGCGGTGAATTTGTTCAACTGCCCGACGGTAGCGTACAGCGGCGAAATCGACAAGCAGAAGCAGGCCGCCGACATGATGGCTTCGCGCATGAAAGAGGAAGGACTCGAGCTGACCCACGTGATCGGCCCCAACACCGCGCACAAATACGAGCCTGGCGCCAAGAAAGATGTCGAGAAGCGCGTCGACGCGCTGGCGAAAGCCGGACGCGATCCCGCACCGAAGAAAATCCGCTTCACCACGTGGACCCTGCGCTACAACCAGATGAAATGGGTGACGATCGACGGCATGGGCAAGCATTGGGAGCGTGCGCGCATCGATGCGGAACTCGCCGATGGCGGCGTGAAAGTAACGACCGTCAATGTGACGGGCCTGACGCTGTCGTTGCCGGCCGGAACGGCGGCGCCGGCGAAAATCGAAATCGATGGCGCGACGGTAAAGTCCCCCGCCCCGCTCGCCGACAAAACATGGACGGCGAAACTGGCGAAGAGCGACAAGGGCTGGGAGATCGCTGAAAGCGACGACGGAAAACTGCATAAGCGTCACGGCCTGCAGGGCCCGATCGACGACGCCTTCATGGACAACTTCATCATGGTTCGTCCCACCGGCAAGCCGCTGAACGCGAAGAGCGGCGTGTGGATCGCGGCGGAGATGAAGCAGGCGACGTCCGACTGGCGAAAGTTTTTTCGCGGCGAAGCACGCGTGATGGACGACAGCGCAATCACCGATAAGGAAATCGCGTCGAGCAATCTGGTTTTGTGGGGCGATCCGTCAAGCAATGCAGTGCTTGCGAAAATTGCAGACAAGTTACCGATTAAATGGGACGCGACCGGCGTGCATGCGCGCGGGAAAGATTATTCAGGCGATGCGCATGTGCCACAGATGATCTTTCCTAATCCACTTAACTCGAAGAAATATGTCGTGCTGAATAGCGGCACAACGTTCATGGTGAATGAGGCGGCGAGCAACGCGCGCCATGTTTCACTGCTGCCGGATTGGGCGGTCATCGATATATCCGCGCCTTTCGATGCGCGCGTCAAAGACGCCGATTTTTTTGATGAAAACTGGGCCATGACACAGGGAAAATAAATTCATTGCACTGAGTCTCGCTTCTTCCGGCCAACGATTTGCAAAATGTTCTGTCGCGCACGCACACGCCGTGAACGGCGCCCGTTGGACACCGCTCAAAACGGCAACAGATTGGAGCGACAGCATGAGATACACGATTCGTTACGCAGTGCTGGTGGCAGCACTGTCGCTGGTGGGTTTGTCGGTGAAAGCGGCCGATTCGACGGCTCCCGCGCCAGCGAAAGATACGGACGCGCGATTGGCGTCGATCGAAAACGATCTGCGCGAACTCAAGAATATGATTCAGAGTGATCACGCAGTCCGGTGGCGTGTCTGGAACCGCATCCGCGATGAAATGGAGCAAGCCGGCCGCGATTCCAATATGCCGGACAGAATGGCGATGCGGCCGCGCATGAGGCTTGGCGTGGAACTCGCACCCGTGACACCGGAGACTTCGCAGCGCTTCCACAACGATGCCAAAGACGGCGCTTTTGTGGTCGGTGTCGCACCGGGCTCGGCAGCGGAAAAAGCAGGCCTGCGCCCCGGCGATCTGGCGACATCGTTCCGCGGCAACGCGATTAAATCGCCGGAAGATCTGGTTTCCGGAGTGAAATCAGCGCCTGCCGGCAAGAGTGAATTGACGGTCAGTCGCGATGGAAAATCGATGGTGATTGCGATCGACCTCGGCTCCGCGAGCGAAGAATCGCAAAACGTCAGCGTGCCGCGCGGAAACGAGCGGCCACGAAATTGGCGGCCGGACGCGGGAACACGGTAACGTTCGTTGAATATCGAATGAAAATCATGGGCGGCGCTAGCGCCGCCTATTTTTCGAGGAACTTACTTCGGCCATTCGCTGCCTTTAATCGGGTGCAGTTCCAGTTTCGCAGGATCGACGACCACGTGGCGGATGCGTTTTCGCTTCCACGTGTACGTGATATGGACGAGGCCGTCGGAGGCCTGGATCACTGCGGGATAGGAGTACTCGCCCGGCTCGGTTTCGAGAACCAGCGCGGCCTGCCACTCTTTTCCATCGCCGGAAACGGCGATGTTTAGCGGGTAGCGATTTGTCGCGCTGTGATTGTAGACGAGGAGATGGCGACCGTCGGCGAGCGTCACGGCATCGGTGCCCGAGTTCGGATTGGGCAGCGGCGCGGCGGCCATCTTGTCCCAAGTGACGCCATTGTCGGTTGAGAAAATCTGAAAGATTATTTTGTTTTTCGTGCGGCCGATGGCTTCAAGCCGGCCGTCCTTGTGAAAAAGAATGCTGGGCTGGATCGCGCCGAATTCTTTGCCGTCGTTGACGGGCGCAGTGGCGCTCCACGTTTTCCCGTTGTCCCTCGAGCGCTCGAAATGCACGCGCCAGCCGTGGTCTTCGGAACTGGTCGGAGAAAGAATGTCGCCATTCGCTAGTTGCACGGGTTTGTTCTTGATCGGGCCGAGAATTCCGTCGGAAAGCCGCGTCGATTTCGACCAGGTTTTGCCGGCGTCGCCGGAAGTCATCATCAGGCCCCACCATTTGTCGGGATCGGGGCCGATTTTGTAAAAGAGGAGCAGTGGGCCGGTGCGCGGCTGGAAAAGGACGGGATTCCAGCATGGAAATCGCTTGTCGGCGCTTTGTATTCCGTTGGCGACTTCGACGGGGGCGGTCCACTTTCCATCGACCAGGCGCGAAACGTAAATGCAGACGTCGGGATTGCGCTCCGCGGTTCCGCCGAACCATGATGCGACAAGATTTCCGTTGGATTCGACGATCGTGGATGCGTGACACGCTGGAAACCGCGCGGAATCGAAGATGAATTCGGAATTCACCAGCCCGGGCTGAGTGTCGCCGGCGTGCGACGGCACTGTGCAGAGTAAAATCATTGAAACAATCAGCAGTCGTGACGGCATTGGCGATCCTCGGGGTGGAATCGAAGCCCGAGAATGAATACACCGTGGCTTGGATCATGCGGCACCCGCCCGCCTTCGCACACTCGTTAAATCCACAGAAAAAGGTGAATACGACGCGTCTACTTTCCCGCTGCGAATGGGTTGTTCGCGTTTTTCTGCGCGAAAAGCCAATCGAGAATGCCTTCGGTTTTGTACGCGCGCGGCCAGATGCCGTGGCCGCCGGTGGGATATTCGGTGTACTTCGGGTCGCCTCCAGCCTTTTTGATGGCATCGATCATTTTTCGCGAACCGTCGACTTTTACGACGGTGTCGTCGGCGGCGTGAAAATTCCAGATGGGCAGAGCTTTGATTTTTTCCGCGGTGCCGGGATTGCCCCAGCCGGACATTGGCACGGCCGCGGCGAAGAAATCGGGCTTGTCCATCACGCTGAACCACGTGCCAGCCCCGCCCAGCGAGAGGCCAGTGATGTAAAGGCGCTGCGGATCGATGTTGAATTCTTTCGCAAGCTTTTTGATAACTTCGCGTAAGTGTCCGCGCTTTCCGGAGTCCCAATCTCCGGCCGAACACTGCGGCGCAATCAGGAAGCACGGGAATTTCGCCTGGTTCGCGGGCGTGACCCACTGCAAGATTCCGTTGTCGTGAACGATCTGCGCTTTGTTGTCGGTGCCGCGCTCGCCCGATCCGTGCAGGAAAAGAACGAGCGGGTATTTTTGCGCGGCGTTGTAACTCTTCGGCGGCAGTAGAAGGTATGAAATCTTCTCGCCTTTTTCAGTCGTGTCTTCGCGCGGCTGAAAATCATTCAACGCAGCAGCCTGGGCATTTGCCCAGGCCGCGAAAAGCCAGATTGCAATAATCGAATATGAACGTTTCATGGCGAACCTTTCAATTATCGAGCTTTGCCGCCTTTGTTTTTCGTCGCGGTGCATTTCACGGCTTTGCTGCCGCCGAAGACATTTCCACCCAGCGTCAGCGTGACAGGAACTTCCAGGCCGGCGTTTTTCATCGTGCTGTTGCTCAGCCCGCCGTCGGCCCATTCGTCAAACCACGAGCCGGATTTTAGCGAGGCGGTGAACAGCCAGCCGGACTTTTTGCTGAACTTCAGCATGAGGCTCCCGTTCGGGCTGCGACCCTTGCCGTGCGCGTCCAGTTTGAAATCGACAATCGCGGCTCCGACATCGATCGAGGCTGGCGCGCCCTTCGGAGCGAAATCCTTGGGCAGCGACGGCAGAATTCCGGAGACGCGGTAGCCGTCGTGCTTCGGCTTTACGAAGTTCATCTGCAACTGCAGCTTCGTGACGGTCATCGGCTGCGCGACAATGTCGTCGGCGGCGACTTCGCGAGCGGCCGCGCCGGCGCTGCTGATTTCGACGAAGCAGAGTTTGTTATTGGCCGATCCTGCGCCGTTGCTGATAGTCAGACGCCCATCGGCGACGGTAACGGTTTGCGTTCCTTCGAACCATTTGACCGTCGATGTCGGAGTGCCGCTGAGCGTAGGCACGTTTTCAACATTCAGGCGATAGACGCTGTCGAAGTAACTGGGATCACCGCTTACGATGCGGACTGTGTAGCTGCCGTTCGGCAATTCAATTTCCCACGACGCGTTCGGATTCTCGGGCTTCTGCATGTGGATGAGAGTGTCGTAGCGCTGGTCGGGCGAATTCGCGGCGTTGCGATCGCGCGTGTTGGCGGAATTGTCGGCGCTCCATCCGTAGCTGTATCCATTTCCACGATCGCCGAAGACCGCGCCGCTGTCGGCGAGATACCCGGCGGGCGTGGCGCTCGCGGCCGCCTGGAAATTGATTTTCAAACCGCTGACAATCGCGTTGACCGTGATCGCGATGCTGCTCGAAACACTGCCGCCTTTTCCGTCGCTGATCGTGACGCTGGCGTTGTAGTTGCCGGCGGCGGAGTAGGCGTGCGTCGCGCTCGCGCCAGTGCCGCTCGAACCGTCGCCGAAGGACCAGGCGTAATTAAGCGTGTCGCCGTCGAGGTCTGTGGCGGCGGCGCTGAACGTGACCGTGTCGCCGGCCGTCGCGGGATTCGGCGAGGCACTCGCGGCGGAATTCAGGACCGGCGCGTCGTTGACGGCGGCGACGTTGAGCGTGACTGTCGCGACCGCGCTCTGCGCGGCGCCATCGCTGACTTTGAACGTGAAACTATCGGAGCCGTTGTAATTCGCGGCGGGAGAATACGTGACATTCGGCGCGGTGCCGCTGAGCGTGCCGTGCAACGGCTGCGCGACGATCGTGTAGATCAGCGCATCGCCGTCGGGGTCACTGGCGGTAAGGACGATGTTTTTCGCGGCGTCTTCGGTGGCCGCAACCGTCTGCGCGTTTGCGACGGGCGCGCGGTTGGCGCGGGTCTTTACGAGAATCGCGTTGATTGACGGATTGCCGGCTTTCGGGTTGAGAACGGCGATGTCGAGCACGCCGTCGGTGACATTCGCCGCGACTGTGATGTCGTACGCCGTGTCCTTTCCGACGAGCGCGAAAGTATCGAGACTTTGGGCGACCAGAACGCCTTCAACCGTGGCGTCGAAAATTTTCTGTCCGGCCGCGGTCGAGTACGCATCGGCAAATTTGAGCGTGACCGCGTACGTGCCGTTCGCGACAGGAATGGCGTAGCTCTGCGACGGGTTGCTCCAACGGTAGCTCTGATAAAGGGGCGCATCGCTGGTGTTGGCAATCGGGCGCACGAAATTATTGACCGAGCCGCCGTTGAAATAGACGTCGGCTTTGTAAACGGTGCCATCGGCGGCGGTGTAGTCGGCGGTTCCGCCGCAATCGATCGCGGCAACAACGCCGTTCGGATTCGGGTTGACGGTGAGGACAAACGTGTCGCTCGCGGTGGCGGTGCGGTCCGAGACGGTAACCGTAATCGTCGCGGTGCCGGTTTTTCCAGCGGCCGGAATCACAGTGACGGTGCGGCTCGCGCCGCTTCCGCCGAAAGTAATGTTTGCGTTCGGCACAAGTGTCGTGTTGCTCGACGAGCCGCTCACCGTGAGCGACGCGGCGGCGGTTTCGATGTCACCGACGGTGAAGGCGATGTTCGCTTTTGTGGTGTCTTGCGTCGTGAATTGATCGGCGATGTTCGAGATTGTCGGCGCATCGTTCACAGCGGCGACGGTCAGAACGAACGTGTCGCTCGCGGTCGCGCTTCCGTCCGAAACGGTAACAGTAATCGTCGCGGTGCCGCTCTGGTTTGCGGCGGGAGCGACCGAAACCGTGCGACTGGCGCCGCTGCCGCCGAACGTGATGTTCGCGTTCGGGACGAGCGTGGTGTTGCTCGACGAGCCGCTCACCGTGAGCGAACCGGCCGCGGTTTCGATATCGCCGACGGTGAAAGCGATTCCGGTTTTCGGCGTGTCTTCATTTGTACTCTGATCTGCGATGTTGCTGATCGTCGGCGCGCTGTTCACGGATGTGACGGTGAGAACGAACGTGTCGCTGGCCGTTGCAGCACCGTCCGAAACAGTGACGGTGATTGTCGTGGTGCCGTTCTGATTCGCAGCGGGCGTAACGGTGACCGTGCGGCTCGCGCCACTGCCGCCGAAGGTGATGTTCGCGTTCGGGACGAGCGTGGTGTTGCTCGACGAGCCGCTCACCGTGAGCGAACCGGCGGCGGTTTCAGTGTCGCCGACTGTGAAAGCGATGTTTGCTTTCGCGGTGTTTTCGGGCGTCGACTGATCGGCGATGTTCGAGATTGTCGGCGCGTCATTCACGGCATTGACGGTGAGGACGAACGTGTCGCTCGCGGTCGCGCTTCCGTCCGAAACAGTGACGGTGATCGTCGCGGTGCCGTTCTGGTTTGCGGCAGGCGTGACAGTGACGGTGCGGCTCGCGCCACTGCCGCCGAAGGCAATGTTCGCATTCGGGACGAGCGTGGTGTTGCTCGACGAGCCGCTCACCGTGAGAGAACCGACAGCGGTCTCGGCGTCGCCGACGGTGAAGGCAATGTTCGACTTCGCGGTGTCTTCGTTGGTGCTCTGATCGGCGATGTTGCTGATCGTGGGAGCGGTGTTCGTCGAATTCGTGCGCGTGACTTTGATCGTGTCATTGAATGTCGTCACGCCGCCGTTATTGGCCGAGTAGCTCGTGCCGGTCGCGGTGACGTTGATGAGATTGTCGCCGACCATCAGCGGAAGATTCGCGATCGACCAGGAACTGGTGCCGCTTGCGGTGCCGCTGCCGCCGAGGCTGTTTGTCCACGCCACGGACGTGACGAGCGTCGACGCATCGATTGTCGTGCCCGCAAGATTGAGCGTGGCGGCGTTGGTGGTGTAGGTCGGCGCGTTCACCGGCGAAGTGATCGTGAGCAGCGGCGAATTCGTTGGAGCGACGCCGAGGCGCTGCGCCATTACCCAGGGGACCGTCTTCGGATTGTTGTAAGCCGGAACCCAGCTCGCGTGGCCGGTGGTCGCGTAACGAGTGAAAATGGGATGTCCGCCCGCGGCGCGAACCGCGGCGATAATGGAATCGGATCCACCGATATTCACCGTCGGATCGTCCGCACCGTGAAAATTCCAGATGGGGATATTGATGATCTTCGCAGCCTGGCTGTTATCCGCATTGCCGGCAATCGGAACGGCGCAGGCGTACATCGTCGGGTTGGCGATGATCGTCGCCCACGTTCCCATTCCGCCCGCCGAAAGGCCGGTGATGTAAAGCCTGGCGGGATCGATGTTGTATTCAGCCTG
>Ga0265314_10004109_pt1 | contig 13717 bp, 10 predicted proteins | sample 4126metaG_FD_203106 | JGI IMG/M metagenome (GOLD analysis project Ga0265314, IMG submission 203106) | Rhizosphere microbial communities from Carex aquatilis grown in University of Washington, Seatle, WA, United States - 4-1-26 metaG | ecosystem: Host-associated > Plants > Roots > Rhizosphere >... | reverse complement strand
AATGAAGCTGCCAAAAATCTTCGAGTTTCGGAGAGTTCTTGATCGTATCCCACGACGAAGGTGAACCACCCTTGTCCGCACCGTTGTCCATGACAGCAATGCGCGGCGAAATGGCGGCAAGAAGAGCCGGACTGTTGCTCTGCGACCAGCCATGATGCGAGACGATGAAGATATCGACGGGTCCCAACTTGTTGGTGGGGCAAACGAGTTCTATTTCCTTGTCCCAAGTAAGATCGCCCAGGTCGAGAATCCGAACCTTGCCGAAGGTGATGATCGTTCCGAGCGAGCGGGCGTTTTCCGTTTGGTCCGCCGGCCGCTTTTCGGTCGTTGAACATGCGGAGTTCTGTGCACCAGCGCCTGGTAAAGGCTTCTGAAGTAAGTCGCCGTCGGAACTTACGACCTTCGCGCGCAATCCCTGAATAGGCAGGATGTCCCCCACCTTCGCGATAATTCGTTTCACGCCCTGGCTTGCGACCAGCTTCTGGTAGTCCTCCCAACTCTGTTCAGTTTGCCGATCGCCCGTCTCGCGGTTCGCGCCGTGATCGATGAACGCGCCCACGGGAATTTTAGCGAACAATTGCGGCGCGCCACCCGCATGGTCCATGTGATAGTGAGTGAGCAGAACGAAGTCGATTTTCGAGAGCCCGGCTTTCTTTGCAACCGCGACAATGCGATCCGCGTCCCGTCCTGCGTTGCCCGGCCAACCTGTGTCGATGAGCAGCGACTGGCCTTCTGGCGTGACGAAAAGCGTGGCCTGGCCGCCTTCGACGTCTACAAAGTAGATTTCCAGCGGCTTGCCTGGCGGCACATCTTGGGACGACTCTGCCAACGCAAGCGACGCGACGCCGAGAATGGCCGCGACCATTGCACAACTCAAAAATAGCCGCACGACACGTTGGAGAAGAAAAAAATTAGAGAATCTTCGCGACATCTTGTGTGCTCCTATTCCGGCTCCGCTTTCTGGCCTGTTTCGGACTGAGAGGAACTGACCACGGCGCGCGTCGCGCCGGTGGAGATTCCACCATCCACAAGGAGAGTTTGTCCCGTCACATATCGGCTTGACTCCGCGGCAAGAAAGACGACGGCGGCGTCCAAATCATGCGGCTCTCCCGGTCGTTTAGCCGGGATACGGTCGCAGAGATAGTCGACCCATTCTTTGTTCTCGTAGAGAACTTTGTTTTGTTCGGTGCGAAACCACCCCGGCGCCAGGCAGTTCACAGTAATGCCGTGCTTGCCCCAGTCATCGGCCAGGCTCATGGTAAGTTGCCGAATGCCGCCGCGGCTTGCTCCGTACGGACCAAGACCGGCATAACCCGCGACACTGGTGACGGAACCGATGTTGATGATGCGGCCGTAGCGGCGAGGAATCATGCGCCGCGCCACGGCTTGCGCCACAAAAAAACTTCCCCGCAAATTCGTATCGAGGATTAAATTCCAATCGTCCCAGGTGACGTCGAGAGCGGGCTTGCGCACGTTGCAGCCGGCGTTATTGACCAGAATCTCGAGATGGCCGAATGCAGCTTCCGCAGCTTCCACCATGCGCTCTATGCTCTGTTGATCGCGCACATCGAGCTCCACTGAAACGGCCGCCCGTCCGAGGGACTTGATCTCCTGTTCAAACGGCAACAGGCTTTCGCGGTGTCGGCTGGTAAGAACGAGATCGGCGCCCGCTTTGGCGAGTGCACGCGCGAAGTACTGGCCGAGGCCGCGGCTCGTCCCGGTAACGATGGCAGTCTGTCCCTTGAGATCGAAAAGTGTGTCGCTCATGATTCTCCGCCGGGCGTGAGAACGACCTTGGTCAGTCCCGGTTCACGCGCGTGCAGCCGTCTGAACCAATCTGGGCCTTCCTCCAGAGGCGCAACCGCGGTGATCAGCGGCTTCACGTTGATCGCGCCGCTAGCCATCAACTCGATGGAACGCGGATATTCCCCGGCGGAAGCACAGGAACCTTGGAGTCGAATTTGCCGGGTCACAACCTTCTGCAGCGGGAGCGTCACTTCCGGCGAAATGTTTCCCACCAGAATGACGGTGCCCCCTTTGCGAACCGCTGCAATCGACGCAGTGACCGTCTCATTCCTGCCGACCGCCTCAACGACAAGATCAACCCCCTCACCATTCGTGAGTTGGCTCACCTGCTCGGCCAACTCCGATCCAGCCAATAGAGCAGATGTCGCGCCGATGCTTTTCGCGAGTGCCAGGCGGGATTGATCGATGTCCGCAATGAAAACCCGCGCCCAACCCGCCGCACGCAAGGCCTGAAGACAGAGCAAGCCAATCGTGCCCGCGCCCATCACGAGGGCCGTGTTTTTAGGGACGCTTTTCTCCGGAGCGATCTCGGCCAGTGAGACTGCGTGCACGGCCACGGCCACCGCCTCCAGCAGCGCCGCTTCGGGAAAGGAGATACTCGGCGGCAAACGGTAGACAATTTGTGACGGAACGACGACGTATTCGGCGAAGGCGCCGGCGCGACGATAGTCACCACAAGAAACCCCAAGAACCTCGCGATGATTGCAAAGGTTGATCTCTCCTCGACGGCAGAAAGCGCAAACGCCGCAGGAGATGGTGGAATCAAAAGTGACGCGATCATCTTTAACTAAGTTCGTTACCTCGCTGCCGAGAACTGCGATGGTTCCGGCGGCTTCATGTCCCATGACGATTGGAGGAATACGCCGTCCAGAAGAACCATCATAGCCGTGAACATCACTGCCGCAGATGCCGCAGGCAGCAACGCGCACCAGAACCTCGTGTGGACCCGGCGTCGGCACGGAGACATCCGTCATTTCAAGACGGTTGTATTGAGAGAGCAAGAGAGCCTTCATAGGTGCGGTACAAAAGCAAAACCATGCCAGCGGACGGCCAGGGGGTTGTTCTGGTTGGCTCCAACTTACAACAATCGGGAATTTTCAGGCAATCGAAATCCAGAGAGTTTGATGCTGAATCCCCGCGATTGACTTTGTGGAAGAGTAGCCAACGGTACACCCAGGATCGTCGCATCCGCGGTGTCCCGCAGCCTGGACTATAATGGCGCGCGACGACCCTCATCTCTGGCACGAAGCTCAGGCCGCATGAAAATCAATGGCCGCAGAGGATGGGCGGCACGGGCGAGGTCTCCCCAATGAATCGACGCACATTTTCCCAAACCTTGGTAGCAGCGACGATGGGCTCTGCTGCTTTTGGACACAGATTCCTGCCGGGACTTAGAGGAAGCGAAATGGCTGGCGAAGCAAACGCACAAGATGTGTCCTTCAAGCTTTCCGTCATGCTCTGGACTGTTTTTAAAGACTTGCCTTTTGAGCAGCGCCTGGAGAAGGTGGCGGAAGCCGGCTACAAGTATGTGGAACTCGTCGGCGAGTACGAGAAGTGGTCTGCGGATGATTTCAACCGGGCAAACGCAAAACGCAAGGAGCTGGGCATCAGCTTCGATACCACGGCCGGATTGAAGCACGGCGTGTGCAATCCGGCCGACCGTGACGCGCTGCTTGCGGACCTCCGCGGAGCGCTCGATGCCATGGAAAAGATCGACTGCCCCAGCATCATTCTACTGTCCGGCAATGTGGTGCCAGGCATGACCCGGGAGGCTCAGCACCAGAGCTGTATCGACGGCATGAAGGCGGCGGCCAGGCTCATCGATGGGAAGAAAATCGCCGGAAGCCCAGTGCAGCTTCTGCTTGAGACAATCGATCCCGAGGAGAATCCCAAGTACTACCTGACTTCGGCAACCGAGGCATTCGAAGTGGTCAAAGCGGTAAACCATCCCCAGGTTAAGTTTCTCTACGATTTCTTTCACGAGCAGATTGCGGAAGGCAATTTAATTGAAAAGCTGGAAAAGAACATCCGGCACGTGGGCGTAGTGCATATTGCGGATGTCCCCGGCCGTCACGAACCGGGCACCGGCGAAATCAACTACCAGAGTATATTTCGCAAGCTCGGCGAGCTGAGATACAGCGGTGTCGCGGCCATGGAGTTTCTTCCGACCGCCGATCCCGTCATGAAATTGCGTGCCGCTCGCGAGATGGCTCTGCAGTCCAGCCGCGAGGCCACACGATGAGTCAATTTCAGAATGAGAGTAGTGGTTCCGCCGGCGAAAAAGCCCTCTTGTTGGCTCAATAGATCAGTTTCAGCGAGAACTGGATTTGCCGGGACGAGCCAGCGGTTTTGCTGATCACGCCGAATCCGCTGCCACGCACTATGTTGGACGGTAGTCCGAAATCCACCAGGTTAAATATATTGAAGAATTCGGCGCGGAATTCTACCGTCGCCAACTCGCCGCTGCCCCTGTGACCAACCGGGGTGTCTTTAATCAGAGCCACATCGAAATCATGGAAGCCGGGACCACGGAATGTGTCGCGGCCCAGGGTTCCGAAGCGGCCTTGATTCGGTCCCGTGCCGCCCGGCACGTTGAGCGGAATGTTGAAGAAGGAAGCGTTACAAGGTCCCTGAGCACAATCGTCACCGAGGCCGAAGTAGTCCGCACGCACTTTGCGACTGGTGGAGAAATGGGGCATGGCGACCAAGTCGGGACGATCGGTTCCACCCGCTCCGGCTCCGGTTTGCTGCACCCCCGAGAAGACGGTGAACGGAGACCCGGTCGTCAGGGTAGTAATGTTGAGGAATTGCCATCCCGTGGTGAGGGGCTTGCCCAGTGGACGAAGGAAGCCCACGCGCTCAAGGCGAAGCAACTGAATCCAGCTGACAGTAAAGACATGGGTCGTATCGAAAGTGGAAGGGCCTTTTTCGGCTCGAGGATTCCAGGGATCCTGCGGCAGGGTTTGCAGGATCACTCCCGCGGCTCCGAAAAGTCCTCCCAGCACCGCGCTGGTATCGTCGAGCGACTTGGAATATGTGTAGCTGGCTTGCAGCCCGAGGCCCGCGCGCGGCGAGTTCTTGCTCAAGCTCATTTGCAGGGCGTGATACGAGGAGTGAGAGCCGCTGGTAATCACGCTCTCGGCGCCGAAGCCTCCTGTCGGATGCCCTGACGAATCGAACTTCGTAAACGGCGCGAACGCGGGATCGGCGCCGGTGTAGCTGTTGGGCGAGAACACGCTGGGCAGATGAATGCCGGCGGTGGCCACGTAGGAGGCGCTGGCTTTGAAATCGTTGAAGTCGTGGTCGACGCCGAGCGTGTAGCTTCCGACGTATCCGTTACGGAAATTGCGGGCAATAGCGGAACCGGCTGGCAGCTGCGTTTGCTGCCCGGGAGTGCTGTCGGCGACGTCGTCTTGAAAACGCTGAAGATCCAGCACCGTGTTGGGGCGAGCGTCGGTGCTTCGGTGGTTCGGGAAAATCGGCCTTCCCTGAATGTCATAAGCGGTCGGGAGCACCTCCGGAACAACCGTATTCTGAAAAGGCACGGGGGTGTCGGGCTGCGCCGTAAAGAAAGGGTTGAAGACGAATGGAATGCCGGCGGTGAGAAAGTTATCTTGCCACAGATTAGGCAGCAGCGTCGCGATCGATCCACCGGCGTGAAAGACCGTGTGCTTCGTGAGGCCGTAGTCAAGGGCAAGCCGAGGGCCCCATCCGCCCCAATCCTGCAGATACGGAGGCTGCGGATTGATCACGAAGAGTTGGTTGGCCTGGTGGTTCCAGTAGGAGGTGGGTTTCCCATCGGCATCGAGAAATACGGGAAGCGAGGTGCGCTTCGTTTCTTCGTGAATTCGGCTGTTGACTTCGTAGCGCAACCCGTAGGAGACGGTCAGCTTCGGCGTGGCTTTCCAGGTGTCTTGAAAGTAAAAGTTGTAAGCTTCGCGGCGCACGCCAGCTTCGTCGAACTTGCCGCCGATGGGTGTGAAAGCCGCCGGGACGCTTACGTTGTACGAGTACGGAGTCGCGGTGAGCAGGCCGGTGAGCGAGTCGGGAAGCGGATCGCCTTTCGCGATGTTGTGTGTCCCACTCGCAGAAGTTATTGCCACCGGCGAATAGGCGGTTCCTCCGCCAAATTCATATGCGCCGTTGGGCGCAGTACCAAAAATGGTGGAATCGCGATTGACGCGGATTTCGATGCCCCACTTGAACGAGTGGCTGCGGTGGATGGCAATCATGTCGTGCTTGAGTTGGTAGAGATTCGAGTAAGACCCGAAGATCGAACCGGCAGGAGAGTCGAAGCCTTCGAAAAGACCGTCGCCGAAGTTGATCCCCGGCTGGGTGTGATTGGCGGCGGGGAAAAAAGGCGTGCTGCGGATGTACCCGAGAGAAGTTTCGGATGTGAAATGCGGAGTAATGGTCCTTGCGTACTTCACACCCGCGCTCCGCTGATGGTCGAAGAACTGGATGCCGAAACTGGGATCGATCGCGGTTTGATCGGGATTCGTGACCGGGCCCGTGACCTGATTCAAACTGAAGCGGGTGAGCAGTTGAGCTCTGTCGGAAATGCGGTGGTCGACCCGAACCGAAAACTGGTCGGTGCGGGTCGTTACCTTCGATGACGCTGCATAGGTGCGCGCTCCGTCGGGCCCGCTCGGATTATTGGGCAGCGGGTAGCGGGCCAGCAAGGAAGCGATCGCAGGGTCGACATGATCCACCGTAAGCGTGTCGTGCGTGCCGTCGGGATAGGTTATCGTGTCGATCCCCTTGCGCTCGTCGGCGGTCGGCACGGGGAAGACCTGGGTGGTGCCGAGTACCTGCCGGAACCCCTGGTACTCGCCGAAAAAAAACGTGCGGTCGCGGTCGTTATAGATTCCCGGTAACACGGCCGGTCCGCCGATCGTCGCTCCAAACTCGTTGCGCTCGAACGGAGGAATGCGTCGATGGTCCAAGCCGACATAGTCGAAGTAATTCCGCGCATCGAAGGCGGCGTTGCGGACAAACTCAAACACACTGCCATGCACGGCGTTCGTGCCGGAGCGGGTAACGACGTTGGTGTAACTGGCGGCGCCGTGGCCAATCTCGGCAGGCATCACGCCAGCGCTGGACTGCACTTCCTGGATGGCGTCGACATTGAAGTTGGAAAAAGTCGCGCCGCCCATTTCCGGGTCGGTGGTGTCGGCTCCATCGAGTGCGAAGACGGTGGCGGTACCGCGCTGGCCGTTCACGGCAAACTGCTGCGTGAAATTCGCGGCGCCGTTGGCGTCGGTCATGGTGCCCGCGGCCAGTAGCAACAGCTTGCTGAAGTCGCGGGAGTTCAACGGCAGACTGGAAACTTCCCCAGCCGAAAGATGTTCGCCGCCGCTGGACTGCGGAGCCGACGCGCCTTCTCCCTGCAACAGCACCAGCCCTTTTTCCGGAGACGACAGTTTCAGTCCGGCGGTGAGTTTGGTTCCATCCTGGATATCCAACAGCTCCGCCGACTTGAAGCTCGCTGCCTTTGTGATTACAGACAATTCATACTTGCCTGGTGTAATGCCGGAAAAAGTAAACTCCCCGCTGGCCGAGGTTGTCGTCCTGTACGCGGGGTCTTCCGAGGCGTGATTTTCTGAAGCGGCCCGTCCTGCGGAAGCGCGCAGCGTAATCGTAGCTTCCGAGACAGGACTTCCCACCGCGTCGCGAAGCACGCCGCTCCAAGGCGAAACCGCTCCCGCGGCCGGAAGCAGCCCGAACAGAAGAATGAAGGCGGACGCCACAGGCGCGCGTCGAACCATATGATGCATGACAGGAGAAATTATACCGGCCCCGTGCGCGGTTCGGTGCAGTTCTCCACCCCTCGGGAATCGCCGGCATAAATGCCAGCCGAATGTCGCAAAATCGGACACGGGATAGCCGCGCGTTTGCTTTAGCGGAATGGATAGGGTCTGTCTCCTCATGCAAAACCGCATCTCTCGCCTTTCTCGTCGCTTCGGGTGGCATGGTTAGGCTCCGGTCTGTATCACCCTCGGGTATCAGGCCGCGAGGACCTAAATTGCCAAGTTGTAACCAAGCAATATTCTGCTAGACTGTCCGCAAAGTCAGAAAGTGGGTTATGGGTTGGGACAAACTTTCAATAGTCGAATCTTAGGAGAGCTTTTCAAGGGCTTCTGGGAATAAAAAAAATGAAGCGGCCGCGGGAATCGATTTGGCCCGATTATAAGTGCACGATTCCGAGGGACCGCTCAGGGGTGAGCCATGGCATTGCACCCTGGGGAACGGAAGCGCCACTTCCTGGATGAAGCGCCAGTCGTATGGGACCCGATCCGGCGGGTTCTGGAAGAAAACGAAGACTGGTATCGCGACTTGGTCGAGCACAGCCAAGACCTGCTGTGTGTTCACGATCTTGAAGGCCGATTTCTGTCGGTCAATCCCGTTCCAGCGCGTCTGCTCGGTTACAGCGTGGAAGAAGTACTGCGCATGCGGCTGCAGGATGTTATCGATCCGCGATTCCGCGATCAATGCGAAGCCTATCTGCGCGATATCGGGCGCACGGGGGAATCTCGCGGCCTGATGGTAGTGGTGACGCGATCGGGAGAGCAACGCATCTGGGAGTATCACAACACTTTGCGCACCGCAGGAGTGGCGGCCCCGATTGTGCGGGGCACGGCGCACGACGTCACGGAACGGGTGCGGGCGCAGATGGCATTACGCGCGAGCCATTCCGAACTGCTGAAAAAGGCCCGCGAGCAGGAGAGCATGCTCAAGGAACTGACGCTGTTCCGGACCCTACTCGACCAATCGAACGATGCCATTGAGGTAATCGACCCCGAGACCCTACGGTTCCTCGATGTAAATGAACGAGCGTGCGTAGAGCTGGGATACCATCGCCAAGAGCTCTTGTCGATGACGGTTTTTGATATCGATCGGAACATCGACGAAAGTTGGCGCGCGTGGGTACGGGGGCGGGTGGAGGAGTCGGGATTCGCAATCATGGAGAGAGTGCACCGGCGAAAAGATGGAACCACATTCCCGGTGGAAGTGAATTTTCGGAGGGTGCGACTGGACCGGGAGTATGGCGTGGCCGTATCCCGCGATATCACGGCACGGAAGCGGACGGAGGAGAAGCTGCGCGAGTTCGAAGGAGTTGTGGAGAATCTGGAAGAGATGATCGTAGTAGTGAATCGGGAGCACCGGTTCGTGCTCGAAAATCAGGCATTCCTCAGCCGTCGGGGGATGACGAGAGAACAAGTTACGGGACGTTTGGCGGCGGATGTACTGGACCCCGAGCCCTATGAAACCGTGATTAAGCAAAAGCTGGATGAGTGTTTCAAGGGCGAGATCGTTAACTACGAGCTCAAGTACAAATATCCGGAGATAGGGGAGAGAGATATAGCGATCACCTATATACCGTTGGAAGGTCCTGGTGGGATCGATCGTGTGGCGAGCGTGATGCGCGACATCACGGAGCAGAAACGCGCCGAGGAGAGACTGCGCGAGTTCGAAAGAGTCGTGGAGAATCTGGAGGAGATGATCGTAGTAGTGAACCGGGAATACCGGTACGTGATTGTAAACCGGGCGTTCCTCACCTATCGGGGCTTGACGATAGACCAGGTGGTGGGACGTTTAGCGGCGGCGAGTTTGGACCCGGAAGTGTTCGAAATGGTGGTCAAGGAAAAACTGGATGAGTGTTTCCAGGGGAAGGTCGTTAACTTCGAGCTCAAGTATAGATATCCGGAACTGGGGGAAAGAGATGTATCGATCACCTATTTACCGATAGAAGGTGCGGCGGGGATCGATCGCGTAGCTTGCATTTTTCGCGACATCACGGAGCGCAAACAGGCGGAACAGTCCCTGCAAGAAGCGCAGGCGGAGCTTGCTCACGTCACTCGCGTGCTGGCGATGGGAGAGCTGGTCACTTCCATTGCCCATGAAGTCAACCAACCCCTGACCGGCGTCGTGATGAACAGCAATTTCGCCTTGCGCCAGCTTGCAAGTGGCACGCCGAATCTGCCGGAGTTGCGGGAGGCAATTGCAGAGATTGTGGAGGACGCGCGCCGGGTCAGTGCCATCATTTCGCGAGTTCGCACGCTGTTAAAGAAAGGCGCTCCGGATAGGGTTGCCCTGGCCATCAACGATGTGATTCAAGACGTCACCGTTCTGGTGCGTAATGAGGCGGCCCGAAATGGTGTTCAGGTCCATCTCGACCTCGCCCACGTTCTCCCGCCCCTGGTCGGCGACCGGGTGCAATTGCAGCAGGTCTTGATCAACCTGGTCATGAACGGCATCGACGCGATGCGCACCGTCACTGACCGGCCGCGAAAACTCGACATCAAATCGGCAAAGCACGCTGACGGTGTTCTGATCCAGGTTCGGGATTCCGGCCTCGGACTCGCCCAGGACCGGCTGGAGCGTGTCTTTGAACCGTTTTTCACCACCAAGCCGCAGGGTATCGGGATGGGATTGTCGATCAGCCGCTCCATCATTGAGTCTCATGGTGGTCGTCTGTGGACCGTACCTGTTCCTAATGGTGCGCTCTTCCAATTCACCCTGCCCACCAATTGGAATGGTGTTTCATGAGCGAGCCCCCACCCATTGTTTTCGTTGTCGATGACGATCCTTCGGTTCGCCGCGCGATCAAGCGGCTGATCGGATCGGTCGGTTTGCGAGTCGAGTTATTTGGGTCCCCACAGGAGTTCATAAACAGGCGCCCTGATGCGCCCAGCTGCCTCGTCCTTGATATCCGGTTGCCCGGAATCAGCGGGCTCGATTTCCAGCGGGAGTTGGCCCACTCCGGCATTCATATCCCGATCATCTTTATTACCGCGCACGGTGACATCCCCATGACGGTACGCGCCATGAAGGCTGGCGCCGTCGAGTTTCTCACCAAGCCGTTCCGCGATCAGGATCTCCTGGATGCGATTCAAATCGCGCTGGAGATGGATCGGACCAGACGCCAACGAGAAGCGGAAATTGCCACCTTGCAGATGCGCTTCGAATCGCTGACGTCACGAGAGCGCGAAGTCGCGATCATGGTCGTTTCCGGCATGCTCAACAAGCAGATTGCGGCTAGGATTGGAACCACCGAAAATACGGTAAAGGCTCACCGCAGCCGCGTCATGGAAAAGATGGAGGCACGTTCTCTGGCCGAATTGGTAAGAATGGTTGAAAGACTCCGTATCCCACAGGCAAAAGCCTCCTAAACTAAAGCACTATATGCATTCCCCTTTCTGTTATCCCGGACTGCCCAATGCTTAATAGTATTCTCTGGCTCTCAAGTCATATATTTATCATGATTTTCCGGATTTTATGAAAACAACGAACCTGCTCGTGATCAGTGACGAAGCGATCGCTCGCGTGGGTTTAGGGCACCTGCTCGCCTCCGAAGCAGGATTCGAAGTCACAGGGGAAGCAGGCGGTAGGGACGCTATCGAGCAGGCGAGCAAGCTCGGACCCGACGTCGTCATCGTGTTCGCTGAACTCACAAAACCAAGTTGTGCGCAACTCGTCGCCTCGCTTCGCGCAGCGGTTCCTGGCGCCGGAATAGTCGTTCTGGGTCGTGAGACTCACCATGCCTACGTGGGTTTGCTACTGGCAGCCGGTGCGCTCGGGTACGTTCTTCTGCACGCCACACCTCGAGAGCTGTTCACTGCCATTCGTGCCGCCTCCCACGGCCGCAGATATGTCGATCCCGAGTTAAGTGATGCACTTTTCGAATTACTTGCCCGGCAAGCAGAGTCCGGCACTAAGGCGCTCAGCCGGCGCGAAGATGAAGTTCTCAGAATGTTCGCCTTCGGCTACACTCTCAAAGAGATTGCCTCTAGCCTGAACGTAAGTCGAAAATCAATTGAAACCTACCGGGCCCGAAGCCGGGAAAAGCTGGGGCTGCGAACCCGGTCGGACATCGTCCGTTATGCGCTCCAGACGGGCATGTTCAACGCTGAATTCCAGCAGGCATCCTAGCCCTGGCCGCCACGCCCTCTGGCAGACTTTTCTGCGTTTGCCGAACCACCCGCATGTTGCGGCGACCCTCGTCCGTCAATTGCCTGACAGAGGTCAGGAAAAATCCCGATAGACAGCTTTGATAACAAACCGTAGGGTGTGCGACACGGGGCCAATTCGGCGTGGAGCCTTCAGTCTCTCGCGAACCTCTCCCCAGATCGGGGTGCCGTGCTATGCTCGATAGCAAACCAAGTAGAGTGTGGACTCGGCGACGGTCGTGCCTGAGGGGCAGCCGTGCGAAGAGTGGGCTCACTTGTTCTCATGTTCTCAAGTTGACCTGTGGGAGCCGAATATGGATCTGCGCAAATCGCGACCGTTCCTCAGTAATCTAGCAGCGATGTTTCGCGGTGAGCCATTTGATGCAAGACAAGACACGGAAGAAATCAGGCAGCTGAGACAAGCGATCATAGAGCACGGACAAATGGTGTATCAGCAGTATTTGCACCAGCCAGTCCGCATCGAGGTAAAAGAATTAGCCTTCCGCTTCAGGGAAACACCTCGCAACATCGTCACGGCGCTGATTCTGCTGGAAGAAGAGGGGTGGGCTAAGCGCACGAAGTATCGAGGACTGTGGTACTTACGAGTGCCGCCCCAGAACAGCAATCGTGAGGTGATCAAGAGCCATGAAGACCAACGAAGCGTCTGAACATGAAGTACGTCAGCCGCCTGACCAACCCCGGAAGAAGCCCTACGAGACCCCAAGAGTCACACCCCTGAACGCGGATCAGGCGAAGGCTAAACTGGCTGCGAGGGTGCTGACAGGTGACCGCGAGGCCGAAGCAATGCTAAGGCTCGTTTGTTAGACTGCCAGCCGGTAATTCTCAAAAAACCCCTTTTTTGCCTCGAAATATCGGTCGGGCAATTGGCGACAATTGTCAGGCCAATTCCGGATAGACGGCGTTGCTCGCACAAGGTACGGTAGACAACGCTGGGGCGCTGCGGCGCAGAGTTTACAAGCCCAGTAGTCTTCCTCCCACAATTACGGCTCTGCGCCATTTTCTCAATTTCTGGCCAGGATGTTACGCAGTGAACATGATTACCTTTGAGGCCGTTGCAGGTCGGGACACTACTTGGCAGCCGTCGTACCCATGATGGACAGACACCTCCAGCCGGAGTTTCACGTGGTCGTTTTTCGGCACGGACACGAGGTCTATGAGGAAACGGAAAGGAGCTTGGAGGAGGCGATTGAGACCGCCCATGCGTACTTGGATTGGCGGACAGACCAAGACTTGGATAGTTAGCTGGCAAGTTCCACAAATCAGGAGGATGGATCGATGTTCACACGCATTGTCGAATGCCAGGCGAAAACGGGCATGAGCGAAGAAGCAGTCAAAAAAGTGCGCCTTGAAGTACTGCCTATCTTACAGAAGCAGCCGGGTTTCGTAGACTTGATTGCTCTGCGGGCCAGCGATGACCAACAGCGGGTCGTGTGCCTCAGTTTCTGGGACACAAAGGAAAGTGCGGAGCGTTACCACCGCGGGCATTACGAGTCAGTGGTCCAGACGTTGAAATCGGTGCTCGAAACCAAGCCCATGCAGGAAACCTTGCGAGTGGAGATCTCGACCGCCCACCATATTGCGGCAAATCGCGCCGCCTAACGCAGGCAGTAAACCAAAGGTTGTGAGCTGCGCTGTGTCCTTGTTGCCGGCGGGGTTCTGGGGGCCACGTCGACAAAGGCGATGAGGATGTCCTCAATCGTTACGATTCGCCGTCGGCAAGGTTCCCCAGTCCTGCAACGTTACGGGACAATATCATCGTCGTCCTTGCGACGGCAGACGGCGCGCACTTTGTGTCGGCAAACCGTTGTCCAAGCCACGACGCACAGCTCCAGCACGGCTCGCGGTGAAGTACCACGCCACGTAGGGGAAATAACCGACACACTTCCAGAAATGCCATTACATACAACCCAGTGTATACAACACTATTATGCAGACATACA
>Ga0265314_10004107_pt1 | contig 13720 bp, 15 predicted proteins | sample 4126metaG_FD_203106 | JGI IMG/M metagenome (GOLD analysis project Ga0265314, IMG submission 203106) | Rhizosphere microbial communities from Carex aquatilis grown in University of Washington, Seatle, WA, United States - 4-1-26 metaG | ecosystem: Host-associated > Plants > Roots > Rhizosphere >... | reverse complement strand
CAAATCAAACGGCAGCCGGTTGGTTTCCGCGAACGCCGCCACCAGGAAAATGATGAATGAGACCGGCGAGTAAAGTGCCAGCCAGCCGTGTTGCGCCTGCCAGCCGATGATCTGGTTCAGGTTCAAATTACCCACGATCAGAAACAACGGAATCACCGACATGCCCATTGAGATTTCGTATGAAATCATCTGCGCACTCGACCGGATGCCGCCCAGGAACGGATATTTGGAGTTGGCCGCATAACCGGCCAGCACGATGCCATACACGCCGAGGGACACGATGCCGAACGTGTACAGGATGCCCACGTTGAGGTTTGCAATGACCATTTGTTGATGGCCGAGTTGCGAGCCGAAAGGAATCACCGCAATCACGAGCATCGAGGGAATCACCGCGATCGCCGGTGCCAGCCAGAAATACACCTTCCGCACGCCGGCGGGCGTGAAATCTTCCTTGAGCATGAATTTCAAGCCGTCGGCCAATGGCTGAAAGAGACCGAGCCGGATCATAAATGGTCCGAGGCCGGGAATCGCCTTGACGAAGGGAGGGGCGCAGCGGTTCGGTCCGACGCGGTCCTGGATCCACGCCGAGATTTTGCGCTCGGCCAGAACCGCGTAGGCCACCATGCCCTGCACCACGCCGATGACGATGGCGATTTTGACCACGCTGAAAATGATGAAATTCCAATGCATTTTAGATGGGCACCGTCACACCCGTGTCGCCGAGGCCTCCCCAGGTCAAACTGCTGAACGCGGGCACGTCCTTGGCCATTTCGTTGAACAAACCTTCGATGGTCAGGAACCCGTCCCGGCCGGTCACGTTGTAAACCAAATCGTGCAAAAATTCCCATTCCGGGCGGGCTTCGCCGGGCGCTTCGACCGCCTTCATGAATTTCTGGACGCGGCCCTTGATGTTCGTATAGGTCCCGCGTTTCTCGACGTGCGCGCAACCGGGCAAAAGGTAATGCGCCAGCTTCGTCGTTTCGTTGGGCAGAATGCCGCTGACAATGAGCGTGTCCAGTTTGCCCAGCAGTTCGGCGTCAATGCCGTTCGTGGTCACGTCCTCGCCGAAAACAATCAGGGTTTTGATTTTCCCGGCGCGGATAAATTCGGCAATCGGCCGCAATTTGATGCCCACGTTGGCCTGGCAGATGCCGATGAGCCGGGCACCGGTCCGGTTGGGGGTCCGGTCCACATTCAACAGCAGCTTGTCGCCTTCGCCAAAACGTCCGACCGAATCGGTCATCGCCCCGAACTTGTCCGCCAGTTTTTTGAGCAACCAGAGTTCTTCGTTCGTCTGCCGGGCCGAAGCGACGATGGCCACCGAACCGTGCGGCGCCTTTTTCAATTTGTCGGCGATTTCGTTGAGCGCCGCCGTCCAGGTCGTTTTCTGGCCGCGGACGAGCACGTCCTTCAAGCGGTCTTCCCGGCCAATCCACTTGTAGTTCATGCGGCCGTGATCGCACATCCAGCAGGCGTTGACGGCGTCGTTCTCGCGCGGGGTATAGCGGTAAACCTTTTCTTCGCGCGAGCCGACGATGATGTTGCAGCCCGTGGCGCAGCTCGTGCAGAGGCTCTTGGTTTCCTTGAGGAACCAGACGCGCATCTGGAACCGGAAATCCTTTGAAGTGAGCGCGCCGACGGGGCAGATGTCCACGGTGTTCAACGTGTAATTATTGTCGAACATCTTGCCGGGATAGGCGGTGAGGGTGTTGTAACTGCCGCGATTGACGATGCCGAGCGCGTCGTCGCCCGCAATGTCCTTCGTGAACCGGATGCAGCGTGTGCACAGAATGCAACGTTCGTCGTCGAGCACAATGCGCGGGCCGAGGTCCACCGCCTTGGGCTTGTGGACCTTCGGTTCGACGAACCGGCTGGCCGACTGGCCGTAATCGACCGAATATTCCTGGAGCTTGCATTCGCCGGCCTGGTCGCAAATCGGACAATCGAGCGGGTGATTGATGAGCAGGAATTCCAACACGCCCTCGCGCAATTGTTTTACGCCGGGCGTATTGGTGTAAATCTCCATGCCGGACGAAATGGGCGTGGCGCAGGCGATGGCCGGGCGCGGTGATTTCGCGATTTTCGGCGTGCCATCGGCATTCAAAACCGGCTTGCGGTCCGGGCCGAGCGCCGGGGTGCCAAATTCAACCAGACACATGCGGCAGTTGCCGGCCACGGGCAGCTTCGGATGATAGCAATAATGCGGCACCTCCGTCTTCACCTGTTCGCACGCCTGAATCATCGTGGTGGGCGTCAACTTGCCGGACCAGTCCGGCGTCAGCTTGGGCACCTCAATTTCGCGTCCATCCACCTTCACCTTGATCTTCTCGATCGCGGGCGGAGCGGATTTGGTTTCGGTTGTCGCTGTGGTTGACATGGCAATCAATGCTGAGCGGGGGCCAGTTTCGTTTCCACCGCCGGCGCGGCGCCTTCCTTCGCGCGGCGTTCCTCGTCGGCCCTGCCCTTGGCGACAAATTCGTCCTTGAACTTCGCCACGAAACTTTGCACCGGCCACGAGCAGGCTTCGCCAAACGCACAAATCGTGCGGCCGCCGGGAATGTTGTCGGCGATTTTAACCAGGTAATCGGCGTCGCTGGCCCGGCCTTCGCCGTGCGTGAGGCGATGCAGCGCCTTGTTCATCCAGAGCGAGCCTTCGCGGCAGGGCGTGCACTGGCCGCAGCTTTCATGAGCGTAAAATTCAGAGATGTTCGCCAGCGCCTCGACGATGTCCACACTGTCGTCCATGACGATGATCGCGCTGGAACCGCTCATCGAACCGGCGGCAATCAGCGAATCAAAATCGTAAGGCAGGTCCAGCATGTCCACTTCCTGTTCGACCATCTGGCCATCCGCGCTCTTGCGCTTGAGTTTGAACTTTTCGCCCGCCTTGAAAACCTTGGCCGACGATCCGCCGGGAATGACCGCCTTCAATTTGCGTGGTGGCCCGCCCGGCTCGGGCTCGCGCAGGCCGCCGCCAAAGGCCGGGTGATTGATGAGTTCGCCGATGGTGACCTTGCCGACTTCAATTTCGTAGTAACCCGGCTTTTTGACGTGGCCGCTGAGGCTGACGATGCGCGTGCCGGTGTTGTTGGGCGTGCCGAGCTTGGCGAATTCCGCCGCGCCCATGGCGACGATGTGCTTCACGTTGCAGAGCGTCTCGACGTTGTTGACGATGGTCGGGCACATGTACAGGCCCAGGATTGCCGGGAAATACGGCGGCTTGATGCGCGGATATGGCCGTTTGCCCTCGAGCGATTCAATCAGGCCGGTTTCCTCGCCGCAGATGTAGGCGCCGGCGCCGCGATGAACATACATTTCCAAGTCGTAGCCGCTGCCGAGTATGTTTTTGCCGAGGAGATTTTTGGCGCGCGCCTCAGCCAATGCCTTGTTTAAGAGTTTAGCGCCTTCGGGCATTTCGCCGCGGATGTAGATGTAGGCCAGATGCACGTCGTTCGCAAAACACGCAATGATCATGCCCTCGATCAGCTGATGCGGATCCTTGTACATGATCTGGCGGTCCTTGAACGTGCCCGGCTCCGATTCGTCGGCGTTGCAAATCAGATAAATCGGCTTGCCGCTTTTGCGGTCCACGAAACTCCATTTCAGGCCGCACGAAAAACCCGCGCCGCCGCGGCCGCGCAGGCCGGAAACTTTAACGTCCTCGCGGATTTGTTCCTGGGGCGACAGGATTTTGCCGTCCGGCAGGGTTTTGGGCGGCAGCGCGAGCGCCTTTTTGAGCGGCTCGTAGCCGCCGTGGCGCAGATAGCATTCGAGGTCGGGCGTGTAACCCGGCTCGTCGGCGTATTTCAAAATCAATTTGTATTCCTGCGGCATCGGCTTGACTCTTATAACAAAAACTTTAGTTTTCTAACACGCCGGCCTGCCCGATGGTGTAACGGTAGCACAGCAGACTCTGAATCTGTTTGTCATGGTTCAAATCCATGTCGGGCAGCCAACTGCCATTTACGATTTCAGATTTACGATTTACGATTGGCATCCGGTTCCGTTCATTTGCAATTCGCCACGATTTCATCGGCTTTCTTGTGGCTCACACCCTCGTAAAAGGCGTCGTTGCACATCATCACCGGCGCGGTGCCGCAACTGGCGAGGCACTCGACGAATTCGACCGTGAACTTTCCGTCCTTCGTGGTTTGCGGGCCATGCGCCTGCGCATCCAGGCCCAGCTTTTCGCAAAAATGCCGGTGCAGTTCATGCGCGCCGCCCAGGGCGCAACTCAACGTCCGGCAGACCTTGATTTGATACTTGCCCATGGGCTGCTGCCGGAACATGGGATAAAACGTCACCAGCTCATAGACGTTGATGGGCTGCAGTTCGAGTTTCTTTGCCGTCCATTCGACGGCTTCCTGCGAAATCCAGCCGAACTGCTCCTGAATCGCGTGCAGCACCATCAGCGACGCGCTGCGCTTTTCGGGATAATGCGTGACCAGCTCGTTCACCTCCGCTTCCAGCGCGGCGGACACGGTAAAACCGCCCTGGTGCCGGAGCGGATTGGGAATGGGTTCGGTGTGCATGGCGTTCATCGATCACACTCTCCCATCACAAAATCGAGCGATCCCAGGACGGCTACCGTGTCGCTGATCAGGCAGCCGGGGAAAATTTTGGGAATGATGCTCAGGTTGACAAAGCTGGGCGAACGGATTTTCATCCGGTACGGCGTGCCGCCGCCGCGGCTGTTGAGGTAAAAGCCGAGTTCGCCCTTCGGATTTTCATGGCCGAAATAAACCTCGCCGGGCGGACAGTTCATGCCCTGTGTCACCAGGATGAATTGATGAATCAATTCTTCCATTTTCGACATCACCTTTTCCTTCGGCGGCAGGAAGATTTTTCCGTCGGCGAAATTGACCGGTTCCTTGGTTTTATTGTCCGCGCCACCGGGGATTTTTTTGATGCACTGCAGCAAAATGCGCACGCTCTGGCGCATTTCCTCCATGCGGACGAGGTAACGGTCGTAGCAGTCACCGACCGAGCCGGTGGGAATATCGAATTCCAGGTCCGGGTAGCAAAGATATGGCTGTTGCTTGCGCAAATCCCATTCGACGCCGCTGCCGCGCAGGTTCGGACCGCTCAACCCGTAGTCAATCGCGTCGGCTTTGGAAATCACGGCCAGATTCCGGACCCGGTCCACCCAGATGCGATTGCGGGTCAGCAGGACTTCCACCTCGTTGAGCGCGGGAATGAATTCGTCGCAGAATTTCTGGCATTGGTCCAGCCAGGTTGGCGGCAGGTCGCGCATCACGCCGCCGATGCGGGTGTAGCTGGTGGTGAAACGCGCGCCGCTGATGGACTCGGCCAGATTGTAAATTTTTTCGCGCTCGGTGAACGTGAGCAGAAACACCGTGACCGCGCCCATGTCCATCGCGAACGCGCCGAGTCCGAGCAAATGCGCGGAAATGCGCGCCAGTTCCGCGCACATCACGCGGATATACTGGCAGCGCGGTGGCAAATCCTTGTCGATGCCGAGCAGTTTTTCCACCGCCAACGCATAGGCGACGTTGTTCGCCAGCGGCGCGAGGTAATCCAGCCGGTCCGTGTAGGGGATGAACTGGGTGTAGGTCATGTTCTCGGCGATTTTTTCATCGCCGCGATGCAGATAACCTATGTCTGGGTCGGCCTTGGTGACGATTTCGCCGTCCAGCTCGAGCACGATGCGCAACACGCCATGCGTGGCCGGGTGTGACGGTCCCATGTTCAGGACCATCTTTTCGCCGACGGAATCCTGAAGCTCGTCCGCCGCCTGCGCTGCCCGCGCGGCGGAATCACGAATCTCAATGTCTTGAACCGTGGCCATGAAAATTATTCTTCCGGAGTCCGCACGCGTGGTTCGCGCTGGATGGCGTCCTTGCCACCGGCCACCGTCACAAACGGTCCGCCTTCCAGCGGCGCGGGTTTGGCGAAGGCCACGCCGGGCAAATCCGTGGGTTTACCGGCCAGCGGAAAGTCCTTGCGCAGAGGGAAATACGGATAGCCTTCCCACATCAGGATTCGGCGCAAATCCGGATGTCCGCTGAACCGGATACCCATCATGTCGTAAATTTCGCGTTCGTGCCAGTTGGCGGTCTTCCATACCGTCAGCACGGTGGGCAGCTCGGATTTTTCCTCGCTGACATCGGTTTTAAGCCGCAATTCGTTGCCGTGTGTCAGGCCTCGCAAATGATAAATCACGGTCCAGCGCGGGTCGTCCCCGTAATTGTCCACGCTGCTGATATCCACCAGGTAGTCAAAACCCAGTTCGTTTTTGGCGAATTCACAGATCTCGGCGATGCGCCCGGCGTCGCTGAGGTGGAGAGTGATTTCGCCGCGAAATTCCGCCGGCTCGGAGATGACCGGGCCGAATTTGGTTTTTAATTTTTGGGCGAATTCGAGGGGAGGCACGGCGATTTGAAATTATGATTTGAGCGCGGCCACCGCCGTGAGTTCGTTCAAGACGGGCAGCTGGCCGATTTTGTCCTGCAATTTCATCAGCGCGTCGAGCACCGCCTCGGGCCGGGGCGGACAACCGGAGACATAAACGTCCACCGGTATGATATTATCCACGCCCTGCAACACGGCATAGCTGCGATACATCCCGCCGGTCGAGGCGCAGGCGCCCATCGCGATGACCCAGCGCGGTTCGGGCATCTGGTCATAGATACGTTTGACGCACATGGCCATTTTGTAAGTGACGGTGCCGGCCACAATCATGCAGTCGGCCTGCCGCGGCGAAAACCGCATGACCTCGGAGCCAAAGCGTGAAATATCGAACCGGCTGGCGCCCACGGCCATCAGTTCAATGGCACAACAGGCCAGACCCATCGGCATCGGCCAGACGGAATTTTTGCGAAACCAGTTGAGCGCGGCATCCACCCGGGTGACAATGACGTCGCCTTCAATCTTGGAATCGTATCCCATTTCGGTGTTGGTGCGCATAAACCTTAATTGCGAGAAAACTCGCAAAATCAGCGTAATGGGTGCCTGCGGGCCGGGCAAGTAAATTTGTGATTTTTTTCACAAAGATTCACCGGAATTTAACAAAGTGAGTGGCGACAACTGTGTTACAACTTGCGCTTGTGACCGGCCGCGGCTTGCATAGAATTAAGAAACGCAATATACAAATGCATCGCAAATGATGAAAACTTTTGCCGAATTGAATTTTCCCGGACGGCTCATCGCCGTCGAAGGCCTCGACGGCTCGGGCAAGTCCACCCAGATTTATCTGCTGAAACGCTGGCTGGAAGCCGAAGGCATCAAGGTCTACTTCAGCGAATGGAATTCCTCCGAGCTGGTGAAATCCGCCACGAGCAAGGGCAAGAAGCGCGAGCTGCTGACGCCGACGACGTTCAGCCTCATTCATGCCACGGACTTCGCCGACCGTTACGAGCGTCACCTGCTGCCCTTGCTGCGCGCAGGCTACGTCGTGCTGTGCGATCGGTACATCTTCACCGCATTTGCCCGCGACGTGGTGCGCGGTTGTCCGCCGGAATGGGTGCGTGGCATTTACAATTTTGCCGCCCTGCCGGACATCGTGTTCTTTTTCAAGGCGGATTTGGAGGTGTCGCTCAACCGCATTCTGGAGGGCCGCCCGAAGCTGAAGTTTTTCGAGGCGGGCATGGATTTGCGGCTCTCGACCGATCCCTACGAAAGCTTTCGGATTTTCCAGGGCCGTATTTTGGAGCAGTACCTGGGGATGGCCAGCGAGTTCAAATTCATGGTGATGGACGCCAACCAGCACGTGGAGAAACAGCAGACGTTCGTGCGCAAGGTCGTGGGTGAGCGGATCAATCTGGCGCGGTTCCGGCGTCGCCGCCCGCTGCCCCTGCCCCCGCCCCTGCCACCGGACAACAAGGCGAAGGAATCCGAGGAGGATCTGGCCGCATGAAAAAGACCGGGATTAATCCTGAAGGCGTCAAAAAGTGCCGCCGTTATTATGGGCACGGCATTCCCCGCGTGCCCCTCGAGGATCTGGCGGGCCGGCTGATTGCGGTCGAGGGCGCGGACGGTTCGGGCCGCTCCACGCAGATCGCGCGGCTGGTGGACTGGCTGGAGACCAGCGGCCACGCGACGGTGCAGGTGGGTTTGAAGCACTCCACGCTGGTCAGTTCCGAGCTTGCCAGGGCGCAGGAAGGGAACATCTTAAGCCGGACAACGCTGAGTTTGTTTTACGCGACCGACTTTGCCGACCAGTTGGAAAACATGATTTTGCCCGCGCTCAAGGCCGGGTTCATTGTGCTGGCGGACCGGTACATTTACACCCTCATGGCGCGCGACATGGTGCGCGGCATGGACGAGGCTTGGTTGAAAAATTTATATGGCATTGCGCTCGAACCCGACGCGGTGTTTTATCTTTCCGTCGAGCCCCAGGAACTGGTGCAGCGCAATCTCGCCAAAAGTGCGGCGTTGGATTATTGGGAAAGCGGCATGGATCTGGGCTTTTCGCGCGACATGTTCGACAGCTTCCTGAAGTATCAGACCGCGATGCAGGTGGCGTTCCGCCAATTACGGAAAAATTACGGCTTTACCGTCGTGGACGGCAACCGTCCGGTCAGCGCCATCACCAAGGAACTGCGCAAAAAGATCCGCGCCCTGCTCGTGGACAGATCCGTCTAAGGATGATGGGTTCCATCCGGCGACGGCGGACCTCGTCAGCGAACCGGCGTATCGTTGAGAATGGGGGCAGGATTATTGGTGGTGGGTGGCGAACCCGCCTGGTTCTGGTGGTGCGGCGCAAATTGTCTGGTCAACGCTGCAAACTGCTTTTGCTGTTCCGGCGTCAGTTCCTCCCGGATGCGTTGCTGGACCAGTTCCATTTCCTGGTGCATTCGCGGGGCAATGTTCGTCCAGATTTCACGATTCTGTTCCTGGCCCTCTGCGATGATTTTGGAAATGGTCGCGTGTTGTTCCGGCGTCAGCTTGAGCTTTTCGTCAAGGTGCCCCAGAAAATCCTTCCGCCACATTTCCGGCGTGCGTGGGCGGGTCAACTCGCCGGGTGGTGCCTGCGTCGGATCACCCATTTGCGCCCGGGGGTTTGTCCTCCAGAATGGGATGCGGCCATTTTCCCGGTGTCCCTGGTCAACGTAATTGACCAGCAAACCGCCCGTCACAACTCCCGCGCCAAAAATCACCAGGACCACCGGGATGATTTTCCAGGAATTCATTGGGCTTGCGCGTTTTGGTCCACCGCAGCCAGCAGCGTGCTTTCAAAACTCTGCGAGAGATCCACGGCGTTTCCGTTGGGGGCCGGATTGAAGAGGGCCCAGGCGCCAATCATCAGCGCGATGGCCACGCATGAAACCGCTGCGCGCCAGAGTTCGCGCAGCCACAAAACCGGCTGGCCATGGATGGCACGCGCCGCCAGCAATGCCATCATGCGCTTCTCAAACGCGTACGGCACGCGGTCACCGGGCGGGTTCGCGCGGGCGGCGGCGATCAATTTCCTTTGCAATTCAACCGGGCTCATAAACACCTGATTCATCAGACGCCCACGTGCAGCATGGGGTTACAGATACTTGTCCTTGGGCAATCTGGCCAGAATTTTCCGCATTTCGGCACGCGCCCGGAAGGCGCGGACTTTCACCAGCGGCACCGACCAGCCGGTCAGGGCCGCAATCTCCTTGACCGAACGATCTTCGATTTCCAGCAAGGTGATGATCAGCCGCGCCGGCGGGGAAAGCCGCTCCAGGACGCGGGCGATGAGCAATCGCGCCGCCTCGGCGTTTTCCGAAACGGCCTCCGGCTGCGTCACAAAACGTTCCAGCCAGTCGCTCTCGGGTTCGGTCAAATCCGAGAACGTCGACTCGCGATTGCGCTGGTGGCCGCGCAAAAAGTCGTAGCAGGTCCGCACCGTCAACCGCATGAGCCAGTGTTCGAACGGCGCTTCGCCGCGGAATCCCTTGAGCTTGTCAAATGCCTTGAGCCACGCTTCCTGGGCGATGTCTTCCACTTCGCTTTCCCGCCGGGCATAACGGCGCGCGGTGGCAAAAACGCGCGGGGAATATTTCTGGACGAGCGGTTCGAAGCTCGCGGCGTCACCGGCCAGCACCGCGGCGATCAGTTCCGCTTCGGTTCGTTCCATTGAACGCGCAGTCTGCCAGAGGAATTTCCGCGGCTAAAGCCAAAAGCCGCCGGCGGGGTTCACGGCGGGGTGATGTGGAGCGCGGCTTCCAGATCGGCGGAGAACTGCTTGATGGAGGCGATGATTCTGGGAGGCTGGTCCATCAGGTTCGTCATCATCCGCTCGGCGGTTTCGGGCCGGCGGCGGAGCAATTCAGCGCTCGCCAGAATCAGGGAGGCGTAATTGTTGATGTCATGGCGCAAGTCGGCGAGTTTCCGATTCAACTCGCCAATCTGCTCGACGCCGAGGGTGACCGGTTCAGTGGGCAGTGACATTGGCGGAATAATCGCGCAAGGACGGTCGAAAGCAAGCGGCTTTCACGCCGGCAAAAAACCGCGAGGGAAAAATTGGAGCGAGCGAAGGGATTCGAACCCTCGACACTCACGTTGGCAACGTGATGCTCTACCAGGCTGAGCTACGCTCGCATCCAGAAGACGGTCGAGCAGCTTATGAGAATATCCCGAAATGGCAAGCCCGATTTCAGGCCGGCTTTGGGGTGCTGCCGAGGGTCGCGCGGACCACCTTGATCAAATCATCGTGATTGAGCGGTTTGTGAAAGAAGGCCACCGCCCCGCTCGCCAGGGCGCGGTCCTTGTTTTTTATGTCCTCGCCGCCGGTGATGATGATGATGGGAATTTTTCGCGATTCGTCCACCCGATGCAGCCATTCCATGATGCGAAAACCGTCCCAGGGCACGCCGGCAACGTCCGGCGGAAAAGTGATGTCGAGCAGAATCAAATCCGGCTTTTCCATGCGCACGACGGACATGGCTTCCGCGCCGTCCTGGGCTGTCGCCACGTGGTAACCTGCCCCCTTCAACTTGAGGCAGATGGTTTTCACAACCACCTCGTTGTCGTCCACCACCAAAATTTTTGCCGGGGTACCCGTTGGTGCGCCTGCCGACGGTGTAGGGGCATTAACACTCATACGTGACCTTTTCGTTTCTTGCGTTTTTTCAGCCAGGAACGGTAATTTAAATTTCACACCCGTGTTGTTAGCAGGGTCTGTACCAAAATTGGCCATAAACGCAAAGCAGAATTTATGGGCTTTGACTTCGGCGCCGGCCCTTCTGCTAGACTGTGGCCGTGAGCAATGTCTTTTACGCCCCGGGTGAGCAGCGCGCCGCAAAGGTCGGCGACCTCTTTGCGGCCATCGCCCGGCGTTATGATCTACTCAACGACCTGCAGAGTTTCGGACTGCACCGGCGCTGGAAGCGTCGTGTCGTTGAACTGGCCGCCCTCCGGCCCGGCCAGCGCGCGCTCGACGTCTGCTGCGGCACGGGTGACATCGCGCTGGCCCTCGCGCAGCGCGGCGCGGAAGTGACCGGTCTTGATTTCAGTCCGGCCATGCTCGAAATGGCAAGGGCCAGAAGCCAGAAGTCAAAGGCCGGAGGTCAGAAGTCAGAAGTCTGCACTCCGTCCTCCGTCCTCCGTCCTCCGGTCTTTCTCCAGGGCGACGCGCAGCAACTTCCTTTTCCCGACAACTCGTTTGACGCGGTCACCGTTGGTTATGGGCTGCGCAATCTGTCCAGTTGCGAAACGGGACTGCGGGAAATGCTGCGGGTCGCCCGCCCCGGCGGCCGGCTGGTGGTGCTGGATTTTGGAAAGCCGCCGAACGCCCTGTGGCGCGCGATTTATTTCGCGCACCTGAAAATATCCGTGCCGCTCATGGGCTGGCTATTCAGCGGCAATGCGGATGCCTACGCTTACATCCTCGAATCCTTGAAACATTACCCGGCGCAGCAGGGGGTCGCGGAGAAAATGCGGGAACTGAACCTGTCGAACGTGCGCGTCATCAATCTGCTCGGCGGAGCCATGGCCATCAATTACGGGGAAAAGCCTAAATGATCGATGTCGCGCGAAGACTGCGAAGCGGGAGAAGACGGGAGTGAAGGCGGAAAGGACGCAAAATTTTCAGCCTATCCTCATGTTAGGCAGCATCGGCATGGCTTGGAATGTCTGCTCGGAACGAACGCCGAAACAAAATGACCAAACCTGCAAAAGCTGCGAAAATTACTGCGTCATACACATAATGGTAGGCAAGCGTATATAATGGCGCAGGTCGAGTGGTGGCGACGATATGTGGCGGCACTGCTTCTGACAAGCCAACCTGTTGTAACTTGGCGACCAACTCGTCATGTGTCACTCCGGGATTCAAGACTACAGCGACAGAACCATGTGGAAACGTATAGGGCGCTTGGCTGGCATAGTGCCGATATATACGCGGATAAACCGCCGTAGCGGTCGCAACGATGAGGTAACTGATAATATATGGGATGAGTTTTTTCATAAAAACGCAATGCTGCCTAACAGAGAATGGGCGGCTGGTTTTGCAGCCTGTCCTGTTCCACAAATTGCACCCTATTTTCCGAGAAATAGTTTGTCCACAGAAATTTGCATCGCGGAGGAGTGGATGTGACCATCAAGCAAAGGCTGCAAACTGTTTCCATTCTCTTCGCGTTCTTTCCGCCTTCGTTCTACTTCGGCGTGGCAAGCGCGCGACAATATCCGTTAGCTTTTCCCGCCGAGCCGAATCACCATTCCCTCGCGGGCGGCGTCCACTTTCAATTTTGCCCGTTGCGCGGACACGAGCTGGCGCGCGTGTTGGAGCAGGACATCCAACTGTTTGTCGCTCCGTTCCGGGTCGTGATGAAACAGGCACAGTCGTTTCACCTTCGCCGCCAGCGCCAAGGCGACCGAGTCGTCCACGCAACCATGACCCCAGCCCGCGTGCCGCTTGTATTCCAAAGCGTCATATTGCGAGTCGAGAATCAGCACGTCCGACCCGTTGAGAAATTGAATCATGTCCCGGTCCTCGCCGCCCGGCCGCGGCTCGCTGTCGGGAAAATAAGCCACCGACCCGCGCGGGGTGAGCAGCCGGTAACCGACGCAGACGCCGGGATGCTGCGCGCGTTGCGCCCGCACCCGTACGGAACCGATTTTGAAATCGTAGTCTTTAAGTTCCTCGATTTCGATGTTGCTGGGCAATTTGTCGAACGGCACGGGGAAGTAGGTGCTTTCCATCTGGCCGGTGAGCACACTGACCAGTCCTTTGCGCGCGCCCTCGCAACCCAGAATCCGCAGCCGGCAGCGCGAATCATAAATCGGTCCGAAAAACGGCAGGCCTTGGATATGGTCCCAGTGCGTATGGGTGAGGAGCAGCGTGAGGTTGAGCGGCTGGTTTTTGAATTCGGCCAGCAAAGCCTGGCCGAGCGCCCGCAACCCGGTCCCGGCGTCGAGGATGATGATTTGACCGTTGCTGCGGACTTCCACGCAGGAGGTGTTGCCGCCATAGCGCACCGTCTTCGGTCCCGGTGTCGGAATCGAGCCGCGCACGCCCCAGAATTTCACGTAAGTGGCGGTTTTGATGAATCTATTTTAGCTCAAATGCGGAAAAAGACAAACTGCAAAACGCTCAAGTGGCGGCCATTACCCGGCCCATTCAAACCGCCATCGGCCTTTGACCCCGGAATAATCTTGCGTGTTGGGGCGGCTTTTTTAGGATGATGCCCTTTGAGGGGTTGGTAGCTCAGTTGGTAGAGCAGTGCCCTTTTAAGGCATTGGTCCAGGGTTCGAGTCCCTGCCAACCCACCAAACCAGACTTGACTCGGGC
>Ga0265314_10004106_pt1 | contig 13722 bp, 14 predicted proteins | sample 4126metaG_FD_203106 | JGI IMG/M metagenome (GOLD analysis project Ga0265314, IMG submission 203106) | Rhizosphere microbial communities from Carex aquatilis grown in University of Washington, Seatle, WA, United States - 4-1-26 metaG | ecosystem: Host-associated > Plants > Roots > Rhizosphere >... | reverse complement strand
GTCAAGATCGGCGCGCTGAGCGACCAGTCCGGTCTCTACGCCGATCTCGGCGGTCCCGGTTCGACGCTGGCGGCGCAGATGGTGGTCGAGGATTCCGGACTGAAGGCCAAAGGCTGGACGATCGATATCATCTCCGGCGATCACCTCAACAAGCCCGACGTCGGCGCCAACATCGCGCGCCAGTGGTTCGACGTCGACAAGGTCGACGTCATCGTCGACGTTCCGAACTCCGGCGTCGCGCTGGCGGTCAGCAACGTCGTCAAGGAAAAGAACGGCATCCTGCTCGATTCCGGCGCAGGAACCTCGGACCTGACCAATGCCCAGTGCACGCCCAACACGATTCACTGGGCTTACGATACCTACACGCTGGCGCACGGCACCGGCACGGCGCTGGCCAAGGCCGGCGGCGACAGCTGGTTCTTCCTGACCGCCGATTATGCCTTCGGCGCAGCGCTGGAGCGCGACACCACCGCTGCCGTGCAGGCGGCGGGCGGCAAGGTCATCGGCGGCGTCAAGCATCCGCTCGGCACCTCCGATTTCTCGTCCTTCCTGCTGCAGGCGCAGGCCTCGAAGGCCAAGATCATCGGCCTCGCCAATGCCGGCGCGGATACCACCACCGCGATCAAGCAGGCGGCCGAGTTCGGCATTATGGCGGGCGGCCAGAAACTCGCAGCGCTGCTGCTGTTCATCACAGACGTCAACTCGCTCGGCCTCAGCACCGCGCAGGGCCTCAACTTCACCGAGACTTACTATTGGGACCTCAACGACTCGAGCCGCGCCTTCGGCAAGCGTTTTCAGGAGCGCATGAAGAACCACAACATGCCGACCATGGTACATGCCGGCGTCTATGCGAGCCTGATGCACTACTTCAAGGCGCTGGAAGCGCTCGGCGGCAATCCGCATGACGGCGCCAAGGTCGTCGCCAAGATGAAGGAAATCCCGACTGACGATCCGCTGTTCGGCAAGGGCAGCATCGAGCCCAACGGCCGCACCATTCACCCGGCCTATCTGTTCGAAGTCAAGAAGCCGTCGGAGTCGAAGGGGCCGTGGGACTACTACAAACTCGTTGCCACCATCCCCGCCAGCGAAGCTTTTACGCCGCTGGACAAGAGCACCTGTCCGTTGCTGAAGAAATGATCCCCTGGCGTCCGGCGGCAATCCGCCGCCGGCCGTCTGATTTGACGATCGAGCGCGAGAGTAAGAAATGCAGGCCCTTTACGCCCAACTGCTGGTCGGACTGATCAACGGCTCGTTCTACGCGCTGCTCAGTCTCGGACTTGCCGTGATTTTCGGCATGCTCAACATCATCAATTTCGCCCATGGCGCGCTCTACATGATGGGCGCGTTCGTGGCGTATTTCCTGCTCAGCCTGCTCAATATCGGCTACTGGCCGGCGCTGATTATCGCGCCGATCGTGGTCGGAATCTTCGGCATGATCCTGGAGCGGACCATGCTGCAATGGCTGTCCGGGCTCGACCATCTCTACGGATTGCTGCTGACCTTCGGGCTTGCGCTGATCATCCAGGGCGTGTTTCAGAATTTCTTCGGCTCCTCCGGCCTGCCTTATTCGATCCCCGATGCGCTGAAGGGCGGCATGAATCTGGGCTTCATGTATCTGCCGATCTATCGCGGCTGGGTGGTGGTGTTCTCGCTCGCGGTCTGCCTCTTGACCTGGTACCTGATCGAACGCACGCGGCTCGGCGCCAATTTGCGCGCCGCCACCGAAAATCCGACGCTGGTGCGCGCCTTCGGCATCAATGTACCCAGGATGATCACGCTGACTTACGGCCTTGGCGTCGGCCTTGCCGCGCTGGCGGGCGTGTTGTCGGCGCCGATCAACCAGGTGCGGCCGCTGATGGGTGCGAACGTCATCATCGTGGTGTTCGCGGTGGTGGTGATCGGCGGCATGGGTTCGATCATGGGATCGATCATCACCGGCTTTGCGCTCGGCGTGATCGAGGGGTTGACCAAATATTTCTATCCGGAGGCCTCCAACACCGTGGTGTTCGTGCTCATGGTGCTGGTGCTGCTGGTGAAGCCAACAGGACTGACAGGACGGGCGGCCTAACATGACTGTCGTGACCGACGATTCAATCCCGGTGACCCCGCGCGCCATCCACGACGAGATGATCGCGTTCGGCATCATGACGGTGTTGCTGGCCATCGTGCCGCTGACCGGCGTCTATCCGTTCTTCGTGATGCAGGCGTTGTGTTTTGCGCTGTTGGCCTGTGCCTTCAATTTGCTGATCGGCTACGGCGGTTTGCTGTCGTTCGGCCATGCGATGTTCCTGGGCACCGGAGGTTACGTTACCGCGCATGCGTTGAAGGTCTGGGGCGTTCCGCCCGAGCTCGGGATTCTCGCCGGCACCGCCGCGGCGGCGGCGCTTGGCGTCATCACCGGCCTGGTCGCGATCCGCCGGCAGGGCATCTACTTCGCGATGATCACGCTGGCGCTGTCGCAGCTGTTGTATTTCATCTATCTGCAGACCCCGTTCACCCATGGCGAGGACGGCATCCAGGGTATCCCGCAAGGCTATCTGTTCGGACTCCTCAACCTTTCGAATTCGACCATCCTGTACTACTTCATCCTCGTCAGCTTCCTGTTCGGCTTCCTGGTGATTTTCCGCACCATCAACTCGCCGTTCGGCGAAGTGCTGAAAGCGATCCGCGAGAACGAGCCGCGCGCGATTTCGCTCGGCTACAAGACGGATCAGTACAAGCTGCTTGCCTTTATCCTGTCGGGAACGCTGGCGGGTCTTGCCGGTGCGCTGAAGGTGTTCGTCGCGCAAAATGCCTCGTTGACCGACGTTGAAGTCGACATGTCCGGGCTGATCGTGCTGATGACGCTGGTCGGCGGCCTCGGCACCGTGTTCGGCCCGGTGGTGGGTGCCTTCATCATCGTCGGCATGCAGCAATATCTGTCAGGCCTCGGGCAATGGGTGACGGTGATCCAGGGCACGGTGTTCGTGGTCTGCGTGCTGACGTTCCGCCGCGGGATCATCGGCGAAATCGCGCATTATCTGCGCCGGTCGCTGTAGGGACGGGGGTTCCCGGCGTATTTTCGGCCCGACAAAGCGGTGGATGACCGGTTTCCACGGGCTCCGGCGCTGCTTGTTTGCCGATAAATCGTTTATGACAGTCCTGTGACAGGCCGCCTTGGCCGCCATTTTTCATAGCCGTGGATAGTCAGATGCTGCGCTGGTTTCGTGCCTTTCTGCCCAGGGAGGAGCGGTTTTTCGACCTGTTCGCCAGGCATTCCCAGACGGTGGTGCAGGGCGCGCTGGCGCTGCAGGAGATGCTGCGTGGCGGCGACGAAACGCCGGTGTATTGCCAGCGGGTCAACCAGTTCGAGAATGACGCCGACAACATCACCCGCGAGGTTTTGACCGCGGTGCGCCGGACTTTCATCACGCCGTTCGACCGCGTCGACATCAAGAACCTGATCACCGCGATGGACGACGCCATCGACCAGATGCAGCAGACCGCGAAAGCGGTGGTGCTGTTCGAGGTCCGCATCTTCGAGCCGCCGATGCGCGAGATCGGCGTGCTGCTGGTCGAATGCGCCAACCTGGTCGGCCGCGCGCTGCCGCTGATGCAATCGATCGGCGAGAACGTCGCGATGCTGACCGCGATCACCAAGGAACTGACAAAACTGGAAGGCCGGGTCGACGACCTCCACGATATCGGGCTGAAGGAACTGTTTTTAAAGCACCGCAACGCCAACGCGATGGACTTCATCGTCGGCGCCGAAATCTACGACCATCTTGAGAAAGTCGCCGACCGCTTCGACGACGTTGCCAACGAGATCAACAGTATCGTGATCGAACAGGTATAGGCAGGGCCCCGCCGTGGATGCCACGCTTGGTCTTCCGATCCTCACGGGATTGATCGCAGTCGCGCTGCTGTTCGATTTCCTCAACGGGCTGCATGACGCCGCCAATTCGATCGCGACGATCGTCTCGACCCGCGTGCTGCGGCCGCAATATGCGGTGCTGTGGGCGGCGTTCTTCAATTTCGTGGCCTTCGCGGTGTTCGGCCTCAACGTCGCCCATACCATCGGCACCGGCATCATCGATCCGGCCGTAGTCGATGCGCAGGTGATTTTTGCGGCGCTGACCGGCGCGATCGTCTGGAACCTGATCACCTGGGGGTTGGGGATTCCGTCCTCGAGCTCGCATGCGCTGATCGGCGGGCTGGTCGGCGGCGGCATGGCCAAGGCCGGGATTTCGGCCGCGGTCTGGAGCGGCCTGTCCAAGACCCTGCTCGCCATCGTGCTGTCGCCGCTGGTCGGCTTCCTGCTGGCGCTGGTGCTGGTGGCGATCGTGTCATGGGCCTCGGTACGCTCGACGCCGTTCGCGGTCGACCGCGCGTTCCGGATCCTGCAATTCGCATCCGCCTCGCTGTACTCGCTCGGCCACGGCGGTAACGACGCGCAGAAGACCATGGGCATCATCGCGGTGCTGCTGTATTCGCAGGGCCATCTCGGCGAGCACTTTTTCGTGCCGTTCTGGGTGGTGCTGGCCTGCCAGGCGTCGATGGCGCTGGGCACGCTGATGGGCGGCTGGCGCATCGTCCGCACCATGGGCCTGCGCATCACCAAACTGACGCCGATGCAGGGCTTTTGCGCCGAGACCGGCGGCGCCGCCACCCTGTTCATCGCGACCTTCCTCGGGGTTCCGGTATCGACGACCCACACGATCACCGGCGCCATTGTCGGCGTCGGCGCGGCGCGGCGGCTGTCGGCGGTGCGCTGGAACGTGGCAAGCTCGATCGTCTACGCCTGGGTCATCACTATTCCGGCGGCCGCGACCGTCGCGGCCGTGGCCTACTGGCTGGTATCGGCGTTCCGGTAGGCGGATCCGAAGCGATTGGAGTTCGGCCGCGCAATCCTTATATCAGGGCGATCTACTCGCCTTAATCCTTGATCCGGCCGGGTTTCCCTGCCACAGGCTCGCTGATGTCCGACCTTGCCCTTTCGACCGAAAAACCCGCCCAATCGCCGCTTGCGACCGAAGTCGCGCGGCGGCGGACCTTTGCGATCATTTCGCATCCCGACGCCGGCAAGACCACGCTGACCGAAAAGCTGCTGCTGTTCGGCGGCGCGATCAATCTCGCCGGTCAGGTCAAGGCCAAGGGCGAGCGGCGCAACACCCGTTCCGACTGGATGAAGATCGAGCGCGAGCGCGGCATCTCCGTGGTCACCTCGGTGATGACCTTCGAATTCGAAAACCTGGTGTTCAACCTGTTGGACACCCCGGGCCACGAGGATTTTTCCGAGGACACCTACCGCACGCTGACCGCGGTCGATTCCGCCGTGATGGTGATCGACGCTGCCAAGGGCATCGAAGCCCGGACCCGAAAACTGTTCGAGGTCTGCCGGCTGCGTGATATCCCCATCATCACATTCATCAACAAGATGGACCGCGAGAGCCGCGACACCTTCGATCTGCTCGACGAGATCGAAAAGACGCTGGCGCTCGACACCACGCCGATGACCTGGCCGGTCGGCCGCGGCCGCGATTTCCTCGGCACCTATGACGTTACCAATGGCGGGGTGCGGCTGCTCGAGGGCGGCGGCGCCAAGACCGGCGCGGCGCAGCAGATCGACATCGCCGATCTCGCCGGCCGCAATGCCAATCTCGACGTCGGCGCGATCAGGGATGAACTGGCGCTGGTGTCCGAAGCCTGCCAGCCATTCGAACTCGAGGCGTTTCGCGAGGGCCATCTGACTCCGGTCTATTTCGGCAGCGCGCTACGCAATTTCGGCGTCGGCGACCTGCTGGAGGGCCTGGGCAAGTTCGCGCCGCCGCCGCGCGCGCAGGACAGCAATTTGCGCAAGGTCGAGGCCGCCGAACCGCGCATGAGCGCTTTCGTATTCAAGATCCAGGCCAACATGGATCCGAACCATCGCGACCGCATCGCCTTTGCGCGGCTGTGCTCGGGCAAGCTGACCCGCGGCATGAAGGTCAAGCTGGTGCGTACCGGTAAGAACATGTCGCTCTCCAGCCCGCAGTTCTTTTTCGCCCAGGACCGCGCGCTGGCCGACGAAGCCTATGCGGGCGACGTCGTCGGCATTCCCAATCACGGTACGTTGCGGATCGGCGATACCCTGACCGAGGGTGAGGATATCACCTTCGTCGGCGTGCCCAGCTTCGCACCGGAAATCGTTCGCCGGGTCCGGCTGACCGATGCGATGAAGGCAAAGAAGCTGAAAGAGGCGCTGCAGCAGATGTCGGAAGAGGGCGTGGTGCAGGTGTTCCGGCCGCGCGACGGAGCGCCTGCGCTGGTCGGCGTGGTCGGCCCGCTGCAGCTCGACGTGCTCAAGGCGCGGCTCGATGCCGAATATTCGCTGCCGGTGGAATTCGAAGTCAGCGAGTTTCAACTGGCGCGCTGGATCTCCTCCGACGACCGCAAGAAGCTCGACGCCTTCATCGCGGCGAATGGCTCCGGCGTCGCCGACGACGTCGATGGCGACCCGGTATTTTTGGCCAAGAACGAGTTCTATCTCGGCTACACCCGCGAACGCGCCGAGGGCATCGTCTTCTCGAGCATCAAGGATGTGAAGAAGAAGGCGTGAGGTCGCGCGGTGGCCAAGCCACGGAACCGGCGGCAATGCACGCGCGGATGTGAATGAAGACCGGCTTGAACCAGCGCTGCACCGGCATCATTGTTGGTGATGCTTCGAGGGCGCGTTTTGATGCTCGGCCGTTTTGCCATTCTTGTCGCCCTTGCCGCCGCGGGAATGATCACAGCGGGGCCGGCGAAGGCATGGCGGTGGCGGCATCACACGATCAATGCCACGCCGTTTTTCCATTCGCCCTGCAGCGTGCTGCGTGGGCGGCCGTGCACGCCGTCGTTCTGCAGCGTGCTCAGCCACGGGCCGTGCATTCCCGAGATCGAATACCCCTATGGCGAGAACCTGCAGCTCACCATCGACACCGTGCCACCGGACGACGAAAAGGAGAGATATGTCCGACCCGGCCACGATCTCGACAGCATCGGCGATCTGTTTGCGGAATTGCGCTCCTGCTGGTCGCCGCCGCCGGCGGATAGCGCGCAGGAAGGCATGCAGATGACCGTGCGATTCAGCTTCAAGCGGGATGGCGGCATGATCGGCGCGCCGCGAATGACCTTTGCGATGGAGGGCGCCTCGGCCGATATCCGCGATACCTATCTGAAGGCGATCGACGCCTCGCTCGATGGCTGCATTCCCCTGAAATTCACCAGCGGTCTCGGCGGCGCGCTAGCGGGCAGGCCGATCGCGATCCGCTATGTCGACAATCGCGAACTGGAGAAGCAATCGGCAAAGCCGTGAGCGGACCGGCTGATGGAAATAACTGGCAAAAAGCCGGAGCATGGGTAAATCTACCGAGGTATGTTCGGAACAAACAAAGAAAACTCTGGAGGGAACGTCGATGAAATCCGTGGTCGCGCTGTGCTTTGTCCTCGCCCTGTGTTCGCTGCATCAAGCGAAAGCACAGCGGCAAAAGCTGCCGCCGGTGGATTTTTCTGCCATGACCTGCGAACAGTTCTGGGACAAGACGACGCCAAGCGATCGGGGCCCGTTTCTATTCTGGCTGAGCGGCTATTTCGGGCACAAGAACAATTCCGCCGTACTGGATCCCACCGGCTTTACCGAAAAGACCAAGGCCTTGTCGCAATACTGCGCCAAGCAGCCCAACGACAATGTTCTGTCCGCCGCCGAGAAGGCTTTTGCCAATTAGGTCGGTCGACAAACTCGGTCGGCACAGAGCCCGAGCACCGGCAGCGCCGCGCGCCCAACGAAAAAGGCCCCCATCAGGGGGCCAATCTCATTAGTGATGCATCATGTGGTGGTGGTGATGGTGGTGATGATGGTGGTGATGCATCATGCCGGCACTGGCGGGGGCGACGATCGCCAAAGTGAGGAAGGCGGCGAAAACGTAGGCGAGTGACTTCATGGAATCCTCCCGGGATTGGGTTGGTAGCGAAGGGGAGATTAGCGGAAGACTGGCCGTCGGGCAGGGTTCAGATTCACCGATCGCGGCAGATCGGAGGGTGCCGTGGTGGGCTTGCTCGAAATGCGTCCTTGGTGGATTGCGGCTGCGGGCCCTAAAGTGATACCCGGATTTTGCAAGAAATCAGCCTGCCATGGAGGACGTCTTGGGACTGCTGGTGATGATCCTGGGCCTGGTGGTGTTCCTCGGTGTCCATCTGCTGACGACGCAGCGGGATTTGCGGGCGCGGTTTGTCGCGTCGCTGGGCGAGGGCGGTTACAAGCTCTGCTACGCGCTGGTCTCCTTCGCGGGCCTGGCACTCGTCGTGTGGGGCTTTTCTGACTATCGCGCGGCGGGGCCAATCGACATCTGGCATCCGCCTGCCGCGTTCAAGCACATCACCGAGGCCCTGATGCTGCCGGCGGTGATCCTGGCGGTGGCCGCCTACATCCGCGGCCGGATCTACGCCACGCTGAAACATCCGCTGCTGGCCGCCGTGAAGCTTTGGGCGGCGGCGCATCTGCTCGCCAATGGCGATCTCGGCTCGATCATCCTGTTCGGCTCGTTCCTGGCCTGGGCGGTGGTCGACCGCATCTCGCTGAAGCGCCGTGCGGATCCCGGCGCCCCGCCGATTCCGGTCGGTGGTCCCGGCAATGACGCCATTGCGATCGCGCTCGGGATCGTAGCCTATCTGGCGCTCGGTTTCGTGTTCCATCCCGTCGTGATCGGCGTTCCCGTGTTCGGAGCCTAATATGTCGATACAATCAACCGTCAAGCGCAAGACCGCGCCGGATATTCTTGCCCGCAAGAACGGCGAGCCGATCGTGATGCTGACATCGTATCACGCGCATACGGCGGCGCTGGTCGACCGCTATTGTGACGTCATCCTGGTCGGCGATTCCCTCGGCAACGTGATGCACGGGTTCGAGACCACCGTGCCGGTGACGCTGGAGATGATGATCCTACAGGGCCACGCGGTGATGCGCGGCTCGCAGCATGCGCTGGTCGTAGTGGACATGCCGTTCGGCTCCTATGAGGCGTCGAAAGAGCAGGCATTCCATTCCGCCGTCCGGATCCTCAAGGAGACCCATTGCGGGGCCGTGAAGCTCGGGGGCGGTGAACGGATGGCGGAGACCGTGGCTTTTCTCTCGCAACGCGGCATCCCCGTGATGGGCCATATCGGGCTGACGCCGCAATCGATCAACACGCTCGGCTCTTTCCGCGCGCAGGGCCGTGACGAGGGCAGCTGGCAGCCGATCGAGAACGATGCGCGCGCGATTGCGCAGGCCGGCGCGTTCTCGGTCGTGATCGAAGCGGTTGCCGAACCGTTGGCGCGCAAGATCACCGAGACCATTGCAATCCCGACCATCGGAATCGGCGCGAGCGCAGCCTGCGATGGTCAGGTTCTGGTGCTGGAAGATATGCTGGGACTTTCGCCGCGGACGCCGAAATTCGTGCGCCGCTATGGCGATCTCGGCCCGATGATCGAAGCCGCAATCGAGGGGTATGCCAGCGACGTGCGCGCCCGCAAATTTCCGGGCCCCGAACATGTTTATGACATGCGGGCCAGAAAGTAGCAGAACCGTCGGCAGCATCGAAAATCAGGACGAGATACAACGATGGATTGGTCGCGCTATTCCATTCCGCCAATACAACTCAAGGCGCGCTTTGGCGATCGCGTTGTGCCGGTTTTTTGCGAACGACCCCAAAACATCTGGGCGATGGTGTCGGATGCGGCGGCGCGAAACCCCGATGGTGAGGCGCTGGTCTGCGGCGGCGTCAGGCTGAACTGGCGCGAGGTGGTGCAGCGGTCGGCCGCTGTTGCGGCGGGCCTGCGCAAGGCCGGCGTGCAGCGCGGCGACCGGCTGGCACTGTTGCTTGGCAATCGTATCGAATTCGTTCTGGCGATGTTTGCCGCGGCGCAACTCGGTGCCGTTGCCGTCCTGCTCAGCACGAGGCAGCAAAGGCCTGAAATCGCCTATGCGCTGAACGACTGCGGTGCCGTCATGATCATTCACGAGGCCAGCCTGGCCGAGCGTCTGCCCGATGCGCATGACGTGCCCGCGCTCAAGCTCCGGATCGCGGTCGATGACAGCGGCCGTTCGGCATTCGCTGATATCGCCGATCACGCGCCGCTGGCGGACCACGCCCAGGTCGGCGAGGAAGACACCGCGATGATCCTCTATACCTCCGGCACCACCGGGCGCCCGAAGGGCGCGATGCTGGCGCATTGCAACATCATCCATTCGTCGATGATCTACCAGGCGTGCATGGAACTGACCTCGCGGGATCGCTCGATCGCGGCGGTGCCGCTCGCGCATGTCACCGGCGTGATCGCCAATATCATGACCATGGTGCGCTGCGCCGGCACGCTGATCATCGTCGCGGAGTTCAAGGCGGCGGAATACCTCAAGGTCGCCGCGCGCGAACGCGTCACCCAGACCGTGATGGTGCCGGCGATGTATAATCTCTGCCTGCTGCAGGCCGATTTCGACTCCTACGATCTGTCGGCGTGGCGGATCGGCGGTTTTGGTGGCGCGCCGATGCCGATCGCAACGATCGAAAAGCTGACGAGCAAGATCCCCGGGCTCAGGCTGATCAACGCCTATGGGTCGACCGAGACCACATCACCCTCGACCATCATGCCGCCGGAATTGACCGCGGCCCACATCGACAGTGTCGGCTTGCCCTGTCCGGGCGCGCACGTCATCGTGGTCGACGCCGAGGGGCGCGAACTGCCGCGCGGCGAGATCGGCGAGATATGGATTCACGGCGGTTCGGTCATCAAGGGCTATTGGAACAATCCGGCGGCGACGGCGGAAAATTTCACCGCGGGGTACTGGCATTCCGGGGATCTCGGTTCGATCGACGCGCAAGATTTCGTGCGGGTGTTCGATCGGCAAAAGGACATGATCAACCGCGGCGGCCTGAAGATCTATTCCGCCGAAGTCGAATCGGTGCTGGCCGGTCATGCCGGCGTGGTCGAGAGCGCGATCATCGCAAAACCATGTCCGGTGCTGGGCGAGCGCGTTCACGCCGTCATCGTCACCCGCAACGGCGATGTCGGCAGCGCAGCGTTGCGCGCATGGTGCGCCGAGCGGCTGTCGGACTACAAGGTGCCGGAGACCATGGAGCTGATCTCCGAGCCGCTGCCGCGCAACGCCAATGGCAAGGTGATGAAGCGGCAATTGCGCGACGCGCTCGCGAGCACATCAAAATAATCACGCGCAATCAAACTATCCGTGATCGTAGAGTCGCGGAGTGCGCAGACGCCTGCACGCTTCAAAAATACCACCTGCACATCGTAACTGATTCGCGGCACGAAGATTGCTTTGAAGAACACGCCGGGACTACTCAGGAGTGCGCAATGAAACGCATCGTCCTCGGCCTGCTGCTTGGTTCCATGATTGGCGTTGGCAATGCTCGCGATCTCGGACAATGGGACGCCGTCGATCCCGCCGTTCGCGAATGGTATCAAGCGTTGATGCAACCCGATGTCCCCACCGCCTCATGTTGTGGCGAGGCGGATGCTTATTGGGCGGACGAAGTTCACGTCAGAGACGGCAAGACCTACGCCACCATTACTGACGACAGGCCGGACGAGCCGCGGCAGCGGCCGCATATCGAGATTGGAACCGAAGTTGAAATCCCCGACAACAAGCTCAAATGGGACCGCTCGAATCCGACCGGGCATGGCATCGTGTTTTTGAGCCGTGCCGGCTACGTCTTTTGCTACGTCCAGCCAGGCGGGGTTTAAGGACCCGCGGGGCTCCCGATACCGCCAGAGATGGTCCTCCCGCCGCTCCCGAAAAGGGCGGGGACTTCAGCGTTTTTCGGGGCTGCATCGCCTTGAATTAACGAAGAAAATATTGGTGTCGCGAGGCGCGCGGCTTTGCCTTGCGGTCGCCATATCGCTAGGGTATCGCCGCCGCGAGAAGCGGGGATCAGGGGCCTGCGGATTGATATGTCCGGCATCGCCCATCGGGGATTGGATACCTTAAGTGTCTGAATTATTTGATGAAGTCAACGAGGACGTGCGCCGCGATCAGCTCAAGCAGCTGTGGGACAGCTATTCGATCCATATCGTCGCGGTTGCGCTTTTGGTCATCGCGGCGGTCGGCGGCTGGCGCGGTTATCAATATCTGGAGGCCAAAAAGGCGGTCGAGGCCAGCGTCGCCTACGACAAGGCCGTCGAGCTTTCCGAGCAGAACAAGCATGCCGAGGCCGAGGCGGCCTTCAACAGCCTGGCGGCTACGGCGCCGTCCGGCTATCGCCTGCTGGCGCGGCTGCGCGCCGCCAGCGAAGTCGCAAGCCGTGATCCGCAAGCCGCTGTCAAACTCTACGACGACATCGCGGCCGACCGCGGTGTCGCTACGCTCGATCAGGAACTGGCCAGGGTCCGCGCCGCCCAGTTGCTGGTGGACAAATCCGGCTATCCCGATCTGCTGACCCGGCTCGAGTCCGAGACCGCGCCGACCGCAACCTTCCGCCACACCGCGCGAGAATTGCTGGCGCTGTCGGCCTGGCGTGCCAACGACATGACGTCCGCACGCAAATGGCTGGACATGATTGCCAATGACGGCGAGACGCCGCCGGGAATGCGTTCGCGCGCCGAAGCGCTGCAGGCTTTGCTGCCTCCAGTCGCGAAAAGCTGACGGCCGAACAGAGTTGAATGAGAAATCGACCATGCGCCTGTCGCAACGCCTGATTGCCGCCACCGTCGTCGTCGCGCTATCGGTGGTGCTGGCCGGCTGTTCCAATCTTGGCAGCAATTTCGATCCAAGCGATTTGCTCGATTTCCTCGACACCAAGAAAAAGCTGCCCGGCGAGCGCAAGCCGGTTTTCCCCGACGGCGTGCCGGGTCTCGAACAGGGCGTGCCCAAGGATCTGTACAAGGGTTCGGCCCAGGAACAGCTTGACCAGCAGAACGCCGCCCAGACAGCGGCCGCTGCCCCGCCGCCTGTCGAAGAGCCCAAGGCGAAGAAGGGCAAGAAGACAAGGCAGCCGGCCACGGTAGCTCCGGATGCGGCACAGGAGCCTGCGGCGGCAGCCGACCCCAATGCGCCAAACGAAGCGGAAGGCGCGGCCGCCGCGGCACCGCCGCCGCCCAAGCCCAAGAAGATCGTCCGCAGGCGCACCACCGCGCCGCCGCCGGATCAGCAGACCGCTCAACCGGCGCAGCAGCCGGCCGCGGCCGCGCAACAACAATCAGCCGCGCCATTCCCGGCGCCGTTGCCGAGCAGTACTTTCCAGCGCTGATCCGGTTTGCGGGCAGCCAAGGCAATTCGCCTGCGTTCGACCGCAGACCCCAGGTCATCGGCGCGAACTTGATCGCGGGCTGAAGCCGCACAACAGTTTTTACGCAATAGGCGCTCGCAGCGCACAGGAATTCTTTATGTCTTTTACGTTCGCCATTATCGGCCGGCCCAATGTCGGGAAATCGACGTTGTTCAATCGCCTGGTCGGGCAAAAGCTGGCGCTGGTCGACGATGAACCCGGCGTGACCCGCGACCGTCGTGAAGGCGAGGGACGGCTGGGCGACCTCGAATTCACCGTGATCGATACCGCCGGCCTCGACGAGGGCGCCAAGGGCTCGCTGACGGCACGGATGCAGGAGCAGACCGAGACCGCGATCGATCTGGCCGACGCGCTGCTGTTCGTGGTCGACGCACGGATGGGGTTGACGCCGAACGACCGCGCCTTTGCCGACTTCGCGCGCCGCGCCAACAAGCCGGTGGTGCTGGTC